>WNFL01432972.1_pt1 | contig 45871 bp, 29 predicted proteins | sample 5400361 | NCBI WGS metagenome assembly WNFL01 (sample SAMN13153351, study PRJNA577476) | soil metagenome | isolation source: 40 cm soil on Douglas fir-dominated hillslope | place: USA:California | collected 2013-09-17 | reverse complement strand
TTGCCCCAGAATTTCTCGCAATTCTTCGTCACTGTCATTGAAATCGATGTCCAACATCATGAACCTCCAACCTGCGAATCGCTGATGGCTTCGATCAGCCATAGATTTGCGATGAATGGGACGCGCAGCCGGCAGTCCTATCCATCCAGGCCTTATGCGCGCTTTCCTTGATCGGTGTGATTAGGGCGAATCGCCTCGGGGTGGAATCGATGCGGGAACGCCAGCCCGCGCGTGCAGTACGGCCCGCCCCCGTTCAGATTCCGGGAAGTGGTCGAGCATCGCGCGCAGTTCATCATCGCTGACGTTGGCGCCAAAAGCCTCGGTGCCTGGTTCGAGCCGTACCCCCTTGGCAAGCGGTCCAGAGATGACAGGGTTGAAACCGAAAGCGTCGACAAGGCCCGCGACAGTTGCTAGATCGTCGGAATCATCACCAGCGATGGCGATCGCCTTGCGTCCAGGCATCCCAGCAGGCCGGGCCCCATCCTCGAGATCATGGTAACCTATGTGGTTGAACGCCTTGACTACGCGTGATCCGCGCAGGAATGCCTGCACGATTTCGCTCGAAGAGGTACGCGGGTCAGTGAGGTCCTCTCGAATGCCATCGACCTCCCACCAGTAGTTCATCGCGTCGATGACGAGTTTGCCTTCGAGCGCTTCTGTGGGGATACTGCGGAACTTGCCGAGCGGGAGAGCCAAGATGATGACATCTGCCCGAGCCGCGGCCTCTGCCGCCGTTACTGCCACGGCGCCGGGGGTAAGGATTTCGACGGTGAGGGCGATTTTGGCGGGATCGCCAGATCCAGCGATGAGAACCGGGTAGCCTGCTGACAGGGCCAGTCGCGCGAGAACAGTGCCCACTTTCCCTGCTCCTAGGATTCCAATGGTGTGAATACCTTTGGTGTCCATGTTGTTTCCATTCATGATGTTAGCTTCCGAGGATGTCGCGAACCATCGGGATTACCTTCGTGCCGTACAGCTCAACGGCGCGCATTCGAGCGCTGATCGGCTGTGCTCCCGCGGTGTAGATGAGGTCGAACCGGCTAACGCCGAGCGCCTTGATGGCCTGGGCCACTTTGCGGGCAACTGTTTCTGGCGAGCCAATGTAGAGGGAGCCGTGTTCGATTTCTCTCTCGTACTCGTCCTGGCGTATCGGCGGCCAGCCCCGCAGTGCTCCGATGCGATCACGGATGACACGGTAGTGAGGCCAGTGCAGTTCCCGGGCTTCCTCGTCCGTGTTGGCGATGAAGCCCGGCGAGTGCATTCCGACCGGATGAGCGATCGTACCAAACTGCTCAGCTGCGCGTCGGTAGAGGTCAATGTAGGAGGCGAAGCGTTTGGGGACACCGCCGATGATGGCGAGCATGAGCGGGAAGCCGTAGCGCGCGGCGCGGATTACCGACTCGGGTGTGCCGCCGACACCGACCCAGGTGGTCAGGTGTCCGGACTCGGTCTTGGGGAAGACGTCGGCGTTCTCAAGTGATGCTCGCATGGTGCCGCTCCAGGTGACGGGTTTTTCCTCGAGCAGCTTGGCAAATAGCTCAATCTTCTCCTCGAACAGCACATCGTAATCGCGCAGGTCGTATCCGAAGAGGGGGAATGACTCAGTGAAAGAGCCACGCCCAAGGATGACCTCGGCCCGGCCGTGCGAGAGCGCGTCCACGGTCGCGAACCGTTGGAACACGCGAACAGGATCGTCGGAGCTCAGCACGGTCACGCCGGAAGCGAGACGGATACGGCTGGTCCGCATAGCTATGCCGGCGAGCACGGTCTCCGGAGTCGAGATCGAATACTCTGGGCGATGGTGTTCGCCAAGGGCGATAACATCGACGCCGATCGTGTCTGCGAGCACGGCCTCGTCGACGACCTGTCGGATCGCCGTCGCGTAGGACACCGGAGTGCCGGAGTCGTCCTCCGGAACATCGCCAAACGTGTCAAGTCCAAATTCGAGATGTTGCATGGTAAGTATCATCCTTAGTTACGGTCGCTGTGATCTTATTTTGAGGTTGTTTTGGCTGCTCCGATGACCTGCTCGCTTGAACGCTCCCCTACCATTTGAAAGCAGAATGGATGTCAACATTAAAGTGTTGGCAAATTTCATGCTGCCCTTGGATGATGCACGCAGCGAAGTTATCGATAAAAAATTGAACATGATACCCTCTTTGATGCAACAGTTATTAAATTGTTGTATTTATCGAGAGTCAGCTGATTGGTCCCAGTTTTGGGGTTTTAGTAGCGTATTAATTTGCGTGATTATTACATACTAGTTTGGTTTAGACAAGTTCTAAATATCATTTTGTGACCAAACATTTGAACCGCAAAGCTCACAACACTTGCGCCGCACTCCCACTCCAGATAGCAAAACAATTTATTCCACTTTAAGGGATGGACTGCGTCAAATGGGGGAGTGGAACAAGATAATCCCAAAGTGGGTTACTGTTAGAGTTTCCTCCCTTTTCATACTTTTTCCATGCTTGTGACGGACAGACTCATTTTTCCACAGTTGCAGCGGACAGAACAAGGGGTTGACAAGAGCCTAAAAATCTTCTATACTCATATTGCTTCACTTAAGTATCATTAACAAAAACATTATGCTTCGATGGATTTGCGCATAAATAACAGGCTCCTGAGTGTCTTTTTTTGGCCGCAGCATGTCTGAGACATGCTGGGCACAGCAGCCGGAACTGGAGCACCAGCATGGAAAATATCGCAACAGAACTAATCTCTCATTCACGCTCGGCAATCGCCTCCAGCCAAATCGCAAGAGCTGGTGCCACACAATATCATGCATAACTGAGTTGGCGTTGACAGAACAAGCATTCCAAATCATCTGTCTTACAGCGCGCCCTCCTAGCTTCACGCTATTCGTCAACCTGAAATTCCACTGATATAAGCCCCCGATCTTGGGTTCATTCTATAAAAACCTGCTGTACGAAATACGAAAACTTATACGCAGTTGTAGGACAACTTACTTATGGAAACCAATATGATTACCATCCACAAAGCCATCCAAATGTTCCTAGACACCGTCAGTCTGGCACGCAGCAAGAAGACTGCTGAGACATACGGGTTTGCCCTGCGCGCTTTCTCGCTGCTTCTGGCGGATAACAAGATTGACGTGGAGACTGCGCCGGTCGGCGAGTTGCGCGAAGAAGCCGTTGGCTGGTTCGCGGCCTGGTTGAAAAAGCATTCACCAGCCACGGAACAACTTTATCTGCAGGCGACCATGGGTTTTTATCAGTTCCTGGTGGCAGAGCAGCTCTCTTCCCACAACATGGAACGCCTCCGGCAACTGGTGAAAATGCGCGCACGCAAGACCGGCCAACGCCTGCCGCAGTTCCCGCGCGAGGCGATCGAACGGGTGCTTGAACATATCCAAGACCTGCCCCCCCTCCCCACTGCGGATGTATCTCCCCTTGTTGCGGAAATAGAACATTTGCGCTATTTGCGAGATCGTGCCTTCCTGGTCACCTTGGCGGACACGGGGCTGCGTGTCAACGAGGCCTGCGGGTTACGACGAGGTGATATCGACTGGAACGAAGGGCGAGCCATCATCATTGGCAAGGGCGATAAGCAGGCTGTCATCCGCTTTTCGACACGTTCCATGAAGGCACTCAAGGATTATCTCGAGGTGCGCAGCATGCTGGATAGTAGCTCTGGCCGCCCGCTGCAATCACTGCCGCTGTTTGCCCGTCACGACAAAGGCGCGGGGAAGAAGGTCAAGCCCATTACCACCGCCACGGGCAGAAACATCGTCGACGAACGTGTGCGTTTGGCACTGGGAGACGAGGCCGAAGGTCGCATCACACCGCACTCCTTCCGGCATTATTTCGTTACCACCGTCCTGCGCGCCTCAGGAAATCTCAAACTTGCGCAGGAGCTGGCCCGGCATGCCAATATTGCCGTTACACAGCGTTATGCTCATATTTCCGATGATGAACTGGATAAGGGTTACCATGAGGTTTTCGAAAAGCATGTAACGTGAGGTAATACTTTGCAGTAGCGAGGTGATGCTTTGCAGTGAACGAAATTTTATTAAAAACGGCCGAAAACGACCAAAAGATCGTCCACTGCAAGATACCACCTCACAAGGTTGATGAAACATAATCCAAAAAGTGGAATTTTCTTTCAAGCTCTTCGTAAGATATTTGGGCTTAGCAATGTGTTCGTCTGTAACGTGAGGTAATACCTTGCAGTTCGTGGAGTGCGCGATCCGGGTCAGGGTGGTGAAGGTTTTTCTTTTTTAACGCTTTGCGTAACATCAGTTAATAACTTTGATAAAGTCATGTTCTTGATGTCTTGTACGTACCGAGATCTATCTGGTTCACCAGATCCAATCGGAAGCGGCTTGACACTCTTTTCTTCGAGCGTATAATCAGAGTATTCCCACAATATTGACATTGTAAAGAAAAGAAAGGAGGTAGCACCAAAATCAGTTTTTGATCAGGTCGTTTGAATATCGCGTCCGAATCAAGTTCAAGTAAGGAGGAGAAAGTCATGAAACACCAACAGTTGTTTCTCTTTACCAGTCTTGTCATGGTCGTGAGTATGGCTCTGGCTGCCTGCCAGCCGACGTCGACCCCGGAACCGACAACTGCCCCGCCCACAGACACTGAAGTGCCCACAGCCGTCCCGGCTCCGACCGACACTTCGTCCCCCTCTTCCAATCCCGATACCATTATCATCGGCACGACCGATAAGGTTGCCAGCCTCGATTCAGCTGATGCATACGCCACCCATGACTGGGAGATCCTGAAGAACATCAGCGACGGTCTGCTGACCTGGAAACCCGGCACGACCGACCTGGAACCCGATCTGGCCACCGACATGGGCACGATCTCCAGTGATGGGCTGACCTATACCTTCACCCTGAAAGATGGGATAAAATTCGGCGACGGTACTCCCCTGACCGCCACCGGATATGTTGCCCAACTCAATCGTCTGCTCACCATCGGGCCAAAGTGCCCGAACGATGTGGCCGACACCCTGGCCGTTCCGTACGTGAAAAGCATCACTGCTCTCGATGACAAGACCATCGTCTTCACGCTGACGACCCCGATCGCCTTCTTCCCCCAGATCCTGGCCGGCGCTCCGTACGTGGCCTCCGATCCGAAGACCTTCAAGGCGGATGCGTGCAACCTGTTCCCGACCGCCCCGATCTACGGCGTGGGCGCCTGGTACATCGACAGCTACAATGCCGACGAGCAGATGGTGTTCAAGCCAAACCCCTACTACACCGGCCCGCTGAAGCCCACCGCCAAGCAGGTCATTGTGCGCTTCTACTCGGACCCCAATACGATGGCCCTGGCCGTCCAGGGCGGTGAGATCGATGTGGCCTGGCGCATCCTGTCGCCCGATCAACTTACCTCGCTCCAGAAAGTCTCCGGCCTGACGGTAGGGACGATCAACGGCGGCGCCATTCGCTACCTAATCCTGAATCACACCATGAAGCCGTTCGACGATCCAAATGTGCTCAAGGCTATGGCCTCTGCTGTCGACCGTAACGAGATCGCCGACACCGTCTATGGCGGGCAGGTCAGCCCGCTGTATTCGCAGGTCCCGCCTGGCTTCCTGGGCGCCACCGAGGCGTTCGACAAGATGTATGCCTCTCCGAACCTGGACCAGGCCAAAAAATACCTGGAAGCATCCGGCTACAGCGCGGGCAACCCGGTGAAACTCGAGCTCTGGTACCCGCCCGAGCACTACGGCGCTTCGACGGCCGCCTGGATGCAGATCATCAAGAAGCAGTTGGAAGCCACCGGTGAGGTCCAGGTGGACCTGAAGGCCCAGGAGTGGAGCACGTACGCCCCTGCCCTGACCGGCGGCAAGTCCTACGGGGCCGGCGTCCTGGGTTGGTTCTTCGACTATCCTGATGCGTCCAATTACATCGACCCGTTCGTCTTCAACCGCGGCGAAGGCACCAACGTCACCCTGTCCGCCGCGGGCAGCCTGACCGGCAATCCGATCAACGACAAAGCCAAGCAACTTGTCGATTTGTTGAATAAGGCTGATATCGAGACCGATCTGGCCAAGCGCACCGCCCTTTACCAGCAGGCGCAGGACCTGTATGCCGATCTGGTGGTGACCCTGCCGCTCTTCTTCCAGGCCGAGCACGTGATCTACCGGAGCAATATCTCTGGTACGGCCGCCCACGCGACCCCGGAAACCCTGAACATTGGTCCGAACATCCTGTTCTACTATTCGCTGATCAACAAGAAGTAAGTCAGCTCACACGAATCTGGGGCGGGATTGCTCCCGCCCCAGATTAAAATCCCGACCTGGCAAAAACCGTGCCTCCGATCGCAATCATTGCCCTCATCATTGGCGTCCCGTCCGTGCTCCTGCTGGCATACGTCTTCGTGCTGGGCTCGACCGGACTTCGCCGTTATATCCTGACCCGTATCATCCTGACCCTGCCGATGATCTTCGTCCTGGCCACGATGGTGTTTTTCATCATGCGCATCCTGCCCGGCGACCCGGTCACCTCGGCATTGGGCCCCAAAGGCACGCCGGAAATGACCCAGCATATCCGTGAAACGCTCGGCATCAACGATCCGCTGATCGTCCAGTACGGGCGTTTCCTTTCGAATATGGTCACGCTGCGCTTCGGGAATTCGCTCGTGGGCGGCCACCGCCCGATCACGGATGAGATGAGCGAACGTTTCCCGGCCACCCTGGAATTGATCATCCCCGCCTCGATCCTGGCTTTATTGATCGGGGTCTATGGCGGTGCATTGGCCGCATCCAAGCGCAAGCAGGCGATCGACTTTTCCCTGCGCATCTATTCCGTGGTCATTTATTCCCTGCCGGTCTTCTGGCTAGGCTTGATCCTGCAACTCTTTTTCGGAGTCCAGCTCAAGTGGCTGCCGATCTCCGGCCGGATCGACTCGATCATCGGCACGGGCCTTAAAACGGTCACCAACATCTATTCCATCGATGCCTTGATCTCCGCTAACTGGCCCGCCCTCGTCTCGGTGTTCCAGCACCTGGTCTTGCCGACACTTACTTTGGGATTGATCCTCTCGGGCGTTTTCGTGCGCATGACCCGCATCAACGTCATCGAGACGATGCACGCCGATTACATCTCGGCGGCGCGGGCGCGTGGCATCCGTGAGGGCGTCCTGATCTACGGACACGCTCTGAAGAACGCCATGATCCCGGTCATCACGCTGATCGGGCTGCAGGTCGCCATTCTGCTGGCCGGAGCCGTGCTGACCGAAACGGTCTTCTCCTGGCCGGGCATGGGTAGTTACCTGGTGGAGCGTATCTCAGCCCGGGATTACACCGCCGTGCAAAGCGTCATCACCGTCTTCGCTATGCTGGTGGCCCTGATCAGCCTGGCAGTCGACGTGATCTATTCCCTGGTCGATCCTCGAGTGAGGTACTAAACGAAATGGAACAACAAGTGCGCGAACCCCTGCTCGAAGAAGAGACCTGGCAGACCGAACTCGAACGGGTCGGTCTGTTGCGGCGGGCTTTGAACGCCCGCCGCTGGTACGGCGCCGATTGGTGGTTCGTTGCCATATCGACCGTGCTGGTGATCGGCTTCATCTTCGTGGCATTTTTCCCGGGTCTGTTCACCCCCTATACTCCAGACGCATTGGTGGGGCCGAGCTTCCTGGCTCCGGGTGCACAAGTCGACCTGCCCATCCTGGTCGTCCTGAAGACCTCCCCGGTCCAGTCCCTGCGGGACCTGGCCGTACCGCCGGTGACGGAGCAGCCGACCGTTGGAGTTGTGCTGGGCGTGCCGACCGCGGGGGCGTTGAACGAGCATGCCCAGAAGATCGACCAGGAGATCAAGAACCAACCCGGCGGTCTGCGCCTGCGGCCGCATTTCGACCGTTATGCCACCCTGGATGAGGTCCTCCAGGCGGTCGCCAACGGGACCGATCAGGCCGCGGTCGTCCAAACGACGGAATTCAAGGACATCCAGGCGAAATATCCCACCCTGAGGGAAGCCGGAAGCGTCACCGGGGAGAGAGCCACCGCTGGTGGTTTCATCCTCGGGACCAACGACATTGGCCAGGACGTGCTCAGCCGTTTGCTCTGGGGCACGCGCATCGCCCTGATCATCGGATTCGCCTCGTCGATCATCTCACTGGTCATCGGTTTGCCTTTGGGATTGTTCGCCGGTTTCGTCGGCGGGAACATCGACCGGCTGCTCAGCCTGGTGATGGACAGCTTATACGCCTTCCCCGGCTTGATCCTGGCGATTGCCATTACGGCGGTGCTGGGGCCGAGCATGTTCAATATCATCATTGCGATTGCGGTGCTGTACATCCCAACCTATTATCGCATCGTGCGCGGCCAGACGCTCTCGGCGAAAGAAGAAGTCTATGTCGAGGCTGCCCGCAGCATCGGTGCGGGCAGCCTCGACATCCTGCGGCTGTACATCTTTCCGAACGTGATCCCGTCCGTGGCGATCATCTTTTCGATCAATGTGGCGGATGCCATCCTGACCGGCGCCGGGCTCTCCTTTCTGGGGCTGGGCCTGCCGCCGACGATTGCTGACTGGGGCATCGACCTGGCGCGCGGCCAGCGTTTCATCCAGGTGGCCTGGTGGATGATCACCTTTCCCGGGCTGGCGATCATGCTGATCGTGCTGGCCTTCACCATGATGGGCGAAGGGTTGATGGAAATCTTCAATCCGAAGTTGAGGGAACGTTGATGCCCGACGACATCCTTTACTCGATCCGCAACCTGACCGTCGAATACCGCACTCGCGCCGGGACGCTGAAGGCCGTGGACAACGTCTCCCTCGACATCCGCCGTGGCGAAATCCTGGGCCTGGTGGGCGAATCCGGCTGCGGAAAATCGACCCTGGGCAAGGCGCTCATGCGCCTGCACAGCGGCCCGGCGCAGATCACCGGCGGCGAATTGTGGTTCGACGGGCGCGACCTGATGACACTCCAGGAGAACGAGATGCCGGATGTGCGCGGCGCGGAAATCGGCATGGTCTTCCAGGACCCGATGACCTCGCTCAACCCAGTCCAGCGCATCGACGACCACTTGATGGAAACCATCCGCACGCACGAGCCGGGTACATCCGAAGCGGGAGCACGCGCCCGGGCCGCGGAACTGGTCGAGCGGCTGGGCATCCGGCGCGAACGCCTCAACGAATATCCGCACCAGATGTCGGGCGGAATGCGCCAGCGCGTGATGATCTCGCTGGCCCTGGCCCTGCGCACCAAGCTGGTGATTGCCGACGAACCCACCACCTCCCTCGACGTAATCGTGGAAGCCAAGTTCCTCGACCTGCTCAAGGAACTGCAAAAGGAATTCGGCCTGACGATCCTGATGATCACCCACAACATCGGTGTGGTCGCCGAAGTGGCCGATCGGGTGGCGGTGATGTACGCTGCCCAAATGGCCGAGGTCGGCGACGTTCGCGACGTCTTCGCCCGCCCGAAGCACCCCTACACCCAAGGGCTACTGCATTCGGTGCCCAACATCCTGCTCGATGGAGGGGAGCTGTACAAGATGGGCGGCGCGCCCCCGAACCTTCTGCACCCTCCCACTGGCTGCCGTTTCAACCCGCGTTGCCCGCATGTGATGGATATTTGCCGCACCGAAGAACCGCCCTTCCGCGCGGTGGCCGGCGACCAGCTTGCTGCGTGCTGGCTCTATCCGGAACCCGCCGTGAAACAGGAGCAGGAGCGTCCCGATGCCTGAGTCGAAAAAAACAAAACTCCAGACCACGGATGAATTGGTGCGCGTGGAAGGGCTGAAAAAGCACTTCCCGGTCCAGAGCGGTTTCCTGGCGACCCTGCTCAACCGCGGGCATATCCCAACCGTCAAGGCGGTGGACGGGGTCAGCTTTTCCATCCGCAGGGGCGAGGTCTTCGGCCTGGCCGGGGAGAGCGGTTCGGGAAAATCCACCGTGGGCCGGCTGGTGCTGAATTTAATGGAACCCACCGCCGGGCGCGTCATCTTCGATGGCACCGACCTTGCCAGCCTCACGCCCGAGGAGATGCGCCGCTTGCGTGCGCGCATGCAGGTTATTTTCCAGGATCCGCTGGCTTCGCTCAACCCGCGCATGACCATCGGGGAAGCGATCAGCCATCCCGCACAGATCCACCTCACCGAGCAACCCGAGGAGCGCCGGCGCATCGTCAATGAGATCCTCGAAAAAGTCGGGCTGGCCCCGGCGGCGCAGTTCTACGATAAATACCCACACCAGATCAGCGGCGGCCAGCGCCAGCGCGTGGTGATTGCCCGCGCCCTGGTGACCGTCCCCGACCTGATCGTGGCCGACGAGCCAATCGCCATGGCCGACGTTTCGGTGCGCGCCTTGCTGCTCGACCTGATGATGAAGCTCAAGGAAGAGTTCGACCTGACCTACCTGTTCATCACGCACGACCTGGCGACAGCCAAATACGTCTGCGACCGGATCGCCATCTTGTACCTCGGGAAGTTGTGCGAGATGGGCCCGCTGGCGGAAGTCTACCGCCACCCCGCCCACCCTTACACGCGCGCGTTGCTCGAGGCGGTCCCCGTCCCGGACCCGCTCCATCGTCGCAAGGAACCGATGCCCGCCGGTGAGATTCCCAGCGCGATCAACCCACCCTCCGGCTGTCGCTTCCACCCGCGCTGCCCAATTGCAGTGGAGAAATGCTCGCAGTTCGAGCCGGAATTCCGCGAGGTGCGCCCAGGTCACTGGGCCGCGTGCTGGCTGGCGGAATAAGTTCCTCGCTCCGGAGCCAGATGCGATCCGGTGGGGGATCTCACTCCCCGACGATTTTTACCAGCACCCGTTTCTGGCACCGCCCACTGCAAAATACCACCTCATTCACTGCAATGTAAAACTTGAAATGACAATTGTCGATAGACACAATACGTTGCAATAAGTGGAACAAATGGCTTTATCTTCCCAGCTTATCCTACTGGTCATTTCTGAGAGAAAGCAAGTGAATAACCCGCGCACTTTGGCCTGTATTGCATTTCTTCATAGTCGATACTATGGATTGTATGCCCCGACACCGCAGACATCGGTGCCCACCTTCTGAAAAAAGAGAGTCTTCGGTTCAGTCTGTCCAGAGACGGGATTAATCCAGTGATAATCGACTGAATTTACAGAGGTGGTCGAAGCAGTATTCCAAACGGTTTTGCCTAATGGATTTCCATCTGTATCTTTTACCGCATCTGCCGACGTGCCGACGTATTGGGGAAAACCACCGTTTGCGGTTTCGAGCTGGTCTGAGCCCATGCACACGACGTAAAGATCACGATCGAAGAAAGGTGCCACCCTGCCGTTAAAATCTGCGAGCGCCTTTTCACGCCCGACCGAGTTGTAATGATCGAGCGCCTTTTGGAGCATTGCCTTGGCCTCGTCAGGCGTGCCTCGTTCTGATAATGTCGCAGGAGCTGGTTGTGTAGCTTGCGCATCACTGGATGGTGTTTCTTGTGAGCCCGCGTTTGAAGGCTGTGCCCCGAAACTGCAGGCCAACTGACCAAGTGCCAAAGTAAGTAAGACAATCAGGATGCGTTGATAACCAAATGGTGATTTCATCTCTATCTCCTTTTTGCGATATGCTTAAGGCAATATACCACGCACTAGGTTGACATGCGCAGATAATTATGGAGACGGCGTCCCGAGGTTCTGGACGCGGACAAACAACACATCGAGCTTGCTGCTGTCGTCCGAGTTCTGGCCGGCGACGATCATCAGGCCGATAGTCTTGTCGGATTCAGTCTTCTGAAAAACGCAGAAGATTCCGACCTGATCGATGCCCTGGTCCTTGCCGCTCAGGCAGGTGGAGTTGTCGCTGGGGTCCCAGCCTTGGGCGGTCATCACTTGAGGTGTATAGAAATTTTTGATGTCGTTCGGCGTCTTGCTGGTGCTGAAGACGATCCAGTCGCCGGTGTCCTTGCCTTCGCCGAGCACCTGGTTCATGAAGGTGCGCATCAGGACCTTTCCATAGAGCGGCATCTCCATTTGTGACGACTCGAGGCCGTCCATACGCGGGACGTCGCTCCACAGTTGCGAGGCGGTCGTCAGCTGGGTGTCGCCGCCGATCGCCTGGTCGATCAGCCCGCAGGCCATGGTGGACAGGACCAGAGCAAAGATGCAAACGCTGATACTGAGATCTTTGGTTTTCATGTTATTCTCCTTTGGCTGTTTGATGATATCTGGCCGGACAGGTCAAGGCACCGTGAGTCCGCCGGCAGGATTGGTGACGGGATCGGTTGCGGGACCGACGGTCAGGAAGTCGATGATTGCCTGTGTCTGCCCTGGCAGTGCGCGTCGGGGCCAGGCCGTGTGCAGACAGCATAAGCACAATGATGAAGATCAGTTTGAAGATACGGGTTGTTTTTGACATCTCTGCCTTCTTTCTAAAGTATCTAGTGGATGTTGTAGCCTATTCCCGCTCCCCAGAACCGGGGGCTCCAGGCGACGAACCGGGACCGGAAACAAATCGAGCCATGAACGCCTCGGCCTGCTGCCACCCGGCGAACGAGGCTGTTTCCTGGGTCGGGAGATGGACGATCTGGCCGCGCCAGATGCCGCCGGCCGCCTCGCGCCAGACGCGAACTACGAATACTTCTCGGACAAGGGGCTGATATCCGTTCACAATTACAGTCTATACAGGGGTGCTTGTAGAAGTGCTTGTAGAAGCGCTTGTACTGTGCCACCTCCGGAATGACTTACTCACCTTACGCAGTCGTGCTCAAAGGCGGGCTGTGCCCGCCGTGTCTTGCGAGAGAACCCGAAGGGGCTCAGCCCCTTCGGGAGCATATGGTGCGTAAGGTGAGTGACTTAATGGGAAAAGCAACCGTCCGTGACGGCGGGATTTTGCGGTCACGGACGGTGGAATCGAATGAATTGCTGCAATCGCAGGGGATTAGATGTCGTCGCCGCGCCGGATGCGCTCGTACAGGAGCGTCGTTTCAGGCGAGGGTACGGCAGCGAGCTCTTCTTTCAGTAAGTCGGATAGGTCCTGATAGTGTTGCACGGCGCGCGCCGCTTCGCCCTGGCGGGCATGGCAGCGCATCAAGCCGCGATGCGCAAACTCGAGAAAGTTATCCGAGCTGAGTGCGCGCCGGTAAGCCTCGGCGGCTTCCGCGTAGCGGGCCTCCGCAAAATGCAGTTCCCCCAGTTGCATCAGGGTATCCAATAAAGACTTGTGGAGTTCTTCGCGCCGGTAGAGGGCCCAGTCACCAGTATCCATGTCCGCCAGGAAATCGCCGTGCCACAGGTCAGCGGCGGCCGCCAGGTGGGCGATGGCGCGCGCGCGGCTGACGGGTTGTGAAATGGACCTGGCTTCGACCTGCGCACTCTGCAGGTTGTCTTCGAAGCGCTGGACGTCGTATTCAAACGGCTGTTCACGATTGAAGCGGTATTCGCCTGCCTCGAAGCGGATCCAGTCCGGCCGGCCCAACACGCGCCGCAAATGATGCAGTGCGCTGTGGAAGAAACTGCGCAGCTGGTCCCTGGATGCGTCCGGCCACAGGTCAAGACCGATCTGTTCCTTGGTTGCGGAAGGACGTGCCAGCAGGTAAAAGAGCATTTCCTTGGATTTTGTATACGTCCAATCGGTGGCGGCCAATGCTCGATCGGCCACTAAAACACGCGCGGGGCCCAAAGCAAAAATGCGCAATTCAGGCACAAGGGCTAGCGTGGCTTGGGCTGCGCCCTGCGACTCTTGTGAGCCTGAGGCCTCCGCTGCGGCTTGCTCCAGGTTCAAGGCGCGACCTTCCTTCCACGCAGTGGCGAAGGCCGGCTTCCCGAGCGTTTCCTGCAAGCCGGCGAGCACACGCTCGCGTCGATCGCGGTCCAGATCAGGCAACGGAGCGTCCATGGCCTCGCGCTTTGCTTCGGCCGCGGCAAGCCAGCGAGCCGCGCGTTGTGCCTGGCCTTGTCGGCTGAGGATTTCGCCGACGGCCTCCAGCGCCTCCACCATCCCCAGTGGGAAGACAGTCAGGCGATATAGTTCCAGACTTTCCCTGGATAAGGTCAGTGCCCGTTCGTCATCTCCCTGCCCGGCAGCGACCAGGCCCAGGGAGTAGAGGGCCAGGGCACTGCTTGGTTGATCACCCATGGCCTGCAGATGTGCAAGGGCGTCAGCGTATAGGCTTTGTGCGCGAGTCCAGTTCGCGGCGTCGCGCGCCAGGTCGCCCCGGTTGATCCACAGCAAGCTCAGGCGCATTTGGTCGCCCATGGCCTCACACAAATCCGCTGCGGCGTCAAACTGCTCCTGAGCTCGCGCAAGATTGCCTTGATGTCGGGCTATTACGCCGAGGTTGTTCAGCGCCGCGATCGTCCCCGATTTATTGCCGATCTCGCGATAGAGCAGCAGGCTTTCCTCGAGCAGGGCGGTAGCTTGCGGCAATTTCCCCTGGATGATGGCGATCTCGCCCAGGTTGCTGAGCGCCAACGCGGTGCCCTGCTTGTCGCCGGAGTGGCGTTTGATGGTGAGGGCCTCTTCGTAAAGCGCAACACTGCGGCGATAATCGGCCTGCCGCCGCGCGATCACACCCAAATTGATCAGGGTGCTGCTCTCGCGGGCCATATCGCCCAGGCCGCGATAGAGCTCCAGGGCTTCCTGGTGCATGGCGGTGGCCCGGGCGTAATCGCCTTGCTCGGTGGCCAGGATGGCCAGCAGGCTGAGCGGCACGCCAACCCGGGCCGGCTCCCGGGCTTCACGCGCCGCGCTCAGGCTGGCTTCGGCCAATTCGGCAGCGCGTTTGTAATCCGTTTGACGAAAGGCCAGTGCGGCGGCGGCGTAGAGCGCCTTGGTTCGCACAAGCGGCGCAACCGGCAAGCCGGTTTGCAGCGACAGCAATTCCTCCAGCCAGTTGCGTCCCTCCGCCAGGTAGCCGCGGCTTTGCCAGAACGCCCAGACCGACCCGGCCAATCGCAGGCCGGGCTCTACGGCATGACTGGTCCGTACCCACTGCAGTGCGACGCGCAAGTTGTCGAGATCCGCATCGAGTCGCGAGAGGCTGGCGCGCGCCTCCGCGCCCGCCAGCATGGGTTCAAGCTGTTGAGCAAACTCAGCGAACCAATCGAGATGTTTCGTCCGGATGATTGCCGTCTCGCCGGCCTCTTCCAGTTTCTCGCGGCTGTACTGGCGAATGGTTTCCAACAACCGGAAACGCGGCTCACTTCCTTCCTGGCGCTCGAGAATGGTCACCAATGATTTTTCCACCAGGTCGGTTAACACGTCCAGCACGCTCGGCGGGACAAGGCCATCCGCGCATATCGCCTCGGCCATCTCCAGTGTGAATGATCCTGCGAACACCGAGAGTCGCCTTAACAGGGTCTGTTCCTGTTCGGTAAGGAACTGATAGCTCCAATCGATGGCGGCACGCAGGGCTTGGTGACGGGGCAGGCTGCTGGTCGAGCCGCGCGTCAGAAGACGGAAACGGTCGTCCAGCCGTGCCGCGATCTGGTCGACGGTGAGCAAGTTCACGCGCGCCGCCGCAAGCTCGATGGCAAGCGGCAGCCCGTCCAGCCGTCTGCAGATGGTGATCACGGCTTCCAGGTTTTGAGGGGACAGCTTGAATGCGGGCAGGGCACGCTGCGCTCGGTCAGCGAACAGGCGCAAAGCGTCTGATTGCTCAGGCGGGACGTCCGCCGAGGCGCCCGGCAACGTCAGGGGCGGCACCGGCCAGACAGTTTCCTGCGGGAGGCCGAGGGGCTGCAGACTGGTTGACAAAATCTGTATTCCGGGGCAGCCCTGCGTGACAGCGTAGGCCAGGGCCGCGCAGGCGGAGAGCAAATGCTCACAGTTATCCAACACCAGCAGCGCGCGTTGGGCCTGCAAGGAAGCTGTGATCATTTCAAGCGCAGAGTGCTCCTGGCTCTCAGCCAAATGCAGGACCGATGCCACCGATTGAGGCAGGTAGATTGGATCAGTAACCGCCGCCAGGTCGCACCACCAGACACCATCCGGAAATTGCGGCCACAACTCGGTGGCTAATTGAAGCGCCAGGCGCGTCTTACCGCAGCCGCCCGGCCCGGTCAGCGTGAGCAGACGAGTCGTCTCAAGCGCCCGTTTGGCTTCAGCCCGCTCGTGTTCGCGCCCGACAAACGTTGTCAGGGCGACTGGCAGGTTGGGTAGAGGCATGGACGTATCGTTAATCACCCCAGCACATCCTGGTGGTCGAGTCGTTGCTTGAGCGCGTCAGCATAGAAATCATTCCGAAAGACGTGGCAGAGTCGGCTGAGAATAGTATAGCATGCGGCGAAAAGGGCGCGCTGGCTACTGAAGTCTCCGCCCAAACTAACTATCGTAATCCTTACGGCCAACCGGAATACAAAACGCCTACCTAAGGCACAGGAAAGGCCTGCTTGAGTGCGGAGAGAAAGGTTTTGTCGTTGCTGCGTAACTGCGAATCCAGTTCCAGGTGGATGAAGATTTCATTATTTACTTTATTGGCCTGAAGAGTACCCTCGCCGCACAAATCCTGCCACAAGGTGCCATCACATGTTCCCACAGCGATTTTTTTCGAAGTTAAAGCGTCGGATAATTTTTGAACCAAGGCAGTTTCCTGCAAATAGTCAATCGGATTGAACTGGAAATTTTTGTCATACCCAAGCACAATCTGAGGGTATTGTGGGTGCGCGCTGCTCGCGAAACCGTGAATTTGGATCACCACCGGGCGCTCAGAATCGGACGGGGGATTTTTGAGCAAGACCTCATGAATGGCTTGAAAGATACTCTGGGGCGCATGGGCCGCATCCGCAGAGCCATCGTGATTGGCGTCTCGATGGGCACCAGCAACCAGCAGCGCGCGGGCCTGGAGCGCCCGGTAAGCGTGGGCCGCGACCAGCGGCGTGCCTGCATCAGCAATTGGGTGCGGGGCCTCGATAACAATGTTCTGGGCAGGACCGATCCGAAACAGATAAAGCCCCCAGCCTTTTAAGATCGGCTTGAGTTCGCGCAGCAGATAGCTTTCGGTATTCTGGTCGTCCTGATCGGTGTAACGTACCAGCTCATAATGGTTTTCAAAAGCGATTTGGGATGCACGCGCTGTATTCCCAGCCTGGAGCGCCTGAACGAGTTCCGCAAAAGCGGCTTTCTCCGCGTCGGTTGGAACGACGTAGCCCTGGCTGTCTGCCATAGGCAAGTTTTTTTCAAGGGTCTCGATCTGGTTATGCAGGTGACCAACGATTGCGCGCACTTCAGGGGTGCCGATAGAAACCCCCGGCACAGGCGTAGCCGAATCAGCACCTGTCAATGAGCAAGCGCTGAGAACGACTGCCAGGAAAAACAGAAAAACAAGCCCGGGAAATTTCATCCAATTACCAGCAGGTCAACAGCCTTAATGGCGATAAAAACCACCAGCGTGCAGACCGCAACCCCGATCAGGGTTTTGGGAAGGCCCTGCCGCTCGCCGTCGTTGGCAATCAGGGCCGTAACCATGGGGCTGATCACACTGAAGCCGGCAAAAGGGATGAAAACATTATTCGTCAAAACCCCCGCCAGCGTTTCAAGCGCCCACGTGAACACAAGCCCGGTCAGGACCATCATGGCAAACTTGGTGCGCCCAAAAACAGGCGTCTGGCGCATCAGGAAGTGGGTCACAAAATAATAAACCAGAATTCCAACTGCGGCAATAAAGATTAGATGGACAGGCTTCAACACAAACAGCGCGGCATACGCCGCAGTTAAAAAACCACCGCTGCGGATGGCGGTCCACTCATAGAGTACGGCGCTGACAACTACGCTCAGGACCACCGCTGGGATGAGCAGGCTGGTGTGGTAGGAATACAGGATGGTTTTGTCTTCAAAGGCGATGCTGTTCCAGTAGATCGGCAAATTTGCCTTGATGGCCATAAAATCACTGAGCAAAAGAAACGTCAGCGCAGATGTGCCCAGCACGGTCAAAACGGTTAACTTTACGCCCTGGCGTTCCATATCCTGGGCAATCAGGCCTGGCAACACGAATCCGACCCCGTACAGGCCGGTCAGCCAGAGGGCGTCCTGGCCGCTGAAGAAGGCGATTAATCCTGTAATGAACTGGAAAAACATGCTGATCAGCACCATCACCACCAGGCGGCGGCGTCCGTACAGGAACATCTTGCGGGCAATCACATTCTGAACGAGGTAATAGGTAATCACCGCCACAACAATCGTCGTGACCACATATAGGGGACGGCCAATAAAAATTCCAAGATACCCGGCCACCACCGCCGCGCCGCCAGTCAGGCGCCAGCGCTCATACACCAGAATGCTGATGATGACGCCCAGCGCCAGCACCATACGCACAACTTCAGTAGGAAGACCATAATCATGCATATATCAATCTCCGCGTGCCATCTCAAGGCGCTGACGCTGTAAATATCCAACATCCAGGCTGGAGACTGCATCCGGCTGTTCCGTTTTCAAGTGCTCGAAATATTCCATCAGCATTTCGGCCTGCGGCGTGTGGATATTGACAAAGCCGACCAGCATGGCCTGATGCCCGTCCGGGATCATAGCGGCAATCGCATCAATGATCTGATCAGGCGTGGGATTGACGCTGAACCCCAGGTTGACAATCCGCTCGCGGGGATAGCCGTTTGAAACCAGCTTGCGTGTGACCAGGTCTTCGTATGCGCCGAAGGTGATCAGCCAGCCAAACTTTAAGTCTTTCACCGCCACGTCGCCGAATTGTTCGGCGCGGCGCTCGCGGTCATAACGGTTATTCAGGATGCCAATCTTGATTGTCTTTTCGTCGCAGGAAGCCTCAAGCATATCCATGCTGATGATCATGGATTCGCGGTCATTGACGGCAAACAAGTTGGCCCAGATGACGGGTTTTCCACGCAGCGTGACGCGCTGTAAACGCACAACGCCAATATCGCCTTTGGCTTTGGCCATTCCGCGTATGGCGGTTTCATGGTCTATGCCCAGCAGGCCGGCAACCGCCAGTCCAATCGCCACATTATCCTTGAAGGAAAGGTAGTCGAAACGCGCCAGCTCTTCATCGCTCACCTGGGCCGGGTCGGCGATAATCAATTTCGAACCACGCTTCCCGGCTTCTTTCCGCAGCACTGCCCGGAGTTCGGGGGCGGATTCGGCGGTAACCAGATATCCATTCTGCGGGCACATGTGCGCCATACTGGCGGCAATTTCAGGCAGGGTTTCGCCCATCACATCCTGATGGTCTTCGCGCACATTGGTAATCACACCGATATGCGCCTGGATCACCATTTTCTCGGCCCACTCCTGATATTTTGGCTGCAAGGCCATACACTCGATCACCATCGCATCCGGCCTTAGCGGTTCCCAGCCGGCAATGATATCCTGCTGCTCCTTTACATTCACCGCCCCCTGGCGCGAAATGGGATGGTCATACCCGTCGAAGTCGATGGTCACCGCAGCAGAACCGGTTGTTTTTGCCAGGGTGCGATAACCCGCCTCCCGCAACAGCCCGGCGAGCAGCCGGGTGACGGTGCTTTTTCCGCGGATGCCATTGACGTGCATGCGCAGCTTGTAAGCCTGGATATGGCGCTCATGCGAAATCTGTTTCATGCGCCAGTACACCACAAAGATAACGTAAATGCTGATGATCAGCGCCAGTTCAAACATAATCTCTTCCGTAGTAGTAGCGACTGAAGTCGCTACTACAAAGCCGTTTCGTGAAGTGCCGATTCGGCATCCAGGGCGGATTTGGCCCTGTCGATCAACGCATCGCTGGTTTCCCCCTTTGGATCCGGGCAGACAATTGCCATGCGGATTTCACCGGACTCGCCAATTCGTTTTCCGAGGGATTTATCCCCGGCTGCCTTTCCCGCGGGGAAATACATTTCGTCTTTGAGCCGCGTTCGAAAAACGTCGACGAATTCCTGCGCCTGTTGAGGCGTGTATTCCGGCAAGATCAGCATAACCTGATCGCCGCTGGCGTGAGCAACGACAACTGGTGGCTGAGTCGCAGCGCGCGCCACGCGGATCAACGCTTGAAGCAGCACCAGGCGTTCAGCGCGCAAAGCAGCAAGGGCAGCTGTCCCGGCTTTATGGTCGAAGCGCACCAACACAACCGATAAAGGCCGCGCATAACGGGCTGCGCGCAAAATTTCGTCTGTCAGCCGCACCTTGGCCCACTCGGGTTTGAGCGCCCCCAGGTGCGAATCGTGCGTCGTGCGTTCTTCAGTGGACGCCATCCAATGGTTGATCTGCCTCTGTGTCTGCGCGATCACGCCTGAAAGAGCGCCGGCCAGGGGGCCAACAATGAGAAACGATACCAATTCGCTGGATACATTCAGAAACAAACTTTCACGCGCAGAAACACCAATATACTGGTTGAGTATGAAAATCGAGAATACTGCCACACCTGATGCAACCAGGCCGCCCCAGATGTTGCTGAAAAGGCCGATCACCGTTACCATGGCCAGAAGCCCCAGATAGATCAAACTGTTCTCAAAGGGATTTACGCTGACTACGAATAGCACCGCCAGGATTAGAACCAGCGTCAGGCCCAGAGTCCAGACCCGGATCAAGAGGGACTCGTTAAATTTCATCCTCTGCCTCCTTCTGCCTGGTGCGATAAAGACGGCCAATAATCAAACCGGCAATAACAAGGACGATGAACACGCCGATCAAAATTCCCGCGAGGATCAAACGGGCCGGCGTGGACAAAGTGACGCCTGCCAGCGCGCCCAGACTCAATACCGTGACGTGGTCAACGCCCACAACCGCGACGTTGCCCTGCGATTTCCAGCGGTGACCGAGCGTCGGAAAAACATCGACGGTACGCTCCATCAACGCCGGGCTTTGACTGCTGAACACAAACAGGCTGCTGCGTTGTTCCCACGGCGCAGGCAGAACCTCAATGTAGCCTACCTGCCCGGCCTGCTCTTCAGGCAATAGGTCCCGACCTGTGGCCGCAACCACCAGGCCATTGACCAGCTTAAGCGGCTGCGGCAACTGCGCATCATATTGCTGAATCGAACTGTTTGTACCCGGCGACCCGATCAGGATGACATCGGCTTTCTTTAACCGATCCTGTGAAAAAGTGGCGTCGGTAGCGGCTTGGGGGCGTACACCATCGGCGTCGGAATACGTCCCCAGCTTGGCGGATAACCGGACCATGGCAGTCAGGTCGGCGCTGGAAGGGAGCGCAGGCAGGACAAAGATATTCTCGCTCAAATCAGGCGGCGTCACCAGTGACGAAGGCAGATAGCCCAACTCAAGCGGTGATTCGCTGGCAACGTGCGCCAGGTTGGCCAGGGATTTATCGGCAGAGATTTCCGCCCACACTTCTTCACGATAGCGGTAGTTGCAGTTTTCACGGCGGATGTGCAGGTCGAAGAAAAGATGCAGCCAGTTACGGCCCGGGTGTATCTGGCGCGGTGAAAGCTGGATGACCAGGCGGCCATCATCTGCATTCCGGCTGTCCAGGCGCAGGTTGGTAATCTCAAAGCCATTGATAAATGCGGTCATCAGCGACGCAACAGACATACCATGCGCATGCGAAAAGTGCAATTCGAGAGATGCGTCACTGGTTGTTTTCCAATCGTAGGGGATGTCAATCGGGTAGTATAAGTCGTGCGCGCCGATGCCGCGCACGCGCTGGGTCTCAAAACCCAGTTGGTCGAAGGTTTCCGGCGATTTGCGCTGACCGGAGTTTGGCACAGCTACTTCCCTGGGAGCGACCTGCGTCCCGCTGAGCTGCGCATGCGCAGACTGTGTGGAAAGCAATGCCGCAGATTGCAGCAAGGCTGTGTCGTCAGCGCCTGAAACGACCAGCATTAGCCGGCCTGCGTTGTAGGGAGAGACAGCCTCCGTCAACCCCGGCGCGGCGGAAGACGCCAGCGGGTTGCGAGAGCCGGTTGTGATTACGATCAATTCATCAGCCAGAGCGCGGGCCTGGTCAAGCTGATCATACGTATAGGCTGATAAGGGCGGGTTTTCCCATTTTGCAGACTGGCCCAGCGCAGCCGAAATCTGCGCGGCGGCGGTCAGTTCTGCCGCTGTCGGCCGGGAGGGAAGCACGATAGTCAGTTGCGGGCTGCCGGGAAGAGTGGACAGTGTCTCAAACGGGGCGGGGAAACGCGCCAGGTCAGGAGCAGCCGGAAGGTCAGACTCATCCAAAAGGATGGATGAATCTGCGAAAATTTGGAGCCACAAGTCAGAGTCGCCTACATCAGCGCAACCATTATCCTTGAGGCGGATATTGGAACGAAACAGTATGACGTTATCGCCGGAGCGCAGGCTTTCCACCGGCAAGTCAATATCCATCGTCATTTCGTCAGCATTTTCGGGAGCCAGGATGATGTTGGCAAGCGGCTCGTTATTAAGCGCAATCGTCAGGTCAGACATACTTGCCAGCAATTTCTTGCTATGAGAGCTGTGCAACCTAAGCACGGCATGACTGATCTGCCTGCCTTCTGCAAGCGGAAAATGGATACTATCCTGCTCAAAAATCGTTTTAATGAGCATATCCTTTTCGCCAAGATCGGCAAAGGTGAAACTGGTAGTCGCTGAAGGGTGAGTTGTATTTCCAGGCCCAGACGCGGATGCTTGAGCTGGAGATAAAAACATGGCCAGGAGCAGCGAAGTAAAAGCAATTCGATGAAGCATAAGGCTACCTATTCAGCATAGATTGTGCCAGTTGGGCAACACGCGTGCCGGGAGAAAGTTCAATCACATGCTTGAAATCCTCCAGCGCAGACGCCGTTTGGCCCATTTTGCGATAGGCCAGGCCACGATAATAGACCGCCCAGGCTTGCGCGGGCTGGAGTTCGATGGCGGCGCTAAACTGCGTAATGGCATCCGCATATTTACGGTGCTTGTAATAGACCAGGCCAAGAAAATAATAGGCGTTGGCATATTTCGGATCGAGCTGCAGAATGGCCAGATAATCTGCCTGTGCCTGGTTGTAATAATGGATCTGGTAATAAAAGGAAGCCCGCGCATAGTACACGGATGTATCCGTGGGGCGAAGTTCAATTGCTTTTGCAAAATCATCAAGGGCGGCGGCGTTCGCATGTTTTTTCTGGGCAGTCAAAGCGCGATACAGGTATGCCGCGGCATTTTGGGGATCTGCCTGAATGGCAGCATCGAAGTCCTTTTTGGCCAGATCAAACTGATTCAGCCGATATTGCGCCAGCCCGCGGCGCAAATAGACTGATGGCCAGGCAGGGTTGGTATCAATAATATGCGTAAAGTCGTCTATCGCTTTGTCGAAGCTGGCCAGGTGATAGGACGCCAGCCCGCGGCGGTAGTAAGCATCCAAGTTATTCGGGTCGAGCGCAACGGCCCTGTCAAACTCCTTGACCGCGTCCAGATAGTCCTTTTGACTGTATAACAGCTTGCCGCGCAGTAGATACAGGCTCGCATCATCAGGGGAGGCTGCAATCAGAGTCTTGAGATCGGCGCTGGCCAGGTCATATTTGCCGGCCAGTTGATAGGCGCTGGCTCGCAGTTGCAGCGCATTCAAGGCGTCCGCCTTGCCCGCCAGAACGCTGCTAAAATCTGCCGCCGCCAGGTCGTATTGACCTGTTTTGAGATAAGCCAGGCCGCGATCATAATAGCCACGCACCGAACGGGCGTCCGAGCGAATCCCGCGCGTGAAATCGGCAATCGCCAGGTCATATTGAGCTTGATGGTAATAGGCCAACCCGCGATCAATATAAACGTCTGGTTGCAGCGGGGACAGGGCCAGCGACTGAGTCAAGTCAGGGATGGCAGCGGCATCGTTTGCGAGCTCAAGCTCGGCCTTGCCTCTTCCGGCAAGAGCGGAGCCATCTTCAGCATCAAGTTTGAGCGCGGCATTGAAATCGGTTATGGCAGCATTCAACTCGGCCAGTTGAAGCTCGGCCCTCCCGCGCCCCGTCAGGGCTTCGCTGTGCTCCGGTTCTAACGCCAGGCCTGCGCTGAAAGCGGATTTTGCAGCCTGCCAGTCGTGGTTGCGCAGCGCATTGAAGCCGTCTTGAAAATCCGATTGCGCGCCGGGAGGCGCGGCGTCTGCATCGGCAGGCGCGCAGGCTGCCAGCGCCAGGCCAAAGAACAAGATCAAAATTGCGAGGTTTAATCGCGGACCAGCTTTCATTGTACCGCCTCCAGCCTGACAACTTCACCTACAGTCAAGGACATCTTATCCATCAGCATCTTGCTCAATTCCACCATCCGGGGCTTCACGCCGTCATCGGGCTGAAGCGTTGCGATAAGGGAGGCAGGCAGTGAATTCTGTCCCTTAAGAGAAACGAGAGCCTGCGGCTGGATGCCAAAACGGGCCATCTCATCCGGCGCCAGCCAGACATGCGCATTTTTCACGGAGCGCGCCCGGGCAACCACCAGGCCGGGGATCATCGTTCCCGCTGCATTTTGAACAGGCCGGGAACGGCGCGCCGCGGGTAGGGAAAGGGTAATTTTCTGGCGAAGGGCGACGTTGACCTGGCGCCGCACACGGGCCGGCAGGGCAACCTGCCCGCGCCTGACCATGATGGAAGACAACACCTCAACGCGGACGCTCTCGCCGTGATTGTAGAGAATAAGCGCATCGCCATCCAGCGCACCAAGCGCGCCAAGCTCATCCGGATGCAGCAGCGCCACACTTTGCTCAAGGTATTTTTCGGGGGCCTGGGCCGCTTCGAAGCAAGCGCCTGTAGCGGGATCGTCATCGCTTGCATCAGTGCGCAACGGAATGGTCGCTCCGGCTGCAGGCAAAGGCTCAAAGGCGGCTTTGATGCAGCTGGCCAGGGCTTCGGCCAATGCGTCGATGTAAGATGCCTTGCGCGCCTGTAGGCTGGTGCGCAGTTCGGCAGCCAATTCGATATGCAGGCCATAGCATTCCAGGCCCGCCAGGTTGCGCGCCCGCCGGATTTTCTGAAACGTAAAGGTGTTCGTAGCGGTTTTCTTGACATCCCGGTCGAGCGGGGAAACCCCCACCGGATAATCCTGGCCGAGGCGCGCCGAGAGCGCCGTCGACAGGTTTGCTTTTAAAAAACGCAGACGTTCCAGGAAAATCGCATCCCCGGGAGCACCTTCTTCGAGATCGAAACCGGTTGCCACCTCCAGCGGATATTGCCCGCTGACGTGTCCGTGTATCTCAATCACAAGCTGCGGAAAACATTTGAACATTTCATTTTGATAGCGGATGGCATGGCCCTGAACAGACTTCGCCAGACCGGCCGGATTCTTATTGACGTCCACCGTGCGGCGCAGATCGCTGACAATCACGGCGCGGCTTTTCAGCTTGGCAGCCAGCGCCAGCGCAATAGGGCCGGTGCCCCGATCGGCGTCCACGTTTGGACGGGTACCATGATGCGGAGCGCCCAGGACAATGGGCGCCTCACCGGGAACGATTTGAAAATGGTCTGTCAGTCCAAAGAAATTCATACATCCGCTATCAATATAAAGATGCCCTATTTTAACCTACCTTACCCACAAAACGATAGGCCGGACGCCCCCCCGTTCGGGGGAATTTGCAAATATTCTAGTGGTTTGACAATTTTGAAAATTTAGTACCTTGCCGGATGCTCAAGCAAAGGATAGACTTGAAGCAGAGGGCAGCCCAATGAAGGCGAAGTACCCGGTAGAACTCAGTGATGGCCACTGCAAAATACCACCTCACTCATTGCAGCGTAAAACTTGCAATAACAGTAATATGCAATTTCAGGTTTTGCATTCCAAACGGTATATCTGTTTGAGAATAGCCCAATTTGTGGTAAAAATGCCCTTTGAAGACAATTAGCGTCCCCTTGGTCAAAGAGAGTAAGATATGACTTTAGAGCAAGAGTTTCATGGCCCAAACCTCGGATATGTTTTAGATCTCTATGAGCAGTATCAGAATGCGCCTGATACATTAGATGAAGCAACCCGAAAATTTTTCGAACACTGGAAACCTGAAAGATTATCGGGAGTTGATTTACAGGCGCTGATCGGGATCATTAATCTTGCCCAGGCGATTCGTTCGCACGGATATCTGGCCGCCAACCTGGACCCGTTAGGGAATCCCCCCCTTGCCGATCCATTGCTGACTCTGGAGTTTCACCATCTGCGAAAAGATGATCTATCCGGATTCCCTGCAAATATTGTGAATGTGTCCGGAACGACCCTGGCAGGAGACGCCTACCAGGCCATCGAAGCCCTGCGCTCGATCTACTCCAAAACAGTCGGGTATGATTACGGGCACGTTCACAACCCGGAAGAACGGGATTGGTTGTATCGCGCCGCTGAGGTCGGAACTTTTCGCCCGCCCCAGCAATTATTGGACGGGAAAACATTATTGGAACGTCTCACCCGCGTTGAAGCCTTCGAGCTTTTTCTTCAGCGCACCTATCCCGGAAAAACCCGCTTTTCCATCGAGGGGCTGGATATGCTCATCCCCATGCTTGATGAAATCATCGGTTCAGCGGCGCAGGCCAGGATTTCCGTCATTTTCTTGGGCATGGCCCACCGCGGTCGCTTGAATGTGCTTACGCATATTTTGAAGAAGCCCTATGATCAGATCCTGGCGGAATTCAGAGATCCAAAAAGCCGCGCGACCACCTGGGACGAATTCGGCTGGACCGGTGACGTGAAGTACCACATGGGAGCTTACAAGAAACTGGCGACACAGAATAAGGAGATTGACCTGGTCATTCATATGCCAGCCAACCCCAGCCACCTGGAGCACATCGATCCGGTTATTCAGGGCATGGCCAGAGCCGCCAATACAAAAATGGATCGCCCGGGCCCTCCGCAATATTTTGGCAACGCCTCCCTGCCTATCATGATCCATGGTGACGCATCTTTTCCGGGACAAGGGATTGTTTCCGAAACCCTCAACATGTCCCGCCTGCCCGGTTATTCGACCAGCGGCAGCCTGCATATCATTGCCAACAACCAGTTGGGCTTCACTGCCACCGAGAGTGAGTCGCGCAGCAGTCTGCATGCCAGTGACCTGGCGAAGGGTTTTGAAATGCCCGTCATCCACGTCAATGCGGATGACCCGCAGGCCTGCCTGGAAGCCGTCCGCACCGCATTCGCTTACCGGCAGAAGTTCCACAAAGATTTTGTGATCAATCTGATCGGTTACCGCCGCTACGGTCATAATGAGGGCGATGAACCTCGCTTTACCCAGCCGGTCATGTATCAGAAGGTGGATAAGCATCCCACAGTCAGACAACTATGGGCTTCCAGGTTGGAAGAGGACGGTTTGATCGAGGCAGGCCAGGCCGAAGAACGATTACAGGCGGACTTGAAAGACTTGCAGGACGTGAATGACAAGCTGGATGCGGAAGGTTCCATCAAGGAGCCGTTTCCCCTGCTACCCCCGCGCGGTGCGGCGCGAAAAGTTACCACGTTGGTCGCGATCAAGCGGCTGCGGGAGCTGAACCAGTCACTCTTGCAATTTCCGAAAAATTTTCAGCTCAACCCCAAGCTGGAAAAAGCGATCGAGAAGCGGCGCACGTTATTCGACCAGTTGGATAGTAGCGATGTTGACTGGGCTACTGCCGAGGAATTGGCCCTCGCGTCCATCCTCGAGGACGGCATTCCCATCCGGCTGACTGGCGAGGATACCGCCCGGGGCACTTTCAGCCAGCGGCATGCGGCTTTCTATGATGTCGAAACAAACCAGGGTTACATCCCGATGCAGTCCATGCCGCAAGCCAAAGCAGCCTTTGAAGTGCTCAATAGCCCGCTGAGTGAAGCAGGAACGGTGGGGTTTGAAGTTGGCTATAACATCCAGGCCCCGGAACGGTTGGTTCTTTGGGAGGCGCAATATGGAGATTTTATCAATGTTGCCCAAGCCATCCTCGATGAATTCCTGCTTTCAGGCCGCGCCAAATGGGGACTCACGCCTTCGCTGGTCTTATTACTGCCGCATGGGAATGAAGGTATGGGCCCCGACCACTCCAGCGCGCGCATCGAACGCTTCCTGGGCCTGGCTGCTGAAACAAACGTGCGCATTGCCTACCCTTCCACCGCGGCGCAATACTTTCATTTATTGCGACGCCAGGCTTTGCTCTTGAAAACGGACCCTTTGCCGCTGGTCATCTTTACCCACAAGGGACTGCTGCGGCATCCGCTGGTGGCTTCATCATCAGCGCAACTGACCGATGGCCGTTGGCGGGCCATCATGGATGACCCAGGCTTGCCCGGAAAAAGAAAAGATGTAAAAAGCCTGATCTTGTGTAGCGGGCGTATTTACGTCGATCTTGCAACGAGCGACTTGCGCAAGGAAAAGAAAGATCATGCGCTCGTGCGCGTCGAACAGCTTTATCCCTTCCCGCAGCAGGACATGGAAGGTTTGATCGCAAGCTACCCGGGGCTGGAAAGGATTATCTGGGTCCAGGAAGAACCGCTCAACATGGGCGCATGGAACTACCTGCACCCGCGCTTGCGCGAACTGACCCGTGAACTGACCGGGGACTACCTGTCCCTGCATTACATTGGAAGGCCCGAAAGTTCCAGCCCGGCGGAAGGTTCCACAACCTTATACCGCATTAACCAACAGGCATTGATCGAGCACGCGTTCAATTTCGAAAAACAAACGCGCATCAAAAGCGTGATCAAAGAGAGAGGCTGAAATGGCAACCAAAATTTTAGTCCCGGAACTGGGAGAGTCAGTACTGGAAGCGACGGTTTCCCGCTGGCTTAAAAAAGAAGGCGATGCCGTCAATGTGGGCGATGTTCTGGTTGAATTGGAGACCGACAAGGTCAACCTCGAGGTGGGCGCCAAAAGCCCCGGTGTGCTTGCGAAGATCGAAGTTCCCGAGGGACAGGACGTAAAAGTTGGTCAGGTTTTAGGCATGATCGACGAACAGGGTAAGCAGCCGCAAGCCTTCCCGCCGGCGGAAACACCGAAGGCCCAACAAATCGAAGAAAAACAGGAACCCGCGCGTGGCGATGGACGCAAGCCCGAGCAGCCTGCCGCGCCGCAGCTCACGCCGGTCGCTGCGCGCATGGCGACCGAGAATAACATCAATATCAGCCAGCTATCCGGAACAGGGATCGAAGGCCGGGTGACCAGGACGGACGTGGAGCAGTTTTTGCGCAAGCATGAAGGCGCACAGGAAACCGGGAAGCCGGTTAAGGCGCAGCTGGAAGCCGCGCCCGAAAAGCCCGTAAGTACAAGTGCGCCACAGCCGGAAAACGCCGGCAGCACGCCTTCACAGCAGCGCCTGGAAGAACGCGTGCGCATGTCACGCAGACGACGCACCATCGCGCAGCGCTTGTTGGAAGCCCAACAGAGCACCGCCATGTTGACCACTTTCAACGAGATCGATATGACCGCCGTCATGGATCTGCGCAAGCGGCGCAATGAAGCTTTTCAGGCCAGGTACGGCGTCAAGCTTGGCTTTACTTCTTTCTTTGTCAAAGCGTCGATCAGCGCGCTCAAAGCATTCCCCCAACTGAATGCTGAGATCCAGGGCGATGAGATCGTGCTCAAGCATTATTATGATATGGGTGTGGCAGTTGGCTCCGAGGAGGGACTGGTTGTGCCCGTGCTTCGTAATGCCGACCAGCTTTCATTTGCACAGATCGAAAAGCAGGTAAAGGATCTGGTCGCGAAGACTGAACAGGGCAAATTATCCATCGAGGATTTGCGCGGCGGGACGTTTACCATCACCAACGGCGGCGTGTTTGGCTCCCTGCTAAGCACACCGATCCTGAACCAGCCGCAGGTTGGCATCCTGGGACTGCATAAAATCGAAGACCGCCCAGTGGCCATGAACGGCCAGGTTGTCATCCGCCCGATGATGTATGTGGCGCTCAGTTACGACCACCGTATTGTGGATGGGCGTGAGGCCGTCCAGTTCCTCGTTCATCTCAAGCAAATGGTGGAAGAACCAGGGTTCATGTTGTTGGAAGAATAGGAACTTCCACACGGATCAAAAGCGGTGCCAGTATCAATGTGGCATCGCTTTCTATTTCAAGCCCTTTCCGCATCCTTCCGAGCCAAGGAGTAAGACCTATGTCCAGCGGGCATAAAATCCGAGTGCAAGTAGCCGATGACCACGATGTGGTAATTCAAGGATTGTATTCGATCCTGAAAGAGCAACCCGATATCGAAATTGTCGAACCGCCGATCACTTCAGGCGAAGACCTGCTTAAAAATATCCGCACAGCCCAGCCTGATGTCCTTTTATTGGACGTACAGATGCCTGACTTTGACGTACTGACAAGCCTGGATCAACTCGCTGCTTTTATGCCGCGCCTGCGTGTCATCATCGTCACCGCTCAACGAGATTCCCTGCTGGTAAAAGCCGCTGCTGAACGCGGCGCGGCCGGCTACATTCTGAAAGAGGAAGCTCTCTCCAGCTTGCTACCGTTGGCAATCCGCGATGTGGCTGCCGGAAGCCTGTGGTTCTCGCCCAAAGCGAGCCAATACCTGATCCGTGGCGGCGCCAAGCCCATTGAGCTGAGCACCTATCAATTGGACGTGCTGCGCTTGATGGTACACGGTGATACACCTGAGGCTATCGCAAGCGCACTACAACGTTCGGTTAGCGCCATCTATAGCGCCCAGACTCAAATTCGTGAAAAGTTGGGCGTCCAGACCAACGAGCAGGCGATCGTCACTGCGCTTCGGGAGCGCCTGGTGCCGCTCGGCCTCGAGTAGTCAAATTCATCCAATGTTGCACCCTAAGATTTTTCGTTTGATCGGCATTACTTCCACGCTGGGAACCCTGGCCATCTTGATAGGCCTGGGTTATTTTGTGCTCACCGGCCCAGACTTTCCTTACAGGTACAGCATCTTTCAAGTAGATCAAGTGATAAACCGGAAGAACGCTGGCGCGCTTCAACCTGGAGACGTGATTATCACCGTTAATGGAAGGCCGTCTTTGGACTGCTGGCATTTCACAGACTCTCCTGCCTACGACGCTCCCCGAGGCGTCCCCATTCCCATCACTTATTGGCGTTCGGCCACAGGTTCGCCAGGACTCTTCGAGCTTCTATTGGCGTCTTCGATGCCCTGGTCGTTGTGGCCTTCTGACGCGCCAACCCTCCCTGGAGCGTGGCTGCCCTCTGACGGAGTGAAAGGCAGTACCCAGATCACTCTGGCAAACCAATCACCAGACTCATTGTTGGGTTGGGGTCTAATCTTCTTAAACATTTTTTGTTTTGCCCTGGCTGGGAGTATCGTCCTCCTGGGCGGCGCAGCCGACGGACGTCATTTGCTGTTAGGCCTGATGTTACTCAGCAGCAGCCTGATTCTTGCCGCCGGTCAGGGCATGGGCCATGGAGAAACGCCGCTTTCGCTCTTCCTCTGGGCCAGCCTTCCGATTTGGGGCCTGCTGAGTGTCCTGGCTCATGCCGTCTTACCTATTAACCAATTGCGGCGTCCCATCACGCTCGGCTTGATTGCTTGTGTGTCGTTGATTGGTTTGATTAACTTCGTGAGCTTCATCATGGGCGCCACCTGGTTCGGCTGTTATCAAAGCCGGACCTGGCTGTGGTTGGCGATTGTGACTTATTTTTTGAGCCTGGGCCTGCCAATCTTCAGCGCGCTATATCTCTTGAGGAGCGCTTATCGCCTGACCGCCAACCCATTTTCACGCCTCCAAATCCGGGCTATTGGTTGGGCTTATGGCCTGGGGCTGGGTCTGCCGATATTGCTCTTCACCCTTCCGATTATCCTGAACCTGCAATCGGTTGCGCCGTTTGACATCATACTGCTGCTTTCCGGCATCGTCCCCATCACTTACTTGTTTGTGTTCTATCGCGGCGAACTTCTTTCCATTGACCGCTATCTTAACCGGCTGGTATTCACATTTCTGTTCCTTGTCTTCTGGGTGATTGTGACCCTGGCGATGGTAAAAGGAATTCTATCCGTGCAGCCGCGCCTCAACCCGGCCACAGTGGCTTTGACGGTTGCGCTGCTCTCACTGCTCATCTCCACCTTTACACGAGAACAGATGGGCATGCTTGTGGATCTGGCTTTATATGGTGTGCACTACGATTACGAGACGGTCGTCTCACATTTGGGACAGAGTTTAGCCGGCGCTCAAAATGAAACGCGTTTTGCCCAGGTGGTAATTCGGCAACTCCCACAGGCGCTCTCGATCCGTTATGCAGCCCTTTGGCTGGCCCAAGCGGACGGGCAGTTGCGGCTGGTGGATCGCTCAAGTGCCGATCCTTTGCGGGCTTCTTTGCCTGCGCTCCCCGCAGCTGCCTTCCCGCCCGGAAGCGCAGAAGTCGAAGTATACAACCTGCCATTCCACGTCGGCTCGGACCTGACCCCCTGGCAGGCTATTCTGCGCCTGTATGCGGATACGCGCCTGGTAGGGATCATCTTGCTGGGCATCAAATTCCGCGAGAACACGTACAGCCAGCGCGACGCGCGTACACTGCAAACGCTGGCGGGTTGGATCGCCACGACTGCCAGCAACCTGGCCCACCTGGCAGAGCAGCAACGCCAGACAGAGCGTGAGCACCGCCTGATGCTGGCGCTGGCCGAAAACGAAGAACGCCTGATGATGGGCGTCGCCCATGAGTTACATGACCGTGGCATCAGCGCTCTGGGAATGGTGCGGCTGATGGTGGAACAGGAGCGCGCCAGGGCGATTGTCTCGGCCGGGCTGGAGCAGGTTATCGCCAACCTGCGTGAACTCTCGGATAACCAACTCAGCCCTCAGGGCCTGAGCCAGGGTCTGCCGCAGGCGTTGGAGGCCATGCTGGAAACCCAGCGTCAGTTGGGTCTGCCCGTCTCTTTGGAAGTTGACCGGAGCTATACGGACGGCGAGCCGCCCAGCACGCTCGTCAGCCGTGAGCTTTTCTACATTGCGCAGGAAGCCACGGTCAACGCTTTGAAACACGCCTCGCCCAGCCGAGTGGAGATCTCTCTTTCCCGCCCGGACGGCAAGGTACAGTTACGCATTCACAACGACGGCCGCGCCTTTGATGTGGCTCCCGCCCTGGTTGGCCGTGAAGCGCACGGCATGGGCATCATGCAAGCCCGCGCCAACCGCATCGGCGGAAGACTGACGATTACCTCCACCCCAGCCACAGGCACCGAAGTCACTGTCAGCATTGACCCGGACAGTCTCTGAACACAACCCCAGCCAAAAGCAAAAAACTGATAATTGACAGCCTGTCAACGTGCCCATAACGAATATTGTGCAGGCTAATCCATAAAACCTGTGCAGTGCACGGCAACTTTTCGCTGTGGCTGTAGCTGTGAGGTATGCTATCCTGCAGGGTAACTTCAGTGGTTGGGCTATTTCGTCATATTACTTAATTATTTCATCTCAAAAGAAAGGGTAATCATCATGCCTAAATATAGCTTTACTTCGTCAAGTTCGACATTCGGTCTCCGTCTAATAACCCTGTTTGTCTATCTGGTGGGGAGTCTTCTTGCTAATCCCGGTGCGCCGGTTGGCGCTGCTCCAGCCAGTGCAGCAAGCTTGGCGCCCAGCTCCGTGGCTCCATCAAGTATAGGCAATCCATTCCCACTTGCGGTTTTTGTTGGTTACGCCGATGACTTGCGTTCTCCTGGCAACTTGCCCGACCCCTGGATAGGTTCCACAAATACGCTATTTATTGGCACGGGAGATAACTGGGATGCGGGTGCTATGCGCCTGGACAACCCGACCGATCAGCCAATATCTGTGGCGAGCGTGTCAGTGTATTTCCCCAATCACATTGGCAACCCGACCTTCAACCTGTGGGGATCCTTTACCATTCCTGCCAATGGTTCAGCGATTTTGACTCAAACAGATTTCTACAACTTTGATACCAGCGACTATGGCCCAAACCCCTGTGGCGTTCGACTTGACCCAACAGTTTCTCCCCCACAGTTGACGGTCACGCTGGCGGACGTGAACAATACGAGTCAGACGTTTCAGGATACCGGTCACGTGCTGGATACCGGCGGCTACGATACCGCCTGTCAGCCGGGTAGTGAAACAATCCAATGGCAGCCAATCAACCCCTGCCCCTGGGATGGGCAACTGACCGGCGATGGTAAATGCGGGTATACCTATAAACCTGCCGAAGCTGTTCGCTATGCAATAAAGTTTAGAAGCCAGGCCAGTACGCTGTTTTGCCGCTATGCATATCCTGGTCTGGGCCAAACATGCTTTATACCTACTAAAGGTGTTCCGGTACCAACCGACTGCGCGAATTATGTGTCACAAACCATGCTCTACGGTGGACTGCCCATGGTGACAGACCTGACATCGCCAACATCTCCAAACAAGTCATGGTACTGTAGCGAACTCAATGGGGTATGTCAGAAAAATAATAATGATGCGAACTGGGCCGGGGCAAACCAGGATCAGCTTCCATTATATCTAGAACGAATAGGCGGGACTAGAGTGGATGACAAAACATCGGGATTAGAGAACCTGGATATGTTTCCGCGGAAGTTACCGTCTTCATCCATCCCTGCAACTCCAATGAAGAAAATCATCCTGGCCATGATGGAACAACAACTTGGACCTGATGACTCTCCCAATCAGATTACTCAAGGTGACATCCTTTTTACATACCCCAACACGAATTCACATGTCGGACTCGTTGTCGGATGGGGGCCCTACCTGTCGTTCTGGGATAATAGTGTGATTAGATTTGGGTATGTTACTTATCCTACCTGGCAAGAAGCAAAAAATGCCGGTATTTCCGATCCGGTGATTTATGTAATTGATCATGGCCTACACGGTACGATTGCTGGTAGTACCCCAGCCCAACGCGAAGCCTGGACATCTCCCAAACCATATTATGCGCTCAAGTGGTCGCCTGATAATTTGCCGCCCAATGATTTTAACCGACTCAATGATGCTCAGCGGTTCGGTTTTATTAAGATTAAGCGGACACAGATATATACGCTTGAAGAGCTTGCGCCTATTATGAGTGCGCCGTTCAACAAAACAGAATTGTTCGATGGACAATTGGTCGCTGGGCAATAGTTGGGAGCACAGGACAGGGGAAAACGAACACAGTTGCTGGAGAGAAAGTTGTTCTCTCCAGCAACTACACTATAACGAAAATTCGTCACCAGAAGCATGAATACTAAGCAAATGAAATCTATCCTAACAGGAGTTCCTACCATGAATATCTCGAAAACCGCGCGTTTATTTCTAACATTGCTGCTGGCCTGCCAGGTTCTGGGTCTACTATCACTCCAGACTTCTTCAGCCAGCGCCAAACAACTCAACGCCCAACCACTCGCCCCTCCGTGTGGCGCTGCAAACTCTCAGGCGAAAAGAGGCTTACAGTTCGGCAATCCGGTGAATGGCGGCGCCACATTATTGACGCCTGAGGTGGCCGGGAAACTGAAATGCAGCGGCGCCGGATGGGTACGCCTGAATTTCCTTTGTTATGGCGATGGTATGGTCGGCCAGTACAAGCCGATTGTCGCATCACTGAATCCGATGACAGTCATTGGCTTGATCTCATATGACTCGGTCTGCCTCGATCGTACGAACCGCAATCAAAACTCTACAGGCAGCGGCGACAATCCATACGTTCAGGCCTTTGCCGGTAAGGCAGCGGCCATCGCAAACGCCTTCCCTGAAATTAGATATTGGGAAATATGGAATGAGCCTAATGATAATACCGGCGTGGCGTTCAACTATTTGGCGCCTTCTGTCTTTGCGCAACTGCTCGCCCAGACTTCTATAGCCATCAAACAATCCCAACCCGGGGCCATCATTGTCAGCGGGGCCGTTACCACCGGCGTTGCCAATACATCCACGTATCTGACTCAAACCCTGCAGAAAGGCCTGGATAATCATCTGTGGGATAGAAATGGCACAAGGGACGGCCGGGTGATTATTGATGGGATCGGTTTTCATCACTACGCCAGCGGACTTTCGACCTGGTTGGCAAGAATTGATTCGATTGTAAAAAACAAAATAGGCCATCGACAGGTTTATATCACTGAAATCGGCACGACCAGGTCGGGCATATACCAGGCCCAGTGGCTTCGCAGTGCTTATCAGGTTACTGATAACAACCCGAACGTTCAGGCCAGCATATGGTTTTATTTACAAGATCAAAGCCCCACGAACCCGGGTTACTTTGGGCTGTTGAATACCAGCGGCGATCCCAAACCCGCCTGGTGCCAATTCGCCTTCAACAGGGCTCCTGATACGCGCTGCCAGGCAGTTTCACCACCTCCATGCAAAGGGCTCGCTTGCCCAGTTGGCGGAAATAACGGAAATGCTGGGTCGGCAACGACTGCCAGGTCAAAGAATACGATTTGGCAGATAGCCTCACATAGCACCTTTGGAACAAACATGGTCCCCCGAAATTCTATTGACGAGGCGCCGGTTGGCAGCACTCTGGTGCTCAACATCGGATCTAAAGAACGCCGCATGGCGCGCGGGATTCAAGTGAACGAGACTAATGAAACCTTTGTCGTCACGCAATTAAGCGCCAGTTTACCCGGCGACTTCTCGGTGACCGCCTTCGGCGTGACCCAGGTATACACGGGCATCACGAATATTCTGGCAGATGGCGATGACGGGAATGATGTGATTACAGTGCAATCCACGGCCCCCGCCGAAATTTACGGCGGCGATGGAGATGACCAGATTCAATCCGGCGATGGCAACGATATCCTGTCCGGCGATGCGGGCAACAATGTGGTCAATGGCGGAGGCGGCAGTGACATAATCGATGGCGGTGACGGCGCGGATGTCCTCAACGGCGAAGGCGGCGATGATGCCCTCATCGGCGAGGGTGGCAACGACAGCCTGGATGGCGGCTCGGGCTCCGATATCTTATCCGGCAATGAAGGCAACGACAGCCTGGTTGGCGGGGACGGCAGCGACGCATTATACGGCGACGCCGGGGATGACACGCTCTATGGCGGCGCCGGCGAGGATTATCTGGAAGGCAGCGATGGCGCCGACAACATGAATGGGGGCGATGGCAGCGACGGCATGTATGGCAATGATGGGCCGGATCAAATGTATGGGGACGGCGACCGTGACACGATGTACGGCAATGCCGGCGACGATGCGATGAGCGGCGGTGCGGGCGACGATTACATGGAGGGCAACGAGGATTCCGACACAATGTCCGGTGACGAAGGCCCGGACGACATGATCGGCGGCACTCCGGCAACCGGCGCGTCGGATGGCCGGGATACCATGCATGGCGGCGATGGCGTTGACGTGATGGCAGGCGACAATGCCCGCATCACGCGGACAGTGGATGGCAGTGGCCGGCAGATCACGCTCTTCGACGTGGCAGCCGTCGGCGGCCCGGCTGTTAGCCCAGGCGCCAGCGGCAGCGATTTGATGTTCGGTGATGCCGGGAACGACAGGATGTTCGGGCAGGGTAATGGCGCTGTCGGAGACACAGTCGGGATGGATCCGCCGGACGGTATCGATAACGACCGCAACGGCCGCGAGAATGGCAGTTCGACCGGCATGTTCGACTGCCTGGACGGGCGCGACAACGACGGCGACGGTAAGATCGACCCGACCGACCCGCAGTGCGCGGCAGCCATCGACAACAGCCCCGGCGGCGACGAAATGCACGGTGGCGCGGGCGACGATTATATGGAAGGCAATCACGGCTCAGACTGGATGTTTGGCGACGGCGGCGAGGATGACATGCTCGGCGGCAGTTCAGCCGGCGATGGCGTGATTGGCGGCCCTGTATCGCCCGCCGGCCTGCGCGACGGCAGCGACGTCATGAATGGTAACGGCGAAGACGATGTGATGCTCGCCGACAATGGGCAGATCATACGGCCGGTGGATGCGAACGGCCTCAACAAGCGCCTGACCGGCGGAGCGTTCGACCTGGCCATCCGCAATACGCGCATGGCGCAGACTCCTGAGGCAACCGGCGCCTATGGCAACGACTGGATCAGCGCCGGGGACGGCGTCGACGACATCTATGGCCAACTTGGCAACGACTATATGGAGGGCAATGAGGGCGAAGACGCGCTGGTCGGCGACCTGGGCAAGATCACCAACAACCTGATCGGTTTGAATGACGGCATCCCTGACCCGGGCAGCGAGCAGCGCATCGCTCCGAATGCGCCATTCTTCGATCCCGGTGAATTGATTTACCAGAAGGGTTCGCTCTATCGCCAGGTTGAGCTTTATGCTTACGTCAGCGCTGGCGGCGGCGGGAATGATACGATGTACGGCGGTGGTGGCAGTGATGCCATCCACGGCGGCGCTGGCGACGACATCTTGAACGGCAATGCGGGCGATGATCACATCTTTGGCGGCGACGACTCTGACGCCATGTGGGGTGGCCCTGGTCACGATACCATGTTCGGCGGCTATGGCATTGACTACCTGGATGTCCTGCCGCGGCCGGCGCGTGCCGACAGGAAGGACAGCTTCCCGGAGGACCCACCGACCTGGTTCGAGGCGGCCAGGATTGACAACTACCAGGGTCTCGACATCATGTACGGCGGTTGGGATCGCGACTGGATGCAAGCCGACGTGAGTGCGCCCGGCCGGACCAATGGTGACCGGATGATCGACTGGGCTGGCGCCTTCAACGCCTACTACCGTTGCGATGCCGCCTACGGCGACTGGGTCATCACGCGCCAGCACAGCCCAAGCCTGGTCGCGTTCCTGCAGGCGCTGGCGCAGGGGTATGGCGCGTTGAACACCGCCAGGCCTGGCACTCCCGGCTTTCGCGAAACGGCTATCGTCTTTCCCAGGGAGGTGAAAGACAACGCCAACCCGCCCAACCCGGATAACCCGGCCCACTTCACCTGCGGCCCCTCCCGTTAAGTAATACCTGGAATGTAAACCCGAACAGATTCAAGCTTGGCGGTAAATAAACTGTTGCTGGAGAGAACAACTCTCCAGCAACAGTTTATGTCATCCGGAAGGTATTGCCATCGCGTAGAACCGTGTTACCATCGGGCCAGAATAAAGTCGGATCTTTATATCCCGAACAAACGAGGTCTTTATGCGCCAACCCGAACAACACACTGCCCCACCGCCCCACGTGCTGGGTTCACTCATCGCCGTTATCCTCGGTTCGCTGGTGCTGCGTGCGGCGGCCGGCGCCATGGGCGAAAACATCCAGTTCTACTTCAACGCCATCCATGAAGCCGCGCTCTCCCCCACCCATCCGCTGAGGGCCATTGTCGGCGCGCAGAATGTGTACGAGATTTCGTATACGCTCGGCGGCATTATCATTGGCACCTTCTTTGTGGCCGAGTTGTTCGGGGCCATGCTGCTGGGCGCCTGGAGTGACCGCTTCGGGCGCAAGTTGTTCATCATCTTCGGACCGCTGTTCGGCGCACTGGCCGTGCTGATCACCTCCATCACTACCTGGGTCTGGCTGCTGATCTTCACGCGCCTGCTGGAAGGGCTTTCGACGGCCAGCAACATACCGGCCACCCTGGGATACATTGCCGAAGCCACCACACATTCTGCCAAACTACGTACGCGCGTTTCCGGGTTGTTCGAGGTGGCTTCGATCGGCGGTGTGGCGCTGGGCTTCTCGCTGGGCGGCTGGCTTTGGCACGAGTTTGGCACGGCGGCCGTCGTGGCCGGCATCGGCTTCACCAGCCCGGCCTTTGCGATCAATGCGATCATCTACCTGGTCAGTTTTATCATCCTGTGGCTGGGCATCCGCGAAGTCAGGGAAAAAAAGTCCAAGTCCGACCTGCCCGCTGTCTCACCTTACGAGACTCTCAAGCACTACTGGGCCCTGGCGAGCAACCCGCTGATTGCCGGCTTCGCCCCGGCCTGGATCGCGATCAACGCCGTGCTGGGCATCTGGATCAACCTGACGGCACGCATCCTGACCGATAAAGCCGGCTTTTCCGGCCAGTTGCTGGTTGGGCAGTTCAACAGCTTCCAGGCCGGCAACATCCGCGCTGCGTACGCCGTCTTCTTTATCCTCGGGATCGTGCTGTGGAGCGTCTTTTTCCCCAACCTGAAACGGACAACTGCCATGCTGATCGGCTGCGCCGGGCTGGCCATTTCGTGCCTGCTGATCTACGCCATCAACCACCAGCCTGCAATGGATGCGCCCTTGACCATGCTGCTTGCGGTTTTGCTGGTGGTCAGCATCATGGTGCAGAGCGGCTTCACCCCGGCTGCCCTGGCTTACCTGGCGGATATTTCCGAGACGCAGCGCGCCGACCGCGGCGCGATCATGGGCCTGTATTCGGTTTTCCTGGGCCTGGGCCAGGCTCTGGGCCTGGGCGTTGGTGGCCTGTTCGTCGACCGCAGCGGCGCCGACGGCATGGCGCTCATCACCGGCCTGCTGGGCCTCTTCGCGGTTTTCCTGGTGATCAGGCTGCGCGGTGCGGAGATAGGGATGGCTGCGAAGATAGCGTGACCGAAATGAAAGGGAACCAGCTGAGCACGGGGACCACACCAGACCCTACGGTGCGTAGGTCAGCCAATGAAACCTTTAGGGTCTTCTTTCTTTGCCTCACGGATCGCGTTTTCGGCAGGTTCCAGCAATGCATTATAGAATTTGACCATCGTTTCAAGCGCCCATTTCCGCAGCCGGGCATGTTCCTTTTCTTCCAGGACATGCCCGGCATGGGACAAGGCAAAACGGGATGCCCTTCTATTGTCCAGCCTTTCCCATTCAATTGTGCCTAACTGGGCTTCGAGTTGGTCTTTTTGGGCGAACAGTTTATCAAACACTGCCTTGGTCTGGTCCTGGTTTGCCAGGTCCAAATACAATTCAACACGCAGACGTCCGTCTCTGCCGAACGAAAAGGCAAATGATCCAAAGGCTGCTCCGCCGCGCGGTATTGTCTGAATCACAATCCAACTGGCGCCATCAGGGTTTGCATCTTTGATGGAGAAGTTGGCTTTCTTTTGTAGCTCATCGAGCAGCTTGTTGAAAAAGTCGATATAGGCTTTTTCCCGTTCGCGGATGCGGCTGAAAGTTACCTTGCCTTCAGTCAAATTGATATAAGGTGTATGCCAGCCCGCATCCAGCCATAATTGCGAGGGGTTGTGTCCCACCACATTATTCGCCCACCAGGCCAGGTGGGTACGGGCTGAGGCGGGTAAATTCGCAGCGATGATTTCTTCAATCTGGTTAAGAGTAAGTTGAACCTTGTCAACGCGTCCAGGCCGGCTTTGAAGCCAGTCTGCAAGCGCGGCATAACGTCCGCCATTTGTGGCAGATTCGGTTACCGCAAAATCAGTTGAGCCGGGCAGTGTAGCACCGTTCAGGTCATACTGGCCCAATTCCTCCCGGACCGTCTTTGGCTTGCGTGTCGGCTCATGCTTCTTGAACAGCTGCATAAGGCGCTCGCTTTCCTCCCGTGTTTTGTGTGCGTGGTATTCTTCCCGGCATCTGCTCAGCCACGAAGCGCCAAACTTCAATTTATCGCGCTGCTCGGCTGACAGGTCACCATGAAAATGAGCAAGCGCATTTCGAATCTCTCGTATACCATTCAATAACTCAATTACAAAACTGCGTTGCACTCGAAATATCGGCTCGAAAAATGGCCAGGTTTCTTTTAGCACCAAAAGCATAGTGTATTCACTGAGGTTTAGATCATCAAAGGTTTTTTCCTTTTGCCTCTCACCATTTTTGTTTTTAGAGGATGTTGTCTTGGTAACGACGGCATTCAAGCTGGCTGCATCGAATTCATCATGATCGTCAACATAGGCAGCCTTAATAAATTCTTTTACCATCATTTCTATATCTTCAACTCGCATCAAATCTTCAGTGCGGTCACGAAAATATTCTATAGTATCGTAACTCGTAACAATTCCAACCAGGTTAGGGCCGGCTCCGGTATCTTCGCTGACGAGCACCGCATTGATGTCTTTAAGATGGTCCAAGATATCAAATAAATCATCCTCGAGGCTATAAATTGGGGCAGCAACCATCACATCGCGGACTCTTAAGTTATCGATTTTTGCTTTGAAATTTCTCATGCCACGCACGACACCTTCATAAGTGATCATTCCTTCAGGAATATCCCGATCAGTCGAATCACTTATTTTTTTGATTACAGGAAGCTGGCTGAAATCATGTTCAATCATCAGGGATAGCGCCCGCGATATTGTGTCGTCTTTGCCGACACATACGGGTGGGCCTTTTCCTGCGGTGATTTGCTGCACCTGATATGGCATCTTCGTTTTCCTCCTACCGGCCCTTGAGAATAAATATAATATAAGGTCGCGGGGGTTATTTTCGTACCGGCAGCTTAATTTTATACGACTTCTTTTGTTTGCGACCGCCCAATCGGTACGATCCATGCACTCAAAATGAGCCCCATAGGGGGCGTTGTATAATTGTGATACAAAGGAGACTCCCCCATGGCCAACTTACCCTCCCCCGCTCGATCTTCTCGCGTTCACTGGCTTGCCCTGATTGCCGGTATCGTCACCCTGCTGCTCGGCCCGGTCTGCTTTGTGGTTGGCGTACAGGTCAATGGCTCCATCTATCTGGCGACCGAATATAAGTCCGGTTTTATACCCTTGTTTGCATTTGGCTTCGTCTACAGCCTGGTGATTCTGGTGGCGTTCGGCCTGGGACTCTTTGGGCTGGTCCAAAGTCGTGGGGCTGCTGAACCGCGCAAAGCCACCGCCGTGTCGATCCTCGCGCTCTTCCTGACGTTTCCCGGCCTGTGCTGCCTGCTTGTGATTTGGGCTTTCGCCGTGCTACCCTGTAGCTATCTTGGCGGTTGTTAATGAAACGCATTTGTATTCATCCGCACAATCCGCGCTAATACCTGAGGGGCAGAGCCGACCTTAAGGGGCCTTCGGCTCAGGCCCCCTGAGGGCACGTCGTCCGCGTTCTATTTTCCCGAATGTATGATAGAGAAACCGGATAAAACCGCGTAGAATCAGGTTCATGTACATCCACCTGACCGCTCACTCCGCCTACTCTTTACAGGAAGGCCTGCTGCTGCCCGCCGAACTGGCCCAGGCTGCCCGGGCGAACGGCATGCCTGCCCTGGGGTTGACCGACCACCGCCTGTTGAGCGGCGCAGTGGAGTTCGTGCTGGCCTGCAAAGCAGCCGGGGTCCAGCCGCTCCTGGGGTTGGAGATCGATCTGGACAGCGGCCGGTTGGCGCTGCTGGCAACGAGTATGGCGGGCTGGTCGAACCTGTGCCGCCTGAGCAGCGCGCTGGCGCTCGCTGATAATCCCAGCGTACCTTGCCCGCTCGACTTGCTGGCTTGGTACACCAAAGACCTGATCGCCCTGCCGGATGGGGATACCGATGAAGCGCAGTTGGGCCGGCTCAAAGAACTCTTCCCCGATGCTCTCTATATCACGCTGCAAAACCCGGCGCGCGGCCTGGCTATGACCAAACTGGCGGCCAAGCTGGGCCTGCCACTGGTGGTCACGCACCCGGTCTATTACCTGACTCCCGAACAGGCTACACTGCAGCGCACACTGGCCGCCATGCGCCTGATCCGGCCACTCGACCAGCTTCCGTCCGAAGCATTCGCGCCGGACGGGGCGTATTTCACCAGCGCGCAGGAGATGCAGGCGCGCTTCGACCATTTCCCGGTTGCGTTGGCGGCCACACAAGAAATCGCCGCGCGCTGCAAGTTCGACCTGCCGCTGGGTGTGGCAAACATGCCAACCGTGCCGCTCCCACCCGGCCAGACTGCCGCGCAGTATTTGCGCGCGAAAGCCGAGGCCGGGGCGCGCCGCATCTACGGCCGCCTGACGGCGCAAATCCGCTCGCGGCTGGACCATGAGCTGGAGGTAATCTCGCGCATGGGCTTCGAGCCGATCTTCCTGATCGTCGAGGAAGTGTTGAACTTCGCGCGCGAAACGGATGTGCCCTTCTCCTCACGCGGTTCGGCGGCCTCGTCACTGGTGGCGCACTGCTTGGGCATCACCAGCCCAGACCCGCTGCGCCTGAACCTGTACTTCGAGCGTTTCCTGAACCCGGCCCGCACCAGCCCACCGGATATCGACACCGACCTGTGCTCGCGCAGGCGCGACAGCGTTATCCGGCACGTCTTCGAGACCTACGGTCCGGAACGCGTGGCCATGGTCGCGACGATCAACCACTTCCGCCCGCGTTCGGCGCTGGGCGAGGCAGCCAAGGCGCACGGGCTGGAGCCTGCTCAGGTGCGCGAGATGGTCAACCAGCTGCCGTATGCCTTCTGGGTACGCAGGGAGGAGGGTGAAGAAGGCGCGGACCCGCCTTCAGCCTTCGTCGAACTGCGCGGGCTGTACACGTCCTCAAAGTATCGGCGTATCCTGGATGAAGCCGAAGACCTGCTCAAACTGCCGCGCCATCTCTCGGTGCATCCCGGCGGCCTGATCGTCGCGCCGAGTGCGGTGACGGACCTCGTCCCGGTGATGCGCTCCGGCAACAAAGGGGTCACCATCACCCAGCTCGATCTCGAATCGGTCGAAGCCCTGGGCCTGATCAAGATCGACCTGCTCGGCATCCGCGGCCTGACGGTGCTGGGCGACGTGGCCGAATTCATCCACGAGAGCCAGCCCGCGCAATATGCCAGCCCTCTGGGTGTGCTCGACTCCACCCCGGCAGGCGACCCGCAGACGGCCCAGCGCGTGGAAAACGGCCAGACTATCGGCTGCTTCCAGATCGAAAGCCCGGGCATGCGCGCTACACTGCGCGAGATTCACGCCCGCAGCGAAGACGACATTATGGCAGCGCTGGCGCTCTACCGCCCGGGTCCGCTCAGTGGCGGCCTTAAGGATGCCTTCGTACGACGCTTCAAAGGCGACGAGCCTGTGCAGCACCTGCACCCGGCGCTCGCGCCGCTGCTGGACGAGACCTTCGGCGTGATCTTGTACCAGGAGCAGGTGCTGCGCATTGCCCATGAATTGGCCGGGTTCAGCCTGGCTGAAGCGGATCTATTAAGACGTGCGATGAGCCACTTCGACCCCGGCAAGCGCATGCAGGAACTGGAACGCAAGTTCGTCAGTCAGGCGCAGGCACAGAGCGGTATCCCGGCCGAAACCGGCGAGCGCGTCTGGGAGATGATGGCAGCCTTTGCTGGATACGGCTTTCCGAAGGCGCACGCTGCGTCTTATGCGCGGGTGGCCTGGCGCTCGGCCTGGTGCAAGACGCATTTCCCGGCCGAGTTCATGGCGGCTGTGTTGGCCAATTGGGGCGGCTATTACAGCCAGCGCGTCTACCTGAGCGAAGCGCGCCGCCTGGGCCTGGTCGTACGCCCACCACACGTCAACCATGCCGGGCGCAATTTTGTGGTTGCGTCTGAAGCGCAGGTGCTCTTTATGGGGCTGGACCAGGTCCGGGACTTGACCCGGCGAACGATAGCGCGCATCATCCACTCCCAACCTTTCCACTCGCTGGAGGATTTCCTGGCGCGGGTCGACCCGCGCCCGCAGGAAGCCGAAAACCTGGCACAGGTCGGTGCGCTGGAAGGGCTGGGCAGAATTCCGGCCATCCTGGGCCGTTTGCGGGGCGGCGGGTGGCGGGCCGGGCAGATGAGTCTGTTCACCTGGGAAACCGGCGCGGACGAGGATTGGACGCTGGAACAGAAAGTGGCTGCGCAGCAGGAACTCCTGGGAGTCAGCTTGGCGGCCCACCCGCTCGAGCTGGCTGCAGCGCAGATCGCCGCTGCTGGAGCGATCACCACCATCGAGGCGGCGGAGAGGATTGGGAAGCGCGTCATGGTGGCCGGGGTGCGCCAGAGTTCCCACCGCAGCAAAACATCCAAAGGAGAAGCGATGATGTTCCTGAGCATTGAAGACCTCTCGGGGATGCTGGATGTGATTCTGTTCCCGGACGCCTACCGCCGGGCGCGCTCCGCGCTCGGGTCACCCGCCCCGCTGCTGGTAACGGGTATCATGGAGATGGATATGGTTCGCGGTGAGCCATTCTTGCGGGCAGAGAAGCTTGTTCGCATCGTTTAAGTTTTATCTTCTGTTCTGTGTTGGTTGTCTTTCTTTATTTTGTTGATTTATTTAGGACTTTTTTAAACGTTGTTATTTAGTGGCTATCCGCAATAAAATATAGAGAAAACAGATTGGTACTTTCCCACGGTGATCTTAAAGTCAGCGTTCTTATACCAAAACCCCTAAATCGAACCGCGAAGAACGCGAAGTTTTCGAGGGTTTCTCCCCGGCACTTGCGTCCG
>WNFL01028143.1_pt1 | contig 46076 bp, 49 predicted proteins | sample 5400361 | NCBI WGS metagenome assembly WNFL01 (sample SAMN13153351, study PRJNA577476) | soil metagenome | isolation source: 40 cm soil on Douglas fir-dominated hillslope | place: USA:California | collected 2013-09-17 | reverse complement strand
CGTTGCCACTACATTTCCTGAAGCATCAACTGTAAATTCGGGAGTCACAGAATTAGTAAATGACAGGAAATTTCCTGTAAAAGATCCTCCTCCGCCTTTTCCAAAATCCATAGAAAGTCCTGTGCCTGTGAAGTTTTGGGTTCCTCCTTCACCAAGTTTAATTATATTTCCGTTTGTTATCGCGCTCGCAGTAGCTTCCAAAACATTTCCGGTAGTTATAACAGTTGAGTTCAGTTTGGCAATATCGCCATCAGTATTTTCGATTCCAAATACTTGGAAAGCGCTCCCGGTTGCGGTTCCTCCAATTGCCAAATCATAAGTAGAATTAACAGGGGAGACTATTTTATTATTTAGCTGCCATAAGTTTGCCCCTCCCGTTGCGGGACAATTGGCGCCTGAACTATCACAGACTGCAAATCCGCTTTGGAATAAATTAACTCCGTATATATTCTTCCATTCTTGAGCCAAGCTTCCAAGGTCATAGGTATTATCTGTTTTAGGTAAAATATCGCTGGCTGCGTATCCTGTGAATGTCAGGTCGTCTCCGGTTGCGTTGCCTAAATTCACAGTTCCGTTTAGGTTGGTTGCACCCGTAACATTTAATATTCCTCCAGTTGTTAAATCTGCGCCGTCCACGGTTAATGCAGTTGAGCCTCTTGAATTAATTATAACGTTTCCAGTTGTAGCACTTCCAAGTGTTAAATCTTGAGCATTTGTTGTAGAAAGTGTTCCATCTCCAGTCAAATATGTAGCAACATCAGTAATATCACCTGCAATTGAGGCAGTTGGTAAACCCCCATCAACTCCCGTGAACGCAAATTTGGCACTATTTGTTGAGTCGGATCCGATTAGGAGATCAACAGTATTATTGGACGGGTATAGGGCACCCAAGGACTGACTCCAAAAACTGGATCCTGCCGGACAGTTAGCACCACTGCTATCGCAGACAGCGAAAGGACCTTGAAAGAGTGAGACACCGTGGATCTCATTCCATTGAAGAAGCGCTGTGCCTAAATCATATGTCGCGTTGGTTTTTGGAATTATGTCGCTTGCAACATGTCCTGTAAAAACTATGTCGTCAGCCGTTGCGTCTCCTAAAGTTACTGTGCCGTTTAGGTTTGTTGCCCCTGTAACCGCTAAATCATTATCAATGGTGGTAGTTCCGGTTGCGTCACCGATAGAAACAGTTGTTGCATCTCCGCCAATATCTAAAGTTGTGGCATTGGTATTAAATACCGATGCGGTTCCTACTGAGGTGGTAGTTAAGTTTCCTGCAGTTGAGACTAAATCTCCCGTTGCTGTTATGTTGCCGGAACAGGTCAGGTCTCCTGTGGTTCCGTCTAAAGTACAGCCGGTATCGGCTGAACCTCCGGAAAATGCAATTGAGCCTGAAGCGCCTGCCGGGCCTACAATAAATGTTGTTGCCGCACCACCAATATTGAGTGTGGTTGCACCTGTATCGAATAAAGTAGCAGTTGGCGATGTTGTCGTCAAATTTCCTCCATTTGCCGCCACATCATTTGCGACTATGTTTCCGCTTGAATCAAAATGATAGGTTGTTCCTCCTCCGACTGAAAATCCTTGGGAGTTTTGCAGGTAGGAAGCAACTCCCGTTAAAGTATTTGTATTGGGGAAAGTGTACGTTCCTGTTCCTGTTAAATTAGCTCCGTTTGCAGTCAAGGTAGTTGATCCTCTTGAGTTTATGATTACATTTCCGGTTGTTACGCTCCCGAGAGTAAGATCCTGAGCATTTGTAGTTGAGAGAACCCCATCTCCAGTCAAATATGTAGCAACATCAGTAATATCACCTGCAATTGAGGCAGTTGGTAAACCCCCATCCACTCCAGTAAATGCGAATTTGGCGCTAGCTGTTGCATTTGATCCTACCAAAAGATCTACTGTATTACTTGAAGGGTAGAGTGCTCCAAGATTCTGAGACCAAAAACCTCCGCTAAACGGACAATTTGCGCCGCTACTATCACAGACAGCAAATCCACTTTGGAATAAATTAACTCCGTATATATTCTTCCATTCTTGAGCCAAGCTTCCAAGATCGTAGGTATTATCTGTTTTAGGTAAAATATCGCTTGCAACGAAGCCTGTAAAAACTATATCGTCAGCTGTTGCATCACCCAAAGTAACCGTCCCGTTTAGATTCGTTGCTCCTGTAACTGCCAAGTCATTATTTATAGTTGTTGTACCAGTTGCATCCCCAATAGATACTACCGTGGCATCGCCCCCAATATTAAGTGTTGTTGCGTTGGTATTAAAGACCGATGCGGTTCCCACAGAGGTGGTCGTCAAATTTCCTCCATTTGCCGCCACATCATTTGCGACTATATTTCCGCTTGAATCAAAGTGGTAAGTTGTAGCCCCACCCACAGCAAAACCTTGTGAGTTTTGCAGATATGAAGCAACTCCTGTTAATGTATTTGTGTTAGGGAATGTATAGGTGCCTGTTCCGGTCAGGTTTGCGCCATTTGCGGTTAGAGCGTTTGAGCCTCTTGAATTTATAACTACATTTCCGGTGGTTGAGCCGCCTAATACAAGGCTCTCCATCTCCAGTCAAATATGTAGCAACATCAGTAATATCACCCGCAATGGAAGCTGTTGGTAAACCTCCATCAACTCCTGTAAAAGCAAATTTGGCGCTTGCTGTAGAATCTGAACCAATTAAAACATCAACCGAATTATTCTGAGGGTAGAGGACACCAGCTACTTGGTCCCAAAAACCGCCGCTGGTTACGGGACAATTAGCGCCGCTACTATCGCAGACCGCAAACCCGTTTTGGAATAAATTAACTCCGTATATATTTTTCCATTCCTGAGCCAAAGTCCCTAGGCTATAAGTATTGTCGGTTTTGGGAAGAATATCACTGGCTACAAAACCATTAAATACGACATCGTCGGAAGTTGCATTTCCAAGTGTAGTTGTGCCAGAAACAGAGAGATTGTTGTTAATAGTTGTTGTCCCGGTTGCGTCTCCAATAGAAACTGTTGTTGCATCCCCGCCGATATTTAAAGTTGTGGCGTTTGTGTTGAATAGAGACGCCGTTCCCACTGTTGTAGTAGTTAAATTTCCTCCATTTGCCGCAACATTGTTTGCAACTATATTTCCACTTGAATCAAAGTGGTATGTCGTAGATCCTCCTACAGCAAACCCTTGTGAGTTCTGAAGGTACGAAGCGACACCCGTCAGGGTATTAGTGTTAGGGAATGTATAGGTGCCTGTTCCTGTGAGATTGGCGCCGTTAGCAGTAAGAGCGTTTGAACCACGGGAGTTAATTACTACATTTCCTGTAGTAGCACTTCCCAAAGTTAGAGCTTGAGCGTTGGTTGTAGAAAGTGTTCCATCTCCAGTCAAATATGTAGCAACATCAGTAATATCACCCGCAATGGAAGCTGTTGGTAAACCTCCATCAACTCCTGTAAAAGCAAATTTGGCGCTAGCTGTTGCATTTGAGCCAATTAAAACATCTACAGAATTATTTAAAGGATAAAGAGCTCCGAGCGCCTGGTCCCAAAAACCGCCGCTGGTTGCCGGACAGTTGGCCCCACTGCTATCACAGACTGGAAATGCGCCTTGAAAGAGGGAAACACCGTGGATCTCATTCCACTGAAGTAGGGCAGATCCTAAATTGTAAGTTGCTGTTAAGGCAGGCAATATATTGGAGTTTACTTCGGCATTAATTGTGACAGTGTCGCTCGTCGCATTTCCCAAAATTGTGTTTCCGTTAACTGTTAAATCTCCGGCAGTTGTTACATTCCCATTTGCTTGGTTAACTGTAAAGTTAGCACCGCCCACTGTTAAATTTGCCCCTGTTACATCCACTCCGTTTGTGGCGTTAACATTGCCGGCAAAAGATACCTGTCCGGTTGAATTGAAACTTAAGGCTCCTATTCCGCTTGTCGATAGACCGAAACCTGCGGTAGCGATATCTGTTGGGGCATCTAGGGTCATTGCATCTTTAAACTGGGCAAAATCCAAGGAATCATTAGCGACATCTGCAGTTAAGGTTGATCCACTTTGAGTGGTTGTGATAGTAGTTCCTCCAACTATATTTTCTGTTCCTCCAAGCGCTATAGCCGAACTTCCGGAGTTGCCCGCGAAAGTAATAGATGAATTTACTAGCTCAGAATTACTGACACAGCCTGTACAAGTGACATTTGAGGCATCGATTACACCTGTTCCAGTAAAGTCTAGGGTTGCGCCAGAGCCAACTACCATTGTTGCGGTTGTGTTTGTTCCGCTTGTTATGGCGCTAAAGGCCGATGAGCCGCCGCTTCCAACAGCCACCCAAGCGCTTCCATCCCAAACAAACACCTGATTGCTTGTTGAATTGTAAATTAAGGAGCCTGTTCCTATTGAGGTTGGGTTGGTTGCAAATCTACCAAGCCTGAGTTGCCCATTGAATGTAGCATTTCCATTATTTACCAAAAGCGCCATGGCGCTATCTCCGCCATCGTATCTATTTAGTACCAGAGTAGAGTAGTTTGAATTACTTGTTGCAGGTTTTCCACGCTCATCAAGAGTTAGAGTTAATACGTCACTTAGCGCACCTCCGCTTGTTACGGTTTTATTAATTGAGGCAAAATTTCCGGGAGCTTGTTGAATAGTAAAGTTTCCCGAGATCTGAGAATAGCCTGTTATATTTTCAAGAGCACCGCCCGAAGTTAATCGGTCGATACCACCCGTTGCTATGTTTCCCAAAACATTTTCATTTTTAGCAATAAAAGTATTACCTAAGGCATCGACACTAAACCGGGTTTTCATTGTAGGGGCTCCGCTTTGAAGACGTATCAAATCATAACCTGTTGCATTGTTTGGCACCATTCCGTAGTAGAGTGATCCACTTGTTAAGTTTGGTCCCTGCGCATTTAAAAAGTTGCCTCTGTTTCCTTCAAACAAAAAATGGGCATAGCCTTTGCCATCAGGGTTTATTTCTATATTACCGTCGCTACCATCGGCTGTTTTAATTGTTACTGTTTGCCCCTCAATCAAAAGATTTCCTTCCTTGGCTTTAATTGAAGGAGACTCTGATGCTAAAAGAAGAGACCCTGTGGAATCAATTACTGGGACAGTTAGTGGTCCCGCCCCGACATTTGGGTCTGCAGGGAAGAAGCCTCCCAAATTTGCACTGGTATTGGCTGTAGAAACCGGGATTCTTGCAGTAGCACTGCCGCTAGCTACCTGGGGTTCAAGATAAAGGGTATTGTTTTGAAAGAAAAGGTTCGAAGGAACATTGTCTAAAGATATCAAAGCAGATCCATTTGAGTCAGTTGTAATAGATTGAGGATCAGATGTATAAATCGCAGTACCGTTTGTGGCAGTATCAAACAATTTGAATGACAAAGTTTCGCTGCCCACAAGAGGCGAACCACCCGAATCTGTTAATTTCAGCTTGGCGTAAAGATTCCAGGCTTGGTTCACCGCAGAATTTGCGGGAAAAGTCCCGCTTTGACTAGCTTCTTGATTTTGTGCTTGCCCTGACAAATTCTGATTTGGAAGGGTTTGAATTTTTGACTCTTGAGCAAGCGATTTTATGAACTGAATAGGGAATTGCAGTTTATAAAGCAAGAGAAAAATAAGCACGGCCATGCTGGTCGTAATTCCAATTATGGCCCAAGTCTTAGTTGATACTTTGGCTTTTTTTGGACTGATTGCAAAGGCGCTAACGCCTTCATTTTTGGGCACAGGGTTAGCAGGAATGTGGCCTTGACCTGTGGCCCAATCGAAAAAGCGGTTTAGTGAAATTGCTTTTCGCTTGGCTGTGGCAGGAGAAGTGTTTTTGGAAATCTCATCCTGATATGTTTTAAAGACTTCCGGTGTAATTGTGGGTAGGGTAGGCATAAGAGTTAATTATTAAGGGCTGATTGTTGGTTATTTTTTTCCAACCAAGCTAGAAAATGGCGGACATCACTGACATAATTTTTAACGGTATTTTTGGAGACCTTTTCGGCCTCAAGGTAGCTTTGGAAACCCTGAAGCACCTCACTGGGGTTTGTCCGCCCACTTTGGTTACTTGCGATGTTTTCTAGCCCTTCCATAAAATCAAAATCGGTCAAGCTCGATTGAACCATAAACTTAGACAAGTGTCTTAAAGTTGAAAGGCGCCTGTTGATTGTTTTAGCCGAAATTTTATTTTCGGATAGGTAGGCTTTGTACTCGCCGGCCATATTTTTATTTAAAAACGGAATACCATCGCTTAAAGTTTCGATGTAAGATCCAAACGATCTGACCCTCAAAATTAACCATCCGGTGAAATGATTTAGGTCGCTTCTGTAGTTCTTGTGTGATTTAGGTGAGAGGCCAAGATTATCCAGATATTTTATGAAGTTTTTTTTGATGTAATCCGAAGTTTCTTCAAACATTTTGTTTAAGGCTAAATTATACTGATTATACTAATTAGACTATTATTAAAATATTTGAGGAAGCTGTCAAGAGGCTAAATGCAAGTTAAAATAACTAATAATTAATAACTGTTTCACGGAGAGTATAGTATAATTACCGCAGGTATTTTACGCATAAATAAAAAGAAATGCTATCTTGTGATGCTTTTATAATAGCGAAAAACAATGCTTTTAGCTCAAATTTTTAGCCTCAAAATATCTTTGCGGAATATTGCGTTAAATAAGCCAAGCATCTTCTTTTTTGCGGTAAACATGCTCTATTTTAGGCATATTCCGGTATTTTTGGCGGAATCCAAAATACCTGTTTTGGATAGCCCTTTAGCCTGTATAATTGGCACTGAGCTTGTCGAAGCGCTAGAAAAAAACACCTACGAATCGGACCGAATTTTTGGGAGTTATTTTAAAAATGAAGCGGGCCTTTATTACTCATGAACTGCAGTTGCTTTTTCTGCGTCAAATAATACAATCTGTAATATGGACAACCAATATGATCATAGCAAGATAGAAAAGAAATGGCAAGATAGGTGGGAGAAGGAAAAGCTCTATGTTGCGGATATAGATAACGAAAAGGATCCATTCTTTAATTTATGGATGTTTCCATACCCCTCAGCAGAAGGCTTGCACGCTGGCCACGCCTTCGCTTCAACCGGCAGTGATATCTTTGGCAGGTTTATGAGAATGCAGGGCAAAGGTGTTTTTCAGCCTATCGGCTACGATTCATTTGGTATCCACTCTGAAAACTATGCAATAAAGATTAATGAGAAGCCTCAGGAGGTTGTCGCAAGAACCACGAAGCATTACGAAGAACAAATGCGGTCTTTAGGGCATGGATATGACTGGACGCGTACGGTGACCACTTCTGATCCAGATTATTATAAATGGACACAGTGGTTATTTGTCAAAATGTTTGAAACGGGCTTGGCCTACAAAAAGAAGGCCACTGTTAACTTCTGTCCTTCCTGTAAGACTGTTCTTGCTGACGAACAGGTCATGACACCTAAACAAGCGGGGAAAGAGCCTAAGAATGCGGCAGGGGAGCTAATCGACCCTTCTTCCAAGGGCTACGACGAAGCGAGGGTCTGTGAACGCTGCGGAACAATAGTCGAGAAAAAAGATCTGGATCAGTGGTTCTTCAAAATTACAAATTATGCGGACAGGCTTCTAGCTGGCCTTGATAATATCGAGTGGAGTGAAAAAGTAATTACGGCTCAACGTAATTGGATAGGCAAGTCAGAGGGAATGATAATCAATTTTAAAAAAGAAGACGGAACCAAGCTCTCCGTATTTACAACGCGCCCCGATACCCTAAATGCAGCCACCTTTATAGTTACCGCGGACGAAGCGATGTATAACCAGGGTAAAACCGAGAAGCTGGGTGAGTTTACGGGAGAGTATGCGCTAAACCCTTTAAATTCCCGAAAACTTCCAATATGGAAAACAAATTATGTCGCGCCCGGGTATGGTACCGGAAATGTAATGGTTGTGCCTGCCTATGATGAACGTGATATGGAATTCGCCAAAAAGTATCATTTAGATATAGTAGAAATTGAACCCGATATGGCTACCTACAAGCTTGCGGAAAAAGAAGGTTGGGGTTCTAAACATACCAACTTTCATCTCAGGGATTGGTTAGTTAGTAGGCAACGCTATTGGGGCGCGCCAATTCCAATGATTGAATGCCCCAAAGACGGTTGGGTTAGCGTGCCTGAAAATGACCTCCCCGTACTACTTCCAAATATATCAGACTATAAACCCGAAGGCACGGGCAAGGGTCCTCTCGGCAATCATAAAGAATTCTACCAAACTACTTGTCCAAAATGCGGCGGCCCGGCAAAACGGGAGACCGATGTAATGGATACCTTCGTTGATTCCAGTTGGTATTTCTTAAGATATCCTTCGACTCGCTCCGCCCGCTCAGGAGAAGTCCCTTTTGACCCTGAAATTACCAAACGCTGGTTGCCGGTTGATTTGTATTTTGGTGGGGCAGAGCATTCAGTACTTCATCTCATGTACTGCAGGTTCGTGACAATGGTACTTTATGATCTTAAGTATATCGATTTTGAAGAGCCAGCCCCTCGGTTTTACGCTCACGGCCTTATGATTAAAGACGGGGCCAAGATGAGTAAAAGTCGTGGAAACGTAGTTAATCCCGATGAATATGTCAAAAAATATGGTGCCGATGCTCCAAAAAATATGGTGCCGATGCTCTTAGAGTTTATTTGGCATTTATGGGCCCTATGGATTCCTCCCCGGATTTTAGAGATTCAGGCATGGAAGGAGCGGCAAGATTTTTGGGAAGAGTTTGGAGACTTTTCAATGAAAAACAAGATCACCCCACTTCGCCAAGGCTTCGAGGGGTTGGTGAGGATCAAACCCTCACAAAACTACATCAAACTATCAAAGGTGTGACTGAGGATATCCAAAATTATAAATATAATACGGCTATTGCCAAGATTATGGAGCTCATAAATGTTTTTACTGAGCACAAAGTACATGAGGCAGAGCACTTAGAGAAATTGGCGCTTCTCCTGGCCCCGTTTGCGCCTCATATGATTGAGGAGATTTGGGTTAATGTACTGAATAGACCTTTTTCAGTTCACAAGGCTCCTTGGCCATCCTACGATGCCAAGCTGATAGTAGAGGACACTGTTTCGGTTGTAGTTCAGATTAATAAAAGTTTCAAACGACCAATCACAAATCGAAAAACTGGCAACAGACGATGTAGTTATCCAAAAATGGCTGGAAGGTCAAACTGTTAAAAAAACTGTATTTATTCCGGGAAAAGTTATTAATTTTGTAGTTTGACCCGCGGGGTAGTATAGTCTAATTAATGCAAGGTTTCGATTTAGAAGAACTGTTTGTAAAATTCCGCTATCCGCTTTTGATACTTCTTGGAGGACTCATTTTAGTAAGTACTGGAATTATATTTTTAAAAACAGGATTTAATTTTTCGGGAGACAAAATTGAAATAATTACAGATAAAGTTGCAACTCCCGGCGGGCAATTTAATGACAGGCAATTAACAGTAGAAATTGGCGGGGGAGTTACTGCGCCCGGGGTATACAAACTCGCCATTGGGTCCCGTATAAACGATCTCCTTATCTTATCCGGTGGGTTTTCGGTTGATGCCGATAGGTCCTATACAGACATATACATACCTAAACTTAACGAGCAATCACAACAACTGAGTGCTAAAATTGTACTAGGGGATCAAACTGCATCATCTGGTTTTTCATCCGATAATATAGAGAAAGTAAATATTAACACAGCGAGCCTATCCCAATTAGACTCTTTACCCGGAATTGGCCCTACATACGCCCAAAATATCATTGAACAAAGACCTTACTCAAACACCACAGAGCTCGTGTCGAAAGGCGCAATCAAGCAAAGCTTGTACGATAAGATCAAAGATAAGATTAGCATTTACTAATTTTCAGATAAACCGGAGATGTCAGAATAGTTCAGAAAATTCAGATAAATCTGATATGTCAGACCTCTCTGATCTCTCTGAATTATTCCGATTTATCAGAAATGAAACACCTACTTTGGCCAATTTTAATTTTATTAATAGTTGCGCGTTATCTTACAACCCGTCCTGTTTATCATAATGGCGATAGGGTCCGGATTACTTCAACGGTTTATTCCGATCCAATTAATTACCCCACCGCCCAGTATATAAAACTTAAAGGTCTCAAAATTTATCTTCCCAATTATCCCGAAATATTATATGGCGACAGGATAATAATCGAGGGGGTAGTTAACCTGTCTAACGGCAAATTGGAACAACCAAAACTTGTCAAGATTTTTAATACTTCAAATTTTGCGGCAAGTTTTAGAAATAAAATTGTTTCTTTTTATCAAAATAGTTTACCTCAACCGGAAAGCGGTCTTTTGGCAGGAATAGTTATTGGCAGTAAGGGGGCATTAAACCAAGATTTTTATAATTTGACTAAAGTAGCCGGCGTAGCTCATGTCGTAGTTGCATCCGGGACCAATATAACTTTTGTAGTATCTTTTTTGATTGGGGTCTTTACATTGTTTTTAACAAGACGTAGAGCGATACTATTTGTTATATTAGGAATAGTTTTGTATCTCTTTATATCAGGTTTTGAAGCACCTCTAATACGCGCAGCCATCATGTCCATATTTCTTTTCGCCGGGGAGGAGACTGGAAGACTTGCTTCAACATGGAGAATTTTCTTTCTAACAGCTTCTGTCATGCTTATCTATAAGCCCGATTGGATTCTCGATATCGGTTTTATCCTGTCTTTTGTTTCAACTGGGAGCCTAATGCTATTTGAGAAACGAATTCGGGACAAGCTCAAAATTGTGCCTGAGATATTAAAAGAAGGGCTTTCGACCTCATTAGCTGCCCAAATCGGGGTTGCCCCGATACTATTTATTACATTTGGGCAATTTAATATATTATCTCCGGTTCTAAACGCTTTGGTTCTTTGGACAGTTCCTTTGATTATGATAATCGGAAGCGTCGGGGGTATTCTTGGATTAATTATTCCAACATTTGGTAGAATCTTACTTTACTTGAGTTATCCTTTTCTTTGGTGGTTTGTAAAAGTGGTTCAGTGGTTCGGATAAATCAGATATGAGATTTTGGAAATACACCTATACAGTTTTAGTCTTTTTGGCAGCTTTTCTTTGGCTCGCGGTTTTTCAGTTACCGGATGCAAACTTACACATCATTGCTTGCGACGTAGGTCAGGGGGATGCGATACTTGCCGTTTACAAAAACATTCAAATTCTTACGGACGGTGGAATACCCAATGGAAAGGTTATCGATTGTCTTTCCAGACACATGCCTTTTTGGGACCGGGAGATTGAGGCGGTAGTTAATACTCATCCTCAGCTGGACCACTACGGAGGGCTAATAGAAGTTTTTAAAAAATACAAAGTTGATTATTTTATTGGAAATGGCCTAGATGCTAGCGCTTCCGAGTATCAAGTGCTAAAAAAAGAGGTGGGGGGTAGAGGGGCCTCGGTCATTAACCCTGTAACAGGCACCATCATCAGGTCGGGTTTGATGTCATATGATATATTCTGGCCATCCTTCGCCTTTTTGGCTTCTGAAGGAATACCGTACCCTGAAAATAAACTTAGCACATTTGTTTCTAAGCGGGATCCAAACGATTTTTCAGTCCAGGCTATTTTGAGCCTGGGAAAGTTTGATTCTTTACTCACAGGAGATATAGGAGAAAACATGTCTGACCAGGTAATTAAAGAGTTTACCCTGAGCACTAGCCGAAGGGTTGAATATATCAAAGTGCCTCATCATGGAAGTAAGTATGGACTTACCCCTGATTATATAAAGGCAATTGTGGCCAAAGAGGGTCTTGCGCCAATTATGGCCGTAATTTCAGCCGGTAAAAACAATAGGTACGGACACCCGACTCAGCTAATTTTGGATCTATTAAAAACTTATGGAATTAAAACTTTTAGAACAGATTTGGATGGCGAGACCGAAGTTGTAACGGATGGAAAGAGGTACTGGATTACCAAAAATTATTGGATTACCAAATAGAAGAAGAGCAAGAAGAACTGAAAGGAAAGGGTAAACCCTTCAGCTCTTCTTGTTAAAAAAACTTCTTGCGAATACAACTAGCTTGTAGGGAATTATCAGAAGCCCGAACGCAGCGCTAAAAACAATGCGCGTCAGGATTTTGATGCAAATCCCTGCAATGACCAAGATCACCAATAGGTTCATTTTGCCTCCAAAAAATTTTTTAGAAATTGGGCAAGGTAATCGATTGGGACGTAATATACACTCTTAAGGTGGGGTAGGATGAGGCCTAGAAAGGCTAAAACCACCAATAGGCCAATTACCCCAAGAGCCACTTCGAACACATTCCTTTTCATTTTTCGCTCCTTTCGGCGATCAACGAATCTTATTTTACAATTACCCTTTTTTATTAAAGAACTTCTGCTCTACCTGACTTATTTAGCCGCATGGCCAAAACCAAGGCTATCATACTCCAGTTATGGCCTCAAGTCAATATTATAGGCCAGCAAGCTTCGGGATTCTTTCATTTTGGCAAGAAAGATACTAGAATTAAGACATGCTTAAAGACAAAATAATTAAGGCAATCGAAGAGGTTTCAGGGTACAAAAGTCCCGAGCTTGAATTTACTGAAAATGAAAAGTTTGGAGATTACACCTCAAATATTGCTATGGTTTTCGCCAAGGAAAAAGGTAAAAACCCCAAGGAACTTGCGGAATCCTTGTCCGAAAAACTCAAGAAAGATGATAATCTGAAAAGTATAATCAAAAAAATCGAAGTGGCTGGCCCTGGGTTCATTAACTTTTGGCTAAAAACAGATATCTTAGTAGATAATTTGATACAGATTGATAAAGAAAAAGAGAAATATGGTACATCGAAAACAATTAAAGAAACCTGGGAGATAGAACACACAAGCCCCAACCCCAATAAGGCAATGCATCTTGGTCACCTTAGAAATAACGTTACGGGAATGGCAATTGCAAATCTGGCTGAAGCAATCGGAATCAATGTAATCAGGGATGACATAGATAATGACCGTGGAATTGCCATAGCCAAACTTATGTGGGGTTACCTTAAGTTTGCCAGAAAGGACGGTAAAGAAACCGAAGATGTTAGTTATTGGTTCGATAATCAAAGTGAGTGGCAGACGCCTAAAGATTTAAATTTAAGGCCTGACAGGTTTGTGGACCAACTTTATGTTAAAGGTGCCGGGGATTTTGAAAAGAACAAAGAAACTGAAGAAAAAGTCAGAAATCTGGTCGTAGATTGGGAAGCAGAAGATAAAAAAGTCTGGGTTCTTTGGAAGCGAGTCCTAAGTTATTCTTACGAAGGTCAGGAACTTACACTTAAAAGATTGGGGAATAAGTGGGATAAAATTTGGCATGAAAGTGATCATTACAAAGAGGGAAAGGATATGGTCGCACAAGGGCTTAAAAAGGGAATCTTCAAAAAACTTGATGACGGCGCAGTTATCACTGACCTTGCCAAATATAATATTCCGGATACTGTTGTAATAAAAAAAGACGGGACTGCACTTTATATTACTCAGGATCTTGCCCTTACAAACTTGAAGAAAAAGACATTCAAGGCCGATAAACTTTTTTGGGTCATAGGACCGGAACAATCTCTGGCAATGAAGCAAGTATTTGCTGTTTGCGAACAGCTTGGAATTGGTAAAATCAGCGATTTTGTCCATTTAGCCTATGGTTATATGAGTATTAAGGGACAGGGGAAAATGTCCTCGCGTTTAGGTAATGTTATATATATTGATGAACTTTTGGATCTGGCCAAGGCCAAAGTTAAAAAGATTATGGATGGCGCTGACTTCAAAGTTAAAGAAATTGAAGAAGTTTCAGAAATGGTTGGAATTGGGGCTGTTAAATACAGTATTTTGAGGCTAAGCAGGCTTCAAGATATGTCTTTTGACCTTAACGAATCAGTGTCAATTGAGGGTAATTCCGGACCATACCTACAATATACAGTTGCAAGAACAAATAGCGTTCTAGCAAAGGTAAAGACTAAATGGCAAGACTTAAAAGTTGGGGATAATGTGAACGAGGAAGAACTCTTGGTTTTAAAAAGTTTAGTCCGATTTTCTGAGATAATCGAGACTGCAGCTAAAAATTACTCACCAAACCTCTTATGTAATTATTTATATGATTTAGCTTCTAAATACAATGGTTTTTATAATAAGTGCAAAATAATCGGGTCAGATAACGAAGATTTTAGACTTGCCTTAACTTCAGGGGTAGGGCAAGTTCTTAAAAATGGCCTTAAGCTTTTGGGGATAGGGACTCCCGAAAGGATGTAATTATGTCGGCTGAACTTATAATTCGCGGTGCAGAAGGAGTAGCTAGCGGTCTTGTTTCTTCCTTGGTTACAGGAGCACTTGATAGTAAACGCGCCAAGGAGGGTAATGATGGGCTCCTCGATGTAGTTGTTACAACTGGCATTCTTACCGGAGCGTGTACCCTGGCAACAATATATCTAAATATGCCTGTTTTTGTTCCCTTGGCACTATCTGTAATAGTTAGGGTGGGGCATGAGGCGCGTGAACTTTACTTAAAGGTCAAAGGCAACGATGAAAACCTTTGAATAATTTCCTCTTGGAATCCAAATTCTAAAGCTTTCAGGGAATAAATGTGTTAGTTGCGGATTTTCTGAAGTCTCCGCCTTCCCAAATAGCCAGACTCCGGGAGTTACAGATGGCCCAAGGCCGTTTTTTTCAAGGATAGGTAAGTCTTCATAGTCTACAGTTGTAAGATTTAAATGCGGATGAAAGCCTGAGTAACTTAATATTTTCTTTAATTCCTTTATTTTTTCAGGTTGCGATTCAGATTTTGTCAAAAAATTAGCTAAATTTTCAACTATCAAAATACTTGGGTTTAGGTTCTTACGTTCAAAGACTCCAATTTCTTTATTAAGGTTATCCGATACCAAACTTAGTATCCTGGTTGCAACAGGCCCTTCGGGGAAGGCTGTCGGGTTTGGTTTTCCGGCATGACGTCTAATCCAAAGGTTTGAAAGAAGTTTGTTTGGATCGTTTTGGTCGGTTATTGCATTAATTTTGAGATAGCCAATGCCTGTAGATTCGCAGGCATATCTTATTAAGCCCGACATCAATTTATCTTTTCCTGAAGATTTATCTCCGACGATAAATAAGTTTCTTGGCTGGGGCTTAGTTAAGTCTATAAAAACCGGATAAAAGGCATTTTTTGAGGGTACCAAGCCTACTGTTGGTGTAGTTATCGGGCGTCTGGTTTCGGGGTGATCAGCTCTCGGGATCCAGGAGTAAAAATCTTTTTCGAAGCCAATATTTCTGCCAATTTCAAGTCCCGGAAGTTCTTTGGACATATAGGGAGCGTTTATTTTTTTCTGCTCGCCAACCAATCTTTTGCGCTGGCTTTAACCTGTTTTCCCCAATCACTAATTTTTTCTCCTGTCAGCTTCAATACCGTCCAGGATGCAACTCCGCCCGTTGCTCCGGCAACAGTTCCGATTACGGCATATGGACCGCTAGGCAACATTATGACTGTCCCAACAATGCCTCCAATAATCGCAGATATTGGAACGCCTTTATCTTTTGAATTATCTATCCAATCTTCAGTCAAGTCGGCCGGGCCTTTAATAACATAAAGGGGGATACCTGTAACTGTTGAGATGATCGGCTGTGTCCAGCCCTTCCATTCTTCAGCTCTGACCTCTCCACGCAGTCTTGCAGCTTGTTTTATAACCTCACCGTGCTCAACTAGGGCCTCTGCGATCTCGGCTCTGGAGTTAAGTTTTTCAATTTCCAAAGACGTTCTTAATGGTACCAATGCCTTTTGGGCCTCAAGTTCTCCCGATTCACTTGCAATTTCGGCCGCTGAAAATATTTTAACTGCCAATTCTTTGTGGAAATCTACCAATCTGAATAGACCATCAACTGTTGAAAGGGAAGGGTATGCCTCTGGATTTAATTGAGACTGAGAATTGTAAAGCGATATTAGGGTAACTTCTTTTCCGGATATTGCAGTAAGAGCTCGATTTACTTCTTGAACCTGAGTGCCAAGAGCTTGAGCTCTTAAGCGGTCTGTTGCGTTTAAGCCTTTTAGATATTGGGACTCCAGTTGTTCTTGTAAAACGGATTGAGCCAGACGTTGGGATTCAGGATCTTGTTTTATAAAGCTCAAGAGCGCGCTTCTGGACTTTTGTAAAACTGCATGGGTCTGTTGATCAAGGCCGTGGTCTTTGTTTGAAAGACTGATTGGTTCCTTATAGCTTTTTGAAACAGAACCTACGATTTCTCCTATGACGCTGTCTGTATTTGAGCCCTCATTTTGATGAGTAATCCCTTGCTCGTTATTGTCTTCGAAGCTTTCCAATAACTGGTCCTCAATTTCGGTTTCCTGGTTTTCCGGTTCTGTTTGAGCAGATTCGGATATATTTTTGTCTTCAAATTGGCCGTCTTGGACAAATTCTGCATCTATTCCCGGTATTTGGGGGTTCTCACCTAGAACTTCTCGGAGTGATTGTATAGCTTCAATTGTCGGCCTGGATGCTCCTTTTAAAGCCCTACGCATTCTGTCTCCAGGTGATCCGGATTCAATAGTCATATTTTTATAAACTCCGCGAAGTATATTCCTGTTATCCTATATATGTCAACTTCTTTTCTTTTCCATGGCTTCGATCCGGTGAAGAATATCAAGCATCAGCTCGTCTTGATGCTCAAGGTGAAGTAAAATCGATTCAATTTCTTTCTCAGCCTTAACATTGGTTTCAAAATCGTGCTGAGCCCTGAGTTCAGAATGTCTGCTTTGTAAGTTTTGACCAACAAGAATCAGAGGGAGGAGGATTAGCTGTAAGTATCCGGAAGAAAGGTACTGGATAACAGGTAATGTTGAATTAAATATTAAAGGTATTGTTACCAATGCCAAACAGAAGAAAAAGAAACCCATGGTGCCCACTTTTGAGGTAATGAATAAAGCAACTTTATCAATTTTACTTAAATGACTCTTATGTATCTCGTTGGTGTTGGCAATAGGTGCAAATTCACGCTTTAGGTCAGCAACTGTTTTGATCATATTATTTGACTTCATTTATTTTTAGATTTTCTGTTGGCTATACTTATTTGTTCCTTGAGCTGGCGTTCAATATAAGAAATATCTGTCTTTTTAATCATTTCAGATATCTCGGGGTCACTGAATGTTACACCCTCCTTTTTAAGTAAAAGGGTAAGGAGATACAATATTTTTGTTATTTCGCGCTCGGCAACTAAATCTACCTGCATGTCCAATTCTTCCCTGAGTGTAGAAATGGCGCTTTGGCGGTTTTGACTCATAAGAACAATAATGGAAAGAAATATGGCTTCAAGTGAAACTACCATCGTCAGGAGAATAAAGGGGAATGGGTCAAAAACTTGGAAACCCGCAATATACCCGGTATTTATTAGAATCCATACGATAAAAAACAAAAAGTTAAATAAAAGAAAAGTAATTGATCCAAACGAAGTTGTTAGCCAATCGGCAATTACTATTGTTAGCGATCTTTTGCTAAGTTCTTCAGCCTCAAGACTCTTAATGTCGATCATTAGTTGATTTTAGACTCGTAAAAATGCTTTTTACAACATGCAAAAATAAGGCCATTCGTGTAGAATGCCAATATGGACTTCAGAAAAAAGATTTTGCCAAACGGTCTTACTCTTCTGACTGTTCCTATGCCAGGCTTAGAATCGGTCACTGTCACAGTATGGGTAAAAACGGGCAGTAGGAACGAAGACGGTAAGGTCGGCGGCATAAGTCATTTTCTTGAGCATATGGTTTTTAAGGGCAGTAAAAAACGCCCAAGTGCCAAAGCAATAAGTGAGACGGTGGATGCAATAGGTGGCGAGTTTAATGCGGGAACTTCAAAAGATTGGACTAATTTTTATATTAAAACAAGAGTGGGGAACATTGAAACCGCAATGGATGTTCTAAGTGATATGGTACTTGACCCGATACTTGACGCTACCGAGATTGAACGCGAAAAGGGGACAATAATCCAAGAAATTGCAATGTATGAAGATACTCCCATGATGCATATTCCCGATGTTTTTGAAGAAGTTATTTTTGAGGGAAACCCTTTGGGTTGGGATACAGCAGGGACTGCCAAAACAGTTAAAACCATCAAAAGAAGTGATTTTTTGGCCTACCGGGATATTCATTATCATCCTGAACAAATGATGGTCAGTGTTGTCGGTGGAATTGATGAAAAAAAGTCCCTAAGTCTTGTAGAAAAATATTTCAGTTCGCTGAAGCCTTTTAAAGGCAATGTTTTTAAAGGACAAGAGTTTGTAAGTAAACAAACTAAGCCGCAATTTAAACTTCAAACTAAAAAATCTGAACAGGTACATCTTATTTTAGGTTTTATGTCTGAGGGTAGGGGATATTCAGGCCGTTTTGCTCAAAGTGTTCTAGCCACAATTTTGGGGGGCGGAATGAGTTCTAGAATGTTTACAGAAGTACGCGAAAGAAGAGGCTTGGCATATTCAATACAAACAGGCATGAGTAGATATCAGGAGGTTGGGTACCTATCGACTTATGCGGGGGTAGATGTGGCCAAGGCAGACCAAGCAATAGCCGTAATTCTGGAACAATACCAGAAACTTGCAGACGGCAAACTTCCCGTGTCACTTACAGAACTTAAAAAAGCCAAAGAGTTTCTTAAGGGGCATTTGGCTTTGGCCTTAGAAGATACAAAAGATGTTACTCACTTTTTTGCAGATCAGGCTTTGTTTACAAAAGATATTTTGACTCCAGAAGAAGTTTATAAAAAAGTAGACAAAGTATCTGTAGAGGATGTTTTAAAGGAAGCAAAAAAGTTGTTTACCAAAGACCGCTTGAATTTGGCAATGATAGGGCCTTATACTAATAAAGGTAGGTTTGAGAAATTGTTAATGTAAATTGAGAATTTAAGATTTATTATTTATTGATATAGTTTGATTATAATAAGCGCTTACCAACAATAGGCAACATAATATATAAAAATGGAACAAACAATAGTATTAATTAAACCGGATGGACTTCAGAGAGGGCTTGTGGGGGAAATAATTCACCGTTTTGAAATTAAAGGGCTAAAACTTACTGGAATTAAGATGGTGAGAGTTGATGATGCCTTTTTGGAAGAGTGGTATTTTCACCTAAAAGATAAAGATTTTTTTAAAGATATTAAGGAATTTATAAAATGGACCCCAATAGTCGCAATGGTTTGGGAAGGGTTGGATGTCATTTCTACTGTTCGAAAGTTGGTGGGCATAACCAAATCTCGGGAAGCTGAAGCTGGATCAATTAGAGGCGATTTTGGGATGAGCCAGCAAAACAATCTAATTCACGCCTCAGATTCTAAAGAATCGGCGGAGAGGGAAATTAAACTGGTCTTTGACAAGGAAGAAATTTTTGACTACAAGAGCGATATGGACCCCTTGATCTATGGAAAAAGAGAGCTACCTCAATAGTTCTAATATTTGGTTTTTATGTCTGATAAATCCACATTGATCGCATATCTGTAAAGCGATATTAATATTTTTTAAAATTTTATTTCTTTCTTTTGGCATACTTTTTGTAGCCATCAGCCAGGATCTAGACAGCTGAACATAGCGAATTTTCCAAAACAGCGGGCTGAGTATTAGCGAATCCATTAATTTTTGAGATTCACTCAAAAATTGTATTGCTTTATCTTTGTCAAGAAATGAATATGCTTTGCCCAGACCTTCGAGAAGATAAGCCTTGTTCACATCGTCAACTCTTGAATTTGATAATTGTTTTTTTACTTCACTTTCCAGATGGGTAAATATATGAAGGTCGTTTGTTTGCGCCGATACGATCGCCCTAATTCTTAAAAGTTCAATTCCCCAATTGTGGCCATCGTTCGTCTTTATATTTTTGATTTTTGGAAAAATTTCAATTGCTTTTGCGTAATTACCCAAAATGTATGCATGAAAAACTTCGTTTGTCAGATAAAAATTATCATTTGGATCTAGTGAGAGGGATTCTGCCAACAGTGCTCTGGTCATTTTTATCAATTCATCTTTATTTCCAGCTACGTCCCACCAGGCTGCCGACTCTTCCAGTAGTAGTAATGAAAGTTGCATTTTTATTTTTTTATCGTTGGAAATTGTAAATTTAGTAGAGTCATTGTTAAGCCATGCCCTAATTATCTCAGATTGCTTAATGGCCATTTTGGGATTTCCAGATCGATTCAAATTTGCAACAAAGGCTATTTGATCTTTTAGAAGTCGAAGAATTCCACTCGAAGTGTCGGTATTGTGCGGGTTTTTTGTACCTGTAACCAACTCTGCAAACTTATCTTTCTCATTTAGATTTAATTTATATTGCTCGCAAATATTGCTAAAAGTTGGTACATTTTGGGGTGTTGCTAATCCTCTTTCTATTCTTGATATCTCTGATTGGTTGATACCGCATCTTCTCGCCATTTCGTCTTGAGTTATGACTAACAAAAGCCTTTTTTTAACAAGTACTTCCTCTCCGAATTCACTAAGCAGGCTCCACCAGTGACTTTTTTGGCTATCTAAATCTTTAGTCATATATAAGAGCGAATTATAACGAAATTATGCATAAAATGCATAATCTATCAGTTAATATTCAATTATTATGAAAGCGGTTCAGAAAATTTTAATAGACATTGGTTCCTCGACACTTAAGGTTTACGAGGTCTTTGAGATTGGTTCTCCTAAGCTTGCAATCACACGTTCTGTTCCTTTCAAGCAGAATTTTGATCCAGAAAAAGGAATTTCAGAGCAAAATAAAAAAGAGCTGTTTGAATTGCTTTCTGAAGTCAAAAGTAAATATAAAAACCTCCCGGTCAAGCTATATGCAACTGCATTGTATAGGAAAATGTCTGATACCGTTAAAAAGAGCTTTCTAGACGAGGTCTTTGGAAGAACTGGTTTGTATTTCAACATAATAAGTCAAGAATTAGAAAGCTTTTATTTACAGGTTGCTCTTACTGGGAAATATCAAAATTCAAAAGAACCGTTACTTCTAATAAATATTGGTGGGGGATCGACCGAGCTTGTTGTAATGTTTGGCAAAGAGGCTATTGAAACGAAAAACGTTGACTTGGGAGTTGGGACAATTTTGACAGAATTTACAAACATTAATGACTCAGTTTCAGGAGTCGATCTTGGAAAAGTTATGAAATTTATAGACTCCAAATTGCCCGCTTTAGATAATAAAGTAAAAATTGCATTCTACTCAGGCGGAGAACTTAATTATATGCAACTTGCCGACTATGGTTTAATGAAGAACAATTTATTCGATGACAAAGACCATCCAAGCTATATTACTTTAAAAGACTTTAGCAAAAGAAATGAATTAGTTTTTAGTAAGACAACTTTAGAAGAATTAGAGAAGTTAATGCCTGACAACCCAACATGGATGCACGGAGCTAGAGCGTGTAGTGCAATCGCACAATCAATTTGCAATAAATATGGTATTGAAACAGTCATACCATCGAATTCCAACTTGGTTGACGGTGTAGCAAGACAGGGGTTTAGATATGTCACCCTAAGTGGCAGTTTCAGGAAACACCTTGATTTTATTTTGAAAATAAGAAAAGAATTAGTTGATAAAAATGTTCAGGTACTAAGTCCAAGATTCATTGAACCAAAAAATCCCGGGGAGGAATTCGTTGTCTTCACGGGTGAGGAAGGTTTGACTCCGTTGCAATTGGAGAGGCACCATTTAGAATCAATTGAAAAGTCAGATGCATTAATAGTTTGTGATCCTGAAGGTTATGTTGGAGCTTCAGCCTTGATTGAAATTGGTTATGCGCAAAGCCTAGGAAAACGAATAATCTTTGTTGAAAAACCTGAAGAGTTTATGCTTCAGACTCTTCCTTCGGAAATTGGATTATAAAAAACTTTGAGTCGGAGTGGACGGAATTGAACCGTCTGCCTCTCGTACCCGAAACGAGCGGTCTACCGATGACCTACACTCCGTTATACGGAGACTTGCGCTCCGATTCTGTGCCCTCAGAGGGAATTGAACCTCCATCTTACCCTTAGGACGGGTCTGCTCTATCCGTTGAGCTATGAGGGCGAGTCATACGAGCACTCAAGCGTTGCGCTATGAGGGCATTTTAATCTGTGCCGAAATAGCCAACTGACAAGGTTTCCCTTATCCGTTGAGCTATGAGGGCGAATTTTGAATGAGCACTCAGGCGTCTTCGCCATGAGGGCGAGTCATACAAGCTCTCCGAATTATATCACGAAGAAAAGCTGTTTTTACTTCACCGTCAGGCTATACAGATTAGCCGATGAGGTTGTACCGCCCAAATTAGTAAGTATTAAGAGTTTAGTGGTATTGGAATAGGGGAAAGCAAAGGGTGCGTTATATGCACCGGAATATACAACTTGTCTATTGGTTCCGTCATAATCCATAATCGCAACTTGTCCGGTTTGAGCAAACAATAAGTGTTTACTTGAGGGCATCCACCTTAAAGCTGAAGCCGGTTGGCTGTTTACAGGCATATCAGAAATCAAAAAATTACGATCTTCTTTGATATCGTAAACATAGGTATGACCTGTTTGGACATTTCTTTCCTGAGTCTGAGTTGATGCTCCGGGAAGAGGCTTAACCAAATTTTCCGGAAGGGTACCTGCGGCACTTGCAGTATAAAGTATCATTTCTTCATCGGGCGAAAAAACGAAAGCACTGGACTTTCTGGTTAGAATATCAGTAAGTTCGGCGGGAAGTGCTCTGGTTAAACTTTCATCTTTAACCTTTTTCTCTGTTTGCCACTGAGTAATAATAGTACTTTTTCTTGAGGCAACATTCACCCATTGAGCCTGCGGTGTAAATGATCCTGAATCAAGTAGAAATATACCATTTGATGTTGTTAAGAGTATTTGTCGGCCATCAGGCGAAAAAACGAAAGTGGAGCCTGAAAGGTCTCCATCTGTAATCCTTTTTGGATCATTAAGGAAACCTAGGGGGAGATTGAAAGTATCAATTGTCCAAAGACCTGCTTTATCTTGAGCGGTATCTGAGTTAAAAGGTACCTGAAAGGCAATCCTGGTTCCGTCATCTGAAACAATGGGGTTTTCGGCCCCTGAAAAAGTGACGGGAGAAAGTGAAGGAACGTTTTTAAATAGGGAAACATTGGCCTGGGTAACTATCTCCTTTTCAATTACCAGGCGTTTATACCAGGAGAAGTAGCCGTCTTTTTTGATATCAATATCGTAAACTCCGGGGGAAAGGGAAAGTGTTGTATTTGTTGCTGTCCTAAGTTCGCGATTTACATAAACAGAGGCTCCGTCAGGTTCTGATTTAAGTACTAAAATACCATTGGGTTGGAACCTAAATGTTTTAAAATCGAGCCTGTAGCCTCTGGCATAGTAGGAAACAAAGATGCCAACAGTGCCTACAACAAAGACTGTTAAAAGAAATAGAAAGATGCGGACCTTGATCATAAGTAAATGACTCGTATCATATGAGGCTATATTATATCACTGTTATGACATTTTCCGTAACTTCGTTACGGCTAAAGCATCTAAGTGAAAATGACATATCAGGGTTCAATTCATCCCCAAAGCTTTTGTTTGGGGTTTTCTTGAATCCTGCTATGACATGCTTTTGGCATGACATATCAGCAATGTCTGAAGTTCTCTATATTCTGTTATAATCCCTTTGTATGCTTCGAAAAAATATTGCCATAGATTTAGGAACCGCAAATACCTTAGTTTGGGTTGCTGGCGAAGGATTAGTCGTAAATGAGCCTACTGTAGTTGCGATTTCTTCCGAGGATAATAAGGTTGTAGCAGTTGGAGAAGAGGCTAAAAGAATGTTGGGAAGAACCCCTGAGGCTCTCATAGCCAGCCGTCCTATGCGTGACGGGGTAATTGCCGATTATCAGGTAACCGAGGCCATGCTTAAATACTTCATTGGTAAGGTTACGGGTAGATTTCAATTTTTTAAGCCTGAAGTCATGGTTTGCGTACCCGCAGGCTGTACCCAGGTAGAACGCAGAGCCGCTCTTGATGCAACGCTTTCCGCCGGGGCCGCCCATGCCTATCTAATAGATGAACCTCTGGCTGCCGCAATTGGTGCCCAAATTCCTGTTTCGGCACCTTCCGGACACATGATAATAGATATTGGTGGAGGCTCAACTGAAGCTGCCGTTATTTCGCTTGGCGGTGTCGTTACCCATAAATCGGTAAGAGTTGCGGGAAACAAGATTGATGAGGCTATTCAGAGTTATTTAAAGAAAAAGCAGAACCTTATTGTTGGAGACCAAACTGCTGAAGATGTAAAAATTAAGATAGGTTCGGCAACTGAGCTTGCCAAAGTAGAAAAATTGGAAATTTCTGGCCGTGACTTGGTTTTTGGCCTTCCGCGTACTATTACTATGACCTCTTCCGAAGTAACCGAGGCTATTAAACCCGTTCTTAATCAGATAATTGGTGCAGTTAAAGGAGTTTTAGAAGATACTCCGCCGGAATTGGCCGCCGACATTATAGATAAAGGTATCGTAATGAGCGGGGGAACATCCTGCCTCCGTAATTTTGATAAGCTTATGACAGAAGAGACAGGGGTTCCTGCTCATGTTGCCGACGAACCTCTTCTTTGTGTAGTCAGGGGAACAGGTTTGGTTTTAGAGAACATAGAGCTTTGGAAGAGAAGTGTAACAACGAAACGTTGAGTAATCTCTATTATATGGGGTATATACAATTTGATAGCTTTCTCGTAATTATAGGTTTATAAATTTAAATATAAATCTAATAATAAGTTATAAATTTTAAATCTAATAAATAAAAAATAAACAATAGTATAGTAGTTGGTATTTTGAAGTTTAATAATTGTTTATTAATTGAGGATAAATGTTTAAAAAAGAAGGCTATAAATTGAACAATAAATATACACAAAGACATATTTTTGGGAATTTAAAAAATTGATTATTTTATCTTGTAGTATTATTTAATAATTAGAAATTAGGACTTAGAAATTAATTGTCTCTATAGGTTCAAGAGAGGTGCGGTAAAAATGAGGCTAATAGTTAAAATCATAGAAATTATAAGATAGAACATAAAAATTCATGAAAAAAATTAGTGAAAATAATGCCAAATTAGGCCGAAAATACGTCAATATACTGGGAATTAATGTTATTAGCAGTTCGACAAGCTCAGTGCTAGCAGGAGTGGAGGAGAAAATATCCTCTAGTATTAAATTTTCGATCCTTACCCCCAACCCCGAGCTTATCCTAGCCTCGACCAAGAATAAAGAACTTAAAGATGCCCTTAATTCAGCAGATTTTTCAATTCCCGACGGTGTAGGCTTAAACTATGCATCCAAATTTCTGTATGGGCGTTCCATACACATTATTCCAGGTAGAATTCTTTTCGGAAAACTTATCGAGTTGGCAGATAAAAAAGGCTGGAGAGTATTTTTATTAGGTGGATTAAACAATGAAGCAGCTTTAACTGCCAAAATATTAAAGGCCAATAATCCAAAATTAAAGATTGAAACATCTGGTGAAAGCACTGTAAACATAAATAAATTTAAACCTGACCTTTTGTTTGTTGCTTTCGGCAATCCAAAACAGGAGATTTTTACGGCAAAGTATTTGCCGAAATTAAATGTTGGTGGAATGATGGCTGTAGGGGGCGCTTTCCGATATATTGCAGGCATGAGTCCGCTTCCGCCAAAATGGATGGAAGAATTTGGTCTTGAGTGGCTCTGGCGCCTTGTCACGGAGCCTGTAAGGCTGGCCCGTATTTGGAATGCTGTTGTGGTTTTCCCCTGGAAAGTCTTTATATTCAAACTTAGTCACTGAGATCTTCTTTTTTAAAATTCTGTGTTACAATCTTCGGGTTATGAAAAATGAGAGGGAAGTTCAAATACTTAGGAAAAGGGCGAAAATGCCTAAAAACGTTTTTGATCAGATCAAAGACTTTCCGGGTGAAGCGGAAAGCAAAATGATTTGTCTGGCTCTTGAGGCTAGAATAAGGAACGTTTTTGAAGCTGAAGGGGAAGAAATATTAAGTCTTACCTGGCGTATTAAATCCGATGAAAGCATAAAAGAGAAAATTAAAAGAAAGAACTCTAAAGGGCCAATCCGTGACAAATTTGGTTTAATGATTCAGGCCAACCTTATGGACAGAATACATATGGCCCAAAGAATTCAGGCTGATTTCCCCCTAACTCCGAAATTTTTTGCTAATGGGTTTCCAAGTATCAGAGAATATGCCGACCCCAAAGTCAGGCGGTTTGTACAACAAAATTTTAACCCGAATATTAGTGATTTGTACGGAGCAATGCACGTAAATGTCGCTTTTTTGACAGGCAACTCCGCAAAATTAAAAATTGCCGAAATTCAAATCATGACCCCAGAAGAATTTAAAATATACTGGGCTACCCGCGGAACTTACGAAAACACAAAGAAATAACTACTTTGATGTCCAGATCTTAGCAAATTCATGCTTTGCGCGGTAAAGCTTTCCTTCAACTGCACGCTCGGAAATGCCTAAAATTTTGGCAATCTCGTTATAGGGAAGATCATACCAATATCTAAACTGCAAAAGCTTCCGTTTTTCAGGACTTAGGAGGTTTAAACAGTCGTTAACGCTAGCCCTAAGTTCATTCAAAGCAAGAGTTTCAACAGGGGAGAGAGATTTACTGTCGACATTATTAAAAGCATCTATCAGAGGAACAACTATTCTTGAGTTTCTGTGAACCTGGTCATGGTAATAATCGGCGATTTTATTTAAAGAAATTCTACAAAGCCAAGTAAAGTAGCTCGATTTATGGCGGAAGGAATTCCAACCGCGCCAGGCAGCAATCATTGTTGCGGAGAGGACCTCTTCGGTTGCCTGAGAATCTCCGGAGACTCTTTTAATTACAAATTTGGTTAAGGGGAGGGCAAGTTTTTTATAAACGGAAGCAAAGTGAGTGTTTTTCCTCATTATGGTGACTAATAGTATAGCATGTAGTAGAATACCTGGGTTTGGAGGTGAATTTTATATGACAAATCAAAGCATGGTTAACATAGGGTCTCCCGAAGCTCCCATATACGTTTCTGAAAAATCATTGCATCCGGAAACGAAAGAGGGTAGTGAGTGGTGGAATTCTTTTGCATCAGGATCGATAATTTTAACTGATGAGGCATTAGATATTCTTTTGAAAAAGACAGATGAAAAAAACAAATAGTGTCTCTACACCAGGAAAACTTATTATTTCCGGTGAACATGCGGTTGTTTATGGCTATCCTGCTATTGCTGCCGCGGTTAATTTCCGCTTAAAAATCACAAGTAACGGAAATATTGAATCAGATATCCCCATTGGAGCTGGTATGGGATCTTCCGCGGCATATGCAGTTGCAAAAACAGCTTTGAAGTTTAAAAAACTGAACCTCGAAAAAATAAATAGCACAGCATATATTTTAGAAAAACTTCAGCACGGAAATCCGAGCGGCGTAGATAATACAGTAGTTACATACGGCGGATTTTTGTGGTACAGAAAAGAAAATGAAAATTTTAAAACATTCAGGCAGATAGAATCTAAAACAAAACTTCCTAAAATTTATTTACTCAATTCAGGTAAACCCAGAGAAACCACAAGGGAGATGGTTTTGCATGTTCGAAGTTTATATGAAAGAAGAAAAAAATGGACAAAAAATGTATTTGGGGAAATAGAAACTATCACAAAAGGATTCTTAAAATTATTATTGGAGAAAAAAGATGATGATTTTGGGCGACTGATGTTGGAAAATGAAGAGCTCTTGGAAAAACTTGGAGTAGTTTCAGAAAGTGCAAAAACACTGATTCATAGAATAGAAAAGATAGGCGGCTATGCTAAAATTTCCGGTGCAGGGGGTAAAAAAGAAGGGTCTGGTATCGTAATTATATATCACAAAGATATAGATAAGATCACTTTATTCGCAAAAAATAACAACCTAAATATTATTCCTGTAAAACTAGGAGAGGAGGGTGTGAGAATTGAAAAGTAAGACAAGAGTTTCGGCTCCAGGTAAATTAATGCTTTTTGGTGAACACGCGGTTGTTTATGGAAGACCCTGCATTGTTACCGCAGTTGATCAAAGAATTAGCGTTGAGATAAACCTTATGGAAGGTTCAAATATAGAACTAAAGGCTCCCGACGTTCAAATCAAAAGTTTCAAGGCAGGTGTCACAACCCCGATGGACGAACTTCCTAAAGGTGCAAGCTTTGTTTTTACAGCAGTTAAAAATTTCTTCAAAGAATACAAAATATCATCGGGACTTAAGATAACTACAAAAAGTGATTTTTCAAGCAAATTTGGTTTTGGAAGTTCTTCTGCGGTTACCGTATGTGTTGTTAAGGGTCTGTCTGAGCTGTTTGAAATTAGAATCAGCAACAGAAAAATGTTCGATATTTGTTACAAAACAGTATTGGATGTACAGGGAGTGGGTAGCGGTTTTGACTTAGCAGCGGCAATTTGGGGAGGGACGGTTTATTTTGTAGGCGGTGGAAAGAAAATAATCCCCCTAAAGGTTGGAAAACTTCCGTTAGTTGTTGGTTATACGGGTATTAAGGCCGATACAGCAACGCTTGTAAGGCAAGTTGGTCTTTTATTTAAGGAAAACAAAAAGAGAATAAGTGAGGTTTTTGACCTGATTGGCTTTGTTGTGGAGGATGCAAGAAAAGCATTATTGGGTTCTGGTTTCGTGAAACTCGGGAAACTTGCCAATATAAACCAAGGACTTTTGGAATCTTTGACTGTAAATACAACTGAACTTTCCAGTCTGATCTTTGCCGCAAGGAGTGCTGGGGCTTCCGGAGCCAAACTTTCCGGAGCGGGTGGGGGGGACTGTATGATTGCCTTTTCGGATAATAAGGCTAGAATAGCAGTTGAAAAAGCAATATCAAAGAAAGGAGGAATGGTAATTCATGTCAAAACAGGAGCAAAAGGAGTCAGAATTGAGAAAGCCTGAAAAACCGGTTTACGGTTTTTTTGATATTGATGGGACACTTACTGAAGGGTTTACCATTATTTCCTTTGCAGAGTTTCTGACAGATAAAGGTTTTTTTGATAGAACTTCGTGGGAGGAAATTCAGGATGATCTCAAATCATACGGAAAAAGTACCAAGGACGATACTGCCTATCGTAAATTTGCTCTTGATTTGGTTAATCACTATGCCAAGGGTATGGCCGGACAGAGAGTCGATGAGATAAACCTCCAGTCGGAAAAGTTTTTTGACGAAGCTATTTTGGGACAAATAAAGGGGTATAGTATTTTACCGTTTTCAAAAGATCTGGTTCAGACGGTTGGTTTACAAGCCAATACCGTAGCGATATCGGGTTCTCCCCTTGAATCTCTGGCTCCTCTCACAAAGTATTTGGGTTTTCAGGAACTGCGTGCAACCACGATTGAGGTTAATGCTGGGGTTTATACTGGGATTGTTTTGGTAAATCTCGCAATAGATTCTGCCAAGCAACAGGTCCTTTCAGAATATCTTAATCTTGATATAGACACGGAAAACTCGTTTGCATTCGGAGATTCTCCTCACGACTTACCGCTTTTACAGGCCGTGGGAAACCCTTTTGCCATGGGGAATAACTCCGCCTTGCTAAATGTGGCCCGAGAGAGGGGTTACGAAATTTCACCACATGGCGAAAGAATCGTTGAGTATGTCAGCAGAAAATTCAAAAAATGAAAAAAGCCACTGCCATAGCGCCAGCTAATATTGCCTTTATAAAATATTGGGGGAAAAGGAATGAAAAATTAAGGCTTCCCGCAAATTCTTCTATTTCAATGAATCTTTCAGAAGCTTTTACTACCACTTCTGTTGAATTTGACGAAAAACTTAAAAAGGACAGTTTTCGCATGGGAGGGAAAAATGTAAACAAGGATGAATCTGAAAGGGTATCAAAACACCTCAATCTGATAAGAAATATTGCAAAAATTAAACTTTATGCCAGGGTTGAGACTAAAAACAACTTTCCCAAAGGGGTAGGAATTGCATCTTCCGCTTCGGGTTTTGCCGCATTAACATTGGCTGCTTCCTCTGCAGCGGAGTTAAAGCTGTCTGAAAAAGAATTATCGATTCTTGCAAGATTGGGATCAGGTTCGGCTTGTAGGTCGGTCCCCGACGGCTTTGTCGAGTGGAAGGAGGGAAAAGGTAGCCGCGACTCATATGCTCATTCGCTTTACCCACATGATTATTGGGATATTTGCGATTTGATTGCTGTTACAGGAATCAAAGGTAAAAAAGTGGGCTCATCGGAGGGCCATACATTGGCTGAGAGCAGCCCGTTTTATAAAACGAGGATTCTTGGAATGAAAAACAAAGTTCAAGAAGTAAAATTATCGTTAAAACATAAGGACTTTGCCAGGTTTGGGGGAATTCTTGAGGCAGAGGCTATAAACATGCATGCTGTAATGATGACCTCGGTTCCGGCTCTGTATTATTGGAATCCAATGACCTTGGAAGTAATGAACAGTGTTATTCAATTGAGACAAAGCGGGATGGAGTGTTATTTCACGATTGATGCGGGACCCAATGTACATATTATTTGTGAGGGGAAAAACAGAGAAAAAATAAAGAATCAATTACTTAAAGCAAAATCAACTCTGAGGATATTGAACAATAAACCCGCTGAAGGTGCAAGATTAATATTAGTTTAACAATCTGGTATATTACACATATGGAAAGATTTGTTTCGAATACGAGCTTAACTAGGGAGCATGAAGTCGCTACAAAATTTGGCGTTGCTGTTTTTATACTGGATGACAAAAACAGAATTTTTACCACAAAGGAATTGGAAAACAAGAGTTCAACCGGAAAAGTAGCAGGGGAGTATTCAGTTATTTGTGAGACTCAAGAGCCTAACGAGGATTGGCTTGAAAATTTGCAAAGAGGCTTGGAAGAAGAGCTGGGGATTCCAAGAGCAATGTTTCCGAAGGTTTTTGACCTTTCGGAGTTAATAGTATGGGAATCTGGTTTTGTTGACGGTGTTTGGGCAACTGTGATAAAAATAAATTGTAAAGATTCTGATCTACTGATTAGGTTGATCGGAACCCTGGGCCGGCCTGACAAGATGGAAATATTAGGATGGAAAACAAAAGAAGAATTTAAGGGACTCCAATTAAGAAGAGGTGTTGGGAATATTTTGGCAAAGTTTGAAGATGAGATTTTTTCATAAATGGCAATAATTAATCCTTTTTCCCAAATTCAGATTGTATTAGTCGACAAAAACGACAAAATGCTGGGTTTAAAAGAAAAATATGCCACTCACAAAATTCCCGTCCCTCTTCACAGGGCTATATCAATAGTAATCTTTAATCGGAATAAAACCGAAATGCTCATAACTAAAAGAGCAAAAACCAAACCAACCTGGGGAGGTTTTTGGACAAATGCGGTTTGCAGTCACCCCTATCCGGAAGAAACATATCAACAGGCCGCAGACAGAAGATTGTATGAAGAACTTGGTTTCAAAACACCCATAAATGAAATTTTCAAATTTTCTTATAAGGCTGAAATGGGCAAGGATGTCGCCACTGGCGAAAAAGTTTGGGGGGAGCACGAGCTTGATCACGTTTTTGTCGGAACTTATGAAGGTCACATCTCACCCAACCCTGCTGAAGTTGACGGTTATGAATGGATTCTCACTAAGGATTTGAAAAAAGACGTAAGAGAAAAGCCGGGTAAATATAGCCCCTGGTTCAAAATAATATTGAAGAAACTGGGTATCTGATATGACATCCTCCAAACAGGGCGACATTCCAGTGTTCAATTCAGGCTCACAATAAATTGTGAGCACTCTTGAATACTGGTATAATTCCAAATATGGCTGTTAAATTAAATCTCCCCAAAGACACAGTTGTTCCTAATCACCTAGCCATCATTCCCGACGGAAACAGACGGTGGGCAAGGGCGCGCGGACTTCACACTTTTCAGGGTCACAAAAAAGGGTTTGATATGGCTCTTGAGCTTTGCCGGACTGCTAGAAACTGGGGAATCCATACAGTTACCCTCTGGGGTTTTTCCACAGAGAATTGGGACAGGACAATGGAGGAGATTGGGTATCTTATGAAGCTATATGAGAAGTTGGTAGATAATTACCTTAAAGAAGCCAGAGAAGATGATGTAAAAATAGTTCATTTAGGCAGAAAAGACCGCCTTCCTAAGTCTCTGCTTGCCAAGCTCGCAAAAGCTGAGGAAGAAACTAAAGACAATAAAAGCTACATTATGAATATAGCCATAGACTACGGTGGGCATGATGACATAATCCGTGCGGTACAAAAGATGATTACCGATAAAGTGGCTGCTGAGAAGGTTGATAAAGAGCTGTTTGAATCATACCTTGATACCCGTGGTCAACCTTATCCCTATGTGGATTTAATGATCAGAACTTCAGGGGAGCAAAGAACAAGCGGGATGCTTCTTTGGCAGTCTTCCTATACAGAATATTATTTTGAAAACGATCATTTTCCAGATTTTGGTCCAAAAAAGCTTAAGGAGGCTGTTCTTGATTTTTCCAGGCGGAGGAGAAGATTTGGGGGTAACGATACTGAGGAACACCTTAATTTTAATCCCGAGATTGCAGCCAGGCTTGAGCTTTCCTGGTGGAGACTTAAAAACATTCCGGAGGGGATGAGGATCAGGGATTATGCAATGAAGCATCTTAAAGAACAATTTGGACTTTCCAAAAGCCTTGCAGTTGAGGCGGCAAAACTTCTTATAGAGGCGCTTGTCCAGGAAAAGGACAGTAAATTTGAAGCGGCAAAAGGGAAGATGAAGAAATTTTACGAGTTGGTTAAAGGCGAACTAAAGCTGGCATTTGAACCTGAAATAGTGGCTTCCTTGGAGGTAAAGATGAACAGGGAACTTGCGGAGATAGACACAGTTGAAGGATCTTCAGATGCGGAAGAAACAGCTAAAGAACTTTATGCCGAGGTTTACCGGATATCGCTCTTTCAAGCCGCAAAAGCAGCTCATTTAAGGGTAATGGCCGCGGTTGAGCGCAATCTGGCAGAAAAGGGGTTGGGAGAAGAACACTGGGCAAAGGCTGAAGACTATCTTCATAAGTACTACACGGCGCTTAAGGAAAGAGTTGCTTGACAGGACTTCTCAGTATGAATAGAATCTCTTCATAACGCAAAGGTTTTGCGATATATCAAATTAATTTGTTATGTCTGTTTTTAAAAATAAAACCATTCTCCAAATCTTAGATAAATATAAAGACCTCTGGGCGCTTGGCTACACTTCCTCTATTGCTCATTGGGATATGGAAACCTATATGCCTACTAAAGGAATAACCGCTCGCGGAGAAGCATTAGGCAGAATCTCTACAATCCGCCAAAGACTAATGCTAGACCCGGCCTTCGTCAAGTTGCTCTCTTCTGCGGGCAAACAAAAGCTGAACGATCAGGAAAAAGCAGTTGTGAGAGTTATGAATCGTTCTCTTAAGTTCTATAAAAAACTTCCACCTCAGTTTATGGAAGAATTCTCACGCATTACAAGTGAGGCGACGATGGTTTGGAGGACTGCCAAAGAAAAAAATGACTTTAAACTCTTTGAGAAGCATTTGGCAAAGATTTTCGATCTTAACAAAAGAGCGGCAGAGTATTTGGGCTACAAAGATTCACCCTATGATGCACTTTTAGATCAATTTGAGGAAGACTTAACCAGTAAGGAAGTCGAATCATTCTTCAGTGAAATTAAACAACCACTCAAAGACCTTTTGGGGAGTATCAAGAACTCTAAAAATTATCAAAAAAAACACTTCCTGGAAAAGGCAGAATACGATCGCTCAAAAATAGAAACTCTTAACACTAAGATACTAAAAACTCTCTGGAGCGATATGGAACGGTTTAGACTAGATATCTCAAGTCATCCCTTTACAACCTCCTTTGCTAATACGGACACCCGTATAACTACATGGTATCACAAAGCGGATTTTGGTAGAAGTTTGCTGGCCACTGTTCATGAATTTGGCCATGCATTATATGACTTGCAATCCGCGGATGAGCTGGAAATGACTCCTATTGCAGGTGGCTCGTCTCTTGTAATTCATGAATCACAAAGCAGATTCTGGGAGAACTTTGTAGGAAGAAGCGAACCTTTCGTTCAATTTATATTAAAAGATGTACAAAATGCCGTAAATACAAAAGTTTCAGCCACAGACATCTATTCTTACTTTAATAAAGTGCGCCCGGGACTCTTAAGAGTTGAGGCTGATGAAGTTACTTACCACTTCCACATAATGTTGAGATACGAAATTGAAAAGGGATTGATTGAGGGCAAACTTAAGGTAAAAGACTTACCAGAGATTTGGAATGCAAAAATGAAGGAATATTTAGGAATTGTTCCCAAGAAAGATTCAGATGGAGTCCTCCAAGATATTCACTGGAGCGGGGGAATGGTAGGTTATTTTCCAACTTATTCACTTGGAACTTTCCTAGGTGCCCAATGGCCCGCCAGCAACGCCTTTGGCGTAGCCAATGCGGGCTGGGAAGAAGAAATCAAAAATGCTGAAAAGTGGCTCAAGGAACATATACATAAATACGGTTCAACTTATACAATGCCGGAACTACTTAAGAAAAATAAAATGAAGTTTGATCCTAGTGTGAACTTGGAATATTTGAAAGAAAAATATTCCAAAATCTATAACTTTTAGGCTCTAATCCAAAAAAAAACGCAGCCTTTTATATTTCAAAAAGACTGCGAGTCTTAAACTTACTTAGGCTTTAGAGCGGATTTGATTTAAAGCTTTTAAGCCTTCTTGGGTTATCCAAAACCTTTCTTTTTTGTTTCTTGTCACAACACCCTTTACATATCCCATGACATATAACTCGAGATATTCTCGATAAAGCGCCGTGCGATTACCTGAATTTCCAAGGTCGTAAGCTGTTCTCAGGTCCAGAGGATGATCCTCTGATGTATGCCGCAAAAAATTTAGCATACTTTCCTGGTCTTTGGTAAATTCACTTACCGGTACTGTATTCATATTGCCTCCGTTTTGGTTGATTTTTTGGTTCAAATTCCTAAAAACTACCGTTCTCAAGCAATACTTCCACCTCCTTTCAAAACATTATGTGCAAGTTTAACGACAGGCTCATTATATCAAATAATTGCCCAGATTGACACTTGACACCCCTGAACCCCTTTGATATCTTGTGATTAAGAAAGATCAAGGCTAGGCAGGGGAGTAGATCAAAGTATAATTAACTAGAAAAATATGAACGACGAACCAAAAAAGAAAGTCAAATTGGAGAACCTCCCAGACCTTCTTACTGTTCGTGAAGTAGCCGATGTTCTTAGGGTTTCTCCTCTTACAATTAAAAGATGGGGTAAGCGCGGCAAGCTTCCAGCTATCAGAATCAACTCCCGTGGCGACCGTAGATATAAGAAGGAAGCCGTCCTCTGGCTTTTAGGCATGCAATCAAAAGAAGAATAATGGCAGAAATAATCTTTAGGGGTCAAGTTGACGGTAGAAAAGTTTATGTAGCACAAGTAGCTTCTACACGTATAAATCTCACAGACAATGAAATTGCCTTTTTAATGCCTCAAGCCTCGAGCAAATGTAATCCAGTAGACTGTCCGGCATATAATGTGGGTCGATGTAAAGGTTTGACTGATATTGCTCGGGAAGATGGGGCTCTACTTCATGGTATTCAAAAACGGCCAGTAGAAGTCGGTGGCCTTTGTGCGATCTTCGGCGAAACATTTGGAGTTACTGTTTAATCCAATAGTTAATCTAATTTGATTTGTAAATTCCAAAAGTGAGAATATAGTGAGTCTTTTTTCTTCAAAAGTCCTTCGTGAGTTCCGGTTTCTTTAATTTTACCGTGTTCCATTACTACAATTTTATCTGCTCTCATAATGGTTGAAAGGCGATGAGCGATAATAATAGTAGTTTTCCCTGCACGCGCCTTCCAGAATGCATCTTGAATAAGCTTTTCGCTTTCGCTGTCTAGGTGACTGGTCGCCTCATCAAAAACAACGATATCTGGGTTACTTAGAATCATACGAGCAATTGCCAGACGCTGTTTTTGTCCTCCGGAAAGCTTAACCCCACGTTCACCCACGGTTGTTTCATATTTGTCGGGCAAACTTTCGATAAAACTATCAATATTTGCAATTTTTGCGGCACTCCTGATTTCTCTTAAAGAAACACCGGATTTTCCGTAGCCAATGTTATATCGCACAGTATTATTGAAAAGGACCGGTTCCTGGGGCACAACACCAATAAAAGATCTTAAATCCGATTTAGCAAAATCCTTGACATTAATCCCATCAACACTGATTTCACCTTTAATATCAAAAAACCTCATCAGAAGTTTGGCAAGGGTGGTTTTTCCTGACCCGCTTCTTCCGACCAGAGCCACAGATTCACCTTTATTTATTTTCAAGTCGAAGCCATTAATTGCATTTTTTGTTCTGTTTTTGTATGCAAAATTAACATTCTTAAATTCTAAAACACCTTGAATTTTGCCGACTTTTACGGGATTTTCAGGATCTTTTACTTCGATTGAATTATCAAGTAAGCCAAAATATTTTTGAATGTCTGAATAGTTTCTGGCCATATCCCTAAAGCTCCACACCAGGTCCCAAAGCCTCGGGAAAAACATTCCGATAAAAGCTACTACCAAAACAAAATCCCCGATACTCATCTGCATCGTTGTGGCTGCTTTGGCGCTAAAAATAAGTATCAAAAAAATAGCACTGAAAATTATGGAACCGATCACAAAATCTATCTTTCTGTAGGTATTCGTAAATATCCAAAGCTTTTCTTTCCAGGGGGTAAAGGCCTGGTCAAGGCGGGACTTTTCCCATCTTTCCCTGGCAAAAAGCTTAACCGTTTCATAGTTTAGTAAATTGTCGGTGATGATATCTGTAACCTTATCTTCCTCTTCAATGAAAGCTTTTCTCTTGCTTATATTTTCCTGAAGCAGGAATTTTGTGGCTACTAAGGTGAGAACTAAAGACAGTAGAACTATACCCGCGATTCGCGGGTCAAGTTTTACAAAGAAGTAGATCATTACTGAGAATGCGACTAATATATCGAATATCCTGTGGTGAACAATAAAAGAGAACTCAAAGAATGCGCTGTCTCCTCGTTTGAAAGCGGAAATCAGGCTTCCCGTACTTTTACTTGAATGAAATGCGAAATCCAGTTCCTGAACCCAGGCAAATACCTCCGCTCTCAATTTTGCTGAGGCATCAATTACGTTGTAGTTCGAAAGCCAAAAACTTGACTCAGCAGCAAGAAGCCCAAGAATGCTTGCTGTGATATACGCAATTATTATCCACAAGAGTTTCTGATAGTCTCCGGAAGGAATAGCCTCAACCAAAAGTTTATAGAAATAGGGGGCGATGTTTGAGAAAATTCCGGACGCGACAATCAGGAGAATGAAGATAGTATAAGCTAGCTTTTTCTCTGTCATAAATCTAAAGAATATCTTTAACGTTTTCAACATATTTTTGAACGCCAAGCATACTCCTTGCGGAGCTCGTATGCGGCGAGATCTCATTATACCTGCTTTTTAAGACTCCTGCAAAAATTGGAGATTTGACAGCCTGGCATGGTACAATATGCATACTCTCAATATTTTACCCATGCGAAAGTTTATCGCTACATTGTCCGTGGCCATAATCCTTCTTTTTGTGCCTAGTTTAGCTTTAGCTAAGGCTACCGCTATCCCAAGCCCGACACCTACTGTTACTCCTGTACCAACACCCGAAGCTCCCCGCATCGATATTACTCAGAAAAGCACAGAATCTTTAGGGCCACTTGAGATGCTACTTAGTGAGCAAAAATTGGGGAATGTTTGGCCGGAAAACCCAATCAAATATGCAATCAGGGGTGCAACAGCCTCAGGGGTGCCTACAAACACCATAGTCCTTTTACTTCTTTTACCTCTTGTTGCCTTTGTTATTGCTTTTACAAGAAACGTTATCGGAATTAGGGGGTTTGGTATATTTCTTCCCGCAGCCTTATCAGTAGTGTTTGTAGCCACAGGGCCAATTGTTGGCATAGGCCTATTTTTGGTAATCGTCTCAGTTTCAACTGCAGTACGTATGATTCTTCGCAAACTTAAGCTTAAATTGCAGTATTTGCCCCGTATGGCCTTTATTCTCTGGGCTGTTGTTGCGGGAGTTCTGGGAATACTATTTTCGGCGCCTTTCATCAAGTTTCCGGATTTAGCCAACGTTTCCATTTTTGCGGTTCTTATAATGATTCTTTTGGCCGAAGATTTTACCCGGGTACAACTTGGGAAAAGTGTAAGGACAGCTATAAATCTTACTTTTGAAACACTTCTAATTTCCTTTATATCTTTCTTTTTCCTGACTCTTAAACCGCTTCAATCTTATGTTCTACTTAACCCTGAAGTTTCTCTTCTTGGGGTTGCCATTTTCGATCTTATCCTCGGCAAATATACGGGATTAAGGGTAATGGAGTTTTACCGTTTTAGGAAGCTAATTAAAAGTTAACTGAATTTCATTCTATGAAGATCTCTTCAATACTCGGCCTTAACGCACGGACACAGCTTTACGGTTACCGCCATAATTCTCTGCGCGGTAAGAAAGTTGCCAACTCTAAAATCCAAACTGAGCGTGTTTTGGGTAGAGCGGGAGTCCCAAGCCCTAAAATATTAAAAATATTTAGAGACCCAAAAGATATTCTAAATTTTGACTGGGATAGTTTTCCTGATAATTTTGCTTTAAAACCAAGCCGCGGCCTTGGAGGTGAGGGGATAATTGTTGTTAAAAAGAAGTTAAAAGACGGGCTTTGGCTTACGACTCAAAAAGAAAAGATAACTACAGGAGACTTGAAGCTTCACACACTGGATATTCTGGAAGGGGCTTATTCTATGGGAAATGAGCCGGACGTTGCTTTTGTGCAGGAATATGTAGCCAGGGCCGAAGCTTTTAGGAAGTGGGCTTATAGGGGAACCCCGGATGTGCGCATTATCGTTTTTAATAAAGTTCCAATAATGGCCATGCTCAGGCTTCCGACTAAAGAGAGTGGGGGCCGTGCCAACTTGCATCAGGGCGCAATTGGAGTGGGAATTGATATGGCGACGGGAATAACCACAAAAGCCATTTGGCATGGGAATCAAATTGTATTCAAACCGGGCAGCGAGACCAAACTCCGGGGAATAAAGATACCCGATTGGGACTTGGTTTTAATGACGGCGGTCAACGCCTCAGTTGCCTCTGGCTTAGGCTATGCTGGAATAGACATTGTGATTCATCCCGAAAAGGGCCCCATGGTACTTGAGATGAACGCTCAACCCGGTTTGCAAATCCAACTAGCCAATATGGAAGGGTTAAGACGAAGACTTGATAGAGTTGACGATATGGCTGTTGCAGATGCAAAACACGGTGTACGTCTGGCTAAACTTTTGTTTGCAGGTAGATATCAGGATTTAGAACAGATGGAAGAAGGAGTTAAAACAATTGGAACAACGGAGGCTGTTTGGGTGGTTGCGGCAAACGGAACAAAAGAAGAGATCTTAGCAAAGATAGATACTGGGGCTTGGAATTCCTCAATAGACAAAGAATTGGCCGAAAAATTGGGATTACTTGCCAAAGACAATGTTTTATGGAAAAAGAAGGTTTACTCCTCATTGGGCACGGAAATGAGGCCTGTAATTAACCTCAAGTTTTATTTGGCAGGTAGACCGATTAACACGGTTGGAACCATTGCAAATAGGCGTGGTTTAAAAAAGAGAATGATAATTGGCAGGCGGGACCTGGGTGGGTTTTTGGTTAAAGCCGAGGGGTTTACAAGCTAATATGAAAAAATTTGATTACTTGGAAGTGGATGGAGATTATACCGACTTGGGACGGGCAATTGGAACAAAATTTAAGGACGCCATTCAAGCCAGTGTCGCCAGGCGTACAAAAATGATTCCTAATTACGATTCTTATTTAAGAAAGACAGAACCATATTTCTTGGCTACCCGTGAAGCTTTTCCTAATTTAATCCGTGAGCTTGAGGCAACTGCTCATGCTGCCGGAGTAGGTGTTGCAGATTTATTTGCTATAAATAACCGCGAAGTAAGCAGATCTTGGCCAAATCAGAATTTGGTAAGCAGGAGAGATAACGGTGACCATTGTACCGTTGCCGTAAGTTTTGGAGATAGCGGTGCGGTAGTCGGTCACAACGAGGATTGGGACGGTGCAACACCTGAAGCACTTTATTTTTTAAAAGCGAAAATAGGCGGGACAAGCTTCATGGGACTTCAATATAAAAAAATAATCCCCGGGGTTGCTGTAACTATGAACAACTGGGGCTTGGTTCAATGTATCAATGAATTAAACCCAACCTCCCAAATCGGAGTTCCTAAGAATTTCATAGCCCGCGCGGTTTGCGAATGTAAAACTCTGGATGAAGCAGAAAATTTGATTAGGAATACCAAACGCGCTTCGGGATACAACCATGTTTTAATTCAAGGCAACGAAGTCAGGAATATCGAAACTGCTGGCGACAAAATTGGGGTAGAGAAAGTTATTGGAGGGACTTATGTTCATACCAATCATTATCTAACGCCAGAACTAATTCCTTTGGAAAAATTCCATACACAAAGTTCTGAATCAAGGTATGAGCGCGCAATGAAAATTATTCTTCCGGGGATGAATGTGGCCGAAATGGAATCTCTTTTATCTGATAAAACCAATAAAGAATTTCCGATAAGTAGAGAGGACGCAACTCTCGGGTCTGTCGTTGCCCTTCCCAAAGAAAATAAAATGTACATTTGCCACGGACCTTCGGTTAAGGGACAATATGAAGAGTATGTCTAAAAAAATATTAATTCTGGTAGGAAAGATTTCAGAGGACAAAAGAAAGCTGGCGGGTATGATAGAAAGTTTATCAAACTCAGAAGTTGAAGTTATTTTGGATTCTTTCAGTAACATTACTTTTGAAATTGAAACTGGCAAGGTTACCGTAAAGGTTTCGGGCACCGATATAAATTCATTTAACTTGGTATATATCAGAACTATTGGAAAATCACACTCTTTTACAGTTGGAATTTTAGCTTATTATTTGAAAAAATCCGGTATTAAGCTGGTTAATAGTAGATTTGAATATACCAGGGCAGTAAGTGACAAACTCACCTCACTTGTAATTTTGGGTTTAAATTCTATTCCTGTAATACCCACCTTTTATTGCAACAGAAAATTAATCGAGGTAAATATTGATCACTTAATCAATAAATTTGGCTTTCCTATTGTTGCCAAGGAGACTACAAAACACCACTCCAAAGGTATATTTGTCTTACGAGAAAAAGCAGATTTTGAGAAAATTCTATTCCATGGAGAAAGCGACACGACCGGCGAATTTTTGTTTCAGAAGCTTTTACCTTTTGAAAGCGAATATAGGCTTTTGGTCTTAGGTGGTAGGGTGGCATCAGTGCAAAAAATGTACAGAGACTTGAGCGGTTCCAAATCGGAGATAGATTTTGAAAGAAAGGAAGAATTTTTAAGTAAAGACGGTGTATCAGACGATATGAAGAAAATCGCCGAAGAGAGTGCCAAAGTTTTAGATATGCAGGTTGCAGGAGTGGATACTATGTTGACCAAGAATTCAGAAACCATCGTTATCGAAGTCAATTCAAGCCCTGGCTTTACCAACGATATAAATATATCTCCGGAAATACCCGAGCTTTCAAAATATCTCGGTGAGGAGGCTTCAAAATGAACATGCACTCCGAAATCGCGGAAAAGATAGTCGCTACATACGAAACCCACATAGACGGTTTATATGGCTACCCAAGGTTCCATTGGTTGGTACGGCTCTATAGAATTTCGGGGGATAAAAAATATTTGAAATTAATTTACGATGCATTCTTGGTGCTTAAGCCGAAAATAATTAGGAATTTGGGAAGTTTGGTTTCACCTGGCACCGTTTTACAACAGTCCGAAAAAATACTTTTAAATTACAAAACTAAAAATATCAGAAAATTTAAGAGACTAGAGTTTTATAGGAAAAACATGGGTGTACCTGTATATATTGAAACTCTTACATATCTTTTTACGGTGAAATCCTTAGGTCTTGAGACATCTCCGGATCTTGCAAACCTATTTAACTCAGGGCTGGATTATTACAAAAAAAATGACACCTCGCCTGTTTTACTGAGCCCTGAATTCATTAGGGTATATCCTTCAGGTGCAGCTAACCTGATTTATATTTTGGACTATTTAGGTATTTCAGATAATACAAAAGAATTGTTAAATGTTTCACAGAAATATTGGGAAAGCGTAACACCTGAGAGCCGGGATATATGGCTTGATAAGATTTATGCGTTGACACATATTGTTATTGCGGCTACGGGGTACTATCAGAAATTCGTAAGAAGAAGCGATTTTGAATGGATATTTGATTATTTCGAAAACAATATTGATGAGATTATGGATAAATGTTCCACAGACGCTATTACCGAAGTTGGTCTTTGTTTCAAGCTAATAGGGGAATTTGATAACAGAATATTGGGGAAAATCAAAGACTATCTAGTACTTTCATTCAATGAAAAGCTTGGGTTTATAGCCAAAAAAATAGACTCAACTATTGCCTCAGCAGAGCACCGGAATATACTTGCAGTTATGGTTTTAAGAGATTTTCAGAAGTTATATGAAGGGCCGTATTTAAGGGATTATATAGTTTAATTGTATATTTATTATACTCATCATTTTGTGAAAATGTAGCCCTCTTTCACAACCGAAACTTTCACGAAACAAAAAATCCCGCCTCCTCGGCGGGATTTTTTGTTGCAAGCTAAAATAATTTTTAATGTTACTTCAGCTCGACTGTGGCTCCTGCAGCCTTCAATTTCTCTTCGGCGCTTTTTGCGTCTTCCGCTTTTGCATCCTTAAGAATTTCTGCTGGGAGAGTTTCGGTCATACCTTTTGCATCCATTAATGTGAGGTTAGGATTAATCTCACGGAGTGCTTTGATAACACCGATTTTATTAGCTCCTGCTGCAGTCATGACGACGGTTTTATTTCCGCCTTCTTCTGCTGCCGGCGCTCCTGCTGCTGCTGGGGCACCTGCTGCTGGGGCCTGTGCCATTGGCATAGCACTTACTCCAAGTTTGTCTTGAAGTGCAGTAACTAGTTCTGAAAGTTCCAAAACACTAAGCTTTGAGATTTCTTCTACTAATTTTTCTACTGCTTTATTTTCTTTTTTTGTTTCTTCTGCCATTTCAATTCACCTCGTTTCTCACTGAGCCTTAGCTTTTTGGTCTAGAGTATAGACCAACTGGTTCATAGGGCTTTGCAAAGTTGTAACCAAACCATACATAGAAGACATCAAGCTTCCCAAAAGTTGTCCCAAAAGAACATCGCGTCCCGGAAGAGTGGAAAGTTTATTAAGAGAGACTTCATCTTGAAAAGATCCATCTACCATACCAACTTTAAATTTAGGTAATGGGGAACCATCGGCACTTGCAAATTCTTTGGCAAATTTACCTAAAACTTGAATAGGAGCAACTGGATCCATACGGGCAATAACCAAAGCGGTTTGACCTTGTAAAACTTCTTCATCAACCATTCCAGGATCAAGTTTAGCTGCCTCGCTTGCGCGCTTTAGAAGCGTGTTTTTAATAACAACCATACTTCCATCTACCTCATTAAGACGTTTTTTAAGCTCTTGCTGGGCTTTAACATTTAGACCCGTGTAGTTGACAAGAACCAAAGACTTAGCTCCTTTGAGATCTTCGACCAATTTTTCGACTAGTGTAACTTTAGCTGCTTTAAGCATTTTTGAGGCCCCAAGAAGATTTTCTTCCTCGGCTCGACTTGTATCCTCTTGGATCGCGAGCTTTCTTAGGACAAGGAGAAGTATAACTTAGAGGTGGTGATTAATCAAGAATTACTTTTTGGAGGCATAATAATCGACAAGTGTCTTTCTTTCCTCGGGTGTTAAGTCAGGAGCGCCTTTGTTGCCAGCATTTGCTGCTTTTTTCTGAAGTTCGATGATCTCGGACTGAACTGTTCCCGTGGCCTGGTTTTCGGTCTTTTTATTTGTCAGGCTTGTAAGTTCTTGTCTTTCAGATACAGATAACTCAGGTTGTCTTATACCTCCGATTACAGTTCCTGCTTCGGATTGGCGTTTAAATAAATCTGTTTGCGAAATTGGAGTTTCTGTTCCTTGGTCGTTTGCCATATCAAGAATTTACAACCTTTTATTTAAAGAATCAAGACTTGTTAATTCAATTGAAGTTTAACTGAAGGGGACATTGTGGACTTAAGAAAAGCCCTTACTATCTGTTTTTCGCCTCCTAGAGCCTTAAGAACGGCACTAATATTGCTTTCTATTTCACTATCTGCCTGGCTATTTTTACCAACTACAGTGTGAATTAAAGGCGCTTCTTTTTCAGTTTTAAGGGTTACTACTCCCGCGGAAAAACCTTGAGCTTTTTTGGGGTCTGTGACAAGTGTTCCGTTTTTGGGATTAGGCATAAGCCCTTTTGGTCCTAGAAGCCTTGCAAAAGGAACAAGCTTTGGCATCATTTCGGCGGTTGATACTAAAATGTCAAAGTCTATCTTTCCGGCTTTAAGTTTTTCTATAGTTTCATCTGACGCAACTTCAACTTTTTTCTCACGTCCTGCGGCATGGGGAAGCGCCACCTGGGCGCTTGAGCCTACTTTTTTGACAATCAAATGTAGTTCCATGGTCCCATCAAACTTGGAATAAGAAGATTCTTTAACCAGTTTGACGGCTTCTTTTACAGAATAAAGTTTTCCGGGAACTACCTTGTTTTTGGAGCTTACATATTTTTTACCTCTGACTCTTTCAACTATTTCTCGTCCACCAGATTTCCTTTGGCTCGCCGTAGCGTCCGACGCGGTGGCGGCTTCAGTCGTTTCAGGCATTTCTGTCTCGATAACCTTGACTCTCTGGCCTCCTTTAAGACCGGCAACGTGAATCTTACCTTCCTCACTTTTGTGAGCTTGGTGGCTTTTTTCTTTGTTTTTTGATTCGCCTTCACCGATGAATGCTGTTTTTGTTTTTCCCATGATTATTCTGTTTTGACCCCCATACTTCTTGCTGTTCCTTCAACAATTTTCATGGCTGCTTCAACTTCTGTAGTGTTTAAATCGTCCATTTTTTCTTCAGCAATACTTTTTACCTGGTCACGGGTTAGGGTGCCTGCGACTTCTCTGGGCATTTTTCCTGAACCTTTCTCTATACCCAAAACTTTTTTAATCATGTCGGCAACCGGGGCCTTTTTGATAACAAATTCAAAGGTGCGGTCTTCATAAATGGTGATAACAGCGGGGACAACCTGACCCTTCATATCCTTGGTTTTATCGTTGTACTGTTTGACGAAGTCCATGATGGCAACACCATGTTGTCCGAGTGCTGTTCCTACAGGAGGAGCAGGGGTGGCCTCAGCCGCCTTTAGATTGATTTTAACTACTGTTTTTACTTTCTTAGCCATATTATTTGTGTACGCAAACGAAGCTTTTTTAGGAGTTTCGGCGCGTCTTGCGTCTTCCTCAGATTCCTCCGAGGTATGGCTAGTTTATCAAATAAACATTGAATTTTCAAGAGCAGATCTGTATGCTTACGGCATGAGTGAATTTATCAGTGTATATAAAATTGCTAAAGGCGATACCTTAGTAAATAAACCTGTCAGCGGAGGAACGCAATTGGCAGAAGTGCTAAATGTCAGACATAGCAAGATTGGCAGCACGTTATTAATTGAAGTATATATACCAAAAGAGAACGAATTTAGCATAATGTTAAGAACCCGGAGAGCCGAGAGAGTATCCAGAATTAACAGAGAAACTGGAGATGTTGAATATCGTTAAACATACTTAAGATTTGGACCACTTGCTCATATTCCCGGCAAACTTTTTAAGGTCTTGGAGATCCCAGTCAACAGTTCTTTTTTCCTGACCCTCGCTTTCGTCTTCAAACACAATCTGGTGTCCGTTCGGAAGAGATATAAATTTTATTGATTTTGGAATTACAGAGCCAATATCAGTTGAGATTACCTTAAGTCTATCAAGATCGTATTGGCTTAAGTCCGTTCTTTTAGCCAATAAACTAACCCTCAGATTTGTTAGGAAACTTTCAAGTATGGCGATACCTCCGATATTATCTTTTTCCATGAAGTGTGTTTAGACTTTTTGTCATCCTTAGGATCAAAAGGTATTTTATACCTTTTGCCAGTCGTTAG
>WNFL01014656.1_pt1 | contig 46121 bp, 36 predicted proteins | sample 5400361 | NCBI WGS metagenome assembly WNFL01 (sample SAMN13153351, study PRJNA577476) | soil metagenome | isolation source: 40 cm soil on Douglas fir-dominated hillslope | place: USA:California | collected 2013-09-17 | reverse complement strand
TTCCTCTACGACGCCGCGGGATATCTCGCGGCGTTTTTCATGGTGGGAATCCTCCTGATGGTGCTTGCAAGCGTCGTCGGGCGCATGGTGGGATTCAACCTGCGCGGCTCCGACGCGTATGCGGGCTACTGCATGGCCGCGGCGAGCTTCCTCGCGCTCGCGCATACGCTCAAACGCGGCGAGCACATCCGCGTGAACCTGCTCCTCGATCGCTTCGATGGGCGCCTGCGCCGGCCGCTCGAGCTCTGGAGCCATGCCGCGGGCACGTTTTTTTGCGCAGCGCTCGCCTTCTACAGCGTGCGGCTGGCGTGGCAATCGCACGTCTTCAACGACATCTCCCAGGGCAACGACGCGACCCCGCTATGGATTCCACAGATCGCCATGGCCGGGGGCGCGATCATTCTCCTCGTCGCGATGGTGGACGACCTGGTCGCGGTGATGCGCCGGCGCGAGCTCGCCCGCGCGCCGGACGAAATCAAGGCGATCGAGTAGCGCCATGGACGCCTTCATCACCGCGCTGCTCATCGCGTTCCTCTTCATCCTGCTGGGTAGCGGGCTGTGGATCGGCCTGTCGCTCCTCGGGGTCGCGTGGATCGGCATGGAGCTCTTCACGAGCCGCCCGGTGGGCGACGCGATGGCGGTCACGATCTGGGGGTCGCTGTCGTCGTGGACGCTCACCGCGCTGCCGCTCTTCGTGTGGATGGGCGAGATCCTCTTTCGCACGCGGCTCTCGGAAGACATGTTCAAGGGGCTCGCGCCGTGGCTCACGCGCCTGCCCGGGCGCCTGCTGCACACCAACATCATCGGCTGCACCATCTTCGCGGCGGTGAGCGGCTCCAGCGCCGCCACCTGCGCCACCATCGGCAAGATGACGCTGCCGGAGCTGAAGAAACGCGGCTATCCCGACGAAATCACGATCGGCACGCTCGCAGGCGCGGGGACCCTCGGCCTCCTCATCCCACCGTCGATCATCATGATCGTGTATGGCGTGAGCGCGGATGTCTCGATCACGCGGCTCTTCATCGCGGGCGTCGTTCCCGGCCTCGTGCTCGCCGGCCTCTTCATGGGCTACACCATCGTGTGGTCGCTCCTGCATCCCGACAGGATTCCGCCGCCCGACCCGGAGATGACGTTGCGCGAGAAGATCCACGCCTCGCGCCACCTGATTCCGGTGGTGGGCCTCATCGCGCTCGTGCTGGGATCGATCTACGTCGGAATCGCCACCGCGACCGAGGCGGCCGCCCTCGGCGTGGTCGGCGCGCTCGTGCTGTCGGTCATGCAGGGATCGATGAGGTGGAATATTTTCGTGTTCGTGCAGAGCCTCATGGGCGCCACGCGCCTGTACTGCATGATCGCGTTCATCCTCGCGGGAGCCTCGTTCCTCACGCTTTCCATGGGCTACATCGGGCTGCCGCGCCGGCTTGCGGAATTCATCGGCGGCCTGGGGCTTTCCCAGTTCTGGCTGCTTTTCTGGCTGATGGTCTTCTACATCATCCTGGGCTGCTTCCTGGACGGGATTTCCATGGTCGTGCTCACCATGGGCGTGATCCTGCCCACGATCGTGAAGGCGCAGGTGGACCTGGTCTGGTTCGGGATCTTCATCGTGCTGGTGGTGGAGATGGCGCAGATCACGCCGCCCGTCGGCTTCAACCTTTTCGTGCTGCAGGGGATGACCAAGAAGGACATCACCTGGATCGGCCGCGTGTCGCTGCCGCTCTTCTTCCTCATGGTGGCGGCGGTGGGGCTCATCTACTTCTTCCCGGGGCTGGTGACCTGGCTTCCGGGGCGAATGAACTAGAATGTCGTTCAGTACGACTCGGGGAGGCTTCAATGGCCGATAGCGACAAGACCGTCCGGGATGCGATGCTCGACACGGTCCTGAACCAGATCGAAACCGGGGACCCGCCCGAAGCGAAGAACACGTACGACCGCCTCATGGCTTCGGGACAGTCCAAGAGCCAGGCGCTGCAGCTCATGGCCGCGGCCCTGCGCGTCGAGATGAACCGGATGTTGAGCGAAGCCACGCCCTTCGACAACACGAAGTACGCGGCTCTTCTCGCCAAGATCAATCCCAGCGGCTGAATCCATGTGCCTGATCGCCATCGCGTGGCAAGCGCGACGCGACCTGCCGCTCATGGTTGCCGCCAACCGCGACGAGTGGCGCGAGCGTCCCACCCAGGCCGCGCATTGGTGGCCCGAGCGCGCTGAGCTCCTGGCCGGCCGCGACCTGCAGGCGGGCGGCACCTGGATGGGCATCACGCGCGGCGGGCGCTTCGCCGCCGTCACCAATTTCCGCGATCCTTCGGACAAGCGCTCGACCGCGCGATCGCGCGGCACGCTGGTGACCGAATTCCTTTTCGGCAGCGACACACCGGCGCGCTTCCTCGCGAACCTCTCGCCGCGCGCGCACGAATACAACGGCTTCAACATCATCGTCGGTGACGGCGCGAGTCTTTTCTATTTCGGCAGCCGCGAGGGCCAGCCCCGCGCCATCGAGCCCGGCGTGCACGCGATTTCCAACCATGTGCTGGACGAGCCGTGGCCGAAGGTCGTCGCGGGGAAAATCGCCATGAACCAGGCGCTCGACGATCGCGATCCCGTCGGCGTCCTCTTCGGGATGCTCTCCGATGAAGGGCGGCCGCCGGACGACGAGTTGCCGAGGACGGGCGTGGGTCTCGAATGGGAGCGCCGGCTCGGCGCGGCGCTCATCACCGGCAAGGACTACGGGACGCGCGCCTCCACCGTGCTCGCCATCACCAACCATGGCGAGGCGATCTTCGAGGAGCGCACGCGAGCGCCCGACGGCGCGGTGACCCAGGCCGTGCGCGAAGCGTTCACCGTCGAGGCGGTCACGGCAGCAGGGTGATCTTGCGCTCGCGCAGGAACCGGGCCTTCGCTTCCTGCAGCGCCTGCGATCCACCGAACATCGGGTTCGCTCGGCGCGCGGCCATGCCGCCTTCCTGCGCCTGCTGTCGCGCCGTGAGATCCACCAGCCCGAAGAAACAAGCGCTCGCGTAACCGGCGGGATCGTTGCGCGCGAGGAACGCGAGGATGCTCCTCGCATCCGGCATGCCGCCCAGCACGGATGCGGCGCGCATCAACGTCCATCCCGAGGGCAGAAGGTTGGCGAGGCGCCGGGGAATGTCCGCGTGATCGAGCTCGCCGCCGGGGAAGAAGCCGAGGTCGTCGTCCTGGCCCGGCGGCATGGCCCCGAACATCGTGAGCACGCCCACGCCCTCGACGTCGTCGCGGCCAATGGCGCCCGTGAAGGTGCGTCCGCTCTCCAGGTACGCGATCTGCGAGGTGAGCCAGCGCCGGCCCCATGCGACGAACGCCCCGCCCGTGTTGCCCGGGAGCGCGCCCTCGGGCAGCTTCTCGAGATTGCGGCGGTATTCCGCGATCGCGCGCTTGTCATCGCGCAGGTCGAACTGCCACGTGTCGCCCTGCGCGAAGATCGCGAAGCCCATTCCGGCGCGCTCCGCGCGGGCGTAGAGCTCCAGCGCGCGACGCGGATCGCGCAGGCGGAAGCGCGCGAAGTTGCCCAGCTGCAGCCAGCCCATGGCGGCTTCGTTGGTCTGCTCCGCCTCGCCGAGCGCGGACTGCATCGCGTCGAGATAGCCCTTCGGATCCGAATTGCGCAGCCGCTCGGCTTGCGCGATCCGCGAGGCGATCTCGGAATTCTTCGCTTGCCGCAGCTGCTCGGGGGTAAGCGGCGGTGGCGGCGGCTCGGCGAGAAGCGCCAGGAAACTCTCGAGCGCTCGCGCCTCTTCGGAGCCCGCCTTCGCCTCGCCGAGCCAGGCGCGAAGCGGCCGCTCGATGCCCGCGGGATGGGACGCGCGCCGGTCCTTCATCCACGTTTCGCGATAGCCACGGTCGTACCATTCGAGGAGCTCGCGATTGCGCGAGGCGACGATCGTCTCCAGGCCGTCGACGCTTCGCTCGCGGCCCAGGCGCTGCGCGAGCTGCTTCGCGTCCTGGTTGGCGTTCTGCGCGAATGCGATCGCGCCCGCGAGCATCATGGCCAGCGCGGCGAGCCAGCGCCGAAGCGTCATCGCGCCTCCGGCTTCACGCGCAGCCCGCGCGTCGCGAGGAATTGGGTCGCCGCGGACGAAAGCGCATTGGGCTTGCCGGTGGCCGCGATGCCCGGCAGCAGTTGCGCCGCTCCCGTGCGCACCGCGAGCTCGCGCCGCTCTGCGCCGCGCGAATCGAGATAGCTCACCGTGCCCAGCAGGCACGCGGTCCAGTAGCCGCTCGGGTCGTTGCGCGCGAGATAGCGCAGGATTTCGGCGGCGGAAAGCGCGCTCACCGGCCGAAGCGCCACGAAGAGATAGAGGCGCGAGGGCGGCAGTTTCGCGAGCTTCTCCGCGAGGCCCGCCTTCTCCACGCGGTGGAGCGACGCCTCCACCTCCGGCCAGTCGCGGGCCGGCGGCGCCAGCGTCGCGGACGCGGGCATGCGCATTCCGGGGAACCCCTGCACCACCTCCCGCGTATCGACCGGCACGTCATAGGCGAAGACGTCGATGAAGTAGCCCGCGTTGCCGAATAGCGCGTCGAAGAAGCCGGCGACGACGTTTTCCGGGATGCGCCCATCGAAAGGCTTTCCGGTGCGCACGAACTCGACCTCCTGCGCGAGCCACGCGCGCCAGAAGTCGTTCATGCGGTTGCCCTGCGGCGAATACGGGAAGAAGAGCCTTCCCTTCGGCTCGCTCGTCGCCTCCGCGAGCGCTCTCTCGTATGCGGCGAGTGCGGCGTTGCGGTCCTTGAGCTCGAGCTGGTACGTGTCGGCGAGCGCCACCTGCGCCATCGCGTGGTGGGACGCGGCCGCCTTCTCGAAGTAGGTGACGGCCTCGCGGGCGTCGCGCAACCGGAAGCGAACCATCATGCCGAGCGCGAAGTACTGGCCCGCCACATCGTAGGCCACGCCCTCGTCGCCGATCTCGCGGGCGATCTCGTCGAGCCGCGCCAGGTACTTCGCCTGCTGGTCGGCATACATGCGCGGCGATTCGTCGCGCATCGCGTCGATGCGTACCGAACCCACGCCGAGCGCCGCGCGGCGTTTCTCGAACTGCACGCGCGCATCGCGGGCATGCATGCGCGCGAGCGTGAGCTGCGGGTCGGCGAGCGCGCGATCGACCTGCTGCTTGCCCGCCGCGTAGGCCTGATCGGTGACGCGGCCCTCGCGCTTCAGGCGCTCCAGCTCTTCGGCGGCGAGGCGCCACACGGTCGGGTCCTGGTATTCGAGCAACAGGCCGAGCGGCAGGTTGTTCCTCGGTTCCACGCGCCCCAGCACCTTGTAGCCCTGGTCGATCGAAGTGACGAGCGCGGGAACGGCGGCCGGATGATGGCGCGTGCCGACGAAGATGACCACGGGCGGCAGCTCGTCGCGCCGCACCGGGAACTTGTCGGCGATGCGCATCAGGTCCTCGTCGATGCCGGGCTGGTCGGTGCGCAGGATCTCCTTGAAGGAGGGCTCGTCGGCCTTGAACGCGGCCTGCACGCGCGCGTACTGGAGGTCGAAGAGCTTGCGCGTGCGGTAGCGGGGCGAAAGGTCGCGCAGCGCAGCGCCGACGCGGGGATCGTCGAAGTGACGCACCACGATCGCCTCGATGTCCGCGGGCGTCTGCTCGACGCGCCCGACGTCCAGGCCGCGGCTGAACGCGCGCACGAGCTCCGGATCGCCGAGCGCCACGATGCGCTCGAGCGCCGCCGCATCGGCGGCCTTCCCGGATTCGCTGGCCGCGCCCACGGTGATCGCACCCTGCAGCAGGCGCCTTTCGCTGTCCGTGATCTGCGCGCTCGCGTGCGAGACGAAGAGGACGGCGACCAATGCGATGGCACTTCTCATCGCTTCGCCGGCTCGATGGAAAAGCCGCTCACGGGAATGCGCTGCGGCGGGTAATAGCCCTGCGGCGCAATGGCGTGCGCCTGCGGCGCGGCTGCCGGCAGCATCACGACGCGAATCTCCTCGATGCCGTCCCACTTCTCCACCAGCATCACCGGGTTGCGTCGCGATGCTTCGATGTAGCGATCCACCTCGGAGGCCGGCTCGTAGCACAGCCCCTTGCGCAGCTCCGGTACGAGCTTCGCGCATTCGTAGGCGAAATCGGAGAGCAGCACGCGCTCGCCCTCCAGCGCGCTTTCGCGATCGCCCGCGGCGAGCTCGCGATCCAGGTCGGCGCGCACCGCCCGCAGGTAGGCGAGCGTTCCCTCGCGTGCTTCCGGCAGCCGCTCGATCGTGACGGTGCCGCCGGTCTCGCTCCACCGCGCGACGCGCTGCGGGCGATAGCCGACCGAGTAAATGGTGAGATCGGCCGGGACATCGGGATTGATTTCCCACCCTGCCGGCAGGCGCGGCCCGGGCAGTCGATACGGCGACACGTAGAACGCCACGTCCGGCTGGTCGGTGCCGATGCGCCGCGCATGCACGAAGCGGCGCGAGCCCGGCGCGCCATCGATGCGCCGCAGCGTCCACGCCACCGCGAGCACGCCGTTCTTGATCGACTGCTTGCCCTGCGCATCGACGATGTGGCCCTCGCCGCTGCGGCCGGGAAGCGTGTTGGGGCCGCGCAGTGCTTTTCCGTTCGCGCCGAGGCGGATCTTCTCCGCCTGCACCGCAAGGACCATGCGCGGCATCGACTTCCAGTTGCCCCCGGGGAAATACCACGCGAGCGGGCCTTCCTGGAACGACCGGACGCGCTCGGCGTACGCGTTGTCTTCCGCCGCGGCGTGCCGCAGCGCGACATCCGGTGTGTGGCCGGAGGAAGGCTCGTAGCCGCCCTTGAACACGTGGAACATCGGGCCGTCTTCCTGCAGGCGGGCATTCGGTCGTGCCTTGGGCCCCCACGCCGCGATCGTATAGCGGCCATCGCGATCGGCCACCGCCTCGCCGATGTGCAGCGCGTCGCCATTCGGATACCAGCCGCTGCCCTCGAACTTCGCGCGGTAGAAGAAGAGGTTCCAGCGCACGACGACGACCGCGCCCGCGACGGGCGCACCCGCCTCGTCCACCACGCGGCCGCGGATTTCCGCAGAGCGAAGCTTCAGCTCCTGCGCCTGCGCGAACGCGCCGTGCAGGGCCAGCAACCCGGCCGCCAACATGCCGACGGCAGCGTGCATCGCGTTCTCCCCTGGAAGCCTACTATCAGGTGTCGGCAGGCCGCCTGCCCCGCCCCTCAGCGGTAATTGCTCTGGCGCAATCGCCTTGCGGTAACCTAATCTAACATCGAGCCTGCCTACATCCGAGGAGAAGCCACATGAATCGCCGCGCCCTACTCGCGACGGCTGTCGCCGCCGCGTTCGCCTTCGCAGCCGTGCCGGCGCTCGCGCAGGCCCCCATCGTCATCAAATTCAGCCACGTCGTGGCCCAGGGCACGCCCAAGGGCAAGGGCGCGGAATACTTCAAGAAGCTCGCCGAGGAGCGCACCAAGGGCCGGGTCAAGGTCGAGGTCTACGCCAACAGCACGCTCTACAAGGACAACGAGGAGGTGGACGCGCTGCAGCTGGGCGCCGTGCAGATGCTCGCGCCCTCGCTCGCCAAGTTCGGCCCGCTGGGCGTGCGCGAGTTCGAGGTGTTCGACCTGCCGTACCTCTTCGACAACTACGACGAGCTGCACAAGGTGACGCGCGGCCCGGTCGGCGCGTCGCTGCTGAAGAAGCTCGAATCCAAGGGCATCATCGGCCTCGCCTACTGGGACAACGGCTTCAAGGACATGAGCGCCAACAAGCCGCTGCACAAGCCCGAGGATTTCCGCGGCCTGAAGATGCGCATCCAGTCCTCCAAGGTGCTCGACGCGCAAATGCGCGCGCTGGGCGCCTCGCCGCAGGTGATGGCGTTCTCCGAGGTGTACCAGGCGTTGCAGACGGGCGTGGTGGACGGCACCGAGAACCCGCCCTCGAACCTCTACACGCAGAAGATGTACGAGGTGCAGAAGTACCTCACGATCTCGGACCACGGCTACCTGGGCTACGCGGTAATCGTGAACAAGAAGTTCTGGGACGGGCTGCCGCCCGACATCCGCAAGATCCTCGACGCGGCCATGGCCGACGCCACCAAGTACGCCGACGACATCGCCAGGAAGGAGAACGAGGACGCCCTCGAGGCGGTGAAGAAGTCCGGCAAGACGCAGTTCATCACCCTCACGCCCGAGGAGAAGAAGGCGTGGAAGAAGGCGCTCGTGAAGGTGCACGAGGAAGCCGGGTCGCGCGTCGGCAAGGATCTCATCCAGTCGATCTACAGGGAAACCGGGTTCGACCCGAACAAGCTGTAAACTCCCGCGCTTGAAGATCACCGCTCTCGCCGGGAGCGTCCTCGACCACCTCGAGGAATGGCTGATCGCCTTCCTCATCGCGGCGGCGACGCTGCTCATCTTCGTCGCGGTCACGCACCGCTATGCGCTCGACATGGCGGCGAAGTTCCACTTCGCCGCCGTGTACGACGCGCTGTTCAAGATCAACCTGTCGTGGGCGCAGGAGCTTTGCATCTACATGTTCGTGTGGATGGCGAAGTTCGGCGCCGCCTACGGCGTGCGCACCGGCATCCACGTCGGCGTGGACGTGCTGGTGAACAACCTTCCCCCGAAGATGCGCTTTCGCTTCATCCTCTTCGGGCTCCTGGCCGGCGCCTTCTTCACGGCGGTGATCGGCTCCTTCGGCGTGCGCTTCGTCTGGACGCTCGCCCACACCGACCAGACCTCTCCCGACCTGGAGATGCCGATGTGGATCGTCTACCTGGCGATCCCGATGGGCTCCTACCTCATGAGCTTTCGCTTCCTGCAGGTCGCGTGGACGTTCATGCGCACCGGGGAGCTGCCGCACCATGACCATATGCAGGTGGAAGGCGTGGACCTGGCCGCCTCGCCGAACCTCACACCACAGCCCGACGGGGTGGCCAGATGAGCGCCGTGCTGCATCCCGGTCCCATGAACACGCGCCGCGCCGTGACGGTGCTCATGATGATCGCCTCGACGCTATTCGCCATCGCCTTCCTCGGCAACGCCGGCATCATCTTCGCGATCCTGGTGGCGCTGATGCTCACCGGGATGCCGATCTCGATCTCGCTCGGCCTCACGGTGCTGGTGTTCATCTTCACGATGACCAAGGTGCCGATCGAGTCCATCGGGCTGAAACTCTTCACCGGCATCGAGAAGTTCGAGATCATGGCGGTGCCGTTCTTCATTCTCGCCGGCAACTTCCTCACCCACGGCGGCGTCGCCCGCCGCATGATCAATTTCGCGACCTCGATGGTGGGCCACTTCCACGGCGGCCTCGCCCTGTCCGGGATCGTGGCGTGCGCGATGTTCGCGCTGGTGTGCGGATCGAGCGTCGCGACCGTGGTCGCGATCGGCTCCATCGTGCTGCCGGAAATGGTGCGCAACGGCTACCCGATGCGCTTCGGCGCGGGCGTCATCACGGTCGCGGGGTCGCTCGGCATCCTCATGCTGCCTTCGATCCCCAAGGTCATCTACGCCATCGCGACCAACACCTCGATCGGCGCGCTCTTCGTCGCGGGCCTGCTGCCGGGCATCCTGCTCACCACGATGCTTTGCGCGGTGACCTGGTACATCGCGAAGAAGCGCAACTACGCGCGCATGAAGAAGGCCACGTGGGGCGAGCGCTGGAGGGCGTTCCGCGACAGCGTCTGGGGCCTCATGCTGGTGGTGATCATCATCGGCGGCATCTACTCGGGCCTGTTCACCGCGACCGAGGCGGCCGCCATGGCCGCGATCTACTCGTTCTTCGTCTCCATCTTCGTCTACAAGGACCTGAAGATGAAGGACGTGCCGAAGGTGCTGCTCACATCGGCCAACATGTCGGCGATGCTGCTCTACATCATCACCAACGCGGTGCTGTTCTCCTTCATCCTCACCAACGAGAACATCCCGAACGCGCTCGCCGACTGGTTCATCGGCAAGGAGCTGGGCGTCGTGGGATTCCTCCTGGTGGCGAACATCATGCTTTTGCTCGCCGGCAACTTCATGGAACCGTCGTCGTGCATCCTCATCATGGCGCCGATCCTCTTCCCGACGGCGATGACGCTGGGCATCAACCCGGTCCACCTGGGCATCCTCATCGACGTCAACATGGAGGTGGGACTTTGCCACCCGCCGGTGGGGTTGAACCTGTACGTCGCTTCGGGAATCTCCAAGCTGGGAATCACCGAGCTCACCAAGGCGGTGCTGCCATGGCTGCTCACGATGATCGTCTTCCTCGTGATCGTCACGTACTGGCCCGAGCTCACGCTCTGGCTGCCGCGCAAGATGGGGATGCTCTAGGGCTCGTCGTCGAGGGCCGCGGTGCCCGCGGCGGCACGTCCGAGGCGATCGTTCACCGCTTCCCATTGCGGCGTGAGCGGCGGAGCTTCGACGAGGATGCGCTTCGCGCCGCTCGCGTCGAGCCGGCGCAAGTTCGAATAGAGGTCGTGGGCGTAGCGCGCCGGATCGCTCGATGCGGCGATCCATGATGTGGCGAGCGCGTTGCGCGGCGCCTCGCGCAGCGCGAGCACCGCGACATTGGTGAGGCTGCGCACCTCCTCGCCCAGGTCCGCGCGGCTCACGATGACGAGCGCCGTGCGCGGCGCGTAGTGCGCGGCGAGCGTGCCGGAGGCGCGCGGCGCCTGCGCGTCGCGATCGCGCGGATACTTTCCGAGGACCGAGCGGATATCCTCGCGCGAGACCGCGCCGGGGCGCAGCAACACGGGCTCGCCGCGCGAAAGATCGACGATCGTGGACTCCAGCCCCACTTCGCATTCGCCGCCGTCGACGATGAAGAGGTCGAGGCCGAATTCCTCGCGCACATGCTCGGCCGTCGTGGGGCTCACGTGCCCGAATTTGTTCGCCGATGGCGCCGCGATCGCGCCGCTTCCCACGCGCGCGAACTCCTCGAGCAGTTCGCGTGCGACCGGATGCGACGGGCAACGAAGCCCTACGGTGTCCTGTCCGCCGGTGACGGCGTCGGGAACGAACGACGCCTTCTTCACGATGAGCGTGAGCGGCCCGGGCCAGAAGGCCTGCCCCAATCCGCGCGCCGCCGCCGGCACGCTCACGCCCCAGGTGCCGAGCGCGGCGATCGACGCCACGTGGACGATCACCGGATGGTCGGCGGGCCGCCCCTTTGCCGCGAAGATCTTCGCGACCGCCGCTGGATTGCGTGCATCGGCGCCGAGCCCGTAGACGGTCTCGGTCGGGAACGCGACCAGCTCGCCAGCCGCGAGGCGTCGAGCCGCCGACAAAATTGTGTCAGACACTTTAGTGGGCTTTTTCCCAGTTGTCGCCGATGCCCGCCTCGACGACGAGGGGGACGTCGAGCTTCGCCACGCCAACCATGAGCTCCTCGACACCGCCCTTCACGTCGTTCAGCTCCTCGATGGGCACCTCGAGCACCAGCTCGTCGTGCACCTGCATCACCATCCGGGTCATGAGCTTCTGCGATTCGATCCAGCCTTGCACGGCGATCATCGCGAGCTTGATGAGGTCGGCGGCAGTGCCCTGCATGGGCGCGTTGATCGCCTGGCGCTCGGCGCCCTGGCGGCGCGCCACGTTCGACGAACGGATGTCGGGCAGCCACAGGCGCCGGCCGAACACGGTTTCCACGTAGCCGCGATCGCGCGCTTCGTTGCGCGTGCGTTCCATGTACGCCGCCACGCTCGGATAGCGCGTGAAGTACTTCTCCATGTAGATCGCCGCCGCGGCGCGCTCGATGCCGAGGTTCTGCGCAAGCCCGAAGGCGCTCATGCCGTAGATGAGGCCGAAGTTGATCACCTTGGCGTAGCGTCGTTGCTCGCTCGTCACCTGGTCCTTCGGCGTGTCGAAGACCTCCGCGGCCGTGTGGCGATGCACGTCCTCGCCGGCGGCGAACGCATCGAGCAGGCTCTTGTCCCCCGAGAGGTGCGCCATGATGCGAAGCTCGATCTGCGAATAGTCCGCGGAGACGATCTTCGATCCCGGGGGCGCGACGAACGCCTCCCGGATACGCCGGCCCTCGGCGGTGCGCACCGGAATGTTCTGCAGGTTGGGATCATTGGAAGATAGCCGCCCCGTCACCGCTACTGCCTGCGCGTAGTTTGTGTGCACGCGACCGGTCTTCGGGTTGATCATCTTCGGCAACTTGTCGGTGTACGTGCTCTTCAGCTTCGAAAGGCTGCGGTGCTCGAGGAGCGTCTTCGCGATCGGATGATCCTCGGAGAGCTTCTCCAGCACTTCCTCGTCCACCGACGGCGATCCCGACGGCGTCTTCTTCACGACCTTGAGCTTGAGCCGGTCGAAGAGGATGTCGCACAGTTGTTTCGGCGAAGCGAGATTGAACGGCCCTCCCGCCAGCTCGTGCGCGCGTTGCTCCAGCTCCAGCATCTTCTGCCCCAGCTCGTTGCCCTGGCGCGCGAGCATCTGCGTATCGACGAGGACGCCGTTCCTCTCCACCGTGAGCAGCACGCCGGAGACGGGCATCTCGATCTTCGAGTAGATGAAATCCAGCTTCTCGTCCTTCGCGACGCGCGGATGGAGCGCGCCATGCAGCTGCAGCGTCACGTCCGCGTCTTCCGCGGAGTACGCGCTGGCGCGATCGATGCTCACCTGGTCGAAGGGGATCATTGCCGCGCCCTTGCCCGCCACGTCGACGTAGGTGAGCAGCCCCGTGGCGCCGAGGAAGCGCGTGGCGAGCGCATCCATGTCGTGGCGCTGGTGGCTCTGCAGCACGTACGACTGCAGCAGCGTGTCGTGCGCCACGCCCTGGACGTTCACGCCGTGGTTCGCGAATACGTGGCGGTCGTACTTGGTGTTCTGCCCGATCTTGGTCTTGCCCGGGTCCTCGAGCCACGGACGCATCTTCTCGATCACATGCTTCGTCGCCAGCTGGTCCGGCACGCCTGCGTAGCGGTGCGTGAGCGGAATGTACGCGCCCTCGCCCGGCGCGGTGGACACCGAGATGCCGACCAGCTCCGCCATCATCGGGTCGAGGCTCGTGGTTTCCGTGTCGATGGTCGCGATGGGCGCTGCTTCGAGCTTCGCGATCCACCGATCGAGCGCCGCGTCGTCGAACACCGTCTCGTAGTTGCGCGTCGCGACGAACGGCGTGATGTCGGCGACCTGGTCGATCGCGGCGTTCAGGATCGCGAAGTTTCGCCCGCCTTCCTTGGGCGGTGAAGGCGCCGGCTTCGAGGCGCCGCCTTCCGGTGCGTCTTCCTTGTTGATGAGCGAATCGCGAAGCGTGCGGAAGCCGAAGCGTCCGAAGAGCTCGGCCAGCTTCTTCGTGTCGGCGCCCTTGTCGCGCAGCGTCTCGATATCGAAGGGCAGCTCCACGTCCGTCTTCACCGTGACGAGCTTGCGTCCCGTCGGCAGCCAATCCTTCACCTTGCGCAGGTTCTCGCCGACCACGCCCTTCACTTCGTCCGCGTGCGCGATCACGCCTTCGAGCGAGCCGTACTGCTCGATCAGCCTGCACGCGGTCTTCGGGCCCACCTTGTCCACGCCGGGCACGTTGTCCACCGCATCGCCCATGAGCGCGAGGTAATCGATGATTCGCTCCGGCGGCACGCCGAATTTCTCCTTCACGCCCGCGGGATCGAGCTTGTCGCCCGACATCGTGTTCACCCACAGGACGCGCTCGTTCACGAGCTGCGTGAGGTCCTTGTCGCCGGTGGAGATGACCGAATCCATGTCGCGCTTCTCGGCGATGCGCACGAGGGTCCCGATCACGTCGTCGGCCTCCACGCCGTCGATGGTGACGATCGGCCAGCCCATGGCTTCGATGGTTTCCAGCAGGGGCTCGACCTGCAGGGCGAGGGGCTCCGGCATCGCCTGGCGCGTGGCCTTGTATTGCGGATAGATGTCGTCGCGGAAGGTCTTGCCCTTGGGATCGAAGACCGCGGCGATATAATCGGAAGGGAAATCCTCCTTCAACTTCCGAAGCATGTTCACCACGCCCATGATCGCGCCCGTGGGCTCACCCGCGGGGCTGCGGAATTCCGGAAGGGCGTGGAACGCGCGATAGAGATAGCTCGGCGCGTCCACGAGCAGGAGTCTTTTATTCGAGGTCATATGGCCATCACTTCACCGAAGGTACCGAAACCCTCGGACCCCCAGATGCTGAAGCGCTCGCAGACGTCGGCGCGCGAAGCGTGGCGGATGTTCGAGATTATCGCAGAGTTCGTCACCGCGACCGAGAGGCTGCAGGCGATCCAGCCCGCCGTCGCCATCTTCGGCAGCGCGCGCATGACGCCCGGGCACGCCTACTATCGCCTGGCCGAGGACATCGCGCGCCGTTTATCCGACGCCGGCTTTTCGGTGATTTCCGGTGGCGGCCCCGGAATCATGGAGGCGGTGAACAAGGGCGCCTTCGAGGGCGCGAGCCCCAGCGTGGGCCTGAACATCCAGCTCCCGCTCGAGCAGTCCGGGAACCCGTTCCAGGATGTCTCGCACACGTTCCAGCACTTCTTCGCGCGCAAGGTGATGTTCGTGAAGCAATCGTGCGCGTTCGTCATGATGCCCGGCGGCTTCGGGACGATGGACGAATTGATGGAGGTCCTGACGCTCGTGCAGACCGGCAAGATCCGCAAGCTGCCGATCATCCTCGTGAACTCGTCTTACTGGGAGGGCCTCCTCGACTGGATCCGCGGCCGAATGCTCGCCGACGGAATGATCGGGGTGGAGGATCCGGGCCTCATGCAGGTGATCGACGATCCGCAGGCGGTCGTGGACGCGATCTTCAATCATTACCAGGCGCGCGGATTCGAGCCTTCCCCGGCGGAACGCGAGGCGGAGCTGGCGCTCTAACTGATACACTTCGCATCCTTCGAGGCTCGCCATGCGCATCCTCCTCGCAGTCCTTCTCTCAGCAGTCGCCTTCGCATCCGCCGCGCAATCCACGGAGCGGCCGCGCCCGCCGGGCACCATTCCGCTCGACGAACCGCCGCCGCCACCCCCGCTCACGCAACAGCTCGCGGAACCGGAGCCCGAGGTCACGCGCCGCATCGGCGACGAGGGCCAGGTGATCGAGGAATACCGCGTGAAGGGCAAGCTCTACATGCAGAAGGTGACGCCGAAACATGGCCACGCCTACGTCCTCATGGACCACAAGGGCGACGGCAGCTTCACCAAGTTCGACAACAGCATCGACGGGCACCTCGCCGTGCCGCAATGGGTGCTGAAGGAGTTCTGATATCTCCGTCTTCACGCCCGTCTCGGACCCGGATGCGCACCACCTCCTCGATCGTTACTCGCTGGGCGACCTCGAGCGGCTGGAAGGCATCGCGCAGGGCGTCGAGAACACCAACTATTTCCTGACGACCACCACCGGGGAATACGTCCTCACGCTGTTCGAGCACATTCCCCGCGAGGATCTCCCGTTCTACGTGGGCCTCATGGACCACCTCGCGCACCACGAGGTGACCTGCCCCGAGCCCATGCGCATGGACGACGGCGAGATGATCTCGCAAGTGAACGGGAAACCCGCGATCATCGTCTCGCGCCTTCCCGGCACGCCCGATCCGAAACCCGGCGAGCACGCGTGCCGCGAAGCAGGCCGCATCCTGGCCGCGATCCATGTGGCCGCCGTGGAATACGACGCCTCGCTCGACAACGCGCGCGGCCGCGCGTGGCGCGAGAGCTTCGCCGAGGCGCTGGCCCCGCGCATCCCGCGCCCGCAAGCCGAATTGATCGAAAGCGAGAACCGCTACCAGGGCATGCATGATGATTCGGTGCTTCCCCAGGGCGTGATCCATGGCGACTACTTCCACGACAACGTGCTCTGGGACGCCGAAGGCCGCGGCGGCGTCATCGATTTCTACTTCGCCTGCGACGACATCCTGCTCTACGACGTGGCGATCGCGGTGAACGACTGGTGCGTGAACCCGGATGCGACGCTCGATCACAAGCGCGCGCATGCGTTCATCCACGGCTACTCGGCCCTGCGCCCGCTGGAAGCGTTCGAGCGCGATCTCTGGCCGGTGATGCTGCGGCGCGCGGCGCTGCGCACGTGGCTCGGCCGCCTGGGATACAACTACTTCCCCCGCGACTCGCACATGACGATCCCCAAGGACCACGAGTTCTCGCGGCGCCTGCTCGAGCACCACATCGCCCACGCGCGCGCGCTCGAGGACACGCTGGACTGATGGACGCGACGATCCGGGTCGCGGAGGTGCCGGCCGCGCGCGGCGTGGCATGGATCGGCGAGTCCTTCAAGCTCTTCCGCGCGGCACCCGGGACGTGGCTCGCGATCTGCGCTGCATGGCTCGTGTTGAGCATCGCCCTCATGATCGTGCCGATCGTGGGCGCCGTGGCGAGCAACTTCCTCCAGCCGGTGTTCTTCGCGAGCTTCGCCGTGACCGCCTACAAGCAGGCGGCCGGCGAACGCATCTCGGTGAGCGACCTATGGTCGGGCTTCCGCCACCACGTGCGCGAGCTGGTGAACCTGGGCGCGCTGCTGCTTCTCGTGCAGCTCGCCATCATCATCTTCATGGTCGTGCTGGGATTGCCGACCCTCACCAACTCGGAGCGCGAGCTCACCATGCAGGAGTACGTTGAGCTGCTGCAAGGCAAGGAGTGGATTCTCGCAACCGGCTTCCTGATGATGGCGGCGATCCGCGGGCTGGTGTGGTTCGCCGCGCCGCTCATCACCTTCCACGGCATGTCCACCTCGCAGGCGATGCGCTGGAGCCTGTATGCGGCCATCGCCAACATCGGCGCGATGATGGTGTACGGTACGGTCCTGCTGGGCCTTTTCCTGGTCGCCATCATTCCGTGGGCCATCGGCCTCGTGGTCGTCATCCCGCTGGCGGTGATCAGCACCTATGTCGGATATCGGGAAGTCTTCGAGGCCGCTTAGGTTCAGACGGCGGTGAGCTTCGCGTACTGCAGCGCCAGCCACTTCGTCCCTTCGGAGGCGAAGCGCACCTGGATGCGCGCATCGAGCCCACGGCCCTCGAAGTTGATCACGACGCCGTCGCCGAACTTCGCGTGGCGCACGCTCTGGCCGATCGAGAACGGATGCTCGTCGGGGCGCGGCATCTCGAATTGCGCGCGGTTCGCGTTGGGATTGCGGTAGCGATCGGGATCGGCTTGCGGCGCGCGGCCGCCGCCGGAATTCCAGTTGCCGCCGCTGTAGCTGCCGCGCGCCCACGCGCCCTGCCCGCGATTCTCGAACTGTTTCTCGGGCAGCACGATCCACTTGCACAGCTGCGGCGGGATCTCCTCGATGAAGCGCGACACGATGCCGTAGCGCGGCGCGCCGTGCAGCATGCGGCTGCCGGCGTATGACAGGTAGAGGCGCTTCCTCGCGCGCGTGATCGCGACGTACATGAGGCGGCGCTCCTCCTCGATGCCGCCGTCCTCGAGCATGCTGTTCTCGTGCGGGAAGAGGCCTTCCTCGAGCCCCGAGACGAACACCGCCGAGAATTCGAGGCCCTTCGCGGAATGGATCGTCATGAGCTGGAGCGCGTCCTGCCCGGCCGCGGCCTCGCGCTCGCCCGCCTCGAGGCTCGCATGGGACAGGAACCCCATGAGCACTTGTTGCTCGGGCGTGGTTGCCACGACCGCCACGTCGTCCTGCGATTCCCCCGCGGGCTCCAGGCCATGCTCGAAGTCTTCCGCGAAGAGCGCCGCGGCGTTGATGAGCTCGTTCAGGTTCTCGAGGCGGTCCTGGCCGTCCTTCTCCGCGGCGTAGTGGTCCTTCAGGCGGCTGCGCTCGAGGATTTCCTCCACCAGCTCGGCGAGCGGCAACTTTTCCGTCGAGATCCTGAGCGCATCGATCAAGGCGATGAATTGCTGGATCGCGGCGCCGCTGCGTCCCGTGACGATGCCCATTCGCGCCACGTACATGAGGCTGCCCATCCCCTTTTCGGACGCCTCCTGCAGTTGCTCGATCGATCGCGCGCCGATCCCGCGCGGCGGGAAATTCACCACGCGCGTGAATGCGGTGTCGTCGTCGGGATTCGCCGCGAGCCTGAGGTATGCGAGGGCGTGCTTCACTTCCTGGCGCTCGAAGAAGCGCAGGCCTCCATAGACACGGTATGCAAGCTTCGCGCGGAAGAGCGAATGCTCGAGGATGCGCGACTGCGCGTTGGATCGATAGAGGAGCGCCATCTCGGCGAGCGCCATGCCTTCGCGATGAAGCGCTTTCACTTCGTCCACGATGAAGCGCGCTTCCTCGTCGTCGTTCGCCGCGGCATACACGCGCAGCTGCTCGCCCTTGCCTTCGGCGGTCCAGAGATTCTTGCCCAGGCGCGCCTTGTTCTGCGCGATGATCGCGTTCGCCGCGTCGAGGATGTTTCCCTGCGAGCGGTAGTTCTGCTCGAGCTTCACGACGTCCTTCACGCCGAAGTCGCGCACGAACTCGTTCATGTTGCCGACTTCGGCTCCGCGGAAGCGGTAGATAGAGTTGTGGGTGACGAGACCCCCAGCGACGTAGTTGTGCGTCGGGAAAACGTCCAGGTCGAAAACCTTGCGGCGTTCGCCGGGAATCCGCTTCGCGGTTTCGACGATGTCGACCTTGCCTTTCGCGTCGATCATTGCCATCCCGGGCCGTACCGATCCGGCACGGATGAACGGCAGCGAGTGTCCGTGAAGGTTCGCTTTCTGCACAATGCGGCCATCCAATGCCTCGCGTGCCTTCTCGGCGAGTTCCATGACTTGGCCGTAATCCTTGCGAACGGTGTCGAACTTCCAGCCGGATGACCCTTTCTTGGCCGAACGAACGCTGAACCCGGCCGCCGCCAAAGCCTCGCCCCTCCTGGGATCGTTGCCATTCGCGGTGATGCGATGCATCGGGCGCGCGCCACGCCTGTCGCCGCAAAGGGTGACGATGATGTTGTGGCGATTCGAGTCGCGCGACATCGGAACGTGATGCGGCTCTTCTTCAAGCAATCCGCGATCGGCAATGAGGCGGCGCGCGCCGGAAGCGCTGTCGATCTCTTGGTACAACCGCGAAATGTATTTCGAGTCGTGAACGAGCCCTTTATCGGAGCCTCCCATGCGGGGCACGAACGGGAGTGTGGGAATTCCGTATCGAAGGGAAAGCGTTATCTCGTCATAACGAGCCTCGTTCTCGTTCGGATGCGTTCCCACGATCCAGGTCGCATCGGCATGCTCCTGCACAGATCGCAGTTTGAATCCTACTTTTGGCTTTACCTGGCTCTTGGTGTAAACGCATGAAGTGCCAAGGCGATATCCCACGCCCTTCTTGTGCATCAGGTACGTGAAATAGAGTTGTGGCGTTTCACCGAGGAGGTAACCGGCAAAATGCGTGTGCTCCGGCGTGCTCACGAGGCGGCGGCCCGACCGCGTGACGATTTCCACGAGCTCGTTCTTCGCCAGGCTGGAATGCGTTTCCTTGACAGTGGCGGGCCGGAAATCACCTGATCCGTAGCAGGATAGAATCGTCTCCCCGGCGTGCACCGATTCGATCGGCTTAAGCGAGCCATCGGCCATGGTGACCTGCGTCCCGGCAGGCAGGCATTGGTCGTCATCCCCGACGGCAAAGACACAGCCGTTGGAACCCGCGAGCAGCTTGATCCACTTGTACTGCAGCTTGTTCGTGTCCTGGAACTCGTCGACCAGGATGTACTGGAAGCGCGCCTGGTAGTGCTGCAGCAGGTTGAGGTTGCGCGTCAGCATCTCGAAGGTGCGCAGCAGGAGCTCGGCGAAATCGACCACGCCCTCACGATTGCATTGCGCGTCGTAGTCCGCGTAGAAAGTAACCATCCGCCGAGTGAAATCGTCGCCCGCTTCGACCGCGTTGGCGCGCAGCCCCGCTTCCTTGCAGTTGTTGATGAAATTCTGGATCTGGCGCGGCGGATACTTCTCCTCGTCCAGGCCCTGCGCCTTCGCAAGGCGCTTGATGATCGACTGCTGGTCGCCCGAATCCAGGATCTGGAAGAGCTGCGGCAGGTCCGCATCGCGGTGATGCGTGCGCAGCAGCCGGTTGCACAGGCCGTGGAACGTCCCCACCCACATGCCGCGCGTGTTGATCGGCAGCATCGCGGAAAGCCGCGTGAGCATCTCGCGCGCCGCCTTGTTGGTGAACGTGACCGCAAGGATTCCCGACGGGCTCACCTGCCCCGTCTGGATGAGGTACGCGATGCGGGTGGTGAGGACGCGGGTCTTGCCGCTGCCCGCGCCGGCGAGGATGAGGGCGCACTCGCGCGGCAGCGTGACCGCGCGATGCTGCTCTGGATTGAGGTTTTGGAGGATGCTGGACATCGATCGACGACGGGCTGCAACGAGGAATTTTCGCCGAAAAATGCATCGCGTGGGCCGGAAATGCCGGAAAAATTCCGCGCCCTCCATATAAACTGGCGCCCATGTGGCGAGCGGTGATCGGCGTGTTGATGTTTGCCTATTGCCTGCCGGCAGCCTACGCCACGCTCTGGCCGGACACCGTGAGGGACCTCGCCGCATCGTTGTCCCTCGCTCGCGGAGAAGCCATTCCCCTGGTGGGACCGGGACCGATCAATTACGGTCCGTATGCGGGCCCCGCGTGGATCTGGCTTCAGGCGCCTCCCCTCGTCTTCTTCCCGAGCCTCACCGCGACAAGCATCTACGTGGCGATCGTCGCATCCCTCAAGTTTCCTGCGTTGTTCGATCTTGGGCGGCGACTCGCTGGCTCCCGGCTCGGAATCTGCATGGCCGTGGCGGCGGCCTATCCATCGTTCGCCGTCTATCAGTGGCTCATGTTCTTCCATCCGAACTGGGTCGAAGTCCTGGTGACGGCGACGCTGATCCTGTTCCTGGTTGCGGACCAGCGCCGCTCGCTGCCGATGCTGTACGGGGCTGTGCTGATGCTCGGTCTCGCCGTGCAGATCCACACGACCACGCTCTTCTACTTCCCGCTCGCGGCCTTGGTGCTGTATCGCATCGGCGTGCGTGGAACCCGGATCGTGGGCCACGTCATCGCCATGGCGCTCCTCGTCCTCCTGTGGTTCGCGCCGGTGTTCTTCGCGCCGCCCGCGGATCGCGGCACGATGGAAAAGGCGACGGAGCGCATATCGGGCGACATGAGCCGCTTCAGTCCGCAGGTGGTGTTCGACGCGATGAAGACCGCCTACTTCGACTATCCGATGGCCATCTGGGAAACCTACGGCAAGGCGTACGTCCCTGGCTGGGTTTGGCGCGCGGGACTGGGCGTGGTCGGGTTCGCGATCCTCGCCGGCATGGTCGTGAGGCTGCTGAGACGCGACGGACGCCCGATGTTCTTGACGGCGGTCGCGCTCCTTGCCGCCGCATGGGCGGCCGGCGTCGCCGTCCGCTCGTACACCTCGTTCTATCTCGTCTACTTCCTCCTGCCGCTATCGGCGCTCGTGATGGGACTCTCGCTTGAATCGACGATGTCGGCGCGCTGGAAGGGGTTGCGCGCTGCGGGAGGCGCGGCCATTTCCTTGCTCGTGTTGTCGCTCGTCGTGGCCGCGTATGGCGCACGCGGCGTTGGGCGTTCGGGCCTGATCGATTCGCGCCTCCTCGCCATGGGCGACCTCGCGCATCCAGTCGATGGCAGTGTCCGCGCAACCTACGTAACGGTCGCCGCGCGCGACGAGTTGGCGAGGCAGGCATGCACCATGGCGGATTCGACGATCGCGCTGCACGGCGACCTGGCGGCCGCCATGGCGTTGTCCATGGGTTTGGACTATCGGATTCATTGTCCCGGCACGACCGATCGCTTCGTCATCTTCGGGACCGCACCTGGACTGCACCTCGCGGCGATTCCCGAAGTGGCGGCGACTTCGCTCGGAATAGCACAAGGCAAGCCCGCATTCGGCCTTCGCCTGCTGACCACGGTGCGACCGATCTACCCGCACGAGTCGCACGGATTCGAAAAGCGCTTTCACTACTTCGAGCAACTCCTGGATCGCAAGGCCCTGCAGCAAGTCCAGGTCGAATTCGATGCCCTGCCGCACGAGCTCGTGGCGATCTACAGGCACAAGCCGTATGACAGCCGGTGGACAGGATTCAGCGTGACGAAGGACGCATCAGCGGCAGCACCGGCTTTCGCGACGCGCGATTCGTGGATCTACCGGGCGGACGACAGCGGCGGCCACTGGACCGTGCAATTCCAGACCGATGCTCCCCAATGGGTGGAAGTGATCGCATTCCCGCCCTGAAAAAAGAAGGGCGCCCGAAGGCGCCCTCAACTGTCTGCCCCAACTGCTGATGCCCCGCCCGAAGGCGTGACATTGAATGGACGTCGCGAACAACGAAAAAGTTCCGACCATCAGTGCGGCTGGATCACGGGCATCTGGATGCCAGGGATCGAGCGCAGGCTCGACATGAGCGCGCGGGCGGAGGATTCGTCGGAGAGGCCGCCGACCTGGACGAGGAAGGCGCCATCGCGAGCGGCGACTTCCGACGGGTAGCCGTAGGAGCGCACGCGGCGGTTCATGGCAAGCGCGTCGTCGCGCGAGGGAAACGCCGCGGCGGTCACGCGCCAGTCGCCGCCCGCGCGCGCGGAGGCGCCGCCGGGTGAAAGCTCCGTCTCCTTCGCCAGCTCGTCGAGCTGTTGCTGCGAAATCCCGACGACCGAAGGCGCCGCGTCGCGCGGCTTCTGATAGAGATCCAGCGGCTTTTCCAGCGTGAGGGTCGGATTTCCCTCGGACCCCACGGAGATCTTTCCCTCGATCAGCACGACGAAATCGCGCTCATCGGTGGACTTGCCCCAGACATCGGTGCCGCGGATTCCGATGGAGACGTTCTTCACCTTGATGGAGACCTCACGTCGCCCCGACTTTCGCAGCGCATCGGTCGTGAATCGAAACGCGCCGGTGAGGACGGACAACGCCGCGCGGAAGACGCCGCGGTCCTCCGCCTTGTCGATGGAGAACTTCGCGTTCTCACCCAGCTTCACCGTGCTGCCCTCGCCCATCCGCAACTGGAGACGCGCGTTGTTTCCCGTGCGCAGCTGGTCCTGCGGCTGGAGCTGCGTGCCAGGCGTGACGGGCACCGCCGCGCCGCCGCGTTCGAGCCACGCGGGATATTGGGCCGCCTCGACGACGGCACTTTGGGCGAGCGCGAGCCCCGCCATGGAAAGGAGCGCGGCGAAGGCGGCTGTGATGATTGATTTCATCGCCGCAAAATGCCCGAGACTGCGCGACAAATCAAGGGTTTGGGTAGTGCTGCCTGATATAATTTTCTGTCTATGGATCCGCAATATCACCCGAAAGCGATCGAGGGCCGCGTCCAGCAGGACTGGGAGGCGCAGAAGGCCTTCGTCGCGTCCGAAAAATCCCCGAAGCCCAAGTACTACTGCGTCTCGATGCTGCCTTATCCGTCGGGCAAGCTGCACATGGGGCACGTGCGCAACTACACCATCAACGACGTCCTCTACCACTTCATGCGCATGAAGGGTTGGAACGTGATGATGCCGATGGGCTGGGACGCGTTCGGGCTGCCGGCCGAGAACGCGGCGATGGCCAACGGCGTGCCTCCCGCGAAATGGACGCGGGAGAACATCGCGTACATGAAGAACCAGTGCCAGCCGATGGGATGGGCCATCGACTGGACGCGCGAGGTGGCCACCTGCGATCCGCGCTACTACCGCTGGAACCAGTGGTTCTTCCTGCGGCTCTGGGAGAAAGGCGTCGTCTACAAGAAGTCGGGCGTCGTGAACTGGGATCCGGTGGACATGACAGTGCTCGCGAACGAGCAGGTGATCGATGGACGCGGCTGGCGCACGGGCGCCGTGGTCGAGAAGCGCGAGATCCCGATGTGGTACATGCGCATCACGCAGTACGCGGACGAATTGCTCGATTCGCTCGACGGCCTGGGCTGGCCCGAGCAGGTGAAGCAGATGCAGCGCAACTGGATCGGCCGCAGCGAGGGCGTGGAATTCACCCTGCCCTACGCGCCCGAGACGGCAGCACGCATGAAGGACGCAAAGAAGGGCCTTTCGGTCTTCACCACGCGCGCCGATACGATCATGGGCATCACGTTCGCCGCGGTGGCCGCGGAGCATCCGCTCGCCACCGAGGCCGCGAAGGACAATCCCGCGCTCGCCACGTTCATCGAGGAGTGCAAGAAGGGCGGCGTCCAGGAAGCCGAGCTCGCGACGATGGAGAAGAAGGGTATGTCGAGCGGCCTCTACGTGCTCCATCCCTTCACGAACGCGAAGGTCGAGGTCTGGGTCGCGAACTACGTGCTCATGGGCTACGGCGAGGGCGCGTTGATGGCGGTGCCGGGCCACGACGAGCGCGACTTCGCCTTCGCGAAGAAATACGGCCTGCCGATCGTCCAGGTGATCGACGTCGAAGGCAAGGAGTACTCCACCGACGAGCACCAGGATTGGTACGAGACGTATGGCCGCGCGATCAATTCGGGCAAGTACGACGGCCTCGACCACGATGGCGCGGTCGGCGCGGTCGCGCGCGACCTCGAGAAGATGGGCATCGGGAAGACGCGCGTGCAGTACCGCCTTCGCGACTGGGGCATCTCGCGCCAGCGCTACTGGGGAACGCCGATTCCCATCGTCCAGTGCCCGAAGTGCGGCGACGTGGGCGTGCCCGACGACCAATTGCCCGTCGTGCTGCCTGAGGACCTTGTCCCGGATGGCAGCGGCAGCCCCCTTGCGAAGACGCCTTCGTTCTACGAGACCCGGTGCCCGAAGTGCGGCGGCGCGGCCAAGCGCGAGACCGACACGATGGACACGTTCGTCGATTCGTCGTGGTACTTCATGCGCTACGCATGCCCCGACGCGCCAAGGATGGTGGACGAGCGCGCCAACTACTGGCTGCCGATCGACATCTACATCGGCGGCATCGAGCACGCGATCCTGCATTTGCTCTATGCGCGCTTCTGGACCAAGGCGATGCGCGACATGGGCCTCATCAAGGTGGACGAGCCCTTCGCCAACCTGCTCACGCAGGGCATGGTGCTGAACCACATCTTCTCGCGCCGCAACGAGAAGGGCGGAATCGAGTATTTCGCGCCCGATGAAGTGGACGTGATGACCGATGCCGAAGGCAAGGTCACGGGCGCGAAGTCGAAGTCCGACGGCAACCCCGTGGATTACGACGGCATCGGCACGATGTCGAAGTCCAAGAGGAACGGCGTCGATCCGACGAACATGATCGAGCGCTACGGTGCGGACACGGCGCGCTTCTATGTGATGCAGGCCAACCCGCCGACGGACACGGTGCTGTGGTCGGACGAAAGCGTCGAGGGCTCGTTCAAGTTCCTGCGCCGCCTCTGGACGATGGTGCACGACCACGTGCAAACCGGCGTCGTCGCGCGCTACTCCGGTGGCGAGCTCGACAGCACGCTGAAGGCATTGCGCTTCAAGCTGCACAAGACGGTCGAGAAGGTCGGCGACGATTACGGCCGGCGCATGCAGTTCAACACCGCGATCGCCGCGATCCGCGAGATGCTGAACCTCTACACCGACCTCAAGGATCGCTCGCCCGCCGCGCGCGCCGTGGCGCAGGAAGTCCTCGAGGACGCGGTGCTGCTCCTCTCACCCGTGATCCCGCACATCACCACCGTCCTCTGGAGCGAGCTTCGCCCAAACACGCGCCTGCTCGACCAGCCGTGGCCGTCGGTCGATACGAACGCGCTGGTGCAGGACTCCATCGAGATCGTAGTGCAGGTCAACGGCAAGCTGCGTGGACGCGTCCAGGTGCCCTCCGATGCCACGCAGGAGCTCGTGCAACAGATCGTCCTCGCAAACGAAGCGATCCGGAAATTCATCACCGGTGCGATCAAGAAGTTCATCTACGTACCGGGCAAGCTCGCGAATGTGGTTGTCTAAGGTCATTCCTGCGCAGGCAGGAATCCAGGGACCGAAGCAGCGCGTAACGCTCCGCTGGGGCCGCTGGATCCCTGCCTACGCAGGGATGACCCTTGTTCTGGGAATGACCCTCCTTCTGCTACTCGCTTCCTGCGGCTTCGAGCTGCGAGGCGATCCGGAAGTGGGAGTCCGCAAGCTGTTCATCTCGGCGGTCGGTCCTTCGAACGTGCAGGCGGACATCCGGCGCACGCTGCTGGCGGGGCGGACGCGCCTCGTGGCCACGCCGGTGGAAGCCGACGCGCACCTGCGAATCCTCCAGGAGGAGCGCGAGAAGACGATCTCCGCGATCACGGGCAGCGGCCGCGTGTACGAATACCAGCTGGTGCTTCGCGTTCGCTTCGAGCTCGTCGTTCCGGGGCGCGAGGATCCGGTGATACCCCCCACGAAGCTCGAGACGCGCCGCCTCATCTCGTACAGCGAGACCGCGCCCACGGCGAAGGAAGCCGAGGAGCTGCTGCTGTACAAGGACATGCAGCTCGACATCGCGCGCCAGATCCTGCAGCAGGTCGCCGCGGCCGCGGCGAAGAACAAGCCCTCGTGAAGCTCGCCATCCGCCAGCTCGACGCGAGCCTGAAGAAGGGCCTCGCGCCGCTCTATGCGATCCACGGCGCCGAGGCGCTCGTCGCGCTCGAAGCCGCCGACCGCATTCGCGAAGCGGCGCGCAAGGACGGCGCCACCGAGCGCGAGATCTTCTTCGCGGAGCCGGGCGTGGACTGGTCGAGGCTCGGCGCAGCCGCATCCAACCTGTCGCTCTTCGCGTCGAAGAGGCTTGTGGAGATACGGATTCCGACGGGCAAGCCGGGCGCCGAGGGCGGCAAGGCGATCGCCGCGTATTGCGCGAAGCTTCCCGACGACGCGATCACGCTCATCGTCCTGCCCGAGCTCGACTGGCAATCGCTCAAGACCGCCTGGTTCTCGGCGATCGAGGCGGCGGCCACGGTCATCGAGGCGAAGCCCGTCACGCGCGACGAGCTGCCCGAATGGCTCGCCGAGCGCATGTCGCGACAGGGACAGCGCGCGTCGCTGGAAACGCTCGAATGGCTCGCCGACCGTGTCGAGGGCAACCTGCTCGCGGCCAAGCAGGAAGTGGAGAAGCTGGGACTGCTGCTGCCGAAAGGCGAGATCGCGCTGGAGGCCATCCGCGAAGCGGTCACCGACGTGTCGCGCTTCGAACGCGACGCGTTGATCGACGCGATGCACGCGGGAGACGCGGGAAAGGTCGCGCGCGTCGTCGAATCGCTGAAGGCCGAAGGCGAGCCGCTGCCGCTCCTGCTCTGGACGCTCGCCGAGGAGCTTCGCAAGGTGATGGCGATGGTGGCGGGGCAACGCCCGCGCGGGTGGCTTCCGCCCGAGCGCGCCGAAGCGCTCGCGAAGATCGCACGCCGGCACGACCGCGCATCCATCGACCGCGAGCTCTTGCGAGCCCACCATATCGACCGCATGATCAAGGGAGTGGATCCGGGCGATCCGTGGGATTCTGTAGTCGAGCTGGCGCTGGGAATCGCGGGCAAGCCGGTGATGAAGGAAGTGGCATGAACGACCAGAACGACTCTGTCGACGCACCTTCCCTGGTGAAAGCCCTGGGCGAGGCGGCGCGCGCCGCGAGCCGCGAGCTTGCGCGCGCCACCACCGCGGCGCGCAACCGCGCGTTGCTGGCGGCGGCCCAAGCGCTGGTCGATCGCGAGAAGACGATCCTCGCCGAGAACGCGAAGGATGTGAAGGCGGCACGCGCGGAAGGCAACGACGACGCGTTCATCGACCGCCTTGCGCTCACCGCCAAGGCGGTCGAGGCGATGGCCGAGGGCCTAAGCGAGATCGCGGCCCTGCCCGATCCCGTAGGTGAAATCACGCAGCTCGCCTCGCGACCCTCCGGGATCCAGGTGGGGCGCATGCGCGTGCCCCTCGGCGTGATCGGCATCATCTACGAGTCGCGTCCGAACGTGACCGCCGACGCGGCGGGCCTGTGCATCAAGTCGGGCAACGCATGCATCCTTCGCGGCGGCAGTGAATCGCTGAAGTCGAACCGCGCCATCGCGGCGTGCCTCGCGGTGGGACTCAAGGCGGCGGGCCTGCCCGAGAACGGCGTGCAGCTCGTCGATACGGTCGATCGTGCCATGGTGGGCGAGCTGGTCGCCGCGGAGCGCTACATCGACGCCATCGTGCCGCGCGGCGGCAAGGGGCTCATCGAGGCCGTGTCGCGCGATGCGCGCGTGCCGGTGATCAAGCACCTGGACGGCGTCTGCCACGTCTTCATCGACGACACGGCGAACGTCGCCAAGGCGATCGCCATCGCGGACAACGCCAAGACGCAGCGCTACGGCACCTGCAACACGATGGAGACGCTGCTCGTCGCGCAATCGATCGCCCCGCGCGTGCTGCCGGAGATCGGCCGCATCTACGCGCAGAAGAAAGTCGAGATGCGCTGCGACACCGAGTCGCGCGAGATCCTGAAGAAGGCCGGCATCAAGGGCGCGAAAGCCGCCACCGAGCAGGACTTCTACAGCGAGTACCTCGCGCCCATCGTCTCCATCCGCGTCGTTCCCGATCTCGACGAGGCGATCGCGCACATCGCCAAGTATGGCTCGCAGCACACCGATGCGATCGTGACGGAAGACTGGGGCCACGCGCAGCGGTTCCTGCGCGAGGTGGATTCCAGCTCCGTGATGGTGAACGCCTCGACGCGCTTCGCCGACGGCTACGAGTACGGGCTGGGGGCGGAAGTCGGCATCTCCACCAACAAGCTTCACGCGCGCGGTCCGGTGGGCCTCGAAGGCCTCACCTCGCAGAAGTGGATCGTGCTCGGCGACGGGCACGTCCGCGCTTAGTGGCGGCCCTCGGCCTTTTCGGCGGCACCTTCGACCCGGTCCATTTCGGGCACCTGCGGCTCGCGACCGAGCTCGCGGAGGCGTTCCACCTCGAGAAGGTGATCTTCATTCCCGCGGGGCTTCCGTATCACCGCGGACGCGACGCGCACGCGACCAGCGAGCAGCGCCTCACGATGCTCAAGCTCGCCACGCAGCGCGACGCGCGCTTCGACGTGGACGATCGCGAGATCAAGCGTAGCGGCAATACTTACTCCTACGACACACTCGCGGAAATCCGCCACGAGCACGGGCCGCAGACGCCGCTCATCTTCCTCGCCGGCACCGACGCCTTCGCGGGCATCGACACCTGGCACCGCTGGACCGAGCTCTTCGACATCGCCCACTTCGCCGTCGCGGTTCGCGCAGACGATGCGCAGTGGTTCAAGCGAGGCCCCGGCACGTTCCCGAAGGAGGTCTGGCCGCGGATCACCCTCAATCCCAGGGAGCTCGCGGCCGCCCCCGCCGGAAAGATCATGACCTTTGCGATGACGCCGTTGTCCATCTCCTCGACGGCGATCCGGACACTGGCCGGCGAAGGCGCATCGATCCGCTACCTCACGCCCGACCCCGTGGTCGAATACGTCCGCTCCCACAACCTCTACGCCCGTTCGAAAGAACAGGGCGCCGCGCCCGACGCCACTCGATGAAGAAGCTCACCACCCTCGCCGCCAAGAAGCTCGTGATTTCCGCTCTCGAAGACATCAAGGCCCACGACATCGTCGCCATCGACGTGCGCAAGCTCACCTCCATGTTCGACTGGATCGTGGTCGCGAGCGCCGATTCCGCGCGCCAGACAAAGGCGCTGGCGCGCAACGTGCGCGACACGCTGAAGGAGAACGGCGGGCACATCATCGGCACCGAAGGCGAGGAGTCGGGCGACTGGGTCCTCGTGGACGCGGGCGACATCGTGACCCACGTGATGCAGCCGGCGGTGCGCGACTACTACAACCTCGAGGAGCTCTGGTCCGACGGCAAGTTCGACGAGGTCGTGAACTCGACCCGTCCCGCCGCGACGAAGCGCTCGCGCCCGCGCGCGCGCTGAAGGTCCATGCGCATCACGATCCTCGCGATCGGCCACAAGATGCCCTCGTGGATCGGGGAAGGGATGCGCGAGTACACGAAGCGGATGCCGCCCGAGGCGCGCGTGGAGTTGGTCGAGCTGAAACCCGGCAAGGACAAGGACGACGAGGGGAGGAAGCTCCTCGATGCGCTGCCCCCGGGCGCGGCGCTGCTGGCCCTCGATGAGCGCGGCAAGTCCGTCACGACGCAGGGCCTCTCGGTGATGCTCTCCGGCTGGATGCGTGACGGCAGCAGCCCCGCGTTCGTGATCGGCGGCGCGGACGGATTGTCCGATGAGGTGAGAGCGCGCGCCTCGAAGCTCATTTCGCTCTCGGCGCTCACGCTTCCCCACCAGCTCGTGCGCGTCGTTCTCGCCGAGCAGCTTTACCGCGCGTGGTCCATATTGGCGCGCCACCCCTACCACCGCGAATGAGTGCCAGTCCCACCGGGATCGTCTTCATGCCCGGCTTCGACGGGGTGGGCGAGCTGCGCCGCGAGTTCGTGGAAGCGCTCGCGGGCATCGCGCCGGCGAGCGCCATCGACTATCCGAACCGCGCCCTCGAATCGCTGAGCGGCTACGCGCGCTTCGCGTCGTCGCAGGTTTCGCCGCAATCGCGCCCGGTGCTGGTCGCCGAGTCCTTTTCCGGCCTCGTCGCGACGCGCTGGGCCGCGCACGATCCGCATGTGGCGGCGATCGTGCTGTGCGGCGCTTTCGCGAGCAATCCGCTCGCGTGGAGCGGCCTCGCCGCCTCGATGCCTGCGACCGCGCAGTTCCTCGGCGCGAACCTCGTGAATCCGATGACCTACTTCAGCGCCGATCCCGCGCGCCGCCGCTGGTCCGCAGCGCTGAAGACGGCCATGAGATCGCTTCATAAGGATGTGGTCGCGGAACGGCTGCGCATCATCGCGACCTCCGACGTGAGGGCCGAGCTGGGTGCGCTTCGAATTCCCGTGGTGCTCGTGCAGTTCGAGGAGGACCTGGTGATCGATCCCGCGTCCCGCGCAGCGTTGGAGGCCGCGTGCTTCGAGCCGCGCGTTGTGAAAGTTGCCGGCCCACACTACGCCATCGAGACACGACCGCGCGAGTCCTTCGCGGCACTGCGCCCCCACCTCGCGGCCCTCTTCCCATGATCTATCTCGCTTCCCGCAGCCCGCGTCGCCGCGAGTTGCTCCAGCAGGTCGGCATTCGCTTCGAGCCGCTGCTGTTCCGCGAAGGTTCGCGCGCCGATGCCGACACCGATGAGGCCGTAAAGCCGGGCGAGGATCCGGATGCGTACGTGCGCCGCGTGACGCAGATGAAGGCGAACGCGGCGTGGTCGCGCGTCACGATGCGCCGCGGCCTGCAGAGGAAGCCCGTGCTCGTCGCGGACACGACCGTCGCGCTCGGCAATGAAATCCTCGGCAAACCCGCCGACCGCGCGGACGCCGAGCGGATGCTGGCGTTGCTTTCCGGGACGAAGCACCGCGTCCTCACGGCCGTGGCCGTCGTTCTCGAGAACCGCGTCGAAATGCTGGTGAGCGAATCGCACGTCACGTTCTCGCGGCTCACCCCGGATCGCATCGCGGCCTATGTCGCGTCGGGCGAGCCGTTCGACAAGGCCGGCGCCTACGGCATCCAGGGGCGCGCGGCCGCTTTCATCGAGCGCATCGAAGGCAGCTACTCGGGGATCGTGGGGCTGCCGCTCCACGAAACGGTCACTCTTCTCGCGAAATTCGGAATCGCGGTACCCTGACGGGGACCGCATGAATGAACAAATCCTGATCAACGTCACCCCGCAGGAGACGAGGGTGGCGGTGACCGAGCAGGGTGCCGTCCAGGAGCTACACGTCGAGCGCGGCTCGAGCCGCGGGCTCGTGGGCAACATCTATCTGGGTCGCGTGTGCCGCGTGCTTCCGGGCATGCAGTCGGCGTTCGTCGAGATCGGGCTGCCGCGCGCGGCGTTCCTCCACGTCGCCGACATCTGGTCCGCGCGCACCGGAGGCGGCGACGTGAAGCCCATCGAGAAGATCCTCTCCGAAGGGCAGACCTGCCTCGTGCAGGTCGTGAAGGATCCCCTCGGGAGCAAGGGCGCGCGCCTTTCGACGCAGGTCTCGATCGCAGGACGCCTGCTCGTCTACCTCCCGCAGGACCCGCACATCGGAATCTCACAGCGCATCGGCGACGAAGCCGAGCGCGAGAGCCTGCGCGAACGAGTGCATTCGCTCATCCCCCCCGGCGAAACCGGCGGCTTCATCGTGCGCACGGTCGCGGAGGCGGCGCCCGACGCCGAGCTGACCGCCGACATCGAATACCTCATCACGCTCTGGAAGCAGATCCAGGCGGCCGCCCATACCGCGGCGCCACAGGCGCTTCTCTACCAGGACCTGTCGCTCGCGACGCGCGTGCTGCGCGATTTGGTGTCAGACACCACCGAGCGGATCATCGTCGACTCGCGCGAGACGTTCGCGAAGGTGCTGGAGTTCGCCGAGCGCTACACACGCGGGGCGCTGCCGATCCTCGAGCACTACACCGGCGAGCGGCCGCTCTTCGACCTCTTCGCCGTCGAGGACGAGATCCAGAAGGCGCTGGCGCGCCGCGTGGACCTGAAGAGCGGTGGCTACGTGATCATCGACCAGACCGAGGCGCTCACCACGATCGACGTGAACACCGGCGGCTTCGTCTCCGGCCGCTCGTTCGACGATACGATCTTCAAGACGAACCTCGAGGCGTCGCTGGCGATCGCGCGGCAGCTGAGGCTGCGCAATCTCGGCGGCATCATCATCGTGGACTTCATCGACATGGATTCCCAGGAGCACCGGGACGCCGTGCTCAACGAGTTCCGCAAGGCCCTGTCGCGCGACCGCACGCGCGTCACCGTGAACGGCTTCTCGCAGCTGGGCCTGGTCGAGATGACGCGCAAGCGCACGCGCGAGTCGCTGGCGCACGTGCTCTGCGAGCCCTGCCCGGTCTGCCAGGGCCGCGGCGAGCTGAAGACGGCGCAGACGATCTGCTACGAGGTCCTGCGGGAGATCCTGCGCACCGATCGCCAGTTCAGCGCCAAGGAATACCGCATCCTCGCGTCGCAGAAGGTGATCGACCTTTTCCTCGAGGACGAATCGACGAGCCTCACGCAGCTGGGCGACTTCATCGGCAAGCCCATCTCGATGCAGGTTGAGACGGCGTACACGCAGGAGCAGTACGACGTCGTATTGGTCTGACGCGTCTCGTTGCTAAGTCGGTGATTCCCTTCCTCGCCATACATGGACGAACAAGTAGATCGGGAATACCAGGAATGACCCGACGATAAACGCCAAAAACCACTTTAGCTTTTGTGTCTCGGTGATGTTCGAGTTCCGACCAAGTGCCCAAGAAAACCATCCGAACAGTCCGACGCTGATGATCACTGCCACCGTATGTAACGAGATACTGATGGGGCATGCCCTACCGCTGCTAATGCATTCGCTCCGATACCCCATTTGAAACACGAGAAACACGAAGTACGCGAGAAGAAGGAGATCTGCGACTAAGATTACTGTGATGCTCGGCCATCGGGCATTCATGTTTATGTACTCAGTAGGTGGCAACTACCAGCCCAACGGCGACCAATATGGCTCCGCAAACACGCAAACCCACCAAGCCGCCGCGGGAGGCATAAAAACGGTGAAGAAGATCGTATTTTTCTAGCTTCCCGAACCACCCTCCCCGCTTGCGAACCATCAATTGAGGCCGCAGTAGAAGTATCAATCCGAGGAGCACCAGAATTGCACCGTGAGCATGAGTCGGACGACCATTCATCTTGAGTACCTATCCCCCACAAAACGGCGAATAGTTGTTTGAAACCCCTATTCCCGGCGTTTGTATTGTCCACGCGAATCCTTGCGGCCCCCATATGCCCCCGACAACACTACCCAAATTGAAAGCGGGGCCCTCGAGAAAGGCACCCAAGTCTTCGCGTGGTCTAGAACCATTCGGGGGATCTCGATGTATCAGGGCTACACCGGCCGCGGGATATCCAACTCCAACATTTGTTCCGAGATACCAGCGCCCATAGCGATCGACAGTGAGACCAATACCAACCGGGTAGTCGCCCAGCGGAATATTAAGGCTGGTAGCGTCGGGGCCCCCAAGTCCCAGCGCGCCTAGGAGACCTGCTATCAAGGCGGCTATTCTGCAATCGCCTCGGGCGCTATCTCTGCCTTGACCGCGAGCAGCGTCGCGAGTTGAATCAGAGATTCGATCTACTAACCCCGGAGACGGGAGGTCGATTTGCGGAGGAAGTTCAAATCTTCTTCTTCCTGATACCTGAATTTGATCGCTGTAGGCTGGCCGCGCGGTAGGGTTAAGGGAAGGGCCCGCTACCATTCTCCAATACTCATCGCTTGGTCCCGGATCGCCGTCATCCACAAGGCACGTCTCGCAGCCACCCTGAGCATCAACCCAGCTCCCGCTGGTACCTGGCGCCGAAATCCACCAGGTGTGGCATGTGATAACGACATCGCAATTCGTGTATCCGCTGGGGTCAATGAACAACATCGGATTGTTGGACCCGTACGTGTAACGGTTGAACGACTGAACGACACTGGTCGAGGGTTCAGTCGGGTCGGCCGAGACGAACCGGCCGATCTTCGGGTCATAGAGGCGCCCGTTCATGTGGATCAAGCCGATCTCATCCAAGTGCTCATGCCATGTGTAACCTCGATCGGTTGCCGCCCCACTAAGCGTGTTGCCCGTGTCGTCATTACCGTTAGTGAAGCGGCGTTTCCCATTAGCGTCGTATGAGAGCCTTTCAGTCACCACGCCCGACTCGTTAGCAACCAGCGTAAGTGAGCCCAGGTGATCTCGATAGAAATAACGCGTGTCGTTGACGCCTGAAGATCGAATTGTGTACTCGGCTACAGGAGCTCCGTTCGCGTAGATGACATGAAGTTGGTCAGTTGTCGATCGGTAGATCGCTTCAAACAGCAGCTTGTTCTTCCGGCCGAAATACAAATGCATCTCGTTGGGAGAAACATACTTCACCCGATTGTTGTCGGCGTCGTAGTCCCAAGTGTAGTTCCATGCTCCAGCCGTGATGACGTTCGGCATGTTGCTGACCGTCCAGGTGAAGTTGGCGAAGCCCGTGTTGGCCAGATTCCCGTTGGAATCGTACGTGTAGTTCGTGCCCGGAACCGCCGAAACAGCATGTACTTTTCCGGTCGTCGGGTACGTATACGAGCCCACGTCGGACTTCGAGGTCAGATTTCCGATGTCGTCGTATCCAAGGGCCTTATTCGCCGGTCCGGTCACCTGAGTCAGGCGGTCAAGCCCGTCGTAACTGAATGTTTCGGCCACGTTCGTGACCGTTTCGGTTCGGGTGGCGAGATTACCTACGACGTCATAGGTGTAGTTGTATCCCTGTAGCTGCACGTTATCGGAGTCGCGCGAGGCCGATAGTTGATTGACGCGATACGTGAGCGGATCGAACACATGCGTGACTCCGGTGCCATTCCCGTAGTCTTCATCGGTTATGCCCGCGGCCGTCATGGTGTTTGCTCTCCAGTACAGCGCGTTCGTGGCGTTATCGCGGACCTCTGAGAGCCAGCCGGTGGCGTTGTAGACCTGCTTCACGGCAAACCCCGATGGATACGCCAGCACAGATGGACGGCCAGAGGTGTCGTATGACGTCATCATCGTGAACACTGCCCCGCTCGGATATGCGAGGGATTCCGTGCTCGCGCGGCCGAATACGTCGTATGAATAACCTCTGGTCAAATTCCCACCTGATACCGCGGCGGTGGATGAGGCCAGTTTTCCGATTCCCTTGGTAGCAACATCCCAAGTCCACGTCGCGACAGTGTTCGGCTCGCCGCGCGTGATTTTGCGGCCCAGTTTGTCGTAGGTGTAGTTGATGGTCTGGCCCTTCGCGTCAACCTGATTGATCAGTTGGTCAATGCTGTTGTTGGTGAAGGTCCACGTTCCGAGGTCCGGGTCGGTGCGGCTTGTCAAGCGCCCATATTGGTCGTAGACATAGCTCGTCAGATTTTCACGCGCGTCGGTGACTTTGCTGAGTTGTCCCGTTGGTGCGTACTCATAAAACGTGTTCTTGCCGTTGGTATCGGTGACCGCCCGCAGCTGACCACGCAAGTTGCGCACATAACTCGTGGTGTAGTTGCGCGAGTTCGTGATGTACGTCGTGATCGGACCCGCGTTTGGCGCGCTCCAGTAGACGTTGTACACGTACGAGGTCGTGTTGCCATCGGCCGCGACCTTCGTTTCGAGCCGACCGAAAGAATCGTAGGTCATCGACTCGTACGGTTTGGTCGCCTGCGAATCCTGGTACGGCAGATAGGACCGCACAACCTTTCCGGCCGCGTTGTACCAGATGTTCTTCGAGTAAAGCGCCTCGGTTCCGGCGAAATTTGTCTTCTGTGTCAGCAGGAGCCGGTCGAAGTCATCGTAGCCCCTGTAGGTCGGCGGCTTGCCGGTCGCGTTTTCGGCAATGACGTACGTGAGGCCTGGATTCAATCCATACAAGTTGCAGCAATAAGGGATATACGTCCAGACCGTCTGTGTTGCGTCCGGGCGGGTCTCTAGCGTCCTGCGCCCGAAGACGTCGTAGCCCCAGGTTGTTTGCAGACTGTTTGGGTCAGTGGAGCTTTGTTGACCGCCGAATTTCGGATCGAAGGTACTCTGCGTCGTTTGATTCAACGCATTTGTCGTGCTCGTTACGAACCGACCCTTGGGGTCGTAAGCGATCGAAGTTGTGCGAGTGGCGATGTCCTCCGCACTGACCGTGGCAGACAGCGCGTTACCGAAAGCATCGCGCGTATACGTGGTCGTGAACGTGTACTGCGTCGCGGGCTCGCGTGTTTCCGTCTGAAGAAGGCGCGTTCCCGGAAGGGTCGTGAAGTCCGAACGCTGCGTAACCGCGAGTCCCTCGTCGTTCCATGATGTGGTCGTGCGTCTCACGGGAACACCGAAGAGCCACGTCGTCGGGTCATTCCCAAGGGTTCTGATCTCGCGCTTTCTGAGCGCGGACGGATAAGTAAACTCGGTCTTGGCGTATTCGACGGATGTCACACTGCCGCAGCTGTCGTACCCGTAGCTGATGAAGTCGCTCTGCCACTGGCCATCGAGCCCTGCAATTGAAGAAATTGTTTCGCTGATCAATGCCGAGGCGGGCCGCCCCTCGAAGTTCGCTATCGCTCCAAGCGTGCGAGCCTGATGACCGACGATTTGCCAGTCCACGAGTGTATCCAGCACCGTCACCCGACCGAAGTGCGGGTAGACCTGCGATCTCGTCGTGTAGACCTGGCGCTGAGTCGCATCGTCGATCTCCAATATTTGCTCATAGCCCAGGAAACCACGTCCGTCCAGGCTTGCCAGCGCCTTCTTGTAGCCAAAAGTCCTGTTGTTGCTACCGCCGGCACCGTTCGGATATGTGAACTTGGAAAGCACGTAGCGCGGTGTCCGAATCTCTCGGGATGGATAGACCACTCCGGTGGCGGGCGTATAGACAGCAAGATTGGTGAGCGGCTTGTACTCGAACGAGCTGACAGCGCCGGAAGGTCCCTTTGTCGCTTGGACCATCAGGTCCGGCAGCGCGGTTGCATTGCCCGCGCCGTCCGCACCCTTCATAAGCTTGAACGAAGCGCCGTCATAGACGATGAGATCATCGCTGCCATCGCCGGTGAAATCAGCGGCAACCATGGTTCGCCCGCCCCACTGATAGTTGTTCACCAGGGCGCAGGCGTCAGTGTTGGCGGTAATGCGAGGTCCACGGCACAAGTACGTGTATCCCGCTCCTGTGAGGATCATGTCTGAGTACCCGTCGGCATTGCCGTCGCCGGATACCGGAGTCCACGTGTGGAACCAGTCGCCTCCGGAGGCCACTATCGCGCAGCCTGAGTCTGAGGTGACGACTCCGGGTCCGGGACACGTCACGAGGCCCCACGTATTCAGGATCATGAGATCCGATTTGCCGTCGGCGTTAAAGTCGCCAACGATGACCGAGGCTTGCGTGCGGAGGCTGTAATTCGTCGGAATCGTCGGACACAGCCAAAACGAAGTCCCGGCGACGATGGATTGCCCCGTGCAGATGCGATAGTCCGTGTCCCCCAGGAGCAGCAGGTCGGCCATGCCGTCCCCGTCGAAGTCTCCAGTCATGACCTTGTAGCCGAGCGGAATGGGACCTGGTTGTCTGCCGCAAGTATTGGTTGCCAATAGGTCGTTGGCGGTGCAGTAGTACCCGACGAAATTGGCACCCGAGGTATCCCACACGTACAGGTCGTCTCGTCCATCGCCATCAAAGTCGCCGGCGATCAAGTCAAAGTGGGTGAATGAGCCCCCGGGCGACGAGTAGCAGCTCGTCGTCGGAAAGGGTCCCGGACAAAGCCACAGCCGGCCGGCGGCATCGATACCGGCCGTATCGCTGATGCCGTCGCCGTTGTAGTCGAGCACGATGGTTTTTATCGGGAAATCGTAGAATGGGTCCGTGCACTGGGTAAATGCCGGGCCAAAGCACACACGTGCGCCCCAGGTGGTATGGATCAGGATGTCGGCGAACCCATCCCCGTTGAAATCGCCCTTCTGGAAATCGCTGGTGGTCAGCTGGGCGTATACCCCGTAGATTGGGGGCGGCAGCAGTGTTCCGAGGTCGCTCACGCCCGCGCCGTTGCCGTTCATCATTCCGCCGCCGCCGATCGAATAGCTGAAGGTGATCGGCGCGAGACAAGTCGCGCCATCGCCGGCGCACTCGGTGATCGACGTAACGCGACTTTTTCCGGTATTAGGGCCGGCGTCGTATGCGAGGCGGAAATCCTTGACCAGATTTCCCTCGGCAAACGTCTGCACGTTTGTCAGCCGCCGCGTGTCGGGGATAGCCACGTTGCCGATCCTGTAGATATCGGCGTCGGGTCGATCGGCGTATACAAACTGCACGGAGTTGTAGGGTGCGACAGCTGCGTTGGCATTCCCCGTGTAATCGATGCGTTGTGGGTTGTACTCACCCGTCGTTGCGCTCTTGTTGTAGATGACCGTGTAGTAATTCCCCGACCGATCGGAAAGCTTGTTGATTGCCCAGGTCCGGACGATCGCTTGACCGGGCACCTCGATTCGAGAATCCGCCGTACTTCCGTATTCCGCGATAAGGCTGTTCTGTCGCCAAACCTTGAACCATGCCGGGCCACCGCCCGCATTGCCGTACGAGACGACTTTGGTAAACGTTTCTACGTCGGTTCGATATTCAGTTCCGTCGGCGCCATAGGTTCCGGACCCAACTACAACAAGGCGCTGCCTATCCAGGCAAAAGCGATCATCCGAATTCAGGCGGACGCCGCCGACCGGCTCTTGCAGTGCGAGTATCGACGGGCACCGCTCGATGGACGAGAGGCCGGATACGGACCATCCGTTACCCGCGAGACCCTTCCCCACCTGGCTGCTATAGCTGAGCGAAAGCTGCGGGACCATTCCCGCAGTACCGGGCGGGATCGCAATTGGGACCGAATAACTGAGACCGCCGGCGCCGTCATGGACCGCGCTCGACTTCGTGGATACGAAGCCCGCCGCGTCGAATGACAAAGCGATGACAACTCCACAAGCAATCGCAAAGGATGAGCGCATTTTTTTCCTCTGAATTCGATTGGAAGCTGCGTGATGCGGGGTGCAAACTAATCGAAAGAGAAAATGCGCGTCAAGCGAAAATTAAAAAAATCGCGCTTTCCTACCCGCGCAGGTAGGGAAAGGAAAAAAACAATCCCGGGATCGTGCCGCCGAACGGTAGGAATTACTGCTGGGCTGCTACGACTTCTCTTTGACGCCCTTGAGAATCCGCTTCGCTTCCTCGAGGCGCCAGATCGAATCATCGAGACGCTGGGTGGACTCGGGATCCGGATCGCTTTCCTTGCCGGGCAGCGGCACGGTGGGCGGATTCAGGTCCATGCGCTGGGTGGACTCGGGCTTGAAGTTCTGGTCGAGCTTCTTCACCTGCATGGTGCGATCGGATTCGAACACGCGCGGCAGGTCCGGCGCCCTCGGGACGTTCGGGATCGGCTGGGTCATCTCGGGACCCTTTTCGATACGCTGGGTGCTCTCGGCTCCCGGCGGCAGCTTCTGCGTCTGGTCCACGCCCGACATCTTCTGCGTCCGGTCCGCACCCGGCGGCATCTTCTGCGTCTGGTCCGCGCCCGACGGCAGTATCTGCGTTGTGTTGGGATCGAAGGCCGGCTTCGCGGCGGGCGCAGCCAGCTCGGCCTGCGGGCGCTTCACGAGCGAGCCGAAAATGTCGTCGCTCATGAGCGGCGTCTCGGGCTTCTTCGGCGCGGCAGGCTTCGAAACGGCGGCGGGCGAGACGGGCTTCGCCACCGAATCCGGCTTCGATGCATCGAACGCCTGCATCGCACCCGTCTTGTAGAGCGGCGCGGGCACGTCCTGCTCGGGCGTTGCGAGCGGGGCGGGCGACTCCTCGACGTCCACGCGCGTCGCGTACTGCGCCACGCGGCCGATGAGTCCCTCGATCATGTTGCGCTGCTTGGCGAGGTCCGCCTCGGCCGACTTGAGGATCGCCATCTGCTCGTTGATCGACGTGGTCTTCTCGTTGATCTTGGCGAGGTTGTCCAGGCGCGACTGCAGCTGGGCCTTGTGGTCCTTCATCTGGACTTCCAGCGGCAGCACCACCGCGGCGATCCAGCGCTCGCTCTGATGCTTCGCGTCGTTGTAGCACTTGCGCGCTTCGCGCACGAGCGTGTTGTAGAAGTTCTTGACGACGAAGTGCTTCTCCTTCACCACGACGTTGACCGGGTCCTTCACGAACTGCTCGGTCTGCATGACGAGGAGCTGCAGCTTGGTGCGCTGCGGATCCAGGTCCAGCGACGGCAGCGTCATCTTCTGGAAGGCGAATTTCTGGATGAACGTGTTGTACACGCCCTGCATCAGCTTCTTGATGTCCTCGGAGGCGAGGAACACCGCCTGGAAGTCCTCGTTCAGGTCCTTCACCAGCGAATTCATGCCGCGCTGGAGGGTGATCGTGGTCCACGAATCCTCGATCGACTGCGCGCTCTTGGCGAGCGCCTGGTCGAGCTTCTGCGAATTGAGCAGGTCCAGCAGCGCCGTTTTCTTCGCGCTGAACTGGTTGTGGTTCACCTTGTACTCGGCGAGCGCCGAGTTGTACGCGTTCTTCTCCGCGGTGATCTTGGCCCAGAGCTTGGTGACCACCTCGCGGCTCTTGCCGACAAGGCCGTTCAGCTCGGTGACCTCGGTCTGGTTGGCCTGCTGCTTCTTGCCCACCAGCGCGCGCGACGAGGCCATCATGCCGCCGATCTCGTTCACCACCGCCTTGCACAGGATCTGCCGCTTCATCGGCACGATCTGCTCGGCGAGGTAGGTCTCGAGACCCAGGATGCCGCTCTTCTCGACCATCGCCTTGTCGCCCTTGATGCGGCCGACCAGCGCCTTCTGCGCGGAGAGGGGAAAGATGCGCTCGCGCGGCAGGTGCAGGTGCTGCGCGGTCGTGTCGATCATGCGCTGGATGGCCTTCTCGATCTCCGGCGCGGTCTTGAGCTCGTCGTACATCAGGTCGATCTTGTTCAGCACCGCGAGCTTGGACGGCAGCCCCGTCTTCACGTAGCGGTCCCAGATCTCCATGTCGCTCTTGGTGACGCCGGTGTCGATCGACAGCAGGAAGAGGATCGCGTGGGCCGACGGGATCGTGCTCACCGTGAGCTCCGGCTCCATTCCCATCGCATTCAGGCCCGGGGTGTCCAGGATCGAAAGGCCGTTGGCGAGCAGCGGGTGCGGGTAATTGATCATGGCGTAGCGCCACGCGGGCACTTCCACCAGCTCTTCCTCGCCCGGCACCTCGCCCCTCTCGTTCAGCATCGGCGCGAGGCCCAGCATGCGGGCCTCGAGCGCATAGACCTTCTTCGTGTCCGCCAGCGCCGCCAGCGCCTTCTTCATGTCGGCGGCCGAGTTGATGTTCAGGCGCACCTTGCTCCACTCGACCGGCACGTTCTTCAGCTGCGAGATCGATTCGTCCTTGTAGCGCGTCTCGACCGAGAGCAGCTTCAGGTACGGCTCTTCCTTCGGGTCGCTGAAGATCTCCGTCGGGCACATCGTGGTGCGGCCGACGTCGGAGGGCAGCAGCCGCTCCTTGAAGTCGGTGAAGAAGAGCGCGTTGATGAGCTCCGACTTCCCGCGCGAGAACTCCGCGAGGAAGGCGAGCATGAGGCGGCCCTTGTTGAGGTTCTCCAGCAGGTCGTAGAAACGGATCGACTGCTGGACGTCCAGGTGCCCGTTCGATTCGAGCCAGTCGTGGTAGGCGTGGACGGATTGCGTGAGCTCTTCTCGCCAGCGGTGGTACTGGGCGATTTCGTTCTCGAAACGCGTCGTGGTGGCTACGGAATCCATTCGCCGGCCGTCGGCTCTACTCCCCTGGGACGATCCAGTGTACCGGAGTCCCCCGCCAAAAATGAAAAAACCGGCCCAAGGTCCGGTTTTTCTACGGTAATACGGGCTTTTTCAGGCGGCGCGGATGCACCCCAAGCGGATGCCGCGAAGGGACCGGGCGGCCAGCGCGGGACGGCGGGCGGCGGCCTGGATGGCCTCCAGGACATCGCGGCGGGGGCTGCCGGCTTCCATCTCGCGGGCTATCGCGAGGAAGCGCTGGCGCCAGGCCGGGCGGCGTTCGGAGGGGAATCGTTCTTTCATGGCTCTAAGGCTATTCGCAGGTGCCCTGGAAATCTGTGGCGCAGTGCACGCGCCGGGCACCGGGAATCTTCCGTTTTCCCTCTAGGCGGCGACCCGGACGGTGGCGACGTTGGCGACGACGGCGGCGGCGATGGGGGCGAACATTGCGAAGGTTACGAGGATGGCGAAGGTCATTTGTGTCTCCCGGTTGGTGTTGCGTTGTCGATGGCTGGACTTTAGGCGGCCACCCCGGGCGTCTCCACCGGAAAGCGACGAAATGCGGAAAACGGGCTGCGGAAGGTCATCCCGGGCGCCGCGATGCGGCAGCGACCCCGGGATCCAGGGGTCGATTTCTACGCAGCCAGCCGGAAGTCCTCGTCGTTCTGCGGGATCGTGGGTGCCGGGGCGGGAGCTTCCTCGACTGCTTCCCACCGGATCGCGGCCGGGTAGGCCTGCGGCAGGGGAAGCATCAGGGTGTCGCGTTCCCCGGAGGCCCAGAGGCCGGCGTGCATGGAGCAAAGCGCGGCGATGGGGCTGGCGATGGCGATCAGGAGGGCGAATTCATGGACGAACATTTGGATCTCCTTGGCTGTTCTTGCGAGTGTTCGCGCCGTGTGCGCCGCGCTTGATAGGCACATTACGCATGCAACCAGCCAGCGTCCCCGGCCAATTCCGCGCGGAACCGTCGGGAGAATCGCGCCGGAAAATGCGGAAAACTCCCGCCGCCAGGACCAACTTCTAGAGAAGTGCCCTCTGGGCCATCCGGGCCGACTCCATCTCCAGCCAGGTCACCGGCAGCATCAGCAGGAGCTGGAAGAAGATGAAGATGAAGAGGGGCGAGATGTCGATGCCGCCCACCGGGGGAATCACGCGCCGCACGGGTTTCAGGAAGGGATCGGTGAGCGCCACGAAGAAAGGCGTGAACGGGTTGTACGGATTCACCCAGGAGAGCACCACCTGGATGATGAGCGCGCCCATGAAGATGTAGATCGAAAGGCGCACGAGCTTCACGAAGGCGAGGAAGAGGAGCACCGACAGCACGTTCGGGTTCTCGATGAGCGACACGCCCATCACCAGGATGAGCAGCACCTGGAGCACGAACTCCAGCAGCCCCGCGACGATAAGCGACGACCAGTCGAGGTTGAGCAGGCCCGGGATCACGCGCCGCAGCGGCTTTACCGCCCAATCCGTGAGCGCGATGCTGAATTGCGCCATGGGATTGCGCGCGGGAGCGCGAAAGGCCTGCATCCAGAAGCGCACGAGCGCGCTCAGGATGAAGAGGCTGAAGATCGCCTCGAGAACGAAACGGATCGCTTCGCCGATCATGGGGCTTCAGTCCTTTCCCAATTCATCGCCCAGCTCCTTCGATCGCTCGCAGGCGGCGCGCACCGCCTCCACGAATCGATCTTTCACGTGCGCGGCCTCGAGCACTTCGAGCGCGCGCTCCGTGGTGCCGCCTTTCGACGTCACCTGCGCTCGCAGCGCCGCGGGGTCCTCGCCGCGCTCGATCGCGAGCTTGGCCGCGCCCACGAACGTCCACAGCGCGAGCGAGCGCGATGCGCCTTCCTGCAACCCGAGCTCGCGCGCGGCCTTCTCCAGCGCCTCGATCGCATAGAAGACGTACGCGGGCCCGCTGCCGGACACCGCCGTCACCGCATCGAGATCCGATTCCTGTTCGAACCAGATCGAAGCACCCACCGCCGACATGAGCTTCTCCGCGTTGCCACGATCGGCCGATCCAACGACAGAAGGCGCGTAAAGGCCCGTCACTCCCGCATGCACGAGCGCCGGCGTGTTGGGCATCGCGCGCACGATACGCTCGAGCCCGCCCAGCCATCGCGAGAGATCGTCGATGCGGATGCCCGCGGCGATCGTGACGATGAGGGGATCGCCCAGGTGCTTCGCCACCGATTGCGCCGCTTCGCGCATCTGCTGCGGCTTCACCGCGAAGACCACCGTGTCCATCTTCGCGAGCTCGGGGCCGGGCTTGTCCACCGCCTGGACGCCGAATTCGCTGATGAGGCTCAATCGCGCGACGGCATCGACCTCCAGCACCGTGATGTGCGCGGCCTTCGCGACACCCCTGGAAACGAGTCCGCCGATGATCGCGCGCGCCATGTTGCCGCCGCCGATGAAGGCGAGCTTCATGCGGCTTCCTTGTTGTCGCGGGCGCCGAAGATCGCGGTGCCGATGCGCACCATGGTGGAGCCTTCCTGCAGCGCCTCGGGAAAGTCGTCGCTCATGCCCATCGACAGCGTGTCGAGCTCGATTCCCTGCGCACGAATCACTTCGAATGCCTTGCGCAGCGCCGAGAACTGGCGGCGCCGCTCGTCCCTGTCCGTCGTCGGGCTCGCCATTCCCATTAGGCCCCGCAACTTCAGGCGCGACATCGCGGCCACCTCCCGCGCGAGCCCGAGCGCGTGGTCCGGTCGGACTCCCCCCTTCGACTCCTCGCCGCTGATGTTCACCTGGATGCAGACGTTCAGCGGTCCGGCGCCCTCGGGACGCGCCTTCGCGAGCGCGGCGGCCACTCGGGCGCGGTCCACGCCGTGCACCCAGTCGAAGCGCTGCGCTATATCGCGGGCCTTGTTGGTTTGCAAGTGGCCTATGTAGTGCCACGCGGCCTGCAAATCCGACAGCGCCGCGAGTTTGGGAAGGGCTTCCTGCACGTAGCTCTCGCCGAAATCGCGGCAGCCTGCGGCATGCGCGGCGCGAACGGCATCGGCCGGCTGCGACTTGGAAACGGCGACCAGCGTAATGGCGCGGCTATCCCCTTGTAACGCCTCGGAAATGCGTCGTCGCACGGCTTGCAGGTTGGCGGCGATTGGGGACATAATCGAATCGGATTTTTCGAGGCGATTCTACTCTACGGACTCCCGGCCCCATTTCGGGACGCCTCCTCCTCACAGGGAAAACACATGGATATCGCCGAACTCCTCGCCTTCTCGGTAAAGAACAAGGCGTCCGACCTGCACCTCTCCGCGGGCCTGCCGCCCATGATTCGCGTGCACGGCGACGTGCGCCGCATCAACGTGCCGCCGCTCGAGCACAAGGACGTGCACGGGATGGTGTACGACATCATGAACGACTCGCAGCGCAAGAACTACGAGGAGACGCTCGAGTGCGACTTCTCCTTCGAGATCCCGAACCTCGCGCGCTTCCGCGTGAACGCGTTCAACCAGAACCGCGGCGCGGGCGCCGTGTTCCGGACGATTCCCTCGAAGGTCCTTTCGCTCGAGGACCTGAACGCGCCGAAGATCTTCGCCGAGATCTCCAACCAGCCGCGCGGCCTGGTGCTGGTGACCGGGCCCACGGGCTCGGGAAAGTCCACCACGCTGGCCGCGATGGTGAACCACGTGAACGACAACGAATACGGGCACATCCTCACGGTCGAGGACCCGATCGAATTCGTGCATGAGTCGAAGAAGTGCCTGATGAACCAGCGCGAGGTGGGACCGCACACGCTGTCGTTCTCGAACGCGCTGCGCAGCGCCCTTCGCGAGGACCCGGACATCATCCTCGTGGGCGAGATGCGCGACCTGGAGACCATCCGCCTCGCGATGACCGCCGCCGAAACGGGACACTTGGTGTTCGGAACGCTGCACACGTCCTCGGCCGCCAAGACCGTGGACCGCATCATCGACGTGTTCCCGGCGGCCGAGAAGGAGATGATCCGCGCGATGCTGTCGGAGTCGCTGCGCGCGGTGATCTCGCAGACGCTGTGCAAGACGAAGGATGGGAGCGGGCGCGTGGCGGCGCACGAGATCATGATCGGCACCCCCGCCATCCGCAACCTGATCCGC
>WNFL01024528.1_pt2 | contig 46441 bp, 46 predicted proteins | sample 5400361 | NCBI WGS metagenome assembly WNFL01 (sample SAMN13153351, study PRJNA577476) | soil metagenome | isolation source: 40 cm soil on Douglas fir-dominated hillslope | place: USA:California | collected 2013-09-17 | reverse complement strand
ACGGCTGAAACCCTAGGAGCCTGTCTGACTAATGATGCCTGCTGCGGCCGCCCCACATCGGCATATTTCTGCGATCATTAGTCAGACAGGCTCCTAGAGCGCCCGATGGCGAGCAAACCCAACCGTCGAAAGCTCGGAGCGCAGCGTCATGCCGACGGCAAGCTGCGCTGCGCGTGGTGCCCGGCGGACCCCCTGTACCTCGCCTATCACGATACCGAATGGGGGGTGGCGCTGCATGATGACGCTGCGCTCTTCGAGATGCTGTGTCTGGAAGGTGCTCAAGCGGGCTTGAGCTGGCTCACCATCCTGCGCAAGCGCGAGACTTACCGCAAGGCATTCGACGGTTTCGACGCCGAGAAAATGGTCCGCTACGGCGCCGCCAAACGCCGGCGCTTGATGCAGGATCCCGGCATCGTCAGAAATCGCCTCAAGGTGGAGGCCTTCATTTCCAACGCCAGGGCCTACCTCGAGATCCGCGGTTCCCTAGGCTCTTTCGACGACTATCTCCGGCAGTTCACGGGCGGCAAGGTGTTGCGCCGCCGGCCCCTGTATTTGAGCGGCGTTGCCCAGTCGACGATTCACAGCGACGCGATGAGCAAGGATCTCAAACGGCGCGGTTTCCGTTTCGTCGGGTCGACCATTTGCTATGCGTTCATGCAGGCCGTGGGAATCGTCGATGAACATCAACGCTACTGCTGGGCGGCAGGCAAAACGCCGTGAGTCACGTCTTGTCGGCCAGTAGTACAAGTCGATCACGGGTGCACCTCCGGCGGGTCGAGCGCCATCCTGTGTTCCCGCAGAATTGCGATGCAGACGTCCTCTTCGCGCGGCATGGCGCGCATGTGCGCGAGCCGAGCGCGCGCACGCGCGTTCTTGGTCCAGGGCAGGAGCGGATTGTCGAATTTGGCCGCCGCCGCCGCGCGCCATTCCAAAACATGCCTCCTCTCGGCAATCGCCCGAGCCTCCTTGCTGTCGGGCGCGAGCAGGTGTCTCTCGATGCCGAAACCAGCCATTTGCGCGGCGATGGTGTCGCTCCGCTGCATGGTCTTCGACAATTTCATACAAAGCTCCCGCCGCTCCGGGGCAGCATTCGACTCCCGGCAGACTTCCACCAGCGCCGTAAAGGGCGGAATGATCTCACCGCCGGCGATTCCGCTGGCGGTGGTCAGCCTCGCCGAGTCCGACCCTGCGAAACCGCCCGGCAGCTGGTCGCGCGCCGCATCTAGAGCATCGACCATCAGCACCACGATGCGGTTCCAGTAGAAATCGAAGCGGGCCGCGCGGGCCATGTCCGCGAGAATCCGGTCCACCTCCATCGGGTCCCGGTCCTTCTGCGCCGCGCCCAGCGTTTGCAGCCAGGCCGCGCCATTGTCCGCGTCCACCCAGCGCAAGACCGTTGCGACGTCGCGGATGTCGCAGGTGGGCGTGCGCGAGCACAATTGCAGATGCAGCCAGCCGATGCCCGCGTCTTGCGGAGCCAACTCGCTGGCGCGATCTGCCAGCTCCAGCGCGGAGGGTTTAAGGTGGAGGCTGACCGTCTTTTCGCCGTATCCCGGGCTCGAGTAGCGCAGCGCCGCCGCCGTCGCCAGTGAATTCGCGTCAGCGCGAGTACTGAGAATCGCGGCGGCGTCAGCTCGCGAGATCCGGTATTTGGCCTCTGCGGCATGAGCATGGGGTCGGGGCGTGGCTGTGCCGGGCGCTGCCACGGCGGGCGTCGCCGCGCCGGCGGCGCCTGGCGCAACCGGAGAGTGGGTCGTTGCGAGTGCAAGGACCAGCAGGCAGCACTTGACCATGTACCTACCCCAAGGTCCTCGACTATTGGCGCGAACCGGCAGCCGTGAGGCCCGCGGTGATCGCCAATCGCATGGCGTCCTCGACCGAAATGTCCAGAGGCTCGATGCGTTCGCGCGGCAGATAGATGGTGTAGCCGCCGAAAGCGTAGCTCATGGGGAAATATACGGTCACCCAGTCTTGACCGCCGTGCGCCAGCAGCACGGACGGCACGTCTTCACGAGTGACGAAACCGATCGCGTGCACATCCGCGAACCGGGCCAGCACCACGCGCTGCAAGTCGCGCTTCTCGCCGCTGCCGGACGGCAGCAAGCTGACGACGTCGCGAAATCCGCCATAGAGGGTCTTCACGAACGGTATCCGGCCCAAGAAATCGTCCCAATACTTGAGCAAGATCTTGCCGGCGTAGGCGTTGACCAAGCTGCCGATGACCAGCAGCAGCGCGAATCCGGCGACCAGCCCCAAGCCCGGCCAATAGTGCTCAGGGCTCACGATCCCCAACGCAATCAGAGCGCGCCGCAGCCATCCTTCGACCGTTTGCACCAGCCACCAGATGACATAGATGGTCAATGCCAGGGGCAATACGGTCACCAAGCCGCTCATGGTCAGCGTTAAGATCTTGCGCATGCGTCAATCATCGCATGATCGGGCTCAGCGCGCCGCAACCGCACAGAACGTCTGCGAAGTCCGCTGATATTCACCGCTCTGGACCAGCGCGGCATTGTTCTGATTCCATACGTAATACTGCGTGACCACCGCCGCGCCGCGTACGCGGGTTACGCTCAGCAGTCTGCTGTCGCGCCGAAATAACAGCGCTTCCTCGGCGCGGCACGGCAGCGTTCCCTCGGTTTCGGCGGGCTGACCCTGCGGACCTTGCAGGGGCAATTCCTGGATGGCCCCGGTGCGCCAATCGACCAGTATGAGCCGGCCGCACGCGAGGCCGCACCTCGTCAACGTGACCGTGACATGTCCCGCGAAGTTCGGACCGCTCGACAGTGCGCGCTGTACGATCTCGAGATCGCCCTCGGACAGCTCGCTTCCTCCGGAATCGACCTTAGGCGTAGCGTCGTCGTCGAAGGCCGCGCTCGGGTATTCGGAGAATCGCGGCGCGCTCAGCGGCTCCGGATCGGCGCCGGCCGCAATGCCGCGGATGCGGTCTATCTGCTCGGCAACTTCATCCGTCAGAAACCAGTCGTCGATCGTCACCACGGCGCGCGGAGCCCTTGCGGTTATGGTGACCGGGATCAGCATGTGATCCTCACACTTGCCGATATCGTGCGACGCGCACAGGCTGTACTGCGTGTACGCTCCATAGACGTTCGGCGCGCCAGGCTCGTTGGGCGCCGTAAACACGAGGTAGCGGCCGGGCGGCACGTTGACGGTGAAATTCGCCTGCCCGCGGACCAGCTGCACGGAATGGATTTTCGAGGTATCGACGTCCGAGGCAAATACAGTCATCGACGGTACGAGCTGGGCGGGAAAGGTAACCGCGCCCTCGATCGCCCCCGCGCCGGCACCGGCGCAGAGGCCGAGCGACACCACGGCCGCTTGGACCAAGCGCGCGAGAACCTGATACCCCAAGGCGGCGACTCTCCCAAGAATTCAATTCGTCCCTCATGGTAGCGACGCCCGATGCTGCACGCCAGTGCCTGGGAGCCTGTCTGATTGCACCCTTCTGCGTATCTCTGTCAGGATGCTTGGGCTCAGCATCAACGGACTCAAAGGGGGGACCGAACATGTCATCAGTCGCAAGGGTCACGGAAATCATCGCTTCGTCCAAGAAGAGTTTCGACGACGCCCTCGAGAATGGCGTGAAGCGCGCCACCAAGACTCTGAAGAACGTCGCGGGCGCCTGGGTGGCAAGCCAGGACGTGGTCGTCGCCAAGGGCAAGATCGCCGAGTATCGCGTGCGGCTGAAAGTGACCTTCGTGCTGGCCGAATAATCGCGCCCAGGCTCCTAGGGCTGGCGCGGAAGAATGAACCTCAGCCCCTGATAATTCAGCACCACGCCGTCGCGCCGGATGTGTTCGACGGTGGGACCTTCCTGCAACCTGGCGCCTTCGTGATACTTGCGCGCGTTGACGTATACGAAGCGGTCGGCCGCCTTGGTCCCATAAACATGAACGTCCAGGTGCAGCTCGGGTAGCGCCTGTGCGCCCGTCAAATTGATTTCGTTGATCGAGGGCAGTATTTCCTGGTCGGCTTTCGAGTCTCCGTCGCTCAACAGCGGGTCCGGGTGGCGCGCGGCGCGCACGGCCCCGATGCCCGCTCCGCCGGCCGAGGCCCTGCGGACGGTCGGCGGCTCGAGGGGTGCGGCGGCCTCGCCGGACGCGACCGGAATTTCCGGCGCGTACACCGGCGCGGTGTCCAACGGGCTGAAGTGGGTTTCGGGCGGCGCGGCGGCTTCGCGTGCGGATGCTGGGACTGCCTGTTGAGACGCCTGCGCCGTCGGAGCGCTCTTTCGCGTCAGAACGAAGGTCAAGACCAGCAGATTGATGCCGAGCAGCACGCCCAGCGCGATCGCCCAGACGGGCAGGCGGCTGCGCCGCGGACCCGAGCGCGTGGCCATCAGCCCCGGCACGGATTGCCGCTGACGTTCGATTTCCGATTTCTTGAGAGCGTCGAGAATGAAGGACATGAATGTTCCTAGCTGCCGCGCGGTGTGTTGGGCAGCAATAACGGCGAACCGGGTTCGGCCAACGCGGTGTCGAGCATGACTTGGGTCTGTACTCCCGCAATGCCATCGACATTGAGCCGGTGTTCACGCTGGAAATTCTGCACGGCGATCGCCAATTGCTCATCGTAGACATCGCCGTGTTCCGGATCCGACGCGGCGCCCTGAAGGGCGTTGAGGCTGCGGCGCAGCCATCGGACTTCGTCTCCCGTCATCCCCACCGACAAGAGCCGGGTGCGCGCAGTCTTGGGTTTCCACACGAGGGTGAATTCTCCGAACCAATCGCGCGACAGCTCGTCAAGGGGCACCCGCTCATCGTGCTCGCCCAGATTCAAGGTGGCGAATCGGTCGTCCAGCGCGGACAGCACCACGCGATGCCGTTGTCCGTGATCGTCGGTCAGCGTCAGGATGGCGGGCCGGTTGAGGGCCCTGACTTGCGCCCAGGAGCCGCGTTGCTCCAGGCACGACAACCCCGCCTTCGCCGCCTGCCCGCAGGGGTTTTTGTCATCCGCCATGGCCGTCCCCCACAACGACAGCAGACGGCGGAACGCGGTTGCATCGCTGGTGTACGCACTGTTGGCGGCCAGCAATGCGTTGATGGATGCGGCCACCGGCGCGGCCGCAGGACCGGGCACCGACGGCTTAGGCGGGGGTGAGGAGGGCGTCACCTCCGCCGGAAGCGGAACAGCCGTTGCGGGAGTGGGCCGGACCGGCTTGCCGACGAGCGCGTGCAAGGGAGCAATTTGCCTCTGCCACAGTTCCCAGCCGCCGAAGGCGAGCAGCGCAATGCTGACGAGCCCGAGCGCCGCGGCGAGCCAACCCAGCCACACGGGGACAAAGCGCCGGCCGTAGACTTCGCCCGCGGCGAGCCGCACCAGCGCAGCGGTGATTTTGCGCGTTTCCTGGGTATAGGCACCCAGCAGGGCGCGGTCGCACGTCACATTGATCACCCGCGGGATGCCTGTCGACAAGCGGTGCACTTCGGCGAGCGCCGCGGGAGTGAAGATTTCCCCCGCGGCGCCGGCAACGCGCAGCCGATGGCGTATGTAGCCCCGGGTTTCCTCGCGCGACAACGGCTCCAAGTGGTATCGGCCGGTGATTCGCTGTGCCAGCTGGCGGAGCTCGGTGCGGTCGAGCAATTCGCGAAGTTCCGGCTGCCCGATCAAAATGATCTGCAGCAGCTTCTGCGTAGGGGTCTCGAGGTTGGTGAGCAGCCGGACCTGTTCCAACACCTCGGCGGACAGATTCTGCGCCTCGTCCACGATCACGATGATGCGCCGGCCTTCGGCATGGGCCGACAGCAGCCGGCGATTCAGCGCATCGACCATCTGTTTGACGCTGTCGCGATCGGCATCCGCCATGCCGAGTCCCAGCTCTTCGCAGATGGTGAGCAGAAATTCGACGGGCGTCACCCGCGGATTCAATATGACGGCGACGTCGGCATGATGCGGAACGCGCGACAGCAGGGTGCGCACCACGGTGGTCTTGCCCGTTCCCACTTCCCCGGTCAGTTGAATGAAGCCCCCGGATTCGTTGATGCCGTACAGCAAATGCGCCAGAGCTTCGGCGTGGCGCTCGCTCAAATAGAGATAGCGCGGGTCCGGCGTGATGGCAAAGGGCTTTTCGTTGAGGCCGAAGAAGCTGAGGTACATGACTGCCCTAGGATACCAACTCAGCCGCCGGATCCCGAGCCGCGCCCCGGCAACAGGCTGGCGCGGGTCAGAATCTCCGATCCGAATCGGCCGCGGATGCTGTCGACGACCGTGTCCAGGCGCGAACCGTGAGCCGGACCGCCTCCGAACAGGTCCGCTTGCATCGATATTTGCAGATCGCCCACCCCGACCCCCAAGAGACGCACCGCGGCATCGGGCTGGGTCGCCAGCCATTGGTCGAGCAGAGCTTTCGCGGCGGCCGCTACGACGGCCGATTCCTGCGTCGGCCGTCCCAGGGCGCGTTGCCGAGTGTAAGTCGTGAAATCGGCGCGCCGGATCTTGACGCTCACTTTGCCGGCGGCGAGATTTTGCGCGCGCAGCCGCGAAGCCGCCCTATCCGCGAGGCGCAGCAACCGCACCGCGAGCGGCGCCGCCCCGCGGATGTCCGCGGCAAAGGTCTCCTCCGCGCTGATCGACTTCTCCTCGCGGTTCGGCTCGACCGGCCGATCGTCCAGGCCGCATGCCCGGTCGTGCATGGTCTTTCCATGCTTGCCGAAGGCTCGCCACAATGCTTCGTCGCCGGCCGCGCGCAAATCGCCGAAGCTCCGAATGCCCGCCGCATGCGCGGCGGGCAGAGTCTTCGGTCCCACACCGAACAGTTTCTCGATCGGCAGCCCATCCAGGATCTCGCGCATATTGTCCGCGCCGATGCGGCACATGCCGTCGGGCTTGTTGAGGTCCGAGGCAATCTTGGCCAGTAGCTTATTCGGTGCGATTCCCACCGACGCGGTGAGCCCCGTACGCCCGCGGATGCGACGCCGGATTTCGCCGCCGATAAACTCCGCGCTCCCCAACAGTTGCTGACTTGAAGTCACGTCGAGAAATGCTTCGTCCAGGGAGAGGCCTTCCACGAGCGGCGTGAATTCGCGAAAAATCTCGAACACCTGGTCCGAGACCTCCTTGTAGCGCGCCATGCGCGGACGCACACAGACGGCGTCGGGGCAGCGGCGCAACGCTTCGCGCATGGGCATGGCCGACCGCACGCCGAAGCGCCGCACGGCGTAGCTGGCCGCGGCGACCACGCCACGGCCGCTGATGCCGCCCACGATCAGCGGCTTGCCTTTGAGTTCCGGGCGATCCTGCTCTTCCACGGACGCGTAGAAGGCGTCCATGTCGATGTGCAGTATCGCGCGCATGTCATTCCACGGTGATGGTGATTTTCTTCGAGTGCAGCGGCGGATCGAAGGACATGTGCACGTAGTCCGCAAACACCAATTCAAGAGTGTGCTTGCCGGGCGTCAAGGTCAGCATGGTCTCGGTCTGACCTTTGCCGAAGTGCAGTATCTTGTCGGTCGCCGGCAGCGGCGCACCGAGCTTCAATTCGCTGAAGTCGGTGTCGACGAGCAGATGATGATGTCCCGTATTCTCGAATTTGACCCCCGCCGGCGCGACTCCCATGCCCTTCAATCCAAAGCGTATGGTGATCGGCCCATGCACCGTCGCTCCGTTTAGCGGAGCGATGAAATACACCTCGGCATTCGGGGCGGGCGCAGTGCGATCCTGTGCCACGGCAAGGGTTGCAATCAATGTGACGCCCAATGCGAGAAGCAGACGATTCATAGGCGGATCTCCTCTAAAAGTGCGGCCGGTCAGTCCATCTTACAACGCTCGCTCGCGCCCGGCGAACTCATGAACCCGGGTGGGCACCCGCGCCGCCGCCCGCGCAGAGCTCATGCGGCGCGAAGTCGTCGACATCGAGGAGATTCGAGACCTTGGCATCGTAATCGCGCAGCGCGGCACCTTCAGCCTCGTTCAAGATGCCGAGGCTGACGGCCTCTGAAATCTGTCCCGGCAAGTCGAGCGCCGTCACGCGGCCGGTTTTGATGCCGTCCACCCGGATGCGCTTTTCCAGGGATTCCGCCGCGGTCGATAGTATCAAGGCCTCCTGCAGCAGGCCGAGGGGGTTGTTCGGCGCCTGAGTCTTGTAAATATGCTGGGTCAACCGTTCCCGGGCTGCAGTCGGGTTCATGATGAGATCGACGATGTCGCGCCCCAGTCGGTCGCTTGGCTGAGAATAGGTGAGTCCGCGCGGGAAGATGAGCAGCCGCAGGACCGCGGCCAGGGGACGATTGGGGAAATTGCGCAAGAACTGGTGCAGCTGTTCCTGTGCCTGGTAGAGCAGGCTGCGGCACGCCCATTCGACCAACGGCAGATCGGCCGCCTCGCGGCCCTGGTTGTCGTGATGCTTCAATACCATCGAGGCCAGGTACATCGCCGACAGCACGTCGCCCAAGCGCGCCGACAGGGTTTCCTTCTTTTTGAGATAGCCGCCGAGCGCCAGCATCGCGATGTCGGCCGCCAGCGCAAATGACGCGCTATACCGGTTCACATGCTGGAAGTAGCGCGTGGTCGGTCCGCCCTGCGGTACTTTGGTGAAGCGCGCGAGCGTCAATCCCAACACGAGCGAGCGCGCGGCATTGGAGATCGCGAATCCGATGTGGCCCATGAGCGCCCGATCGAACTCGGCGATGCCGGCTTGGCGATCGGGATTGCGCGCCGCATTCATTTCGCGCAGCACGAAGGGATGGCAGCGGACCGCTCCCTGGCCGAAGATGATGAGGCTGCGCGTCAGGATATTGGCGCCTTCGACCGTGATCGCGACCGGCACGATCTGGTAGCCGCGCCCCAGATAATTCTTGGGTCCCAGGCAAATACCCTTGCCGCCGTGCACATCCATGGCGTCATTCGCGATCAGCCGGCCCAATTCGGTCGCGTGATATTTCAGCATGGCGGAGGGCACCGACGGCCTCTCTCCGCCGTCGATGGCACCCGCGGTGACCGAGCGCGCGGCGTCCATCGTGTAGGTTCGGGCCGCCATGCGTGCCAGGACCTGCTCGACGCCTTCGAAGCGGCCGATGGGCATGTTGAATTGCCGGCGGATGCGCGCGTACGCCGCCGAAGCATACACCGCCGCCTGCGCGCCGCCGGTGGCGCTCGACGGGAGCGAAATACAGCGGCCCACCGACAGCTGTTCGACCAGCATGCGCCATCCTTGGCCGGCCATGGCGAAACCGCCGATGATGGCGTCGATGGGCACGAACACGTCATGTCCCTGAATCGGACCGTTCTGGAAGGGAACGTTCAGCGGAAAATGCCGCCGGCCGATCGTGACTCCGGGAGTATCCCGCGGAATCAATGCGCAGGTGATGCCGAGGTCGGTGCGTTCACCCATGAGCCGGTCGGGATCGAACAAGCGAAAGGCGAGCCCGACCACGGTGGCGACGGGCGCCAGGGTGATGTAGCGCTTCGAGAAATTCAGCTTGATGCCGATGATTTCCGAGCCCTGCCACCGGCCTCTGCAGATGACGCCGGTGTCGGGAATGGAGGCGGCATCCGAGCCCGCGCGAGGACCGGTGAGGGCGAAGCAGGGTACTTCCTCGCCGCGCGCGAGGCGCGGCAGGTAATGATCTTTCTGCGCTTGCGTGCCGTAATGCAACAGCAGTTCCGCCGGCCCCAGCGAGTTCGGCACCGCAATGGTCGAGGACGCGAGCCCCGATCGCGAGGCGATCTTGATCAGCACGCAGGAATGCGCATACGCCGAAAATTCCAGACCGCCGTAGCGCCGCGGAACGATCATCCCGAAAAACCCTTTCGCCTTGATGAACTTCCACACCTCGGGCGGGAGATCCGCGCGGACGTGCGTGATGTCCCAGTCATCGAGCATCGCGCACAACTCTTCGCAGGGTCCGTCGAGAAAGGCCTGCTCCTCTGCGGTGAGCGCCGGCGCTTTGGCCGACATGAGCTTTTGCCAATCCGGGCCGCCCGTGAACAATTCTCCATCCCACCACACGGTGCCGGCGTCCAGCGCTTCGCGTTCGGTCGCGGACATCGGCGGCAGGAGTCTGCGGTAGCTCCGCAGGAACGGCCGCGTCACGGCGCGCAGCCGCAGTGGCCGGATATTCAGCAGCAGCAGCGAGGCGTAGGGAATGGAGAGAAGGATTTTCCACCAAGCGGGCGCGCTTCCGAGCGCGAGGTAAGCCAGCAGCAGTATTCCGAGAACCCAGGAGCTCAAGGCAAGACCGGCGCGGCGATAGGCGAGAATCAGGAGCGCCCCGAGGAGCAACGCAGCCCAGGCCAGGAAAACAGCCGTGCCATGGGCAACGTCGGTCATCGGATCTGCTTCACGTCACATCAGATTCAGGTTGGATCAAATTCAGATCAGATCTTTCACCCCATCGCGTTCTTCCAGCAATTCGCGATGCGTCGCCTGCATCTTCTCGCGGCTGAAATCGTTGATGCTCAATCCTTGAACGATGCTGTACTCGCCGTTTTTGCAAGTCACCGGATAGGAATAGATCACTCCCTCCGGGATTCCATAGCTGCCGTCGGAGGTGACCGCCATGCTGACCCAATCGTCCGGCGGCGTGCCCAGCATCCAATCGTGAACGTGGTCGAGCGCCGCGGAAGCCGCGGAAGCCGCGGAAGAAGTGCCGCGCGCCTTGATGACCGCCGCGCCGCGCTGCTGCACCGTCGGTATGTAGGTGTCCTTGAACCAACTCGGCTCGACCACGGATAGCGCCGGTTTACCATCGACGGTGGCGTGATGCAGATCAGGGTACTGGGTCGCCGAATGGTTCCCCCAAATGATGATCTTCCTGACCAAGCCTAAGGGCGCGCCGCTCTTTTCGGTGAGCTGTGCCAATCCCCGGTTGTGATCCAATCGGGTCATTGCCGTGAATCGATTGGGCGGCAGCGAGGGGGCGTTGCGCTGCGCGATCAGTGAATTGGTATTGGCCGGATTGCCCACCACGAGCACGCGCACGTCGCGGCTCGCGACCGCATCCAGCGCCTTGCCCTGGGCCGAAAAAATCTTGGCATTTTCCAGCAGTAAGTCCTTGCGCTCCATGCCGGGACCGCGGGGCCGCGCACCGACCAGCATGGCAAAGTTGCAATCCTTGAACGCGACTGCGGCGTCGCTCGTCGCGGTTACTTTATTGAGAGTCGGGAAGGCGCAGTCGTTCAACTCCATCACGACGCCCTGCACCGCCGCGCTCGCCGCCGGGATCTCCAGCAGATTCAAGTTGATCGGCTGATCGGCGCCCAGCATTTGACCCGACGCGACGCGAAACGCGAGCGCATAACCGATATTTCCGGCCGCGCCCGTAATGGTGACTGTGACTGGCTTTTTCATGACTGGCTCCCGGCGCAAAAACCAAGAATGTTAGCCGAAAACGCGCCACCCGGGGGCACCATGGGGCGACGCGTGAGGGGCGTCGTGAGGCGCCCGCCAGGCTGGCCTCATCGCAGGATCGCGAGGTCGCCGATGGAAAAGTCCGGGTAGGCGCCGCGAAAGCGCCGCAATTCCTCGTCCGCTTCGCTGTTGCGCCCGGCACGGCGCAGCGCGGCGATGTCGGCCAGCCAGACCGAGGGCGCGCGCGCGAGCTTGGGGTCGCTGCTGTAGAGATGCAGCCTGCGATTGAGGGGAGGATTCGCGGACGCGTCCGGATGCGCGGCGACACGCACCAGGCGCGGGGCATCGTCGACGCGCTTGGTGGCTTGCGGCCCGAACACGATGGCAAGCACCAACGCCACCGATAATAAGACGCTGGCGGCGAACGCCAGAGGCGCCAACCACGGCGTCAGGCGCCGCGCCGTGCCGTGCACGCCGTCCGTCAATCCGAGCGCGCCGCGCGACAGTCCAAGCACGCGGCGGTCGAGCGCGTGCGGCGGCGTCGGTGCGGATTCTCTCCGGTACTGACGCGACAGCGCGCTGTCGCCGCGCAAATATTCATCCAAGTCGTCGGGCGGTTCCATTGATTGCGTGTTGCTCAAATCGTTCGCGTCCGTAGCTGCGCACCGGGATCTCTGCCGGAAGCAGCGACTTCTTCAATTTGCGAATCGCGTAGCGCAGCCGGCTTTTGGCCGTCTCGACCCCGACTTGGGTCACGCGCGCGATTTCCTCGATGGTCAATCCCGTTTCTTCGTGCAGCAGAAACGCCTCGCGCTGCTCCTGCGGCAGGGCGCCCAGGGCCGCGAGCAGCGCGGATTGCTGCTCGGCGAATTCCGCGATCCCGTCGGGGCGTTGATACTCGGGCACTTCCGGTTCTGCTTGCGCCTCGGCGTCATCCGATCGCGTGGTGCGACGCATCTTGAGGTCACGACGGAAGAAATCGATGGTGCAGTTGTGCGCTATGTGAAACAGATAAGTCGCGAATTTTGCGCGCGCCTCATATCGGCTGCGCGTGGCGATCAATCGCGACCACACATCTTGAAACAAGTCCGAGGCGGCGCCGGCATTGCGCACCTGCCTTAGCAGATAGCGATAAAGCGGACCCTTGTGACGGGCGTATAGCGTCGAAAACGCGTCCGCGTCACCGTCTCGGTACCGCACCATCAGCTTTGCGTCCTCGTCGAGCGGCTCCATGGGTTCAAGCATACACGTTGCCGCTTCTCCGGCCACCGGGGGGGCCCAATCATCGGTGGCCCTTCGAATCTTGTGCCGCGCAGCATGATTCAAACACAAGTATTTCTCGGAGGTGCTTGCATGTAGCGGTGATGTATGTAACTATATCACCAAGTCACCGAAACACCTCGATGACTGCACTGACCCTCATATCGGAGACCTTATGAACACTCAAATCTCTTCAAAGCTTGCCGCCCTCGCTGCCGCCCTGATGATGAATAGCCTGCTCATCGCGGGAGTAGCGTACTTATTCAACGGGCCGCTGCAGCAACACGTGGCGGCCATCTCGGCGGCTCATACGGCCGCCCCGTTGCTGTACGGCGCCGTGTGAGCACGCATCGCGTATGAGCCTCGATCGCGCGTGAGCCCTCGAATGAATGCGTTGCCTTACACTACAGCGCTATATAGCCACAACACCACACCGAGTGAGGAATGGACCCTAATTGGAATGACAACCAGCCCATCTATCGCCAACTGCGCGATCGAATGGTCGCCCTCATTCTAGAGGGCGCGCTCAAGGAGGGTGATCCATTGCCCTCCGTGCGGGCGGTTGCCGCCGATTACCGGCTCAATCCGCTGACGGTGCTGAAGGGCTATCAGCAGCTGGTCGACGAACACCTGGTCGAAAAGCGCCGCGGTCGGGGCATGTACGTGAGCGAAGGTGCTCGACGGCTGTTGCTGGCCGGAGAGCGGGAAAGGTTCCTGCACGAGCAATGGCCGCAAATTCTGGCGGTCATCCACAGGCTCGGATTCTCCGCGCAGGAATTGTTTGCGCAAACCCCGGCGGTTACCCACCCGGCCCCGCCGCCCCGCGGCGGCGATACCAAGGAAGATTGAGATTCATCATGCCTGCGCTCATCGAAGCTTTAGATCTCACAAAAAAGTATGGCGCTCATGTCGCGCTGGATCGTGCCAATTTCTCCGTGGAGGCCGGCCGCATCGTCGGCCTCATCGGCCCGAACGGCGCCGGCAAGACCACTGCCCTCCGCGCCATCCTGGGCCTCACCGCCTATGAAGGGCAGCTCAAGGTGTTGGGTCACGAGCCGTTTCGCGAACGCACCGCGCTCATGCATGACGCCTGCTTCATTGCCGACGTCGCCGTGCTTCCGGGGTGGCTGCGAGTCGATCACGCCATCGACTTCGTCGCCGGCGTGCACCCGCGCTTTCGCCGCGATCGTGCTCTGGCGCTGCTCGCGAAGGCCGATATCACGGGCGAGCGGCGCATGCGCGAGCTGTCCAAGGGCATGAAGACTCAGGTGCACTTGGCGTTGACCATGGCCATCGACGCCAAGCTATTGGTGCTCGACGAGCCGACCCTGGGTCTGGATATTCTCGCGCGGCGCGCCTTCTACGATGCACTGGTCAATGACTACATGGACGAGACGCGGACCATATTGATCACCACGCATCAAGTGGAGGAGGTGGAAAATCTGCTGACCGACGTGCTCTTCATCGACAAGGGCCGAATCGTTCTCGATTCCTCGCTCGACGACATCGCGACCCGCTATGCCGCGGTCGTGGTAGCCGCCGACAACCTGGATGCGGCGCGGGCCGAAAAGCCCTTCCATGAACGACCGATGCTGGGCAAGGTGGTGCTGTACTACGAGCAGCCCAACCTTACGAAGCTCGCGTCGCTGGGGGAGGTGCACGCCTTGAACGTCGCGGACTTGTTCGTCGCCAAGCTGTCCGGAGGTGCCGAATGAACACCGTCATCTGGCTGGTACGCCGGGAATTCTGGGAGAATCGCGCGATCTGGATGATTCCGGCGGTGATCGGCGGATTGATGGTCCTCATCGCCCTGTTCGGCAGGGTCGATCTGATGTCGATCTCCCCCCAGATGCCGGTCCAAGCCGTCGGCGGCGGGTTTCTGCTGGCCGTCGGGGCGACGTTTTTCGCCGTGATGTCGATTTACTCGACCTGGTATCTGCTGGACTGTCTGTATGCCGATCGCAAGGACCGCAGCGTATTGTTCTGGAAGTCGATGCCGATTTCCGATACCACGACGGTCCTGTCCAAGCTCGCAACCGCTTTGATCGTGATTCCTGCGGTGTACTTTGCGGGAGCCGACCTGACCACGCTCATCATGGCCTTCATCGTCTCCGTTCGATGGAGTGCATCCATTGACGGCGCCTTGTGGCACGCCAACCTCTGGCTGCAGCTGCAGACGTTATGGCTCTACATGATCGCGACGACCGCACTCTGGTACCTGCCGATCGCCGCGTATTTGCTGGTCGTGTCCGCCTGGGCCAAACGCGCCGTCATGCTGTGGTCCCTCCTGCCTCCGCTGACATTGGTCCTGGCCGAGCGCTGGTTTTTCAACAGCCATGTGATCGCGGACGTGCTGGGCAAGAGACTGTTGGGTTATCCGGCGCAGGCATTCCGCGACGACCCGGGCTCCAGTTCTTGGGTGACCACCGTCGTGCACAATGACACCATTACGACGCCCATCAGCATCTGGGGCTTCTTCAACGTCGGTGGATTCTTTTCCAGTGCGGAAACCTGGATCGGCATCGCCGTCGGCGCCGCGCTGATCGTCTGCGCCATCCAGCTGCGGACGCGGCGCACCGAGATCTGACGGGCTGCGCGCGCAAGCCGAGGCGGCAAACCGGTTGCGCCGATCCGTTCCTTCTTGGGATTCAGACCCGAGCAGTGCAAAATAGCGGCGTTTCGATGTCATCATCTCGAGGAGCGCCGATGTACAAGACCAAGATTGATCTCTCGGAGAAGACCCGCCGCAACGTCATTGTCATACTGAATGACCGGTTGGCCGATGCGATTGACTTGCAGAGCCAGGTCAAGCAAGCACACTGGAACGTGAAGGGTCCGAATTTCATTGCCCTGCACGAGTTGTTCGACAAGATCTCCGATGTCTTCTTGGAACAAATCGACACGATCGCCGAACGCGTGACGAGCTTGGGAGGTACGGCAGAAGGCACGGTGGCCGTCGCCGCCAAGCGCAGCAAATTGAAGAATTATCCGTTGAGCATCACGGCCGGCAAGGATCATCTCTTTTATCTGTCGACGCAGCTATCGGTGTTCGGCAAGGCGGCCAGAGCGGCCATCGACGACGCGGACAAATTGGGCGATGCGGATACGGCGGACCTGTTCACGGGAATATCCCGCGACGTCGACAAGTACCTCTGGTTCCTCGAAGCGCATCTGCAAGAGAAAGCCTGATGGCCGATCCTGCGATGGGCAATCGGCCGGAGCCGGGCATCGACCCCGGCCTCGAGTCGGTTTTCAGCACGCTGCGAGGATTACTCACCGCAGGGGAGACCTTGGAGGCATGGGCCGTGCAGCATCGCTTGTTTGCACTGACGCATCGCCGCGCCTGCATCGCAGCCACGAGCGGGCGGTTTATTTCGCTCAATCGCCGCCTGCTCGGCGGCTATGAATCCGCCGACATTCGCTGGCAGGACCTCAAGGAAACCCGCATCAGCGCGGGAATTCTCGCCGCGGACCTCACGCTGGTGGCGCAGAGCAGCTCCGACCTCAACATCGGATCCGAGGTGAATCGCGTATGGACCTTCGCCGGCTTGTGCAAGGATCAGGCGCAGTCCATGTATCGAATTTGCCAGCAGCACGACCAAGTGTGGCGCGAGAAGCGCCGAATCCGGGAGCTCGAGGAATTGCGCGCAAAATCGGGCGGCGTGCAAATCGGCGGCGGTCAGGGCGGCTACGCCGGCGCAGACTCCGCGGGCGCGGAATCGGAACCGGCTCGGCGCCTGCGGCAGGCGCGCGAAATGCTCGACGCCAAACTCATCAGCGACTCCGAGTTCGAGTCGATCAAGGCCAAGATCGTCTCCGGCCTGTAGACTGACGGGCATCTTCGCACCGAGACGTTGAGCGGCCCAGCGTCAAGGGCCTGGGGGGATAGGAAGCCTGAGGGCAACGGGGGGAACAGTTGCCCTCAGGCTTCCCATCCCCCCAGGCTGTTCGCGTCGGACCGCTCGACGGTTCGAGCACTCGCCGGGCGGGGGAAGGAGCTGCAAGGCAACTGCTCCGCTCCCCCGTTGCCTTGCAGCTCCTTCCCCCGCCCGGTGTCCGTTGACGCAGCGCCCGAAACAGCTTGATGCGTTCGCCGAAAGATTTCGCCACGTGTTCGGGCTGCAAGGCGCGCGTCTGATTGAACGTGGGCGTACCGCCGTTCGCCGACGCAAAATCATTGAAGTCGATCAAGAAGTCATCCCAGCCCGCATCGCCGGTGGACGAAGGCTCGAGAGTGAACATCGGGCCTGAATAACTGGCGCTGAACAAGGAACCGCGGTCTTGATGCAGCCGGCTCGCACCGCTGACCACGTTACAACGGTATCGATGTTCCTTGTAGTATGACTTGCAGAACGTAAAATATTCCGACAGCACCTTGGGGAAATTGCCTTGAGGGAAGGCCCAGAGACTGTAGGTATGGCGCGCCTTCCATGCTTCGTTCGGCATGTCGCGCATCCACTCATGCGCATACATGGCCACTCCGCGGGTGCTCCGATGATCGAGCGTCGCACGCAGCGCCTTCTGCATCACTGCGCGAAGTCCCGGCGCTGCCAGCACGCTGCCCACGGTCGAGCCGAAAGCCGGCAACACATTGCGCATCACGGAATTGCGGATCTGCCAAATCCCGGAGCGGCTCAAGGAGGCCGATTCGTCGAGCGTGCGGCGCTCAACCGTGATTCGATCGTTGAACGGCGAGATGTGCAGCCGCAATGCACCCGGCGCGTTGACGATCGGACCGAACCGCGCCGTGAATTCCTTGATCGACAGCACCTGATAATCGATCTTGACCGGCGTCAGCGGCCGCACGCGAAGGACGACCTCGTGCACGACACCCAGCAAACCGAAGCTCGAGCGCAGCACGCGCATCAGGTCGCGCTCCCGCTCGGTGACGGTCATTTGCCTGCCTTGCGGGGTGATCAACTTCAATTCCGTGACGCAGGAGGACAGTTGCGCGACGCCCGCGCCGTACGAAGCCTGGGGTAGGGTGGTGACGGCTACGGCCCCGAGGGAAATCTGGCCCATTTCGGGGGTCAGCGGCAACTCGAGGCCGCGCTCGGCGAGCGCGCGCACCAGGGTACCCACGCGTACGCCGGCCTGGGCCCGCACCGTGGTCTCGCCGAATTCGAGGATTTTGTCGAGCGTACCGGTGTCGACGGTGGTACCGCCGTCTCCGCCCACGCAGCGCGTCTGCGAATAATCGGCGCCCACCATTCGAATGGGGGTGGGATAGCTCTTCGTTTTGGCCAGGACGGCCGGAAGGTCTTCGAAGCGCTTCAGCTTGAGGACGATCCGTGGCCGGCGATAAATGCCCGATGAGTCCGCCCCGGGCGAACGAGTGACCTTACTTACCATATGCTTCCCCCCGGAAGAATAAAGTGACGCTGAAATTCCGCTGGCTGTCGGGGGGCACAAAACCGAGAGGTTTTCGGATTGTGCGATGCACGAAGGTTACTGGCGACCCCGCTATCGTCAGGCTTCTCTCTAGAAGCCCCTTAGACCGGTGGTTTTGCGTCCCCACCTTTCGGCGGGTTTGCCCTTAAACAGCATCTCTACTATGCGATGGATGGAGCGCTTCTGTAAAGCGGTTTTTTAACCCATGAGGAGCAGGGTTTCGGCGTGCTCGACGGCTTCCGGGGTGCCGCACACCACGACCACGTCCCCTTCCTTGAACAAGGTATCAGGGGCGGGTTCGCGTCCGACGATGCCGTCCCGGCGCACCGCGCTCACCGAGGCGCTCGATCCGCGGGCGGCGAGATCCGCGACGCTGCGGCCCACCGCCCAGGCGTGAGGCGGCAGAATGACGCTGTGCAGTTCCTCGCGAAAGGCGTGACTCGAATCGAGGTGCTCGGCATCGGCGGCGCGGAAGTACTGGCGCAACATCCCGTAGCGATGGCTGCGAATGCCGTTGACGGTCCGAATCACGCGCGGCACGGGCAACTTCAGCAGCAGCAACAAATGCGACAGCAACATGAGGCTGGCCTCGAAGGTTTCCGGCACCACTTCCGTCGCTCCCGCCGCCTGCAGCGCCTCGAGTTTGGTGTCGTCCTGGGTGCGCACCAGGATCGGCACGTCATCGCGCAATTCGCGGACCGCCCGCAGAATGCGCAAGGCCACTTCAGGGTTCGCAAAAGTGATCACCACGCAGCTTGCATGCGCGACCCCGACATTCTCCAGCACCTTGACCTGGCCGGCATCTCCGTAAATGACCGGATCGCCGGCTTGCCGGCCGAGGCGAATCCGGTAGGCGTCGAGCTCGAGGGCAATGTACTCGAAGCCGGTCTTTTCGAGCACGCGCGCGATATTCTGGCCGACGCGGCCGAAACCGCAGATGACGACATGATCGCGCTCGGCGACGGCCAGGGTTGCCTGAGTTTCGCGCATCGCCTCGCTGTGCGGAGGGCCGGACTCGCCGAGCAAGGCACGCGTAATTCGCCGATTGTGCCGTATGAGGAAGGGCGAGAGGACCATGCTGAGAACGGTGGCGGCCAGCAGCGGCTGCACGACCGCCGGATCGAGCAATTCGCGCCTCAACAACAGGGTCAACAGCGCAAATCCGAACTCCCCGCCCTGGCCCACCACCACGCCGGTGCGCAAGGATTTGAACCAGCTCTTCGTCGCGGGTTTGGCGGCGACGGTGACCACCGCCACCTTGAGCAGCAACACGCCGACGAGAGTTGCCGCGACCTGTGGAAAATGCCGCACCAGCAGCCCGACATCGAGCAGCATGCCGACGGTGATGAAGAAGAGGCCGAGCAGCACCTCACGATAGGAACGGATCGTCGCCTCGATCTGGTGGCGGAATTCGGTCTCCGCGAGCATCATGCCGGCGAGAAAGGCGCCGAGCGCGAGCGACAGGCCCACCGCGTGAGTAGCCCAGGCGGACGCCAGCACCGCGAGCAAGACGGCGAGCGAAAACAACTCGGCAGAGCGCACCGAGGCGATGACGAGGAACAGCGGCCGCAGCAGCCAGCGTCCGGCGGCAAGAACCAAGAGCAAGGCGAGCACCGCGATGCCGATGGCGCCGGCGATGTGCCTGGCATCGGCGACCCCCCCGGCGCCGGTCAGCACCGATACCAGGGCGAGAAACAGTGGGAAGCTCAGGTCCTGAAACAGACAAATCGCCACGGCCAGGCGTCCGTGAGTCCGGTTGTTCTCCGACATGGCCACGGCGCCGCCGATCACCACGGCCACTGCCGGCACGACATCGAAGAAGAGGGTTGAGCCCGTTGCCACGATGCCCGCGGTGATCAGCACCTGTGCGCCGCCGACGCCGAGCACTTCCCAGCGCATCGCCACCAAACGGGGCAGGGAAAATTCCAGACCCAGAGTGAATACCAGGAATACCACTCCGAAGTCCGCCAGCAGCTGCGTAGTCTCGTTGTCGACCGCGAGGGCGAAAGCATGCGGACCGAGGAGCATCCCCACCGCGAGATATCCCAGTATCGCCGGCAGCTTCAGCTTGCGCACGCCCGCGACCACGCACACCGAAGCGGCGAGCAGGATCAGGATTTGCAACAGCGGATCGTTATGCATCGCGTCCTCGAAATGAACAGAGCGGCGCCGCTGCCTGCTAGCATATGGCGATGAGTCCAAGTATGACCGTCCTTAAGCTCGAAGGAGAAGGCGACGATTGGCGGTTGCGGCTCGACGGCGATTGGTCGCTGGCGGCGATGGCGCAAATCGAGACGCAGCTGCACGCCCTGCCCGGCGGGCTGCACGGCACGCTGAACTGCGACTGGTCGCGCATGGGCTTTGCTGACGCGGCTGGACGGCATCGGCGCCCAGCACTTCGACGTTCGCCACACCGGGGATCCGCCGCACTTTTTGGAGCTGCTGCAGAAACTTAGGGACTACGCCCAAGCCGCGCCGGCGGCGCCCGAAGCCGCGCCGAGTCTGGAACGTTCCGTGAGCGTTGTGGGGCGGTGGGCGGTGCTCCAAGGCGCCGAAGGGCGCGCCGTGATCGGATTCTTCGGCCGTCTGGTCACGGTTCTCCGGGAGTCCTTCTCCCGGCCGCGGGCGCTGCGCCCGTCGTCGCTGGCGCGGCACATCTATGAGACCGGCATCACCGCCATCCCCATCGTGTCGCTCATCGCCTTTCTGATCAGCGTGATCGTGGCGTATCTGGGAGCGCAGCAGCTGGGCAGGTTCGGCGCCGACATTTTCGTCGTGGATCTCGTGACCATTTCCGTGCTGCGCGAAATGGGGGTGCTGCTGACGGCCATCATCGTCGCCGGACGTTCCGGAAGCGCTTTTGCGGCCGAAATCGGCGTGATGCAGCTCAACGAGGAAACCGACGCGCTGCGCGCCATGGGCATGAATCCGATCGAGCTCCTGGTAGTGCCCCGGCTGCTCGCCCTCGTCATCGCTCTGCCTTTGTTGACGGTGATTGCGGATGCCATGGGGCTGGCCGGCGGCGGACTCCTGTCGCTGCTGAATTTGCACATCCCCTTGCCGCAATTCATCAGCCGCCTGCGCGAATCGCTGTCGCCGACGACCTTTTGGGCGGGCATGGTCAAGGCGCCGGTGTTCGCGGTGCTGATTGCCATGGTGGGCACTTACCGCGGAATGCAGGTGCGCGAATCCGCCCGCGAACTCGGGCGCTTGACCACGGTCGCCGTGGTGCAATCCATCTTCATGGTCATTCTGGCCGACGCGCTCTTCGCGGTCTTGTTCGTGCAGATAGACTTCTGATGCCGGAACCAGCCGCAACTTCCGTCGTTCGCGTACACGGTCTCGTCAGCCGCTTCGGCGCGCAGGTCGTCCACGACGGACTCGACATGGAAGTCAGATCGAACGAGATCTTCGGCGTCGTCGGCGGTTCGGGAACGGGAAAGTCCGTGTTGCTGCGCACGATCTTAGGATTGCGGCGGCCCGATGCCGGCACCGTCGAGCTCTATGGCAAGGACGTGCAGGAACTGGCGGCCGCCGATCGCAGCGCATTGGTCCAGAGCTACGGCGTGACGTTTCAGAACGGTGCGCTGATCAGCTCCTTGACCGTGGCGCAGAACGTTCAATTGCCGCTGCGCGAATATCATCCCATGTCCGAGGAGACCCTCGACGAACTGGCGGAATTGAATCTCGCGTTGGTGGGACTCCCGCGGGATGCCGGGACGAAGTATCCGTCGCAATTGTCCGGCGGCATGGTCAAACGCGCCGCGTTGGCGCGGGCGCTCAGCCTCGAACCCAAGCTCTTGTTTCTGGACGAGCCGACGGCCGGCCTCGATCCCATTTCCGCCGCGGCCTTCGATGAGCTACTGTTGTATCTTCATTCCCAACTGCGGCTCACCGTGGTCATGATCACCCACGATTTGGATACCTTGTTCAGAACTTGCAATCGGGTCGGGGTCATCGTCGACGGACGCATGATCACCGATACCTTGGAGGGAATGCTGCAGAATCAGAACGCGTGGATACACGAGTATTTTCATGGGCCGCGGGCGCGCGCCGCCGAAAAGGGTGCGCATGGATAGGGACGCGAACTACGTGGCCGTCGGCGCCTTCGTGCTGCTGGTCATCGCCATGGCCGTGTCTTTCGTGTTGTGGTACACGAATCAGCAGGACAAACGCATCTATCTGCGTTATGAGATCTACTTCCCCGGTACCGTCAGCGGACTCACCCCGGGCAGCCCGGTGCGCTACCTCGGGGTCGACGTGGGCAAGGTGGCGCGCATCTTGATCGATCCGCAACAACACAACCGCGTGCTCGTCATCGCCGATATCGAAGCCACTGCTCCGATCGATGGGCGCACTCGGGCTTCCTTGAGTCTGCAGGGCATCACCGGCCTTCTGTACATCGATTTGAAGCAGTACGGCAAGTCCACGGTGCCGGGCGTGCTTGCAGACGGTCTGCATTATCCCGTCATTCCCTCGGTGCCGTCGGACTTCGACGTATTGTTGAGCAACCTGCCCGCACTGACCACGAATCTCGTGGAGCTGGTGGACCGGGTCAATCAGGTATTCAGCGACGAGAACGTGCGTTCCTTCAAGGCGACGCTCGACAATGCGCGGCTCGCCAGCGACCGGCTGCCCGGCACGCTGCGCGAGGTGCAGGGATTGGTGGCGGACGCGCGGAGCACCTTCCAGGAAGTGAAGGGGGCGGCCGCCGACCTGCGGGCAATCGAGGCGCAAGCCGCACCCGATCTGGAATCCACCCTCGCCAACATGCGGCGCGTCGCGGACAACCTGGCAAAGACCTCGGATCTTTTGGAGCACTTCGTGGCGGACAACGAGCCCGTCGTCACGCGGTTCACGCATCAGAGCCTGCCGGAGTTCGAGCAGCTGCTGCGCGAAAGCCGCCAGGCGGCGCGCGATTTTCGCGACCTGTCGCGCAGCCTGAAGCAAAATCCCTCGCAGCTCATCTATGAGCCGAACTACCGCGGCGTCGAGGTGGCGAAGTGATTCGTTTGGCCGGGCGGGCGGGCCTTCTTGCGGCCATTTGCCTCGCGGCCTGCACGGGCTCGCTGTTCCAAAGCAAGGTTAAGCCGCCCACCGTCTATTGGCTGTCGGCCGGCGCGGAATCGCCGGCCCGCGGCGCGCCGGCCGCGGACCCGCCCGCCACCGGTACGCCGGCCGCCGCCATTCCCGTCGATCTCGCGATTCTCAAGCTCAGAATGCGGCCCGGACTCGAATCCGACCGCATCGCCGTGCTGTATCCGGACCGCCATCTGGATTATTTTGCCGACGCGCGCTGGAGCGGACCGCTCGGCGAAGTGCTCGAGGACCTCGCGGTGCAAGAATTTCGCTCGCACGCCAACTTACGCAGCGTGAGGGGCGATGCGTCGGTATTCGGGAGCGCCTACTGGCTCGAGATCGAGGTCGCGGATTTTCAAGCGGAATATACGTCCGCGGCGACGGCTCCCACGGTGCACGTGCATCTGCTGGCCCGCCTCGGTGGTTCAGGCGATCGGCGCATTCTCGGACAGTTCATGGCGAATGCGCAGCAGCCGGCCGCCGAGAATCGATTGACCGCGATCGTCGACGCCTTTGCGCACGCGGCGGATGCGGCACTGACGGAGCTCGCGGCCCATGCCGACGAAGCCCTCGCCAAGACTTCAGAAGCTCGATAGGCCGGTGGCCTCCGCGAACCGATAGCGCCAATAGGAGGCCGGCGATGGATGCTCAAAATCCGCCCCGGCAGCGGCGTTGGACCAAAGCTTGCTGAAATATTCGGTGACCGCGCGCGCCGGTGCGGCCCGCGCGGGCATGCGAAGTTCGACGCTTGATTCGAGATTCAGATCGCCGAGCATCCAAAGATCGTTGCGGTGCTGGACCACGAGCAGCTTGGGAAGCGACGCTTCCGTTCCGGATGGGCACCAACGCACCTCGATGTGGCCGCTGCCGCCATCGAGGAGTTCGCCGGCCACCGCCTGATTCGGCATCCGGTTCCGAGCCAGCAGCACTTGCAGGCGCGCGCCGCGCCCGGCCGCGCCCAACGCAGCCGCGACGAGGCGCCGATCGCTCCAGTTTTGCACGGCGATGCTGATCTCGTCGCCGCTGCCTGCCGCGGCGATGGCATCGAGGAGTGCAGTCTCGATGGCGCCCTCGGTGAGGAATCGAGCATCGATGGAACCTACTCCGCGGCCGTCCATGGGCGGGCCCGCCGGCAGGCGATCGTCATCCGAGGACCATGCCGCAACCTCGAGTTCGCCGGCGATCATCGAGCGGGCCAGAGATCCCCGCAGAATCAGGCCGGCGGAGGCGCCGGCGGACCCGATGACGGCAGTCCAGCCACCGGAACCGTCGTCTGCCACCACGAGCTGCCGCTGGTCTGCCTTGAAGTTCCGCATCCGCGACCATGCCGGCAAAGTGACTTGTCCCGGCGTCTCATCGAAGGGGTCGCTCCACCAGCCGAACATCAGCCGCCACAACCCGGAATAGAGCGGGTTCGAATCGCGCAATCGTTCCAGCCGCACGCGGGCGACGATGATGCCGGACTCTTCCAACGAGGTCAGCGTTTGCAGCGGAGTACCGCCGAACGCCTCGTTGCAGGGGTCGGTCACCAGCACGATTCGCAGATTGGGCCGGGCACGCCTTCGCGCCAGCAGGTGTTGGGCGAGCTCCGGGCTCACCGGAGACCGATCGACCACGATCAGCTGTTCGGCATGATCGATGGCCGACATCACCCGCCCGGGACCCCCCGGGCGGCGCGCTGATTCCTGCACGAAATCAACATCTGCCTCCGATAAGCGGGAAACCTGGGAGGCGATATGCGTTCCCGGCGGCAGCGGTTTCGCCAAATTCCAGAAGACCAGCGACAGCCACGCGAGCAGCAGCATCAGAAGAACGATCCGGGTGCCGCGCACGAATCGCGACCGGGTGGCGGGTGCCGGCGGATCGGTGTCCGACATGGCGGTCAGTCCGCTCGAGCGCCGTCCCCAGTTCCATCCAGCGCGTCTCCATGGAAACCGCGTCGCGCATCAAATCTGCGTGCTGCGCCTGGAGTCCGCGATGCATGGGGTCCTTGCAAAGCTCCTCTTCGATCAGCGACCGTTCCGCCGCGATCGCGGCAATGCGCTCCTCGATCTGCCCGAGCTCTCGGCGCAGCGCGCTCATTCGGCCGCGCGACTTCAATGCGGCCGCGCGGGCAGCCGCGCGGGCGTCCGCCGCTGCGTCCTGCCGCGCGCGCTTCGGCACGGCACTCTTTGCCTCGGCCGGCCCGGTCTTGACGCCTGCCCTCAAGCCTTGCTGGTAGTCGTCCAAATCTCCCTCGAAGACCGTCAGCTTGCCGTCGGCGATCACCCACAGCGAATCCGCGACCGTTTTGATCAAGTGACGATCATGGGACACGATCACCATTCCACCCTCGAAGCTCTGCAATGCGACGCTGACCGCGTGGCGCATGTCGATGTCGAGATGATTGGTCGGCTCATCCAGCAACAGGAGGTTGGGCCGCCGCGCCACCAGCAGAGCCAGAGTCAGGCGCGCCTTTTCGCCGCCTGAAAATCGGCCCACCGGTTCGAACGCCCGGTCGCCTTCGAAGCCGAATCTGCCCAGATGGTCGCGCACGCGTTGCTCATCGCCCTTGGCGAAATCCGGTCCTCCCAAATTGCGCAAATGCCAAAAAGCGTCGCAGTCCGGCTGCAGCTGCTCCATCTGCTGTTGCGCGAAGTAGCCCACGTTCAAATCCGCCGCGGGAATGCGCCGGCCCGCGAGCGGCGCCGCCTCGCCCGCCAGCATCTTGGTCAACGTCGATTTGCCGGCGCCGTTCGGCCCGAGCAAGGCGATCCGATCGAGCGGCCCGATGGAGACATTGATGTCGCCGACGATGCGGGTATGCGCGTAGCCGCAGGCAGCGTCTTCCACGGTCAAGAGGGGGCGCGGCGTTTTGAGCGCAGCGGCAAATTCGAACTCGAACGGGCTGTCGACGTGCGCCGGAACGATGCGCTCCATGCGCTCCAGCATCTTCAGCCGGCTTTGCGCCTGGCGCGACTTGGTGGCGCTGGCGCGAAAGCGATTCACGAAGGAGGTGATTTCCGCCACTCGGCGTACCTGCCGCGCCTGCAGTACCCGCTGCAATGCCAGTTCCTCCGCGCGCTTTTGCTCGAACTGCGAGTAGTTGCCCGAGTAGGCGTGGATGGCACGATTCTCGATGTGCAGCACCCGGTCGATGATGGCGTCGAGGAATTCGCGATCGTGAGAAATCATCAGCAGGGTTCCCTGGAACGTCTTCAGCCAATCTTCCAGCCAGACTATGGCGTCCAAATCCAGGTGATTCGTGGGCTCGTCCAGCAGCAGGAGATCGGCCCGCGAGCATAGTGCGCGCGCCATCGCCAACCGCACCCGCCAGCCTCCCGAGAACTCCGCCACCTCACGCTCATGATCCGCCGTCCTGAAGCCGAGCCCGTGCATGACCGCCGCCGCCCGCGCCCGCGCACTGAAGCCCTCGATTGCCTGCAACGACGCATAGCCTTCGGCGATTGCCATGGCCGAAGCGGATCCGCCCTGATGGTCGGCCTCGGCGTCCGCGATGGCAGCGAGCACTCTGCGGAGCTCTGAATCTCCGTCCAATACGAATTCGATCGCAGCACGGCTGCTCGCGGCGACTTCCTGTTCAACGTGGGCAATCTTCAAGTTCGCCGGCCGATCGATGTCGCCTCGGTCAGCGGCGAGTTCGCCGCGAATCGCCGCGATCAGACTCGACTTGCCGGTGCCGTTGGCGCCGGTGATTCCGACCTTGTCGCCGCGGAATACGGTGAAATTGACCTGCTCGAACAGCGGCTCCGGACCGCGCCGCAGGGTGAGATCCCGAGCAGATAACACAGGGGATGGCTACGAAGATAATCTGATCGGCCGCAAGACCGTCGGAACGCACAAGGTCGCGTGATGGGGCGCCCCGCCGACCTGGGCGGACAGAATAGCGAGCATTTTGCCCGCTTCCATGGCATCGCCGAACAAGCGCCCTTGAGCATAGTAGCAGCCATGCCTACGCAGGAATTCGAGCTGCTCGGATGCTTCCACGCCTTCGGCAATCACCTCCAGATCGAGGCTCTTGCCCATGTCGATGATGGTACGGACGATGGCGGCGTCGTCCGAGTCCACCGCGGCATCGCGGACGAACGATTGGTCGATTTTCAGGGTGCCGATCGGAAATTGCTGCAACGCCGACAGCGAGGAGTATCCCGTGCCGAAATCGTCGATGGCCAGGTTCAAGCCCATGGCGTACAGCTCGTTCAGCAGCCCGATGGTGCGTTTCGGGTCCGTCATCAAGGTGGTTTCCGTGACTTCCAGTTCGAAGCAGGTGGGGGAAACTTCGTGCTTGCGGAACACGGCGCGGCAGCGGGCGATGAAGCTTGCTTGCTTGAGCTGACGCAGCGAGAGATTGATCGCGATTCGGCCGGGTTCGGGCACGGATTTCTGCCATTCGCGGTAGTCCGAACACACGCGGTTCAACACCCACTCGCCGATGTCGAGTATCAGGCTGGTCTCTTCGGCGAGGGGAATGAAATGCGAGGGCGAAATGTCGCCGTGGCCCGGCAGACGCCAGCGGAGCAGCGCTTCGGCGCCGACCACGCGGCCGTTTCTGAGATCCACTTTGGACTGATACAGGATGACCAGCTCGTCGCGTTCCAACGCACGCCGCAGCTTGCTCTTCAACATCAGTCTTTCGACCGCCGCGGCATTCATTTCGGGCACGTAGAACGCACAGGAGTTGCCGCCGTTCTGTTTCGAGTGATACATCGCCGCATCGGCATTGCGGATCAAATCGATCACATTCTCGGCGTCGTATGGGCAGATGGCGACGCCGACGCTCGCGGTTAAATAGACTTCTTGTTGGTTCACGTAGAACGTGCGGCTTATCTCGTCGAGCAGCGTGCGCGCGAGGGTGCCTATGCTCGCGCGATTGTCGACGTCCATCGGCAGATCATCGACGAACATGGCGAACTCGTCGCCCGCCAGCCGGCCGATGACCGTGTCCTTGCTCAGGTTTCTGGTGAGGCGTTCGCTCAAGATCTCCAGAGTTCGATCGCCGGCGGCGTGTCCGAAGGTATCGTTGACCTCCTTGAATCGATCCAAATCCAGATAGAGGAGCGCGAGCGAGCGCTGGCTGCGCCGCGCGCGCGCGATCGCCTGCTGCAGCAAATGCTGAAACTGCATGCGATTCGGCATTTTCGTGAGCGTGTCGTAGCGCGCTAGATAGCGGATACGCCGCTCGGCGCGCTTGCGCTCGGTGATGTTGCGCGCCACATAAATGTTGCCTTGGAACTGAGGATCAGCCGTGGTGATCTCCGAACTCGCCATGGAGACCGGAATGGTTTGTCCGCTGGCCGTGCGCAGCACGGTCTCGCGCGCCTCGGGGGCCGAGTTCGTCAAATCGAAGCCGTTTTTGTGCGCCTCGTCGATGAAGCTCACCAAAGGCTTGCCCAGTAAATCCGCTTCCTGGTAGCCGAGCAGTCTCTGGGTGGCCTCGTTGCAGCTTTTCACGATGCCTTCGGGCGAAGTCACCAAGACGGCATCACTCAGACTGTTGAGCACCGTGTTGAGATAGTTCTTGGTGATGGTCGTTTCATTCAGCTTCTGCCGCATGCGTTCGAGCGCGAATTGTAGGTCGCCGAGCTCATCGTGGCGCACCACGGCGAGCGGCCGGGTGTAGTCGCCCTGGCCGATCCGGTCGGCGCTCTTGACCAGCGCAGAGATGGGTCCCGACAGCTGCCGGGCGATGAACCAGGCGCCGGCCAGCCCCAAGACCAGCAGGGGGAGGGTGATGCCGGCAAGCAGGCCGCGCATGCGCTTGATCTGCATGCCTTGCTGGCTTTCCAGCTGGGCACCCAGGCTGGTGAGAGTTTCGCGCATCTCGGCGCGGCTCATCCAGATACGCAGACTTCCGACCCGCTGCACCGGTGCCGATACCAGATTCGAGTGGATGGTGCTCTGGAAGACGAACCAGTCGCCCGCAGCTTGCGCGGCGGGATCGCCGCCGCGGAACAGCACCGTGCCGCGGGCATCCAACACCTCGACTCTGCCGATGTCGCGCTCGTCGAGCAGCCGCTGGGCGATCGATGCGACAGCGGTCTTGTTGCCGGAGCTCAGCGCAGGCGCCAGCGAGGTGGCGGTGATTTCACTCAGGCTGCTCGCGCGCGTTTCCAGGTCAGCTTCCAGTTTCTGGGCGACCGTGGCATAGGTGAGCTGGTTCACGTCCGCGGGGTCGACCCGGTGTTCGTAGTACGACAGGCCGCCGAGGAGCAGGGACAGCACGGCCCCGACCGCCAGTGCGAGCAGCAAGTACTTGGTTTTTAGGCTTCGCGCCATTGACTACACCGGGGCCGTCCGCATCGTGGAACCGGACGGAATGATACCCGTTCACGCCAAACCCTATAAGGGGCCCGGTACAATCCCTATGATGGAAGCGGAACATGCGAATTGATATCTATTCGGATACGGTTTGTCCTTGGTGCTATCTCGGCAAACGGCGCTTCGAGCTCGCGCTGGCCGCGCGCCCGCAGCATGAGCCGCGCGTGACTTGGCGGCCTTTCGAGCTGAATCCCGACATGCCCGCCGAGGGCGTCGATCGTGCGATCTACCTTGCCGGCAGGATCGGCCCGCCGGAACTCGTGGCGGAAGCCCACGCCGAGCTCGGGCGCCAGGGGAGGGCCAGCGGCATTGAATTCCGGTTCGATTTGATCCAATGCATGCCGAATACCCGCCGGTCGCACCTGTTGATGGCTCATGCGGCTCGTCGCGGCCGCCAAACGGTGCGCGCCTATTTCGAGGAGGGCTGCGACATCGGCGACACTGAGGTGCTGGTTCGGCTGGGAGTCGAAGCGGGTCTCCCGGAGTACGAGACTCGTTCGGCGCTCGTTTTGCGTGCAGGCCAGGACGGCGTGATCGCCGCTGAGCGCCACGCCGCGGTTCTCGGGATAACCGGCGTTCCGACCTTCGTATTCGACGGCCAATACACGATTTCAGGCGCGCAGGAGGTCGGGACCTTCGCCCGGGTCATTGATCAGGTTGCTGATTTTGCCGCGGCCCGCGACGAGGCGTCGTGAACGACGGTGAACTCACCGGGCGGGTCCGCACCCACATCGCCGACGTGCCCGAGCCCGAGTGCGCCCTGCACGGGCATGCGGTCGCCCCTTTCTTTAATTTGCGCCGGGCAGCCCTGGCCGACGGCTTCGATCCGGTGCCGCACAGCAGTTTTCGCGACTTTGCGCGGCAACTGGCGATTTGGAACGGCAAATTCAGCGGCCAGAGGCCGATGTTCGACGCCTCGGGTTCGCCGCTCGACGCGAGTGCCTTGAACCCCGACGAGCGCATCGAGGCGATTCTATTGTGGTCCGCTCTCCCCGGGGCGAGCCGACACCACTGGGGTACGGATATCGATCTCATCGATCGCAATGCCGCCCCGCCGGGCTACCGGGTACAGCTCACGCAAGAGGAGTTCGCACCGGCCGGGCCCTTCGCACCGCTCGCCGAGTGGCTGGAGACGAACGCGGCCCGGTTCGAACGCGGCCCGGTTCGGATTTTTCCGCCCGTTCCGCGGCGTACTGTCGGGCGTCCGGCCCGAACCCTGGCATTTCAGTTTTGCCCCGGTTGCCGAAAACGCGCGCCGCAGCTTGACCCCGGCCGTTTTGCATAAGGCCATCGCTGCGGCGCCGCTATTGGGGAAGGAACAGGTACTCGGGCGGCTCGACGAGTTGCACGCGCGTTATGTCGCGGCCATCGATTGGCCGTAGTAGCTCGTGTCTCAGGGACGTTGAGCGTTTGCGCATGGTCTGGGGGGAGAGGCAGCGTCAAGGCAACGGGGGGAGCAGTTGCCTTGACGCTGCCTCTCCCCCCAGACCGTTCACCTAGGGCCCGTCAACATTCCTGTGCAGACACGCGGCCACTGCCGCCGGCGCCGAGTGACTATCGGTTCGAGCATTCGTCCGGAAGGGTGAGAAGCCTCAAGGCAACTGCTCTCTTACGTTGCCTTGAGGCTTCTTACCCTTCCGGGCGAAGCCATTACTAGGCCCAGAGGGCCTTGAGGTGCGTCAGCATCAGGCCGCGGACTTGGCCCATCTGATTGTCGTCGGAGGTGAACAGCGGTGGATTTCGCCGCAACATCGGCCAACGCTCGGTGCGCAGAACCCGGTGGAGGTACCCTAAGTTGCGTTCGATTGCCTCGAGATACGGGTTCTTGCCGGCGAACAGGGGTTCGACGTACCGGTAGGCGTGCTCGAATTCGCCCTCCAAGCGCTGAACGCGTGTTTCGCGCACGAACTCCGGAGTTTGCCGCAGCAAATCCAAGCCCGAGCTATAGCGAACTTGCAAGGCGCCATCGGTGCCGGTCGCGGCCGCGACTCCGCCGAGGACGAATTCCGGATACAGCCGGTCGCGGCACTTCTCGAGATAGCATCGATCCGCCATCTGCGCGATCAGATCCGCGGTGCCCAGCAGATGTCCTAGTTTGCGATCGCGGGGGTCGGTGAGCTGGATTTGGTCGAGTTTGATCTCATACCCCGTGAAGTGCACGATTCGGGTCGACACCGGCACCCAGTTTTCCATGCCGATGCTCGGCAGGAACCGGGCCAGAAAACGGGCGCTGCGGGTGACATGATAAAGGGTGAACTCGGCGCCATTGCGATGCTGCCGGTCGCCGAATTCCCGGATATATCCCGCATCGTGAAACAGCGATGTGACCAGTGCCATGACCGACCGCTCGGCCCCGAAGCGCATGCGAGTCTCGACGGTGCGGTCGTGCCCCACGAGGAGCCGTGCCATGGCCAAGGTCATATCCAGCGAGTGCTGGCGATCGTGGTAGATGGTATCGACGCCATGGTAGCCGGGCATCCGGCCCGTGAAGAGCTTGTCGAATTCCTCGAATGAGGTAGCGACCCGGTCGAACGACTCGCCCGGAAAGGCGGCCGTAAACAGCTCACGCACGGCGGCTGTCACTGCAGCCGTGGAACTGACTTGTACAGAATTCGTAACGTCGTAGTCGTTACGTCGAAGGTCGTGCATCCGGCAAAGTCTAGGCTCTTAAGGCCATCGGCGCCACGTGCCTGGTTCTCGATTTGCTGCAACTCTTTTGGGGCCGCATTAAGTCAATAGACCTTGATACCGCCGAATTTATGTTTGATGCGACGCGCCAAGGTGGCGTACCCCAGCCAGAAACCGCAGGAGAGCACCGCCAGCACCGCAACAATTGCAACCCACGCGTGCCCTGATATCGCCGCAATGATCCCTGCCGAAGCGCGGCCCGTCAACGCGCCGCTCGCCGTATCGAGTCCTGAAGCAGCCGCAGGCATCACTGCCGGTGCCCCGCGTGCGGCGTCGAGATCGGCTTGCCTGGCCGCAAGCTCCCGCTTGAGCTGCTCTACCTCGCTGCGCGCGGCCGCTTCGGCCAGCGCGGGTGTGGTCGCGCGCCTCTGGTCCAGTTCCTCTTCGAGCTTTTTGACCCGCACCGTGGCCGGCTCTCGCGTGGTGAGGTAGGCGGATTTGACCCAACCGACAGTCCCGTCATTCAGGCGAACTTCGGTAAAGTCTCCGTTGACGGCCAGCGTTTCCACACTGGCGCCGGAATGCAGCGTCGCCAGGCGTTGGCCCTGACCATTCTGCTCAGCGTACAGTCCCAGCACGAGTTCATCGCTGACATAGGCGGTCGCCGCCGTGGCCCTGACCGCCAGCAGCGTCAACAGCAGCAAGCCTACGGATTTCACGCAGCGATTCCGGTTTGCTTGAGCAGCGGGCGCACGTCGGGCTCGCGTCCGCGAAACCGGACGAAGGCATCCATCGCGTCCAAGCTGCCGCCGCGTGCGAGGATGGAATCGCGAAACCGCGCCGCCGTCGCACCGTCGAACACCCCGGCTTCTTCGAAGGCTTCGAACGCGTCGGCCGCCAGCACCTCTGCCCATTTGTAGCTGTAGTAACCCGCGGCGTAACCGCCCGAAAATATGTGCGCGAAGCTCGCCGGCAGCCGGTTGAAAGGCGCCGCCGGTACGACGGCCACTCGCCGCCGCACTCCGTCGAGCGTCTCGGCGACCCTGGCGCCGACCAGGGGGTTGAAGGACGCGTGCAGTTCAAAATCGAAGCTCGCCAGCTCGATCTGCCGCAGCGTGTCGAGCGCCGCGTTGAAGGTCCGTGTGCCCAACAGACGCTGCAGCATGTCGACAGGCAGAGGTTCGCCGGTATCCACATGGGCGGATATGAGCGGCAGAACCTCGGGGCGCCAGACGAAGTTCTCCATGAATTGACTGGGAAGCTCCACCGCATCCCAGGCCACGCCGTTGATTCCGGCAATGCTGGGGTAGGCCACGCGCGTCAGCATATGGTGCAAACCGTGGCCGAATTCATGAAACAGGGTGGTCACCTCCTCGTGCGTCAGCAGCGAGGGCCCCGTGCCCGCCGGCGCGGTGAAATTGCATACCAGCTGCGCCACGGGGAGCGCAGTTCCCGCGGGCAAGGATTTGGCGACGACGCATTCGTCCATCCAGGCACCGCTGCGCTTCTCGGCGCGCGAATACGGGTCGAGGAAAAACCCGGCCACGACCCGCTCGTTTTGATCGAGCAGATCGTAAAAGCGCACGGAGGCATGCCACACGCCGACTCCGGGCCGTTCCCGCACCGTGATGCCGTAAAGGCGCTGAATCAGCGCGAATAATCCGTCCAGCACCTTGGGCAGCGGAAAATAGGGACGCAGCGCCTCCTGCGACACCTTGAAACGGCTTTCCTGCAGCCGCTCGCTATAGAACGCCATGTCCCATGCGTGGAGCTTGCGGCCGGCAAATTCCTCCAGATCCGAAAACTCCTGGCGCCCCGCGGGCAGGCAGCGGCGCGCCAAGTCGTCCAAGAAGGCGAGCACCTGCTTGCTGCTCTTGGCCATCCGGGTGGCCAGCGCGTAATCGGCGAAGTTGTCGAAACCCACCAGTCGGGCGAGCTCATGACGCAGCGGCAGGATCTCGGCAATGATGGGATTGTTGTCGAACCGGCCGGCAGTGGGGCCGAGCTCAGACGCCCTCGTGATCCAGGCTTCATAGATGTCGCGGCGCAGTTGCGAGTTCTCGGCACTGGCCATGACCGTCATATAGGTGGGCTGGTCGAGCTTGAACAGCCAGCCCGGCTGATTGGCCTCGCGCGCATCCGCGGCGGCGCGATCGATGGCGTTCGCGGGTAAACCGGCGAGTTCCGCGCCATCGGTGACGCTGCGGGTGTAGGCGCGGGCGGCATCGAGCACATTCTCGGAAAACTTGGTGGCCAGCTGCGCCAGCCGCTGTGCGATCTCGCAGTATCGAGCCTTCTGCTCCGGGCCCAAATCGACTCCGGCGAGCCGAAAATCGCGCAGGGCATTTTCCACCACCTTGCGTTGCGCCGGATCGAGCGTGCTGCCTTCAGCTTTCAGCACATGGGCGTAGGCCGCTTGGAGGCCGGTGTTCTGGCCGAGTTCCGAGGAATATGCCGTCAGCAGCGGCACGCATTCGTTGTACGCCTCGCGCATGTCCACGGAATTGGCGACTGCGTTCAGATGGCCTATCGGGCTCCAGACCCGGCTCAATCGGTAGCTCAATTCCTCGACCGGTATGACCAGGGAGGCGAATGTCGGACTGGATTGCGCGGTCAGTTCTGCCAGGCGCAGCCGATTGTCCGCCAATACTTTCTCCAACGCGGGGCGGGCATGCCGCGCCTCGATACGGCCGAAGGCGGGCAGCGATTCGAATTCCAACAGCGGGTTGCTCACGCTGCAGATTCTATCAGACGCGCGTCAACATCCAGGTGAGAGCCGCGCTGCTCCCCACGAACCAACTGATCGCCGCCAGAGCGCGGCGCCGGAATCGCCGCGCCAGCGATTCGCCGTCGGAGGCAGCCAGGAGATATGACCGGCCATCCATCGGATCCGCCAGGACGTTCACCGGCGGCGGCGGCACTTCGGCGGCTCGGGCCTCCTGGACCTGCCGGCGGGCGGCGGCGCGGGCCTTTTCCCACTCCGCGGGGCTCAATGTTCCGTCATGGTCGGTGTCGAACCGCGCGAGCAGCGCGGCTTGGTCTTGCTTCCAATCGTGCAGCAAGTTGGTCACGGCGACATCCGGGTCCTCCACACTGGCACCCCCGATGCTGCGAAAGGCGCCGATCGCTTGTACGTGCTTGCCGAGCTCCAACCGGTGCTCGGTGTAGCGGAATTTGTCGGTCAGAACGTGGTCGACCAGCCAGCCGAAGGCGCCGCTGCCGTCCGGAATGCGCCCCCGCGGCCAAGCCTCCGGTCCGTACCAGACATTGGTGGCGCCCGGAATCACTTCGGCCCCCCGCGGATCGATCAGGCACCGGCCGGTGCCGTCGTCGAGAAGAAAGGATACTTCGCTGGTACCGCTGTCGACGGTGGACCAGCCTCGGGACTCGCGGCTGTTGCTCCGCTCCTCGACCTTGTAGCGCCACCAGGTGCACGGAATTCCGCTCAAGGGTGCCTTGTTCTGCGCATCCGGCGGCAGCCGCCCCTCGCCGCTCAATTCGACATAGCCCTGCGCCGCGGAGCGGATGCGCGAGATCGGGGTGTCCTCGATGAGTCGATTCTTGCCCCAGGCCTTGAAGGCGTACCAGAACGAATACACCGTGCTGGCGCCGAGGCCGGCGACGAGGAGCCAGAATTTGATTCGATCGCCGGACATGGCCGGATGGATCAGGAGCCTGTCTGACTAATGATCGCCGTCGCGAGGGCGACCCACGGCGAGCAGATTTTGGCGATCGTTTCGCGCGCATAGTGAGCACTATGCAAGCGAAAGGATCGCCGAAAGATGCCGCTGTGGGGCGGCCGTAGCAGGCGCATCATTAGTCAGACAGGCTCCCTAGGTACTGCTGAACAGCGCGCCGACGTTCACGTCGGCTTTATCGGCGGCGGAGAACTCGAGCAGGTGCGCCGGCGCGAAGCCGAAATTCTGCGCGATCACCACGTCCGGAAATACCTTCACCCGAATGTTGTTCAGATTGACTTGATCGTTGTAGAGCTCTCGGCGGTCGGCGATGGACTCTTCCAGGGCGGTGATCCTGCCTTGCAATTGCTTGAAGGTTTCGTCGGTCTTCAGTTGCGGATAGTTCTCGGCCACCGCGAATAACCGGCCCACCCCGGCCCGCAATTGCTGCTCGGCCGCGCCGACGGCGGCGACGTTGCCGGACGTGCTCGCGGAGCTGACCGAGGCCCGGGCACGCATCACTTTCTCGAGCGTTTCCTGCTCGAATTGCATGTAGCGCTTGCAGGTTTCCACCAGCTTCGGGAGCTCATCGTGGCGTTGCTTCAACAGCACGTCGATGTTCGCCCACGCGACTTTGACGTTTTCGCGCAAGTTTACGAGTCCATTGTAAATGCCGACGAAATAAACGACGAAAGCGACGCATAGGGCCAGGAGCACGACGAGACTGATCACCGAGCACCTCATCCGCGAGTTACGAACCCGCGCAGTATATCATTGGGTTTTCTCGGCCCTTCAGTACGGAGTTCACAGTGTCGGACCAAGCCTTCGATCTCCTCATCGTCGGTGGCGGCAGCGGCGGCCTGGCCTGCGCGCAGCGCGCGGCCGAATACGGGGCCAAGGCCGCCGTCATCGAATCGCACCGCTTGGGCGGAACTTGCGTGAACGTCGGCTGCGTTCCGAAGAAGGTGATGTGGAACGCAGCCAGCGTGGCACTGAGTCTCACGGATGCAAACGACTACGGATTCAACGTCACCGTGGGCGACAGTGATTGGCCGGCTCTCAAGCGCAAGCGTGACGCGTACGTGCTGCGGCTGAACGGCATCTACGAGCGCAATCTCGCCGCCAAGGGCGTGACCTACGTGCGCGGCGCCGCCCGCTTCCTGGACAAGAGCACCGTCGAAGTGAACGGCGAGCGCATCACGGCGCGGCACATCGTGATCGCCACCGGCGGCAAGCCCAGCGTGCCGGCGTTGCCTGGGAGCGAACTCGGCATCACGTCGGACGGTTTTTTTTCGCTCGAGCAGCGGCCGAAGCGGGTCGCCATCGCCGGCAGCGGCTACGTCGCCTGCGAGCTGGCCGGAGCCTTCCACGAACTGGGCACCCAGGTGGAGATATTCATCCGCAAGGAGCATTTGCTGATGAGCTTCGACGTGATGCTGGGAAAGTCCTTGATGCGCGAGATGCGTGATCAGGGGATCATCATTCACGATCACGTCGTGCCGGCACAGGTAAGAGAGGACTCCGGCCTCAAGACCTTGATGGCGGTGGACGGCCGCGAATTCGATTGCCTGTTGTGGGCCGTCGGGCGCACCGCCAATGTGTCAGGCCTCGACTTGAAGCAGGCCGGCGTCGCGGTCGATGACTGCAATTTCGTGGTCACCGACGCCTTCCAGAACACCAATGTGCCGGGCCTTTACGCGATCGGCGATGTGACCGGCCGCGCCGCCCTGACGCCCGTGGCAATCGCCTCTGGTAGAAGGCTAAGCGACCGCCTATTCGGTAACCAAACCGATCGCCGCTTGGAATACAGCATGATTCCGACCGTGGTGTTCACGCATCCGCCCATCGGTACCGTGGGCGCGAGCGAAGCCGAAGCGCGCGCTCAATATGGGGACGCCGTGAAAGTGTACGTCGCTGACTTCACTCCCATGTACCACGCATTGACCGCGCGAAAAACGCACACCGATATGAAGCTCGTCTGTGTGGGAGCTGAACAGCGAATCGTCGGCTGTCACCTCATCGGCACCGGTGCCGATGAAATACTGCAGGGCTTCGCGGTGGCGATTCGCATGGGCGCCACCAAGCGCGATTTCGACGACACCGTGGCGATTCACCCGACCAGTGCCGAAGAATTGGTCACCATGCGTTAGTTAGTACCTCGGCACGTGAATTTAAGCGGTTCGAAAATAGCCTTTTCGACGATACCGTGGCGATTCACCCGACCAGTGCCGAAGAAATGGTCACCATGCGCTGAAAAGCGCGGCCTGCGCCGCCCGCGGATACTCTACGTGTGCTGCGCGAGGGCTTGCAGAACGGGTCGGGTATCGGGCCGTATTCCGCGCCAGAGCAAGAACGACTCCGCTGCCTGCTCGACCAGCATGCCCCACCCCTTGGTGGTGCGCGCCGCATGCAGCGATTTCGCCCACAACGTGAAAGGGGTATGGCCGCGGCCGTACGCCATGTCGTAGCAAATCGTCTCTTCGCCGACGAGACCCGCCGGCATTTCCGGCATTTCGCCTTGCAGACTCGCCGAAGTGGCGTTGACGATGAGGTCGTAGGGCGGACCTTGTATATCGCGGAACCCGCAGCCCGAGATCGATCCCAAGTCGGCGAACTCGGCCGCCAATTTGCGCGCGCGATCAGGCGTCCGATTGGCGATGATTACCTCGCCCAAGTCGCGCTCCAGCAAGGGACCGAGCACGCCGCGCACCGCGCCCCCTGCCCCCAGGATCAGCACTCTTTTGCCGGCGAGATTGATCAACAGATTGCGTTCGAGGTCGGCGGTGAGGCCGAGCCCGTCGGTATTGTCGCCGAGCAGAGAGGTATCCTCGAAAAAGGCAATGGTGTTCACCGCCTGCGCGCGCTCGGCGCGCGGCGTGAGTTCGTTGACGAGCTCGGCCGCCGCCTGCTTATGCGGCAGCGTGACGTTCAGGCCGCGCACGCCGCCTGCGAACAAGTGCAGGGCTTCGCGCCGAAAATTATCCGGGGCGACGTCGAACAGCCGGTACACCAGGTTCTGGGCCGTCGCTTTGCGGCGACCAGCTGTGCGAGACGGGATGGCCCACGACCCCGTACTGATCCGGTGTGTCTGGTCCCTGAGGCTGGTTCACTCTGCGAGCCACTCCGCCGCGCGTTTGGCGAAATAGGTCAAAATACCGTCCGCCCCTGCGCGCTTCATGGACACCAGCGCCTCCAGTGCCACGGCACGTTCTTCCACCCAACCATGGCCGGCCGCGGCCATGATCATCGCGTACTCGCCGCTGACCTGATAGACGAAAGTCGGTACGCCGAAGCGGTCTTTGACGCGCCGCACAATATCGAGATACGGCAGGGCCGGCTTGATCATGACCATGTCGGCGCCCTCGCTGATGTCGAGGGCCACTTCGCGCAGCGCCTCATCGGAGTTGCCGGGGTCCATTTGGTAGGTATGCTTGCTGCCGGCTCCCAGCTGCCCGGCGGATCCTACAGCCTCGCGAAACGGGCCGTAAAAGCTCGACGCGTATTTTGCCGCGTACGCCAAAATCCGTGTATTGACCAGCCCGGCGGTCTCAAACGCGCTGCGGATCGCCGCGATGCGCCCGTCCATCATGTCCGAGGGCGCGACCACATCGGCGCCCGCATCCGCATGCGAGCGTGCCTGACGCACCAGGGTTTCGACGGATCAGACCGTCCTGCCCATGCGTCGTAAAGGGATCCAGGGCGACGTCGGTAATGACACCGAGGCCGGGAAACTCCTTTTTCACCGCCCGCACCGCCGCCTGCGCAATTCCGTTCGGATTCCAGGACTCGCGCGCATCCAGCGTCTTTTTCTCCTTGGGAGTCACCGGGAACAGGGCAATGGCCGGAATCTTGAGGCGCACCAGGGTCTCGCACTCTCGCAGTAACTGATCGACGGACAACCGCTCGACCCCCGGCATGGACGCCACCGGCTGGCGCTCGCCACGCCCTTCGACCACGAAAACCGGGTAAATCAATGAATCGGCGCTCAAGTGGGTTTCGCGCATCAAACGGCGGGAAAACTCGTCGCGCCGCATGCGCCGCAGGCGGGTTCTCGGAAATGAATTGGCGGTAGGTCCGGTCATCTCGACTGTGACTCCTGACAATAGCTTAAGCGCTGCGAATTTGGCCTTCCTGCCCCCCGCAGAGACCCCCGCCCGTCCGCGCCATGGGCGTAACGCGGTAATATCGCCCGGAAGTCATCTTAAGCCGGGTGCTGATTTAACCATGAAGGATCAGATTGGCGGAAATCAGAAGCGCGCCCGCTTCCAGGCACTATGCCAATCCCTGCGTCCGGATCTGCTGCGTTTCGCCTTCTGGTTGTCCCGCGACCGCGCTTTGGCGGAAGACGTGGTCCAGGAAACCATGCTGCGTGCGTGGAAGGCGCAGGACTCGCTTCAGGACGAGGCCGCGGCCAAGCCCTGGTTTCTGACCATCATCCGCCGCGAATACGCTCGCTGTTTCGAGCGCAAGCGCTTCGTGACCGTGGATGTCGACGAATTGGTCGCCCGGGAAGAACCGATGCTGGCCGCCGCCGAGGAGCAGAACCTCGCCGAAATGCGGGCCGCCTTGTTCAAGCTGCCCGACGAATACCGTGAACCGCTGGTGCTGCAGGTGCTGATGGGCTTCTCCACCGCCGAAATAGCACGCGAGCTCGATCTCTCGTGCGGCGCGGTGCTGACGCGCCTGTTTCGCGCCCGCAAGCAACTTCGTGTCTTATGCGGCGAAGATACGAGCATGGACCCGCAAGAATGATGGACTGCGCCCAATACAGACGGTCGATGTTGGCCGATCCGCACGATCCTGATCCGCACTTGCGCGAGCACCGCGAGAGCTGCCACGACTGCACTCTCTACAGCGAGCGGTTGCTGCGCTTTGAGTCGCGCCTCGAGCGCGCCTTGCGTGTGGACCCGGTGTCCGAGACGCCCTCGTCATCTGATAATGTCGTGCCGTTGCGGGGGAGATCGCGAACGGCGCTGCGCTCACCGGCCTATCGCAAGAGAATGTTCGCCATGGCGGCCAGTGTGCTGATGGCCCTCGTCGTGGCCGGAGGTCTATGGCTGAGCGCTCCGGGAACCAGCCTCGCCGCCGACGTCGTGACCCACATGAGGGAGGAGCCGCAGGCATGGCGGCGCACCGACTTGCCGGTGCCTGATCCCAAGCTAGAAAATGTGTTGCGCGATTCGCACTTGCGTTTGGGCGCCGGGGGCGGCGCCGGCATGGTCAGTTACGCCAATAGTTGTGGGTTCCGGGGGCACAAGGTGCCGCATCTGGTGCTGCAAACGGAGGCAGGGCCTGTCACCGTGATGGTGCTGGTGCATGAACGCTCACCGAAGCCGGTTCAGTTCGACGAACAGGGCTACCGCGGAGTCATCGTGCCCGTGCCCGGACACGGCAGCCTGGCCGTGCTCACACGCGGCTCGTCCACGGATATTGAGACCATCGAACACCTCGCGCACCGAGTGCTCGATTCCATTGTTTGGACCGGCTAAATCAGATGCCGACCTCGCCGAGCAAGTCGACCAGCCGCCGCGCACTCGCGGCCAAAGTCGGGTGATCGGCCTCGAATTGAACCGCGACTCTTTCCAAACGGTCGGGAAGCGATCCGTGCGGCGAGGACGGCATGACCGAGGGCTTGTCGATCAAGTGATTGATGTCCTTCATCAAGTCGCGCAAGCGATCCCTGGACTTGGGGTCCTCCCGAAGGGCCTCCGTCAGTTCCCCGTGCAGCTTGGCGACCAGATCGCGCAATGATTTCTTATCCATATCTCGAGTCCTGGAGGAAAGCATCCTCGAAGTGCAACGTACCCTATTGTGCCATTCGCTCGGGAGTCAGTCGGGCTACTTCCACATAACCCGCCCCCGGCGTTGCAATTCCCGAATGAATGGCGGTGTACGCATCGTGGAGGTACTCGTCGGTCCCGTAGGGCGGATTCACGATCATCAGGCCGCTACCCGCAAGTCCGACCCCGGCATCGTCCGGATGAACGGCGAGATCAGCGAACAACATTTTCGGAATTTGCAGCGCCTCGAACCGCGAATGCACCATGCTGCGCTGTGTCGCGCTGCGGATCGGATACCACATGAGGAAAATGCCGCTCGCCCAGCGATGATAGGCATCCGCAAACGCCTGCAGCATCAGTTTCAGTTCATCGAGGCTTTCGTAGGGCGGGTCGATCAATACCAGTCCGCGGCGCTCTTCCGGCGGCAGAAACGCCTTGAGCGCGGCGTAACCGTCGCCGATCTCGGTTCGAACTCGGCCGAGGGACCCGATCTCCCGCTCCGCGGCGCGCGCTTCCGCCGGCATCAGCTCGACGAACAGCGCGCGATCCTGAGGGCGCAGGCAACCCGCGATCAACGCAGGCGAACCGGGGTAGCGCGCCAGGCGTTTGCCGCGGCGCGCGCGGATCGTCGCAAAATAGTCGGCAAGCTGCGCCTTGGCGATGCTGGTTTCGATCAAGCGTTGGATGCCGCGCTCGGCCTCTCCGGACTTCTGTGCTTCCGCGGCTTGCAGGTCGTAGTACCCGCGGCCCGCGTGGCTGTCGAGCACGAAGAAAGCCGCGTCTTTGCGCTGCAATGCGCCAAGGCAGTACATCAAGCCGACGTGTTTCGCCACGTCCGCAAAATTTCCCGCGTGATAGATGTGCTTGTAGTTCATCGGGGCGGGCATTGTGCCAGTGCCCGAGGGTCCCGTGGAAACAACGCGGATCCGTCAGGGTTCGGCTTCACCGGTTATTGCAATAAAAGTGGGGGAGCCGTCGCGGACAACTCGAACGAGCAGGGGAGCTTGACGAGTCGGAGCGGCGACCGCCGCAATGTCAGCAACGCCTACCAGCTGTTTGGTCCCTGCATGCGTGATGAGGTCACCGACCTTGAGCCCCGCCATCGCTCCCGGACCCGCCGGGCGCAACTGGGTCACGATGAGTCCGCTCGGTTCATCGGTGGCCTTGATGGTCTTGCGAATGTCCGGTGTCGTACCGGCCACCCCCAGTCTCAACGCAGGCACCCAGGTATCCTGATCACCCGTGAGCGCGGGATCGGAAGGCGGGTCGGGGAGCCGGCCAATCGTCAGCGCCACCGATTGCTGCTTTCCGGCTCGCATAACCGATGCCACCACGAGGGCTTTCGGCGCCAGCCGTGCCGTGATCTTGCTCAGACTTTTGAAGGTCACCGGACTGGAGCCGATGCTCAGCAGAACGTCTCCCACCCAGAGGGCGCCGACAGCGGGGCCCCCGGCATCGACGGCGGTGACGAGTAATCCTGTCGATGTCTTCATCCCGAGCGACTTCGCCAACAGCGGCGTCATTGCCTGACCGGAAATGCCGAGATAACCCCGCTCCACTCGGCCATGTGCCTCGAGTTGACCAACGACGCCTGCCACGGCTTCCGCGGGGATTGCGAAGCCCAGCCCGACCGAGCCTCCGCTCGGTGAGAATATGGCCGACGTGACGCCGATGACCGTCCCGTCAGTGGACAAGAGCGGCCCGCCCGAATTGCCGTGGTTGATCGCGGCGTCGGTTTGCAGGAAGTCGATGTACGGGTCGTCCTCGAGTGTGCGCGCACGCGCCGAGATGATGCCGGCGCTCACGGATTGGCCGAGCCCAAATGGATTGCCGATCGCTATCACGGCATCGCCGACGGAAACCGCCCGGGTGGATCCCAAACGAAGTGCGGGCAAACTGCCTGCGGATACTTTCAGGAGGGCGATGTCGGTGACCGCGTCAACTCCAAGGATCTTTGCGGACAGCTCACGGGCGTCCGGCAGGAGTACTCGGACCGAACGTGCGCCCGCGACGACGTGTCTATTCGTGACAATGAGGCCGTCTGAACGGATGACGAATCCCGAGCCCAGTGCGCGGGACGCCCTGTCGTCGCCACCCGGGCTGCCGGCTGCGCCGGAAAGCAGCCGTCGAATGAGAGCCCCGACCGCATCGTAACCGGTATCGGCGGTCGCCCGCGCAGCAGCGTGTTCCGCGGCGCCGACGGGCTGTTCTTCCACGATGACGGTCACCACGCTGGGCGCAGCCTGGCGGACGAGCGCCGCGTAGCCGGACGGCATGGCATCGCTTGCGGCGCAAGTGAACGGCTGGAAGAGCGCGACTAGAACCGGCATCAGACGCAGCCCGTGAGCGCATGCGGCAGCCAGGCGGTTGGGGTTATCCATGAGTCTAGCTTAAGCCGCGCGCAAAGCCTCCGCCACGGGTAACCTAGCGGCGCGCAGCGCGGGAAAGAAGCCGCCCAGCAGGCCGATGATGCAGGCCCAGACGATGCCTGTGATGATGAGGGCGGGGGTGACAGTCAATTGGAAAACCACCTGGGCGAAAGCGCCCCCCAGCGTGCTGACGCTGTGTCCGTTGAAGAACAGCCAGGCCAGTGAAGCGCCGATGACGCCGCCGATCAGGGACAGCAGCAGCGCCTCGATCATCACCGATAGTAGCACCGGTAAGGCGCCGAAACCGATCGCCCGGAGGGTGGCGATTTCCAGCCCGCGCGCAGCGACCGCGGAGTACATGCTGTTGAGCGCGCCGAACATCGCGCCGATCGCCATGATGATCGCCACCGTCTTGCCGACGACATTGATGAGCTGGGTCAGCTGTTTGGACTGCGCGGCGTAGTAATCGGGCTCGCGCTGCACGTCGACCTTCAGCTGCGGATCGGTGGTGAGCGCATCCTTGAACTGGGTGAATTCCGCCGCGCTCGTCAGCAGTGCGACCGCCGAGCTGTAGCCGTTGCGCTCGACCGACGAGCCCACCGTATCGACGTCGGCCAGGAGCTCGGATTCATGTACGTCGCCGTTGCTGGTGAACACTCCTGTGACGGTCCAGTCGGCGTTGCGCAGATGCAGCACGCTGCCGACGACGAGGCCGCGAAATTGCTTCGCGGCACCCACGCCGGCGATCAGCTCGCGCACGGCCGGACGAAACATGCGCCCCTCCGCGATTTTGAGCTCAGGACGCACTTCTGCGAGCTTCAGGCCGACGCCGCGCAAGGTGACGTTGGCATCGGTGCCGGTGTCGATTTTCGGAACGTTCACCACGGTCACCAGCTCGCTCGACAGCAAGGCCTTGCCGCCCGCGTCCTTGGCCATACCGGGCGCATTGCTGATGGTGGCGACATCGGTCCGGGTCAGATTGCTGTTGAGCTCGGTATCGGAGCCGCCGCGCAGGATGATCACCCGGTCGGGACGGCCGGTATCCGCGAGCGTGTGCCGGAATCCGGCGCCCATCGCCAGCACCGAGACCAGTACCGCGACCACGCCCGCGATGCCGATGACGATGACGCTGGAGGCGCCCATGCGCTGCGGCAGGGTTTGCAGACTCATCAGAATGACGGCGGTCAATTGCTGGAACATGTTTCCCTCCCCGGGTTTTCGCCACGCTCAGCGCTTGTCCGCCAACGCGTCGATGATATTCAGCCGCATGGCGCGCAGCGCGGGCGGCAGGCCGACGATGAGTGCCAGCAGCACCGCCGCACCCATGCCGGGGATCAGCGCCCTGGGCGACAGCTCCACGCCTTGTAAACCTAGCTTGATGATGGGCAGCGCAGCGAAGCTCAGCGCGAGGCCGATGATTGCCGCAATCACGCACAGCAGGAGGGATTCGGCGAGCACCAGCTCGAGCACCATGCCGTCGCCGAAACCCAGGGTCTTGAGTACCGCAAGCTCGGGGATGCGCTCGCGCACCGACTGCATCATCGTGTTGCCGGTCAGGAACAGCAGAGCGAAGAACACCGCGCCGAGGATGGCGCGGAGGACGAAGCCGATGTCGCCGAACTGTTTGATGAAGGCCATGGTGAAGTCATTGGCCGGCTGCGTCTTGGTCTCGTTGGGAGAATTCGCGAACAGAGCGTCGATCCGATTGGAGATCGCGGACGACTGCGACGGATCGCTGACGCGCGCCTCGAACCAGCCCACGTCGCCCTTGCCGAAGCTGCGCCCTTCGTCGAAAAGATCGTAGTGAAACAGCAGGGTCTGAGACTGCGCGCTCGCTTGAGTCGGATCCTTGACCGAAAAGGTACCGACGATGTCGAAAGTCCAGTCCAGGGAGCCGTCCTTTTTTTGCGTCCAGATGGTCGAATGCAGCGGCACTTTGTCGCCCACCTTCCAGCCGAATTTCTTCATCAGCGCCTCATTGACCAGCGCGCCGGTGCGCGTGTTTCGGTACGCCTGCATCTGCTCGTCGCTGACGATGAATTCGCCCTTGTGCAGATTGAAATAGCTGTCGGCGTCGACGGGGAGCGCGAAAACGAAGTTCTTGGACTCCTGATAATAGGCGCCGAACCAGCTGATCCAGGTGACTTCGGCTACGCCCGGCACCGAGCGAATCTGTTGCGCATCGGCAATCGGCAGCGGCAGGGTGATCGAATACTTGTTGGTCGTGATCAGCTTGTCGGCGCCCGTGACGCCGGTGCTTGGATGCGAGAAGGCGTAGTCGACCGTTTCCAGCATGCCGAACAGCAAAAAGGCAACGATGACCGACAGCAGCGTGAATAGGGTGCGGGTCTTCTTGCGCCAGAGTGTGGCCCAGATGAGCGGGAAGTACTTCATGGGTGCTCCAAAGGTTTAAACCAGAGTTCCGGCTTCCAGCAGCGCTCCCTTGTCCATGTGCAGCTGGCGGCCGGCGAATTCGGCGGCCTTGGGATCATGGGTGACCATGACGATGCTCTTGCCATGCTCGCGGTTCAGCATCTGCAGGAGATGCAGCACATCGTCGGCGGATTTGCGGTCGAGATCGCCGGTGGGTTCGTCGCAGACCAAGAGCGTCGGATCGGCGACCAGCGCGCG
>WNFL01084874.1_pt1 | contig 46484 bp, 36 predicted proteins | sample 5400361 | NCBI WGS metagenome assembly WNFL01 (sample SAMN13153351, study PRJNA577476) | soil metagenome | isolation source: 40 cm soil on Douglas fir-dominated hillslope | place: USA:California | collected 2013-09-17 | reverse complement strand
CGGAAGGTCGCCTCCGTGGAGGCCAGCTTCGGCCTCGGTGAGGCCCTGGTCTCCGGCCTGGTGAACCCGGATGTCTTCAAGGTGCGCGACGGCGAGGTCACCTCACGTTCGCCGAGCTCCACGACGTCGCTCGCACGAACCACGTGGACGACCAGCTCATCGGCCGGCGCAAGGACGCGTTCAGGTCGTATCAAGCGCTCACGCCGTCCCGGGTGCTCACATCGGACGGCGAGGTCATCGCCGGGGCGTACCGGCGCGACGACGTGCCGGCCGGTGCCCTGGTCGGCCTGCCGGTCTCCGCCGGGGCCGTCGAAGGGCGGGCCCGCGTCATCCTGGACATGGCGCAGGCCGATCTCGAAGCGGGCGACATCCTGGTCACGGCCTGCACGGACCCCAGCTGGACGCCCCTGTTCGTGGCGATCACGGGCCTGGTCACGGAGGTGGGAGGCCTGATGACCCATGGCGCGGTGATCGCACGGGAGTACGGCTTGCCGGCCGTCGTCGGTGTGGTAGATGCCACCCGGCTGATCCCCTATGGGCAGCGGATCCGCGTGCACGGAACCGACGGGTACGTCGAGATCCTGCCTTGACTGATCACACCGAGAAGGCTCATCCGTAGCGTCCGGCCAAAACAATGCCGGGCTGTTGATCTTTCTGGGCAAGCGGTCGAATAAGCTAAGCACGGATATCACGGCGGCACACTCACCGCGATGCACAGCGCAGCACCGGGAGTGATCTCACCGTGTCGCTGGACGATCTCCTGCCTCTCGTCGCGGGCAACGCGAACCGCCAACAGCGACAGAAAATTCAAGATCGAATGCACTCTTCTGCCGCGAACAGCGAGATAGCTGGCTCGCCGACTGGTCTGACATCGACGGCGGGGCGGCCCGTGGCCAAGTTTGTCTCAACCTTTTCCGGCGCCGTCGGGTTGAAGGGATTTTAATTTCATCTGGCGCGTGCGTCGGGACCGAGTGTCCACAGGGCCGAGATTGGCCAGGCGCGGAGCCGTTCCCCGAAAGGGAGTGCCTGGCCGCCGGCGTAGAGGACGATTCCGGCGGTCAACTGGTCGCCGAGTCGCCGGGCGAGTCGCTGGATGCCGCGGAAGTCCTCGGACCGGACGGTTTCCGCAGCTTTGACCTCGCAGGCGATGACTTCGCCTGACGGCGCCTCGAGCAACGCATCTACCTCGTAATGGTCTCGATCGCGATAGTGGTAGAGCCGTACGGGCTGATTGGCGAGGGAGAGCTGGCGGGCCAGTTCGCCGAGTACGAAGGTTTCGATCAGCAGGCCGACGGGGGCGGTGGGATGCCGGGCGCGGCGGAGGCTCATTCCTGTTAGGTGGGCTGCGAGCCCGGAGTCGGTCAGGAGCAGTTTTGGCGTTGCGACGGCCCTGGTGGCGAGGTTGCTGGACCAGGCGGGGATGCGGCGGGTGACGAACAGCAGATCGAGCAGGTCCAGGTAACGCTTGACTGTGCTGGCCGGAACCTGCAGTCGGCTGGCCATGGACGCGGGGACGGCGAGCGAGCCGGTCGAGGCAGCGACCAGGTTGACAAGGCGGCGCATGTCGGCGGGACGCTCAATGTCGGTGAGCTGCCGGACGTCGCGCTTGACCAGATCCGAAATATAGGACTCGAAGAAGCGAGCCCGGCGGCCAGTGTCGGCGCGGCGGACCGCCTCTGGGTAACCGCCGCGCAGTGCCCGCTCGAGATAGTCGTCACGTCGCAGGTCCGAGGCGGGCACGCGAAGGGCGACGCCGTACTGGAGGACGGCGGCGACGAAGCCGTCTGGGCAGCGGTCTATCTCGCCCTGGGACAGGGGGTAAAGCTCGATGGTTTCTGACCGGCCGGGCAGCAGGTCGGGGATGTCGCGTAGCCCGCTGAGCCGGGCCGATCCGGTGAGCAGGAAGCGGCCGGGACGCGGATCGGTGTCGACCTCGTGCTTGATGGCAAGGAACAGATCGGGCGCGCGCTGCACTTCATCGATGACGAGGAGGCCGCTGTGGCGGACGAAGAGGGCCGGATCTGCCAGCGCGGCCGCGCGGACCGGTGCCTCGTCGAGGAAGCGCAACTCCGAGCCGGGGAAGTTTGCCATGACCAGCCGGGCAAGGGTGCTCTTGCCCGTCTGCCGCGCTCCGTTGATGACTACGACGCGGGTGTCGGACAGGGCGGCTGTGGCGGCCGTCTGCGCATGACGAGGGATGAGGCTAGTTGCGGGTTGCACCCAGCGAGCCTACTCCCATCTGTGGTTGATCTGCCGAGGTATGTGTGGTTGATCTGCCGAACAGCTGGTGGTCATCTTGCCGATAGGTGTATGGCTGGTCCGCCACGCTGCTGAGGCTACCGGCCAGTTCGGCAGAGGCGCTGGCCCGGTCAGCCTGGCTTTCTGCGATGGACTGGTTCAGGGCTATCTGCTGGCCTATCAGCAATCAGGAAATGCTGTCTCAGGTGGGAGCCAAAGTGGGAGCCAACGTGCACCGGCATCAGGCCACGCCAACCGACGTCTAGCCAGCGTTGTCCCAGATGAACGCCATACTGGGCGACACGGGGCGACGTCGGGCGGCTGGGTGGAGTTGATTTGGGAGCAGGCCGCGGGTTCGAATCCTGCCATCCTGACCAGTTCAGAGCTTATTTTTCGAAGCTACGATCGACAACCCGGCACCGCTCGCCTGATGTCGGCTGGTGTCGCTCCGAGACTGTGCACGTTGGCTCCCACCCGTGGGTCCGAATATGGGTTCGCCAGGGTGAGCAGGACTGGCGGATCGGCGCACAGAGTTGGCCATGGCGGGGGAGAGGCTGGGGCTGGCTCAGACTTGAGTGGGTCATCGCCTGCTGGCAGAACCGACCGCATGACGGGCTCCGGGACCCGGCTCACCCGGGGCGGGCGTTCACCCCGAACGAGAAGTGCGCCGCGATGGTCGAGGCTGCGGCTTACGTCCCGGTCGCGCTGTCGGCTGATGGCTACATCGAGCTGCTGCCGGCCCGCTGGCAGGCCATCAACGCCTACGGGATCAAGGTCAGCCGCCGGACCTACGACAGCGCGGAGCTGAACCCGTTCCGCCAGCAGCCATCCGGGGTCAGGGAGAACAAGAACCTGTGGGAGATCCACTGCGACCCCTATGCCGTGTCCCGGATCTGGGTCCGCGACCACTGGAACGGCGGCTGGATCACCGTGTTCTGGACCCAGCTGCACCGAGTGGCCGCGCCCTTCGGCGAGCTGGCCTGGGACCACGCCCGCAGCGGGCAGCCCGGCGCCACCGAGGCAGAACTCGCCCGCACCAAGGCTGCCCGTCCTGTGCCCGTCCCCCGGGGGCTGGCTCAGGAGGCGAAGGCGATGACATGCCAGCGCATCAACTACCAAGTAGCGCCTGTCTTATCGCGCCGAAGCGGATCCGTTCCTGCTCAAGCCGGACCGACGGTCCCAGCGCGTCCGCGGTCAGATCCTCGTACAGCGCCAGTTCCGCCGCGTCGAGGTGCTCGAGGCGCACCGACGCCGGGCTCGGCTCTGCCACCCATTGCTCCCGATGCCCGAGGAGGGTGGCCCGGTCCATCAGCATCGACCGGGCCTGGGGAAACCGCTGCCGCATCCGGTCCAGAATGACGAAGCCGTGGGTGTCGATATCGCCCCAGTAGACGATGTCAAGATCCGACAGCCATCCGACCGGCTCCAGCACGGGAACTGCGTACCCTCCGCCGAAGATCACCATCGTGTGATCCGGGCACGGGATGGCCAGGTACGTGATCTCGTTTTCGACTACGTAGGCGCGAGTGACTCCGGCCGGCCGGGCCGCGAACTCCTCTGCACGCACCGAGAGCTCGCTGAAGCCGTGCAGCCGCTCGCAGCGGAATCGCACGTAAGTCGGCCTGCGGCGGAACCTGTACCGGCTTTCGAAATCGGCAGCGCCCGCATCGGGCCGTTCCGGGTCTAGCTGCAGGTCAAGCAGCTCGCCGAGCACACTGCGGTTCCGCTCAATGAACTTCGTGTCGACGCCGGGAACGTCCACCTGCCGCAGGTACATGCCGGGCGACTGGCGCTGATCAATCCACTGGACCGTAGCGAGCAGCTCGGGCCAGCATGCCGCAAGACGCAGTGCCTTCATCGGATGGCGCTGCAGCCACGGCATCAGCCGCGGGCAGGTCGCGCCGGTCGTCTGCCCCATCTCAACCAGCCTGCGCACGTCATCGCGCACGCCGAGCAGTGTCCACGCCTGGTCATAACCGTCGATCCAGGCCCGGCTCGGAATCGTGTTAGAGCCAACGTGGCGGCCGCCAACCTTCTTGTACTCGATCCGGAACGGACCCTGCTCGGCTCGCCGCCATTCCGCTGCCCACTCCTGTACGGCGCCGAGGCGCTCGCTGATCTCGCCGGGCGCCGGGCCGCGGATCGGCGCGCCGTACGGATCCCACGGCTGGCCGCCAGCGAAAGCGGTCAGCAAGGTCCCGGATTGCCACTTCCTGGCGAGGGCGGCACGCACGTCAGCTGGCCGGGTCCACGGCGGTGGTGCCACGCTAATCGCCGGTGCTGGCCGTCGCTGGCACGGGGATCAGTCCGGGAGCCACGGTCAGCTCGCCGCTGGCCTGCGCGGGTACGTGACTGCTGTCCGCCTGCGCCTGCCGGCCCAGCACGTGCGCGAGCCGGCGCGCGTGATACTCCTCGATCGTTAGGGTCTGCAGGCGCGAGGAGCGGCCTTCCGGGTTGTCCACGAAGCCCACCGCCGAGACGTACGGCTCGATGACGTGGATTTTCTGCAGCGGAGTAACGATCAGCAACTGCAGGCCGAGACGGCGGAACAGCTCGAGCGCGAACCGGGTCGAGTCGTCCGAGCCGCGGCCGAATGCCTCGTCGATGACCGCGAACCGGAATGTCCGTGACTTCGCCGCGCCCCACTCCAGCTTGAACTGGTAAGCGAGCGAAGCTGCGAGGATCGTGTAGGCGAGCTTCTCCTTCTGACCGCCGGACTTGCCGACCGAGTCGGCATAGTGCTCGTACTCGGTGTCGTCAGCGCGCCAGCGTTCCGACGCCGAGAACACATACCAGTTCCGCACATCCGTGACGTACCGGGTCCACCTCCGGTCGGCCTCAGTCATTCCCTCGCGGCCGGTGAACCGCTCGATGATCCTCTTGACTTGCAGGAACTTCTGCTCCGAGTACTGATCGGTGGCATCACCGGACACCGCGTCATCGGTGCAGGCCCTGAGTTCGGCCCGGAAGTCGCGGATCTCAGGGACCGAGGTCAGCTGTGCCTCCAGACGGATGAACCGGCCAGGGTTGTAGTCCACCCCGACCAGCGAGGAATTGATGGTGGCGATCCTGTCCCTGATAGCTCCGGCGTGTTTGTTCAGCTGGGACTGGAACTGCGCGATCTCGCGGATGGTGTTTTGATTGAGATAGACCTTAAACTTCTCCTGGAAACGTGGCAGGTCGTCGTCGGTCAACCGCTTGTGGAGTTCGCGGTAGCCAGCCGCCGATTGCACCGCGTCGTCCAGTTCCGCCGTTTCGACCGGGTACTGCCGCCGGAACTCGCCCATCGCCGCGACGATCCTGCTCGCAAGCTGGTTTTTCCTGGTGTTCCGGCGCTCGGTCAGCGCGACGATCTCATCACTCGCCGCGTTCTCCGCCTTGTCGCATGCGGCAGCCGTCGGCGGAGCATCGTCCTGGTGCTTGGCGAGCAGGCTGTCGATCGCCGGGAAAACCTGGCGTGCTAGCACGCTGGCTGGCTCGCCGAGCGTCTGCTGCGCCGAGTCCAGGCTCTCGCGTGCCGCTTTGATCTCGGTGTTAACGCCGCCGATCTCCTCGTTCGCCCGGCCGTGCTCGGCATCAGCGGCATCGATCTGCTTCCTGATCGACGCCAGTTCGCCGTTCAGCCTGGCCAGTTCCGACGACTCTCCCTCGATTCCGCGCTTCTCCTGCTTCAGATCCTCGATCCGATTGACCACGGACTGCCAGTCGATCTCGGCGAACTCGCGGGTTTGCTCCAGCCCGGCTAGCACCTGCCCGCGGTCGATGGCCGCGTCTTGCGCCCTCCTGTGCTCAGATTTCTCGGCGCTGATCGCGGCGAGCTGGGCGGCCAGCACCGAGGCCCGGCTCAGCAGGGCGTCGATCTTCCTTTCGTTGGACCAGCCGAGCACGTACGTGCTCCGGTCGTCGATGCGCCTGCGGTCATCCTTCTCATGCCGCCCGCCCGGAACCTTGATCTGCCCTGCCCTGGTGATGGCTCGCGGGGCCCGGCGGAAATCCGCCATGGTCTCAACGCACTCCACGTTGGCGCGATTTGCTAGCTCGCGCTCCAGCCACGGCGCCAGTGGACCGTCCCTGACCTCGAGTTTCGCCGCCAGGGCAGTGCTGCTGGCGGCCGGCAGCAGCGGCAGGCCCTGCCCGTTCCGCCGTCCCGCCCCGGCCGTCTCCGGGACCCGGTAGTACACCATCCGCGCGCGCAGATGGTGACTGTCGACCCAGTCGGACACCGCGGGATAGTACCGGTCGGGGACCAGGACCGAGAGCGCGAAGCCGCGGAGCATACGCTCGGCCGCGCCTTCCCAGTCCGCCTCTTCCTGCCGGACCGCGATCAGCTCGCCGGCGAATGGCAGCGCTTCGGAGGCAAGGCGGAGTTCCCGGCAGAGCAGCGCGCGGAGGTCAAGGTTCTGCCGCGGGATGTTGTTCTTGCGCTCCTGCAGGCTGCGCAGCTCGGCGTTGACCTCGGCCGCCTCCTCGCCGCGCTTCTCCGCCTCGACCGTGGTCTTGGTGACCCTGTACTGGCAGTCTGCGAGGTCATGCTTCGCGGCGTCGCGAGCGGCAACGATCTCGCGGGTCCGGGCAGCGAAGTCCGTCGCGGTATCGACCTGGCCAAGGCCCGCCTTCTTCAGTAGCTCAGCGAACTGCTCCGATTTCCGCATGCGGGCCGTGCGGGCTGTCTCGCCGTCAGCGATCTGGCGGTCAATCTCGGCCAGGCGGTTGCCGCCGTGACCGGCGAGCTCGACCAGTAGTGTGCCCACCCGGTCCCGCAGGACCCTCAACTGCGATTCGAGTTCCCCGCGCCGGGCGTCCAGGCGGGCTCGGCGCGCAGTTAGCTCGGCGAGCAACGTCTCCAGTACCGCGGCCTTGCGATCGGCGAAGTAGTACCTCAGGGCTCTCCGCTGCGCGGTCAGCGCGGCGATCTCGGCTTCGACGCGGTCGTACCGGGTGCACTCCTCGAGCAGCGGGTTGAGCCCAGTCAGCTGAGCCTGTGCCCGCTGGACTGCTTCGTGCGCCTTCGTCAGATCGTCGAAGTGCGTGACGATCTCGGCGGTCCACCTGTCCGCATCGAACGGCTCCAGCATGTGGTCGCGGACGAACTCCGTGAGGTTCCCCACGGATTTCATCGAGACTGTCTGATGGAACAGTTTCATCGCCTGCTCCGACTCGATCCCGAGGCGGCGGCGGAAGTCCTTACCGTAGTCGGCAAAGCTGTCGTGTACCTGCACCCCGGCAGCGCGCAACTTCTTGCGCAGTGACGAGACGTCGGTGCCGAAGCCCGCGAAGTCGGCGGCGACGGACATCGCCCTGTCCGCGGTCACGTATAGCCGTTCCGGCTGTCCCGCCGCACCGTCCCGGAACCAGAACACCAGAGCCAGGCTGACCGAGGCGTCGTAACCTGCGTTGGCGAAGACGCCGAGAATGACGGAGTAGCTGCCGGTGTCGCGCAGCGCTACCGGCTTGGCGGTCCCGGTGAGCTCGTTCCGCTCGGATTTGTAGTAGCCGAGGACGTAGGAGCGGAGGCTCCGCTCGCGGGTGTCCGCTCCGGCAGCCTTGTTGTAGGAGATCCGGTTGGCTGGCAGCAGCAAGGTGGTGACGGCATCCACGATCGTGGACTTGCCAGACCCGATGTCGCCGGTCAGCAGGCAGTTTCTCGACTCGGCGGCAAGCGACCAGACTCGCTGCCCGAACGTGCCCCAGTTGTACAACTCAAGCCTGCTCAGCCGGAAGCCGCTGAGGATCTCGTGGTCCGCTGCGTCAGCGGTATCGAGTAGCGGGCCGCTCATTCGACTACCTCGTCGTCGTCATCGCGTTCCTCTCCGCCGAGAGCGGCGGCATACTCGGCTAGCAGGGCGTCGAAGTCGGCCAGCCACTGGGCGTCGACGAAGGCCTTCAGTATCCGCATCACCTCGTACACCTGCTCGGAGTTCTTCGCCGGGCGGAGGAAGCCCAGTTCCACAGCCTTGCCGATATGGGCGTCAATCTGGTTCGTCAGTCGTACCTCGTTCGTGCTCGATGGCACGAAGACGCGCACCATCTCGCGGATCTGCTCCTTGGTCAGCATTAGCCGTGAGCCGCCGCCCTGGGCGTCGAACTCCGCCAGCTTCTTCCGCAGTAGTGCAAGCAGCAGGCTGACGTGGAACGACAGCGTCCGGCGCGGGATCAGCCTGGGCAGCGGCGCGCTGGTGTCGTCGTCGCCATCCGGGCGCTGACGGCAGAACGCATAGCCCTCGGCTTCGTCGATCACAACCTGCAGCCCCAGGACGGCGACGTGATCCCGCACCTGCGACTGCAGTTGAGTCAGCGAGCGCCACGCGCGGTCATGCGCTTCGCGATAGACGACGCCCTTCATCAGCTGGGTGACGGCCAGCGAAAGATTGGCGGCTGAGATATCGATAGCAGTCAACTCCCGCCTTCCGTGCGCGCGAACGTGACGCGCGGCAAGGCGACCTGCCTCGTCCGGCCGTTCGGCTCCTGCCAGCTCACCCGCTCGCGATGCTGCTCATCAAAGACCACAGTGAACGCCTCATCCTGCAGCGACAGGTACGTGACCAGCTCGGCTAGGCCTTGCTCGAGCGGGTGATCTGCGATCAGCTCGGCGAGCCCGATCTGCGTGCTGCGCTGCAGGGCACGGCGGACGCCTCCGCGCAGCGGCTCGGGATCGACGAAGACCTGCTCAAACAGCACCGCCGGGTCCGTCTGCTCCTCGGCATCCAGCACCGAGCCAGAGTCGACGCTGGCCCTCGCTATGGGGCTGTACAGCGGCCGCTCCATCGGAAGCGTGATGGCCGGAGCAGCGCAGTCGATCTCGGTAGTCATCGTGACCTGGCCCTGCTTGCGGAGCGCGAGGGCACGAGCCTCGATGCTGCGCAGGACGTCGATCACGCGCCGGTTCTCGAACCACACCTGATCATCAAGGAACCGGCGCAGCTGTTCGGATAGCTGGCGGACCGTCGCCTGGGTACGTTCGGCCGCGTCGAGCCAGTCGTAATGGATATGCCGAAGCCGCGGGTCGGCCTCGGTTATCGCGCTCAGCTGCTGCACGGTGTCCAGCAGCGCCGTGAGTTCTTCCTGGCGGGACTGCGAGAGAAGGAAGTCGTGAAACGCCCGGAAGCTCTTCCCCTGGTCGGAGTCGGCGATGGTCTCCCTGCTGCCGAGTACGTCGTCGAGGAGCTCACCTTTGCCGCCGCGCCAGCCTGCGATCTTCTCCCTGAGCTGGCGATCCAGCCGCCTGAAGTTTTCCTCCACTTCACGGAAGTCCGCGAGCAGCTCTCGTGCCGTGGCTGACAGCTGCTGATACCGGTCGCGCACCGCACTGGCGTCGAGCAGGTCTATCTCACCAGCTTGGACGCGGCTGATCTGGTCGTCCAGTTCCCGCCGTCGGCTGAGCAGGTCTGCGATGCGGGAGTCCGGGTCGGTATCCGTGCCATAGACGATCTGCCGAAGCAGCTCGAAAATTGTGTTGAGCCGCGACTCTGTGCCGACAAATGACCGCTCGCCAAGCCCTTGCACCCAGGCGAGCGCCTTCTCCACTGCCGGAGTCGCGTCGAAATGTGGCTCGTCATTACCGTCCGGGTAATACTTGCGGAGCCAACCAGCCTCGGGAGCGGCCCAGTCGTCGAGGTACGCCCTGGCCGGCTTGGGGAATCTAGGGGCCGCCGGGCCGCCGAGCCGCTGATTCAGTGCGTACAGTTCGTCGTCCAGCCTGCTGGCCAATTGACCGGCCGAGATCGAGCGGGCGTTGTCCTCGACGAACACCTGACGCAGGACGCTGAGCACCAGCGGCCCGTTGTCGGCGCGCAGGAGCCGCCAGGCAGGGCTATTGTCCCGCAGCCAGGCGATCTCGTCGAAGCTCAGCATTCCCGCCGCCGTCCGCATTCCAAGACAGGACCTGATCGTACGGCCCAGGTATGACATTCTCCGGGAGCCCCGCCAGGCCGATGCGGGGACAAGAATGTAGGAGAGCGTTCGGTAGTTTTGGGCCGGTCGAATGGAGCCTCGTTCGTGGCTCACTACCAGGTTGGTTGGCTCAGGCTGCCGGTGTCCAGCCCGGCAGCGGAGTGACCGGACGAGTTGAGGACCCGCCGAGTGCTCCCTGCTGCTGTGAGTTGGCCATAGTGAGCATGCCCAGCTAGGCGGGATGGAAGGCCCATCCCAGACCGCCAATGGCGGCCGGAGGTTGAGCCGCGGGGCAGGGCGTAAGGCGACGGCGTGAACTCAACCAGCGCCGGACGAGCAGGCATCAAGCCCGTCGGAGCGAGCACTATGGCTGCCGCCTGCAATGTCTAGGTCGCCAATTTCGGCTGCGTGCTAACCTTGTGCTCGCTTCCGACCGGGCCGGTAGTCTCTGGCCACTGGCAATGGGATCACTACTCCGCCCTGGGACCGTGCTTCCTCGTCGGCGGCTTCCTCGTCGGCGAACACCTTCTCCTGGAAAACGAGCAGTTTCTGGTCGTCCTCTGCTCGCGCCACCATCCACAGGGCCTCGCCTACCACGCGTGACCGCAACACAGATGACAGCGCCGCCGCGAGTGCGTCGAGATCTGGGGGCTGAGGCTTCGCGTCCCCGCTAGCGTCAAGTCGCTCTATTACCCACTGGCGTATCAGCGCTGAGGGCGCGACTCCCTCTTTCAATGCCCGCGTCCGAAGCTGCTCGAGTCTGCCGACTGGAATCCGGACGCTGTAAACCTGCGCCGGATCTCTTGGCGGGTGCCTTGGCGCATACGTCGATCCCAGATCGTCCTCGTCTCGAAGCTGGTCTGCCGCCTCGGCCTCAGCGGCCAGCAGATCAGCGATGTTCTCCCTCATCGGCTCGTCCCGCCTTCCTCGTTGTCCGCGTCGCCGCCTGTCTCGTGCGCTTCGTAATCACGCAGATCTCGTCCTTTGGTAACCCACGCCGTCACCCCTAGCCAGGCCCCCGTAGGGGGTGCTCGTCCAGGATCAGGATGACCGTCAGCACCAGGGCGGCCGTGGCGGATCGGCCGACGACGCGGATTCCCTCGCCCGTCTTGCTCGCCGGGTCCAGGCCAAACCGCCTCTTCGGGTCCATGGCCGCCTCGGTCGCCCATTCGGGCTGTAAATTGACCGCATTGGGATAGCGGCTCGACCGCGTGCGGACATGCTCCGCCTGCCCTGCCGTCCATATCACCGAATCGACGCGCAGGTCCGGTATCGCGATGCCGTCGTAGGTTTCCTCCTCGGCCACGACACCATCGTACTACAAACGTATGACGGCCTTGTCGCACGCTAGCTCGCCCGTCGTCGAGGGTGACCTTAAGGTTGTTCCAGGTGAAGGCCACGTTGGGCGACTTGAGGCTACGTCTGGCGACTGACTGAACCTGATTTGGGAGCAGGAAGCCGCGGGTTCGAATCCCGCCATCCCGAAACCGCTATCCCGACTGGTAGAGAGCGTTTATCGAAATTCAGGTCGCCCGTGGGCTCCTGCGGGACACGCGGCATATGGGGCCGGCTGGTGCAATCAACGCGAAGCAGCGATCACTCCCTTATGTCTCGGGCTAGACCTCGCTGTCGGCAGGCACGCAACAGATCGTCTATGTAGCCGTGCGCATCAGCTGCAGTCGCGGCGATGTCTTCGTCCTCGTGAGTCGGTGACCAGATCGTCAGGGACACAGCTGCCAGGGTCGCCTCAGCATCCGCAACTCACTGCCACCGGCGCCCTGGCGCACCTCGTAGCCGTCATTTGCGCACAGCAAGTTCCGCCAGTCGATAACCGCCACCGGAGCAGACTGCCACCACGGGCGAGGAGCTGAATGACCGGGCTGCCGCGCGGGTTCGGGATCGGAAGGCAGGCCCGCCGGCATCTCGAACGCGGTCGGATCAGCGACGAGGTCATGAGCCAGAACAGAGGTCATTCACTAGCTGGCCGCTCGCCAGTCGCTCATCGCGACCGCGCCCCGACGGGGCGTCCAGCCCACCGAATCCCGCCGGCCGTCATGAACTGTCAGCCGGCTGCCGTAGCCAGCTCCGAGTATCCCGCAGGGAGCTGTCCGATGACGTGACTGTAGTCCTCCTCGCTGAGCTTTTCCTGCAGCGTAGCGAGTACGGCAGCGGTGCCGGCACGGGCATCGTCATAGATCAACCCCGTGCGCTCGCCGACCTGTCTGATGAAGTCGGTGACCACGACCGGGTGTGCTCCCTGCCTACGACGCCGGGGTCCGGGCAGTTGCTCCGCCAGCATGTCCGGAAGGTCTGTGGCCAAGCGCCTCGCCTCACCTTCGCTCAGCTGCTCCGCTAGCCCCTCCAGGACTGCCCAAGTGATATCGGCCGATTCCTCACGCGACAACCTGGTTCGCTGCGTGACCGCATGGACGAGTTCCTTCTGGTCCATGGCCATGGCCCCCTTCGTCGGCTTACCCGCCAGTGTCCCTGTGCCACTGGATCTGGCCGGTGCCTGGGGTGACCTCGGCGAGGGAGGGGAGGGCAGGCAGGCGGCCGGTCAGGTGGGTCGACCCGTTACCTCTAGCAGGGTGAGCGGTGTGGCCGGGCCGGGAACGTGATGGGCTGACCGCCGGGAGCAGACGGGAAGCCCAGACTCGAGCAGAGCCGGGAGCAGATCACACTGATCGCGGCGAGGGCAGGCGAGGGCAGGACTGAAGGTTCCGCACAGGAAGGAAGGCAACCAGTTATGAGTGCCACCAGGTCCCAGGCAGCGATCCGGGAAGAACTCCAGCTCGTGGAGGAGGACCTGACAAGTCTTCGGGAGACGGCCACCAGCTTGCGGCGGCGCATCGGCGAGCGCGCAGACGAGCCGACGGATCAGGCTGAACGGGCAGCGACGATCGAAAGCGCCGACGAGCAGGAGGCGCTGATTGCCCAGCTCGAAGCCAGGCGCGAGCGACTGCTAGCGGAACTCAGCGGCCCTCATCAGGTCCGCGGACCTTAGCGTCATTCGTAGGGTTAGCTGGCTGGCTTTTCCCAGACGGATACGTGCTGGCGGCTCTCGCTGGTGAATGGTTCCGTGGTCCACCCGTCCCAGCGCTCGCGCAGCCGCAGTCCGGCGAGCCGGGCCATCAGGTCAAGCTCGGAAGGCCACACGTACCGGAAAGGGAAATAGCTGTACTCGGCGCGGCCATCGATTATCTCTATGTAATTGGAGCTCATCGCCTGCGTGGCTACGTCGTAGACGTCGAACGCCCAGCGGTTCTGGCTGATGTGGAAAGGCACCGCGTTCTGCCCGGGAGGCAGCCTGCGCAGATCGGGGACCATGACCTCGATGACGAAGCAGCCGCCGGGTTCCAGGTGCGCGGCGACGTTGCTGAAGCAGGCAACCTGCGCTTCCTGCGTGGTCAGGTTCATGATCGTGTTGAAGACAAGGTATGCGACGCGGAAGCTGCCGTCCGCCCGCGCGGTGGCGAAGTCGCCGATCGTGACGCCGATAGCGTCACCGCCCGGCTTTGCCTGCAGCCTGGCCACCATCGCCCTCGACAGGTCGATGCCGTGCACGGGGACGCCGCGGGCAGCGAGCGGCAGCGCGATTCTTCCCGTGCCGATGCCGAGCTCCAGAGCCCGCCCACCATCGGCGAGCCTGGCCAGAAAGTCGACGACCGGAGCCACGAAGCCGGACTCGAACATCTCTGCCGACGATTCGTCGTAGCGCGAGGCAATGCTTTCTGAGAAGTAACCATCCGCATCAGGCACCGCCCGACCGTACAGCAGGACGCGCGACGGACACCTGTCATTTATCCGGCGGGCGCGAGGCTGTGCGCGCCGCGAGCTGCCGTCGGCCGCGTGTTCGGCGTTCACGGACCTTGTCGGGGCCCGTCGGTCAGGTAGGCACCTTGTCGAGGAATCCGAGGACGGAGCGGATCTTGTCGTCGCCGTCGATCACCGCGACGTCGAAGCCGATCACGAGCGGCTCGGCTCCGTCCTCACCCAGACCCCAGGTGAAACGCGCCTGCCGGTGATGTGCGTCGACGGGCCCCACGAGGCTGAAGGCGAACCCGGGGAACTGGCCCTGCACAGCCGCGATGGTCGCGTCGATGGCATCGCGGCCGTGCGCCTCGGCCAAGGGGTCGATGTAGCTGGCATCGCCAGCCCAGACCTCGTCGATCAGCTTACGTCGCGCGGCCGGGTCAGTCTCGTTCCAGCAGGCGAGATAGCGGGCGGCTACGTCACTCATGGGAGTTCCTTTCGCGATGGATAACGTTCGCTTGCGGACCCATCGTGCGGAGCCGCGGCGGGCGGTGTCGATTACGTGCCGGGTAACGCAAGTCCGTTACCTGGGAGGTAATCGCCGCTCGGCGGCCCGCAGGCTACCTTCTGGACATGACCACGATGACCTCGCATGCCAGGCCACAACGGCCGGTCGGCGAGCTGCTGCGGCAGTGGCGGGAGCGGCGCAGGCTCAGTCAGCTTGATCTGTCCATCCAGGCCGACATATCGACCCGCCACCTGAGTTTCGTCGAGACCGGACGATCGCGCCCTACGCCAGCGATGATCATCCGCCTCACCGAGCAGCTCGACGTGCCGCTGCGCGAGCGCAACACTCTGCTGCTGGCGGCGGGCTACGCGCCCGCCTACCCGCAGCATGGGCTGGACGAGCCTGAGCTGGGCAGCGTGCGGGCCGCGTTGGGGCAGGTGCTCGCCGGACATGAGCCGTATCCGGCCGTGGTCATCAACCGGTGGTGGGAGATGCTCGACAGCAACGCGGGCGTCAGCCTGCTGGTCGATGGCTGCGCACCCTGGCTGCTCGAACCGCCAGTGAACGTGCTCCGCCTCAGCCTGCATCCGGACGGGATGGCGCCGCGCATTCTCAACTTGGCCCAGTGGCGGGCCCACTTGCTCACGCAACTGCAGCACCGGTCGCATGCCCTCGGCGATGATCGCCTGATGGAGCTGCAGAGTGAGCTGCTCGGCTACCCGGGCGGGCGCCCCGCTGTTGTCCCGGCCGACGGCGCGGCATCGCCTGCTGGGCACCGATCGCGTCCGGGCGTTGTGCTGCCGCTGCGCTACCTGCATGGCGAGCGGGAGCTCTCGTTCTTCTCGATCAGCGCCAGCGTCAGCACCGCGACGGACGTGACCGTCGAGGAGCTGACCATTGAGGCGTTCTATCCCGCAGACGCCGCGACGGCTGCGGCGCTGAAATGTACGGCGAGGTAGCGCTATCTGGCTCCTTGACCTGACGGCCGGAAGCTGGCGACCAGTTTGGCGACCAGCGTGGCCAGGAAGATCTGGCCGGTCATCGCCTCCAGCATCGCGATGGCGCGGCCGCCACTTTCCGCAGCGGTAAAGTCGCCATAGCCGAGTGTGGTGAGCGTCGTGAAGCTGAAGTACTGAAAGTCCGCTGTAGTGTGACCAGGTCTCCCGTTCGCGAAGAACATGCGGTTATGCAGATAATAGAGTGCCGAGTAAAGCGCCGCGAACATCAGCCCGATGACGAGGTAGGTGCTGATCGCCCCGTAAATGCTCTGCATGGTGACCTCGGAGAGCGCAAGAACCTGACGCACGATCGCCGCGGCTATCAGCAGTAGCAGCACCGCGGTCCAAGCCGATGCCACGCCGCGGCCGACGTCGCCGCCCTGATGAACGGCGACGACTATCACTAGCAGCGAGAAGAGGAACCCGGTCGCGATGACCACCCTCGCGTAACGGCGGCGCAGCCGAGAGTCACGAATCGCAATCAAGCCCGCGAGAGTAAACAGCACGATCTGGGTATCGTTAATCCACTTGGTCGTAAATAGCGCGGAGAGTAGATACGACGCGGTCAGGATGACCAGCAGCAACCCGTACCGGCGGGGTGTCCGCGCACCGGCTGATTGACCCTGTCCGCCCGCACCGTCTGGGAATTTCCTCTGCTCGCCCGCGTCCACGCTGTCGTCGGCCGTGGCTGCCTCCTTACGGCTGCACCCATGAGCCCCGCTGCGCGCTTGCGTCACAGCGGGGCCCAGTTGGTGTCCAGGGCCGGGGGCGTGCCCCCGAGGCTGGTTGCTAGACCTCTCCCGGCACCCGCCGCGGGGTAAGCAGCGCCCAGATGATGAACGCGTCGATGCCGATCATCGCGAATGCCCAGATCGGCGTGTACGGGATGAGCATGAAGTGCGCGATCGCACTAAGCACCGCAAGCCCCGCGCCCACGTACCGCGCCCAGCTCATGCCGAGGAAGACGCAAACACCGACGGCGAAGAGGACGATGCCCAGTATCAACTCCACCCAGCCCCAGCCGTGGTACGTCCAGTAGTAGGTGTACCCGGTCGAAGGAGCCGTGATGAAGACGTGGCTCGTCGACAGCGCCACGAGGCCGACGATCACGCTCCACAGCCCGCCGAGGACCAAGAGCGTCCCCGCTAGCGCGGTGCCCACGACCGCCGCGACTCGAGGCTCGGCCCGGTGCGCTGGCGGCGCGTAGCCCCGCCCAGCGCCCCGTTCCGCCTCGTACTCCTGGCCGCGAGGCTGACCCCGCTCGTACCCCATCGTGGGGCCTGACGTGCCGGCTTGCCGTTCTTCTGGATTACTCATGTCAAGCCGCCCCCTCTCTCGCCAGCCGCGCGCTTGGTGCTCGCGGCCCTGGCCCCGCAGGCGCCTTGTGCATCCCCCATGGCGGCCAGCGAGTACTGCAATCGTTGTGCGTCATACCCTGTCCAGGCAAACCGAACGCACCTGCGATGCCACTATGCGGATGCCGGACTCGGTTCCGAGGTGGCCAGGCCGCTCCGGCGCAGTCCAAATGCCGTGACGGCCATGAGAACGCCGTAGACGATCAGCCATATACCGATTACGGCGATAAGGATAGTTAGTGAGATAGCCGGCCAGAACAATACGATCATGCCCGCGAACAAGCTGAGAACGCCTGCCAGCATGGTGAACCCGCGTCCCGGGAACGGCCCGGCGAACAAGCCGACGGCGATGTCGGCGAGTCCATGCAGAACCCAGAACAGGCCCACGACGATGGCAAGCACCGCGATCGTGACGTGGTAATGCCTGATGGCGTACAGGCCAACGATGACAGCAAGCAAACCGATCACCACGTGCGCCACCCGCCTGCCGCCGCTGGCCTCGTGCGCCGTGAATCCGTCGATCAGCCGGAGCAGGCCTGCCACGATCAGGGACGCGCCGATCAGTACGGCAACGATCGCCAGCGTCGCCTTCGGCCAAGCCAGCAGCAGCACGCCGACGACAATCGCGGCGAGGCCCGCTGCCATGAAGGCTGGCCAGGCGCTCCTGGCGAAATCTGGCCCGAATCGGGCCTCATCGACCTCCGGCACCTGCGCGTAGCCGAGGCGCTCCTGACTCCCGGCTACCGGGGGGCCAGCACGGGCTGGTTCCCCCGGTCGCGTTGAATGGGGTGTAGTCATGGCGACCATGCTGCGGCAGTCGGGCAGGCCGATCACCACCCGTGACGGGTGAATGTTTGCGGCCAGGCCATAGACTTGGCCGCCGTAGCCGTTAGTGATCAGGCCATTGCCTGCGCGGTGGCTAAATGACCCCATCCGACCGGAAACGTGGTGCCTGGGACCTGGTCCCGGACGAGTAGCCGGAAGGCCAGGAGCCGGATATCCAAGGAGTGACCACGTCGTGAAGACGGACGTCGAGGAGCTGAGCCCGACCCGAGTACGCCTCACGGTCGAAGTTCCGTTTGATGAGCTCAAGCCGAGCCTTGACCACGCCTACCGTGAGGTCGGCCGGCAGGTCAGGATCCCTGGTTTCCGGCCGGGCCACGTCCCGCGCCAGGTGCTTGACCAGCGCGTCGGGCGAGCCGCGGTACTTGAGCACGCGATCAACGACGCCGTTCCCGAGCTCTACCTCAAGGCGGTCCGCGAGGCGGAGGTGTCCGCGCTCGGGCAGCCCGAGGTTGAGATCACCAAGCTCGACGACGGCACCGAGATCGCCTTTACCGCTGAGGTCGACGTCCGGCCGAGCTTCGAGATCCCTGATCTTGCCCAGCTCCAGGTCGTGGTCGACGACGCCGACGTGAGCCCGGACCAGGTGGAGGAGTACCTCGGCGCGCTAAGAGAGCGGTTTGCCTCCCTGCGGGCGGCCAATCGGCCCGCTCAGTCCGGCGATTACGTCTCGATTGACCTGGCGGCCCAGGTGGACGGCAAGCCGGTCGATGACGCGCAGGCGACGGGAATCTCCTATGAGATCGGCAGCGGCACGATGCTCGATGGCCTCGACGAGGTCCTGGAGGGAATGTCCGCCGAGGAGACATCGACCTTCCAGACCGAGCTCGCTGGCGGCCAGCACGCCGGGAGCCAGGCGGACGTCACCGTTACCGTGCGCAGCGTGAAGGTGAAGGACCTGCCTGAGCTTGACGACGACTTCGCCCAGTCCGCCAGCGAATACAACACGGTTGGCGAGCTGCGGGCGAACACGCGCAGGCAAATGGAGATAGTGCGCAAGGCCGGGCAGGGCGGGCAGGCCCGTGATCGTGCGATCGAGGCGCTTCTGGCCAGGATCGATATGCCGTTGCCCGAGGCGCTGGTCGAGCACGAGATCACGCACCGGCGTGAGTCGCTGGAAACCGACCTTGACCAGGCCGGCCTGACTATGGACGCCTATGCCGAGAGCCGCCAGGTCTCCGCGGCCGACATCGAGAAGGAGATCGCCGACGACGTGCGGCGGTCGGTCAAGGCACGGTTCATACTCGACCAGCTTGCCGAGCAGGAGAACCTGAGTATCGAGCAGGACGAGATCGGCCAGTACATCGCCCAGCTCGCTTACCAGCAGGGCGTCCCGGCCGACCAGTTCGCCCGCCAGCTCACGAGCTCGGGCCAGCTCGGGGCGGTGGTGTCCGATGTCCTGCGCTCCAAGGCGGCTGACCTGCTCACGGAGCGGGTAAGGGTCGCTGACGAGTCGGGTCGCAACGTCGTTGTCGGCGGCGCCGATGCGGACAGCGGTGCCAGCGACGGCGCGGAGGAACCAGGGGCCGCAGCCGAGACGGCCGAGGCCGTCGAAGGCGAGGCAGGTGAAGGCGAGGCAGCGGAGCCCGAAGCAAGCTCGGCGCCCGCCAAGGGCCGGTCAGGCAAGCGCGCTGCGTCGCGCGCCGAAGCCCAGGAGGACCAGCAGGCCAAGCCCAAGGCTCGCGGCAGGCGCAGCCGCAAGGACACCGGTCAGCCGGAAACCGAAAAGTCAGAGGCGGTCGCCGAGGCCGAATAGGCCCAGCGGCCGGCCAGGGTTGGTGCGCGTCTGGCCAGGGTCGCTGCGCGGGCGGCCGGGGTGGTGCCCCACCGTCAGCCGGGGTCGCGCCCGCCCTCGCCGGGCCATCGCAGGAGCCGGATTCGCAACCTCGCCATTGTGTGCCGGTACTCGCTCGACTCGCGGCGGGCGAGCCTGCGCCCAGAGCGAACAGGCCGGAGCGGTGGACGTTGTGGCCTGGCACGGGAGCTAGGGTCATTTGCATTGGAGCCAACCAAGCCAATGACGCGGAGACGGCACGGTGCGACGAGCGCACCTGCTCAATCAGACATCCAGGAGGCACCGTTGACCACGTCGCCTGAAGCTCAGCTGACGGCCGAGGTGCTCGCGCGGACCGCGGAAGCCCCGGTGCTGCCGATGGGCGATGCGCTGTTCCAGCGCTTGCTGCGACACCGGATCATCTTCCTCGGCCAGCAGGTCGACGACGAGCTCGCGAACAGGATCAGCGCCGAGCTCATTCTGCTTGCCGCCGAGGACGCAAAGCGCGACATTCACATCTACATCAACTCGCCCGGCGGCTCGGTCAGCGCCGGCCTGGCGATCTACGACGTGATGCAGTACGTGCCGAACGACGTCGCCACTTACGCGATGGGCATGGCGGCCTCGATGGGCCAGTTCCTGCTCTGCGCGGGCACCGCGGGTAAGCGCTTCGCCATGCCGCATGCCCAGATCATGCTGCATCAGCCGCACGGCGGAATCGGCGGCACGGCGTCGGATATCAGGATCCAGGCCGAGCAGATCCTCTACGTGAAGCGGATCCTGGCCGAGCGCACCGCCATGCACACCGGCCAGAGCGTCGAGCAGGTTGAGGCCGACTCGGACCGGGACAGGTGGTTCACGGCGGACCAGGCCAAGGAGTACGGATTCATCGACCACGTGGTGCGCAGCGCCAACGAGGTCCCGTCGGAAGGCGCGGTGTGATGACCAGCGATCCTCAAGCGAGCAACCGCAACGTGACGGCGGGGCTGACCGGCACGGTGCGACACGGCCTGGCCGAGTCAAGATACGTCCTGCCGTCGTTCGTCGAGCGGACGCCGTACGGGATCAAGGAGATGAACCCGTACAACAAGCTCTTCGAGGAGCGGATCATCTTCCTCGGGGTGCAGATCGACGACGCCTCAGCGAACGACGTTATGGCCCAGCTGATCACGCTGGAGTCCATCGATCCTGACCGGGACATCCTCGTGTACATCAACTCGCCCGGCGGGTCGATGACCTCGATGATGGCGATCTACGACACCATGCAGTACGTCAAGCCTGATATCCAGACGTTCTGCCTGGGTCAGGCGGCATCGGCGGCAGCGGTCCTGCTCGCCGCCGGTACCAAGGGCAAGCGCATGGCATTGCCCAACTCGCGGATCCTGATCCACCAGCCCGCCATCGAGAGCGGCTACGGACAGTCAAGCGACCTCGAGATCCAGGCCAGGGAGATCCAGCGGATGCGCCAGGCCATGGAGGCCGTGCTCGCCAGGCACACCGGCCGCGATGAGGAGCAGATCCGCAGGGACATCGAGCGCGACAAGTTCCTCACGGCGCACGAGGCCAAAGAGTACGGGCTGGTTGATGACGTACTGACGATGCTGAAGCGCCAGCCCGATGTAGTGTCGTCTTAGCGCGTAAGTGCGGTAGCGCGACGCGCGCGCAAAGACGGCCCGGAGGAAGCGACTACGGCCTGAGACGAGGTAGCGTCTAGTCCAGCGCACGGCGCAGTCGCCGGAGCAATGGCCGCAGCTGGTTCGAATCGCCCATGTCGGCGACAGCGGGAGAGGGAGTAATGCGGTGGCACGCATTGGCGAGGGCGCTGACCTGCTGAAATGCTCGTTTTGTGGCAAGAGCCAGAAGCAGGTCAAGAAGCTGATCGCTGGGCCAGGCGTGTACATATGCGATGAGTGCATCGATCTGTGCAACGAGATCATCGAGGAGGAGCTGGCCGAGCCCTCCGAGATCAAATGGGACAGCCTGCCGAAGCCACGCGAGATCTACGAGTTCCTCGACTCCTACGTGATTGGCCAGGAGAAAGCTAAGAAGGGCCTGTCGGTCGCCGTCTACAACCACTACAAGCGGATTCAGTCCGGCGGTGAGCGGGTCGCCGAGGACGGTGTCGAACTCGCGAAGTCCAACATCCTGCTTCTTGGGCCGACCGGCTCAGGCAAGACGCTGCTGGCCCAGACGCTGGCCAGGCTGCTGAACGTGCCGTTCGCCATCGCCGATGCCACTGCCCTGACCGAGGCAGGCTACGTCGGCGAAGACGTCGAGAACATCCTGCTCAAGCTCATCCAGGCCGCCGACTACGACGTCAAGAAGGCCGAAACCGGGATCATCTACATCGACGAGATCGACAAGATCGCGCGCAAGAGCGAGAACCCGTCGATCACGAGGGACGTCTCGGGCGAAGGCGTCCAGCAGGCGCTGCTGAAAATACTCGAGGGGACAACGGCGTCGGTGCCGCCGCAGGGCGGCCGCAAGCACCCGCACCAGGAGTTCATCCAGATCGACACGACCAACGTGCTCTTCATCTGCGGTGGGGCGTTCGCCGGCCTGGAGAAGATCATCGAGCAGCGAGTCGGCCGGAGCGGCATGGGCTTCGGGGCCGTGCTGAGGGTCAAGACCGACCGCACGGCGTCGGACCAGTTCGCCGACGTGATGCCAGAGGACTTGCTTAAGTTCGGGATGATCCCCGAGTTCGTCGGGCGCCTGCCCGTCATCACCAGCGTGCACAACCTGGACCGCGAGGCGCTGATCAGGATCCTGACCGAGCCGAAAAACGCGCTGGTCCGCCAATACCGGAGGCTGTTCGAACTCGACGGCGTGGATTTGGAGTTCACCGACGACGCGCTAGAGGCGGTCGCCGATCAGGCGATCTTGCGCGGCACTGGCGCGCGCGGGCTGCGCGCGATACTCGAGGAAGTTCTGTTGTCGGTGATGTATGAGGTGCCGAGCCGCAAGGACGTCGAGCGAGTCGTGATTACCGCGGAGGCTGTGCTCGAGAACGTTAACCCGACGCTGGTGCCCCGCGATGTCGCGCGCAGGACGCCGCGCGAGAAGTCGGCCTGACCAAGACCGCCGAGAGTCACTGGCTTTGCAGGTCGAACCGCATCTTCATCATCAACGACGCGAGCGCAGCGACGCCCGTGTCCCTGGTTGGTGACGCGAGGACCCCGACCGTATGGTCGCTGGCCCAGCCGCAGACGGATACCTGGGTCTGCCCAAGCCACGCGACCGTGCAGTTGGCGCTGCCCCCGCGGTGCCCGGCCGGAACCCGCCACGGGCCGACTTTGGCATAGGGGCCCAGTATGCCCATCATCACCCGGGCAACCACTTCGTACGGAATGCCCAGCTTGGCGGTGGCGTCAAGCCCGAGATACATCACCCAGGCGGGCCGGCCTGTGACGGGGTCAATATGGCCAGGCTCGCCGTACAGCCCCGATGGCCAGGCCGCTGTTACTGGGCGGGCCGCCAGGCTGTCCGCCGCTGCGGCTGTACCAGCCCGTGACCCTCCAGCCTGGCTGCTGCCATCGGCCCCCGCGGCGGCCGCAACCGCCCGTCTCGCGTCGGCGATCAGCCCGGTGCCCACGGCGCTGAAACGAAGCCGCAGTTCCGCCGCGATTGGACCGGCCCCTTCCCGGCTGATCGAGCCGAACCGCCGCGGCAACCCGCCAGCGATATTCGGTGCGGGGCTGACGAGCGGGCCGGCCGAGATTCTGACCGCCGCCTCGCTGCTCGCGATGCCCTGCCTCGCGAGGTTGACGGTGGCCCAGGTCAACAGCACAGCCACGATGGTCATGACGGCTAGGAGCGAGACTGCCTGCCGCGTCCTGATGGTGCCAGCGGTGCGGGGGCGGCCAGCCAGGCCCGCGCCCAGCCTGACGCCGCGCCTGACAGGCGCCCGCCGCGGCGAAGTCGGGCGGGTAAAGTGCGCGCGCCTTGACCACGAGCCGACCCGGGCGAGCAAGGCTCTCAGGTCGGTGCCGCCCGCTCTATTGCGCCGGTCGCGACTAATGGTCCACGGCCCGGCCAACGGATCATCACCTCATCTTCCTGACATGGCGAACCATCTGCGCTGAGCAGAATAGAGCAACGAACTGCCGCGAATTAAGCATATGTTCTGAATGCAGCGCGGCGATGGAGATGCCGCCACATGGCGAGCGGGCTGGCCCGCCCGCAGTGGTGCCCCCGCCCCTCTAGACTCTGCTGACGTGACGACCGCTGATCAGCTACCGCCGCAGTATGTGCCCGGCGAGGTCGAGTCCCGCCGCTATGAGGGCTGGGTGAAGGCCGGCTACTTTACGGCGGACGCGGCCTCACCGGCACCGCCGTTCACGATCATGATCCCGCCGCCGAACGTCACTGGTTCGCTGCACATTGGTCATGCGCTCGATCACACGCTGATCGACGCTCTCATCCGGCGCCGCCGGATGCAGGGGTACAACGCCCTGTGGCTGCCCGGCACCGATCATGCGGGCATCGCGACCCAGAACGTCGTCGAGCGCGACCTCGCCAAGGAGGGCCTGAGCCGGCACGATCTCGGCCGCGAAGCTTTCGTGGCGCGGGTGTGGCAGTGGAAGGCCACCTACGGCGGCAAGATCGGCAGCCAGATGCGCCGGCTCGGTGACAGCGTTGACTGGACCCGCGAGCGGTTCACCATGGACGAGGGCCTGTCCCGCGCGGTCCAGACCATGTTCAAGCGCCTCTACGACGACGGCCTGATCTATCGGGCGGACCGCATCATCAACTGGTGCCCGCGCTGCATGACCGCGCTGTCGGACATCGAGGTGGACCACACCGACGACGAAGGCGAGTTGGTCAGCATCAGGTACGGCGACGGCGACACGGCCGTCGTTGTGGCCACCACCCGGGTTGAGACGATGCTCGGCGACACCGCCGTCGCGGTCCATCCGGACGACCCGCGTTACGCCCACCTTGTCGGCCGGACGGTCGAACTGCCGCTGACCGGCCGCCGGATTCCGGTCGTGGCGGATCCGCACGTCGATCCCGAGTTCGGCACGGGTGCGGTGAAGGTGACTCCGGCGCACGATCCCGACGACTTCGAGATCGGCCACCGGCACGATTTGCCCAGTTTGACGATCATGGACGAGCGCGGCGTGATCACGGCGAGCGGCCCGTTCGAAGGTCTCGACCGGTTCGAAGCCAGACCCGCGGTCCTTGCGGCATTGCGAGCTGAGGGCCGCGTTGTCGCGGAAAAAAGACCCTATCTGCACGCGGTCGGCCACTGTGACCGCTGCGGTACCACCGTCGAGCCACGGTTGTCATTGCAGTGGTTCGTCAAGGTCGGGCCGCTGGCCAAGGCCGCTGGGGACGCCGTGCGGGATGGCAGGGTGCGGATCTACCCGCCGCAGCTGGCCGCGCGCTACTTCGACTGGGTCGACGATATGCACGACTGGTGCATCAGCCGGCAGCTGTGGTGGGGCCATCGGATCCCGGTCTGGTACTCGGCCGATGGCGAGATCCGCTGCGTCGGGGCGGACGAGGAACCACCAAGGGCCGGTGCGGCGGGCGGAGGGGACTGGACTCAGGATCCCGACGTCCTCGATACCTGGTTCTCCTCGGCGCTGTGGCCGTTCTCTACGCTTGGCTGGCCGGACGATACGCCCGACCTGCGCACGTTCTATCCGACCAGCGTGCTGGTCACCGGGTACGACATCCTGTTCTTCTGGGTCGCCAGGATGATGATGTTCGGCCTGTACGCGATGGCCGACGCCGGGCCCGACCGATCCGTGCCGTTCCGTAAAGTCGCGCTGCACGGCCTGGTCAGGGATGCGCAGGGCAAGAAGATGTCCAAGTCGCGCGGAAACACCGTCGACCCGCTCGACTGGATCGCCAGGTTCGGGGCTGACGCGACCCGCTTCACGCTGGCCAGGGGTGCGAGCCCGGGCGGCGACGTGGCGCTCAGCGAGGAATGGGTGGCCGGGTCGCGCAATTTCTGCAACAAGCTCTGGAACGCGGCCAGGTTCGCGCTCCTGAACGGCGCGGACGCCGGCGCGGGGGACCGGGCCCCGCTGACCGCCGCCGATCGGGCCGCGCTCAGCGTCCCTGACCGGTGGATCCTGTCCCGGCTGGCCGTCGTCATCACCGAGACCGACGCGTTGTTCGAGGAGTTCGAGTTCGCGAAGGTCTGCGATGTTCTCTACCACTTCGCCTGGGATGAGTTCTGCGACTGGTACCTGGAGCTGGCGAAGCCGACGCTGAACGGTGCCGACGAGGCCGCGGCCACGCTGACCCGCCGCGTCCTCGGGCACGTGCTCGACCAGCTGCTCAGGCTGATCCACCCGGTCATGCCGTTCGTCACCGACGAGCTGTGGACCGCGCTGACCGGCGGCGAGTCGGTGATGGTGGCTGACTGGCCGACCGCGGTGCCCGCCGACGTCGATCCCGCCGCCGAGCCCGTGATCGAGTCGCTGATGCGACTGGTGACAGAGGTCCGCAGGTTCCGCGCTGATCAGGGGCTGCGTCCATCGCAGGCGGTTCCGGCCACCTTCGAGGGGATCGCCGGCTCGGCGCTCGGTCCGCACGAGGCATCGATCCGCGCCCTGCTGCGGCTCACCGCGCCGGCCGGCGACTTCAGCCCGAACGCGTCGGTCGAGGCCGAGGGCATCGTCGTCAGGCTCGACACCTCGTCAGGGATCGACGTCGCAGCCGAGCGGCGAAGGCTGACCAAGGAGCTGACCGCGGCGCAGGCCGATGCCGAGGTTTCGGAACGAAAGCTCTCCAGCCAGTCCTTCATCGAGAAGGCGCCGGCCGAGGTGGTGGCGAAGAGCCGCGACCGGCTGGCCTCGGCGCAGGCCGAGATCGCCCGGCTGGAAGAACGCCTCGCTACCCTGGCCAGCTCGTGAGCGTCGTGCCGGAGGCGCGCCAATGAACGCCGTGCCGGAGGCGCGCCCATGAACGCCGACGCCCGGGCCGAGCTGCGCGAGATCGAGCGGCAGATTCTGCTGCGACGTCCCGAGCACTCGATCGAACCCTCGCTTGACCGGATCAGGGAGCTGACCGGCCTGCTCGGCGACCCGCAGCGCTCCTACCCGGTCATCCACATCACCGGGACCAACGGCAAGACGTCGACGGCGCGGATGGCGCAGACCCTGCTCCGCGCCCGGGGCCTGCGCACGGGGCTGTTCACGAGCCCGCACCTGGTCTCGATGCGAGAGCGAATCAGCGTGGATGGCGAGCCGCTGAGCGCCGAGCGATTCGTCGAGGTTTACCGGGAGATCGAGCCGTACCTCAAGCTGGTCGATGACAACCAGCCGGCCAGGTTGTCGTTCTTCGAGGTGCTCGTGGGCATGGCGTTCGCGGCGTTCGCCGACGCCCCGGTCGACGCCGCCATCATCGAGGTCGGCATGGGCGGCACCTGGGACGCCACCAACGTGGCCGATGGCGCGGTCGCCGTGATCACGCCGGTCTCCATTGACCATACGGAGTACCTCGGCGATACGGTCGCGGCGATCGCGGCGGACAAGGCCGGCATCATCAAGCCGGACGCCGTCGCCGTGATCGGCCAGCAACCGGTGGACGCGGCCGCCCAATTGCTGCGCCGGGCGGCCGATGTCGGGGCGAGCGTCGCCAGGGAGGGAATCGAATTCGGCGTGCTCAGCCGCGAGCTTGCCGTCGGCGGCCAGCGGCTCGCCATCCGGGGACTGCTCGGCGAGTACCACGATCTGTTCCTGCCGTTGTTCGGCGCGCACCAGGCCGCGAACGCCGCTTGCGCTCTGGCCGCGGTCGAGGCGTTCTCCGGCGGCGCCGGGTCGCCAGACGGAGGCTCCGACGACCTGGCAGCCGGGACCGCTGGCACTCGGGCGCTCTACGGCACGGTCGCGCTCGATGCCGATTTGGTCGCCGAGGCATTCGCGACGATGGCCTCGCCCGGCCGACTGGAGATCGTCAGGCGCAGCCCGTTGGTACTGGTCGACTCGGCGCACAACCCGGCCGGGATGGCGGCCACCGCAGCTACGCTGGCCGAGTCGTTCGGGCCCGCCGAGGTGATCGCCGTTCTGGCCGTCAGCGCCGACAAGGACGTGGCCGGGATCCTCGATGAGCTCGAGCCGGCCGCCGCGGCGGTCGTGACCGCGCGGAACTCCTCGTCTCGGTCCATGGACCCGGAGGCACTGGCCGAGCTTGCCCGCGCTGTGTTCGGGCCGGACCGCGTGCACGCTGCCGACCGGCTGGACGACGCGATCGAGCTCGCGGTGGGCTTGGCGGACGAAGCGGCCGCCGCGATCGGCGGCCCGCTGGCCGGCCTGATGACCGGCGATGAGGACCTGGGGCAGGCTGCGGCGGGGACGGTCGTGCTGATCACGGGCTCGGTGATCACGGCTGGCGACGCGCGGCTGCTGCTGACTGGCGCGGGGCCTGACGACGGCCAGACAGGCGTGGCCCCGCGATGATGAGCGGGCCCGGATGAGCAGGCTGACCGCGACTGTCCTGGTGCTCGAAGCCGTCGTGATCGCGCTGACCATCGTGCCAGCGGTGAAGCTTCAGCATGTCGCCCCGGTGACGGCTGCGTCTGTGGCAGGCCTTGCCGTCGTGGCCGCCATCGTGCTCGCGGCGCTGGCGAGGCGGCGCCTTCCTGTGACGCTGGTTGGCGGGAGCCTGCTGCAGGCGCTGGTGATTACCTCCGGCCTTGTGCTTTCCGTTATGTATATTCTCGGCGGAATTTTCACATTGCTCTGGGTAACCGGAATCTGGCTTGGTCATCGGGTGGAAAGCTCGTCGTAACGCCTTTGCAATTTCGGGCGGATTACTATCTATTTACCCGGCCCGATGGGGAAGGGCACGAGCACGCCGGGTAGGCTCATTTCCTGCGGATCGCCGATGCCTGCGCTGACCAGAAGTGGGCAAAATGTGCGGCTAGCCGAGCACCAAAATGCAGGGCGCGCGGGCCCGTTTTTGCGGACTACGCGGCACGACCAATCGCTGGAGCATAGGGAAGCAGATGAGCAACGCGTTGGCCTTTCTGGGCCGTGACATGGCCGTCGACCTGGGCACCGCCAACACGCTGGTGTATGTCAGAGGGCGTGGAATTGTTCTGAATGAACCATCAGTCGTCGCACTCAATACCAACACTGGACAGATAGTCGCAGTCGGCCTCGAAGCCAAGCGCATGATTGGCCGCACTCCGGGCAATATCATCGCCGTCAGGCCGCTTAAAGACGGGGTAATCGCTGACTTTGACGTTACCGAGCGCATGCTGCGCTACTTCATTCAGAAGGTTCACCGGAGCGGCGGCCTGGCGAAGCCGCGAATTGTCATCGCCGTGCCGAGCGGAATCACCGGAGTCGAGCAGAGCGCCGTCAAGGAAGCCGGCCATCAGGCGGGTGCGCGCCGCGTGTACATCATCGAGGAGCCGATGGCCGCCGCCATCGGCGCTGGCCTGCCGGTCAACGAGCCGACCGGCAATATGGTCGTGGACATCGGCGGCGGCACGACCGAGGTCGCCGTGATCGCGCTGGGCGGCATCGTGACGGCTCAGTCGATCAGGGTAGGCGGCGACGAGCTCGATCAGGCGATCATCAACTTCGGTAAGAAGGAGTACTCGCTGACGCTCGGCGAGCGGACCGCCGAGGAGATCAAGATGGCGCTCGGCTCTGCCTATCCGGCAGACAACGAGCCAAGCGCGGAGATCCGCGGCAGGGACCTGATCAGCGGCCTGCCCAAGACAGTCGTGATCTCGGCCGCTGAGGTCAGGAACGCGATCGCCGAGCCGCTCGTGGTGATCGTCGACGCGGTCAGGACCACGCTCGACAAGTGCCCGCCTGAGCTCGCGGGCGACGTGATGGACCGCGGCATCGCTTTGACTGGCGGCGGCGCCCTCCTGCGCGGCCTGGACGAGCGGCTGCGCGAGGACACCGGGATGCCGGTTCATGTCGCCGACAAACCGCTCGACTCGGTCGCGCTCGGTACGGGCAAGTGCGTGGAGGACTTCGACACTCTGCGGCAGGTGCTTGTACCCGAGTCGCGCCGCTGAGCCGGGGGCGTCGACGTGCGGGACACCCGACGCACCAGGCTACTCCTGGCCATCGCATTGGTCGCCGCGCTTGCCCTGATCGCGATCGACTACCAGAACGGCTCGTCGTCGGTGATCACGACGCTGCGCAAGACTGCTGGCACGGTCCTCGGCGGCGCGGAGCGCGCTGTCGCCTCGGTGACCAAACCGGTCGGCCGTTTCTTCGGCGCTGGCGCGTCGGGGACGGGCAGCGCCTCGCAGGCGGCCATGCAGCAGCAGCTGAACAGGATGCGGGCGGAGCTGAGCGCCGCCACCTTGGACCAGTCGCAGTACCGCGAGCTGAGCAGACTGCTTCAGCTAGCGGGACGCGGCGGCTACCGGGTGATGCCCGCGTCGGTGATTGCCTTCGGACAGGGCTACCAGCAGACCTTGACGCTGGACGTCGGGCGCGCGGACGGCATCAGGCCCCAGCAGACCGTAGTCGACGGCAACGGTCTAGTCGGCCAGGTCCTTAGCGTGAGCGGCAGGACCTGCACCGTGCTGGTGGCCAGCGACGCAAAGTCGGTGGTCGGCGTGCGGCTGGCGCCCGGCGGCCAGATCGGCTGGGTTACGGGGCAGGGAGGCGGCAGCTCCGGGGGTGCGCTGCTCACGCTCCAGGTGCTGGATAGCACGGCTCTCAAGGTCGGCACGCAGCTGGTGACCGCGGCGTCGGTCCGCGAAAGGCCCTTCGTGCCCGGCGTTCCTGTCGGGGAGATCGTCTCGGTGCGGAAAAAGGCAGGCGCCCTGACCGGTCAGGCCCTGGTGCGCCCGTTCGCCCAGTTCACCAGGCTCGATGTGGTCGGGATCGTGGTCTCGCCGCCACGGCTCGACCCGAGGTTCTCGGTGCTGCCGCCGCCGCCCAGGCCTGCGCCGTCCAGCGTCCGCTCTGGTGGCGCCGGGTCTGGGCGCGGCCGGGCCGGCCAGCCGAGCCCATCGGCCTCGGGGTCGGTCCCGCCGCGGCCCGGGCAGGCGGCGGCCGGCTCGCCAGGGCCGCGGCACAGGTAGGGCGGCGATGGTTCGCGGGTCACGGGTGCGGAGATGAAGCGCAAGCTAGTCGCGGCGATCGCGCTGACGGCCGTCCTCCTGGTCCAGCTCACGATCGTGAACGGCCTGGCGCTGCCGGGTGGTGCGACGCCGGACCTGGTACTTCTCTGCGTGATCGCGTTCGGGATGATCGGGGGTCCGGCAGCCGGCCTGATCACCGGGTTCTGCGCCGGTCTGGCGCTCGACCTTGCCCCGCCGGCCAGTCAGCTTGTTGGCCAGTACGCGCTCGTGCTCTGCCTGGTGGGTTATGGCGCGGGCAGCGTGCGTTTCACCGTGCGGCACTCGGTCTTGCTCGCGCTCGCTGCCGCGGCCGCCATGGCGGCGCTGGGTGAAGCGTTGACGGCAGGAATCGCGCTCATGCTCGACACGCCCGACGTTAACTGGGCGGCGGTCGCTCGCGTGCTGCCGTCGTCCGTCCTTCTCGACATCGCGCTCAGCCCGCTCGCGCTATTCGGGTCGGTGCGCCTCGCGCTCGCGCTCGGGATAACCGTCGGCCCTGCGGACGACTCGCCCGTGCCCGAGACCGGCGGGAGCGCGGCCCAGGCAACCGTCGCCGCCAGGGCCGCGACAGGCGGAATGGACGGGGTCAATGTCGCCGCGATGGCTGGCATGCCGCGGGGCGGACGGCGCCGGTCTGCGGGCGGCGAGAGCCTGGCCGCCGCTGCCGGCCGCTGGCTGGTCGGTGACGTGGCCGAAGCCGCACCGGCGATAGGGGCGGTCGGCTGGCTGGGCGGGCCGGCCAGGTCCCGTCGCGCTCGTCACGAGCAGGCCAGGCTGATCGCGATGCTGACCGGGGCCAGCCCGCGGAAGGGTGCGGTCTGGGTAGGCCGGCGCCCGCCTGGGCTCATGCCCACCGCGCCGCTCGTGCCGCCCTCGGCCAGCGGCCTGGCGAGGCTGCGGCCCGTTGGCGGCGTGGCCGGCTCGGCCGTCGCGGTCCCGCGCCCGGGTCAGGCCGGCCACGCATGGCCAGGCCGCGCGATTCACCTGGGACTCGCTGACGAGCAGCGCAAGCGCGCGCGGGCCGCAGGCCGCCGTCCCTGGGTGACCGGGTTCGCGGCGGCCAGCGACCTGGGTGGCCTGAACCGGATCGCGGTGAACGGGGTCCTCGGGCCTGACGTGCCCAGAATCGCGTTCGGTACGGGGGGGTTGCCGGGGGCGGCGGGCCGGGCGGCCCGGCGGCCGGTGCCGAGGATCGCGTTCGGTACGGGGGGGTTGCCGGGGGCGGCGGGCCGGGCGGCCAGGCGGCCGGTGCCGAGGATCGGGGGCGGCGGGCCGGGCGGCCCGGCGGCCGGTGCCGAGGATCGCGTTCGGTACCGGGTGGTTGCCGGGGGCGGCGGGCCGGGCCGCCAGGCGGCCGGTGCCGAGGATCGCCTTCCGGTCAGCAACCCTCGGATCCGCTGCTCGCGCGGGTACTGCGCAGCGCCGGGCCGGGCCGGGGTTCCGGCCCCGCCGGACCCCATTCGCGGCGAATTCGTGGCTGGCGAAGTCGACGGAAGGCCGCAGCGGCCTGCGGCTGTCCGGGACATTTGACGGCGCGCTGACAGCACCGGGCTCCTCGGTTCCTGGCCCGCATGGCAGTGGTTACCGCGGCATAGATCGATTCGGCGCCGGTTTCCACGGCGGCCGGATCGCCCGTTCCGGCCGCAAGCGCAGGCAGCCAAGATTCGCGCGTAGCACCTCCGGTCGTCATCCCTCGCGGCCACGACAGCCCAAGACCGCACGGATGAGCGCCAGGCACGGCTTGCTTCCCCGGCTGCGGTGGATGAGGCGGGTAGGAGACCGGTCGGCGGTCTGGCGGATAGGGAGCAGCCGAATGAGTGGTTTGCGATGATCCCGGCCTCGCGACGGCGGTTGTTCGTTCTGTACCTGGTCGTCGCGGCGCTGCTGCTCGGACTGGCCACGAGGGTTTGGTATCTGCAAGTCAAGACGGGCAGCCAGTACGTGGCGCAGGCCACGTCGGAACGGATCAGGGAAGTGATCCAACCGTCGGTGCGCGGCCCGATCGTCGATGACCTCGGCAGCCCGATCGTAAACAGCCGCTCGGCCCTGGTCGTCTCGGTCAGCATGCCGACGCTGTGGCAGCAGGCCGATAGCGGGGCCGCTGTCCTAGGCCGCCTGGCCAGTCTGCTGCACATCAGGAAGCACCGGCTGCTCCAGCAAGTCCGCCTGTGCGCGGTGGGTGTGAGCCAGCCGTGCTGGCCAGGCTCGCCATACCAGCCGATCCCTGTCGCCCAGAACGTCACGCCTAAGGTCGCGCTCCAAGTGCTCGAGAACCAGCGGCTGTACCCCGGCGTCACTGCCGCCGTCCAGCCAGTGACTCACTATCACCAGCCGATCGCGACCAGCCTGGCCCAGACCCTTGGATACCTGGCGCCCATCACGGCGACCGAGCTCAAGCAGCAAGGCCTGCCCGCGACCGGGTTCACCAGCGACTACCTCGCCGGCCAGGCCGGCCTCGAGCTGCAGTACGACCCTCAGCTGCGCGGCAGGCCGGCCGTTAACAAGTTCACGGTCAATGCGGCCGGCCGGGTGACAGCCACCCTCAGCGCGGTCAGGCCGCAACCGGGCGACTACCTGGTCACCAGCATCAATTCCGCCCTGCAGCAGGACACTCAGGCGGCGCTCGCCTCCGCGGTTCAGTCCGTAGGAAACCCGGTCAGCCAAAGCGGCGGCGCCGCGGTGGTGATGACGACCACGGGGCGGGTGCTGGCCCTGGCCAGCTACCCCACATACAACCCGGAAATCTGGGCGGGCGGGATCACGGAGGCTGAGTTCCGGCACCTGTTCGGCACGGCCGACGGGACGCCGGTACTGAACCGGGCCACTCAGGGCCAATACGCGCCAGGATCGACCTGGAAGGTGACCTCGGTCGCCGCGGCGGTTGCCGCTGGGTACCCGCTGGACGGCACCTATCAGTGTCCGGCGCAGGTGACGATCGGCTCCCGGACCTACGGCAACGACGGAAGGCCGTCGGCGGGCCCTATGAGCTTCTACACCGCACTAGTGCAATCCTGCGACACCGTCTTCTACAACCTCGCCTACCACATCTACCTGAAGGACAATCCGGAGGCTAACAACGTGACGACGGCGCGCGCGCCCGTGCAGGAGATGCAGGCAATGCAGCTCGCCTGGGGCTTCGGCCGGCCGACCGGCATCGACGTTCCGGAGAGCCCGGGCAGCGTGCCGACTCGCGCCTGGCTGTACTGGCTGTGGAAGGACAATGCACATCAAGGCCAGAACTGGTGCAAGTACGGCAAAGAGCACGGCGACTTCATCCAGCAGGTCGAGTGGGAGAACTGCCGCTCAGGCAATGACTGGACGGCGGGCCAGTCGGTGATCGCCTCGATCGGCCAGGGATATGTCTCGGTGACTCCGCTGCAGCTAGCCGGCGCCTACGCAGCGCTCGCCAACGGCGGCACGCTCTACAGCCCGCGCGTCGGTGAGGCACTGATCAGCGCGGACGGTAAGACGGTGCGGAAGATCACGCCGCCGGTAACCGGGCATCTGCCCGTGGCGAAGTCGACGCTCGCCTACATCAGGCACGCACTCGCCGGGGTGGTGACAAGCGGAACCGCGGCCGGCACCTTCGGGGGCTTCCCGCTCAGCCGCGTCTGCGTGGCTGCCAAGACCGGTACTGCCGAGGTCGTAGGTAACCAGGCGACGTCGGTATTCGCCTCCTTCGCGCCGTGCGATGACCCTAAGTACGTGGTGGTCGTGGTGATCCCCAATGCCGGTTTCGGCGCGGATGTCGCAGGTCCAGCCGCCCGCCAGATCTGGGACAGCATCTATGGCCTGGAAGGGCACACCGCAGCGCTGCCCGGCGGTGTGCTGCCTGGCCTGCCGCATCTGAACCAGGTCGGCCAGATGGTGCCGCCGCCTGGGTTCGGTCTACCGGCGCACCGGGCGGCCGCCAAGGCGGCGCAGGCCAGGCACCGGAAGAGGCATCGGTGAGCTGGGTAAGCAGCCCGTCGCGCAGCCACGGCAACCCGGCCTGGGCCGTCTTCAGGCGGCTCGCAGCGCGGGCGGCGAGCCGCGATTCGGCGCTGAGGCATGCCGACTGGCTGTTGCTGGCCGTCGTGCTCGCGCTGACCCTGCTGGGCACGCTCCTGATCTGGTCGGCCACCCAGCCGACGCTTATCGGGCAGGGCTCCAACCCGGATGAGTTCTTGCTGAAGCAAGTGCTCGATGTCTCGCTCGGGCTCGTCCTGATGCTGATAGTCGGCACCCTGAGTACCCGGCAGATCAGGCTGTACGCGCCGATCGTGTACGGGCTGTCCTGCCTCGGCCTGCTTGCGGTTCTCACCCCGCTGGGCAGCATCGTCAACGGCGCCAGAGCGTGGATCTCGATCGGCGCGGGCTTCCAGATCGAGCCATCGGAGTTCGCCAAGTTGTCCGTGATCGTGATCAGCGCGATGCTCCTGTCGGGTCTGCGTTCCGGTGAGAGGCCGGGGGCGCGGGCCATCGCCCGCACGCTCGGGCTCGCCGCGCTCCCGATCCTGCTTGTGGCCGCCGAGCCCGACCTAGGCGTGATGATCGTGCTCGTGGTGATCGTCGGGGGGCTGATCGCGCTGTCCGGCGTCAGGCTCTGGTGGATCGTCGGCATGATCGCCGCTACCGCACTCGTGGTCGCCGCGGTCGCGAAGCTGCATCTGCTCAAGGCGTACCAGGTGGGTCGGCTGACATCGTTCATCAACCCATCGGCCGACCCGCTGGGCACGGGCTACAGCGCCGCTCAGTCGAAGATGGCGATCGGGTCAGGCGGCCTGCACGGCACCGGCCTGTTCCACAGTCCGATCATCGCCGGAAGTTTCGTACCCGAGCAGCACACCGACTTCATCTTCGCCGTGGCCGGCAATGAGCTTGGCTTCGTCGGCTCGCTGCTGGTTATCGGGCTGCTCGGGCTGCTCCTGACCTGCGCGCTGCGGATAGCGGCGCGCGCTGAGGATCAGTTCGGGATGCTGGTCGCCGCAGGTATCGCGATCTGGTTCGCTGGCCAGGCGTTCGTCAATATCGGGATGACCATGGGCATCATGCCAGTGACCGGCTTGCCGCTTCCGTTCGTGTCGTACGGCGGCTCGGCGATGTTTGCCGACATGATCGCGGTGGGTCTGCTCCAGTCCATTCGCCGGCCACGCAACGTGTTCGCGAGCTGAGGATTCAGCCCGGTTCGCTCGTCCCGCCAGCACAGCTCGCTCGTCCCGCCAGCCCGGGAGCCCTTGCCCCGGCCTCATTGAACAGCTATGGCCCATCGACTGTCTTCTTTGAACGTCGATGGGCCATAGCTGTGGCTCTTTTGGAGTGAGTCGTGCAGCGCCTACCCGGAGACATCACTCCAGAAGAGCCACACCCGTGGATCACCCATACACGTGGTGCGGACTAGTCGAGGCCTCTGCCGGGCGGGCCATGGCTCTCGCGGGGTACCGCCGCCTCATTGAGCGGCACGGTGACCGGAGTAGGCACCTGAGCATGGCCATCGGGCCCGGCCGCGACGGCGGTCCGCGCCGCGGGCACGCCGCGGCGCCATGGCTGAGCACGAACCAGCCAGAAGCTCAGCCCGCCGACGGCCACTGCAGCCAGCGTGATGCCGAGGGGCGCCGTAGGGACACCGACATATTTCAGGCCGGACGCGAAGATCACGTACGTGATGACCGGCCGGATGTAGCGGTCGGGCGCACGGGAGGATAGCAAGGACCCGACCAGGACGGCGGGGACGCTGCCGATCGCAACCGAGGCGGTCACGCCGAACTGAGGATGGCCGAATGCTAGGGCGCCCAGAGCGGCCGCTGCCGTGAGCGGAACGGCCTGGGTCAGGTCGGTGCCGACCAGCTGGTTGGCGCCGATCAGCGGATAGACGAAGAGCAGCAGCACGATCATCAGCGAGCCGGAGCCGACCGACGTCAGCCCGACGATCAGGCCGCCTACGATGCCGATCGCGATCGTGGGGATAGGTCGCGCGACGACGTTCGTGATCGTGCCCAGACGCTGCTGGCCGGAGCGCCGGTCAAGCACGTAGCGGATCACCATCGCGGCGGCGCCCACGAGAAGCGCGCTCCCTAGCACGATCTCGACATGCGTCTGGTCAGCCGCGCCGCCGCTGCCGAGCAGGTGCAGCAGGTACGAGCCGAGGAATGCCATCGGCACGGATCCGAGCACCATCAGGCCGACCAAGCGCATGTTGACCGTGCCCTTGCGCAGGTGCACGGCAGCTCCGAAGGGCCGCATCAGCACTGCCGCGACCAGGTCGCTCGAGATGGCCGCCGTCGGTGTGACCCTGAAGAGCAGGATCAGCATCGGGGTCATCAGCGCGCCGCCGCCCGCGCCGGTCAGACCGACAAGCAGGCCGACAACGGCGCTGCCGATGATCATGTAGGGGTTCAGGTGCATCGACGTCCGTTCCTCGTCCGCGGGGCCGTTGCCTCCCAGTGCTCCGACCTTCGGGAATGCCTACCGTTGCGACCTAGAATGTAGCGTATGTTAGCAACCTCTTGACCGGTTGCTCGATCTTCCGTGCCCGTCGCCAGCGGCAGGCGGCCATTGGCGGTCGGTAAGCTGTAGCGATGCCTATACAGTCGGTCTATCCGCGGCTTGAGTCGCTGCTCCCGCTGATCCGCAAGCCGATCCAGTACGTCGGCGGGGAACTCAACAGCGTCGTTAAGGACTGGGATGCTGTCGACGTGCGCTGGGCGCTGATGTACCCGGACGCGTACGAGGTAGGGGTGCCCAACCAGGGGATCCAGATTCTTTACGAGGTCCTTAACGAACGCGCGGACGTGCTCGCCGAGCGCAGCTACTGTGTCTGGCCGGATCTGGAGGACCTGATGCGCGAGCATCAGGTCCCGCAGTTCACGGTCGACGCGCATCGCCCGGTCCGTGCCTTCGACGTGCTCGGAGTCAGCTTCGCCACCGAGCTCGGCTACACGAACTTGCTGACGGCCCTTGACCTGGCACAGATTCCGCTCGCGGCGGCTGACCGCGGGGACAGCGACCCGGTGGTGCTGGCTGGCGGCCATGCCGCGTTCAACCCTGAGCCAGTCGCCGAGTTCATCGACGGCGCCGTCCTCGGCGACGGCGAGCAGGCGGTGCTGACCATCACCGACTTGATCAGGGCCTGGAAGCGGGCGGGACGACCTGGCGGGCGGGATGGCCTGCTCCTGCAGCTGGCCTCGCGGGGCGGCGTCTACGTCCCGCGCTTCTACGACGTCAGCTACCTGCCGGACGGGACCATCGGCCGCGTGGTGCCGAACCGGCCTGGCGTACCGCGCGCGGTCGCCAAGCACACCGTCACGGACCTCGACTCGTGGCCGTACCCGAGCAAGCCACTCGTCCCGATCGCCGAGTCCGTGCACGAGCGGTTCAGCGTGGAGATCTTCCGCGGCTGCACCAGAGGTTGCCGGTTCTGCCAGGCCGGCATGATCACCAGGCCGGTTCGGGAGCGGTCGATTACCACGATCGGTGAGATGACCGAGGCGGGGCTGGCCGCCAGCGGCTTTACCGAGGTCGGGCTGCTCTCGCTGTCCAGTGCCGACCACAGCGAGATCAACGAGATCGCCACCGATCTTGCTGACCGGTACGAAGGCACCAACACCGGCCTCTCGCTGCCGTCGACGAGGGTGGACGCGTTCAACGTGACGCTGGCCAACGAGCTGAGCAGGAACGGCCGCCGGTCCGGCCTCACCTTCGCGCCCGAAGGCGGCACCGACCGGATCCGCAAGGTGATCAACAAGATGGTCAGCGAGGATGACCTGATCTCCACCGTGACGACCGCCTACGCGAGCGGGTGGCGGCAGGTCAAGCTGTATTTCATGTGCGGGCTGCCGACCGAGACCGACGAGGACGTGGTCGCGATCGCCAGGGTCGCGCACCGCGTGATCGAGGCCGGTCGGAAGGCGACCGGCCGGCGGGATATCAGGTGCACGGTGTCGATAGGCGGCTTCGTACCAAAGCCGCATACTCCCTTCCAGTGGGCCGCGCAATGCGACCACGAGACGGTCGACGCGCGGCTGAAGGCGCTCGGCGCGGCGATGCGGGCCGATCGCGGTTACGGCTCGTCGATCGGCTTCCGCTACCACGACGGCAAGCCGTCGGTGGTGGAGGGACTGCTGTCCCGCGGTGACCGCAGGGTTGCCAAGGTGATCAGGGCCGTCTGGGAGGATGGCGGCAGATTCGACGGCTGGAGCGAGTATTTCTCGTTCGAGCGCTGGGAGAGCTGCGCGCAGCGGGCACTGGCGCAAGACGGCGTCGACCTGGCCTGGTACACGACACGCGAGCGCTCGTACGGCGAGATCCTGCCGTGGGATCACCTGGACGCCGGCCTGGAAAGGGACTGGCTCTGGCAGGACTGGCTGGCCTCCATCGACCCGGAAGGCGCCGCCGAGGTCGATGACTGCCGGTGGACTCCGTGCTTCGAGTGCGGGGTCTGCCCCGCGATGGACACCGAGATCGAGACCGGGCCGACGGGCGCGCGGCTGCTGCCGCTGACCGTGCTCGACCGCGCCCCGTCGGCGTCGGTGGCGGCCGGCCAGGGGAGCGACGCTTAGATGGCCAGGCCCCTGCCATCAGGGCCGCCACCTGCACCCCCGGTCCAGCGGCTGACCATCAGGTACGCTAAAAGAGGCAGGATGCGCTTCGCGAGCCACAGAGATGTAGCGCGCGCGATGGAGCGGGGAGTACGCAAGGCCGGCGTGCCGGTCGCTTACTCTGCCGGGTTCTCACCGCATCCGAGGATTTCGTATTCGGGCGGGGCTCCGACGGGGTCGGCGAGCGAGGCAGAGTACCTCGAACTCGCTGTGACCCGTCGTTGCGAGCCGGACGACGTCGGTCGGCGGCTCAACGCTGCGCTGCCGGACGGGATTGACGTGATCGAGGTTGTCGAAGCGGGCGGAAGGTCCGCGGGGGTGCAGCTTGAGGCCTCCGAGTGGGAGGTCATCTGGCCGGGCGTTCCGGCCGATGCTGCCGCATGCGCCGTGCAGGCGTTCCTTGCCGCACCCAGCGTTCAGGTGGAGCGCCTGACCAGCAAGGGGACGCGGACGCTGGACGCGCGCGCCGCGGTGATCAGCCTGACCAGCCGGGTCGGGCTGACCAGCGCGCAGCAGCCCGGAATCGACCCGGTTGCCGGATGTGCGATACTTCGAATGATTGTTCGGCAGATGACACCTGCCGTCCGCCCAGATGACATCCTGGCCGCGCTCCGCCAGTTGTCGGCTCCGGAGCCTACGTCGCCCGCGCTGGTGACCAGGTTGTGGCAGGGGCCGATGAGTGCGCTCACCGCGGGTCAGATGGGAGCTCAGACAGGGATGACTGAAGCAAGCGCCGCTACCGGCCCTGTCATCGGTGAGCTACCAGAACGCATGCCGGAACTGAGGCAGCACCACGAGGACCCGGTTCCCAGGCACGAAGTACACCTGCCACCACGCACAACAGACAAGGCAATGCAGCCCACGGCGGAGAGCGCCCAGGAGGCGCCAGCCAGCCGGCTGCGTGCGAACGAACAGCCCCCGCGCGGCACGCCCGGTCAGCTCGCTGACCAGCGCGCCCGGGAGCCCTACGGAAGAGATCGCCCGGATGCTCGAAACCGAGCCACAGAATCGACAGTCAGAATCCAATGAATCATCAGCAAATACCGGTCAGGCTCAGACCACCGGCCAAGAAGCAGGTCAGGCCCAAGCCACCGGTCAAGAAGGCGGCCAGAGGCGCGGCTTGCTGCGCCGGGGCCGCCGCGCCGTAAGCAGGCCAGCCGAGCCACCCGCCTTCAAGTCAGCTGCTCCAGAAAGCGAGCCAAGTTCCGGCCGGGCTGGCCCACAGGGTTCCAGCCAGGCTGGCCCACAGGGTTCCGGCCAGGGCACAGGCTCAGGCGCACGGTCAGGCGCGGGTCGCGCCGGGCAGGCCGCGGGCGCCGTTCCAGCCGTGCCAGGCGTCCCGGCCGGCGCGGATCCAGGGTCGCCAGGCGGCGGCAGGTCAGGCGGGGGCACGCAGCAGCCAGTGCCAGCCGCGGCGTTCCAGCCGCCCGTCCTAGTCTTCCAGCCGCCCGATCTGGCCGACGGGCCAGCTGAGGCCGACCGCCCCCGCGTCGACGCGGGCCAGAGCGACGGCGACGGCGACGGCGGCGGCGAGGGCGACGGCGGCGGTGGTTCGCGCAGGCGCCGGCGAGGCGGCCGCGGCCGGGGCAAAGGCGGCTCAGGCGATGGCGGCGCGGGTCAGCCGGGCGGCAGTTCAGCGCAAGGCGACGTCCAGGCGGGCGCTGTTCAGGGCGCTTCCGCCGATCGCGGCGCCGGCCATGGCGGGGACGGCGACACCGGTCAGGCAACCGCGGACAGGCGCGGCGGAGGCACGGAGAACACCGCCGACGCCGCCACACAGCGGGCTGCCAGGGCCCGCGGAGCTAGCGACGGCGGACGCGAGCAGGCCGGCGACGAAGGCGCGGAAGGCGAGGGAGGCGGCTCATCGAGCAGGCGCCGCCGGCGCCGCAGGCAGCGCAATGGCACGCTGGTGCCCGGCGGTGAGGTGCCGGCGCCTGACGAGCCGGCTGACACGGTGGTCCACATTCGTGAGCCCCGGCCCGCGAGCGAGCCCGACGACGTCCGGGGGGTCAAGGGCTCCACCCGGCTTGAGGCCAAGCGGCAGCGCCGCCGCGAGGGACGCGACACAGGACGGCGCCGGCCACCGATTGTCAGCGAGTCGGAGTTCCTGGCCCGCCGAGAAGCGGTGGAGCGGGTCATGGTGGTGCGCCAGCAGGGCGACAGGACCCAGATCGCCGTGCTCGAGGACGGGGTTCTGGTCGAGCACTACGTGGATAAGGCGAGCCACCAATCCTTCGTGGGCAATGTCTACCTCGGCAAGGTGCAGAACGTGCTGCCCTCGATGGAGGCGGCCTTCGTCGACATCGGCAAGGGGCGCAACGCGGTTCTGTATGCCGGCGAGGTCAACTTCGACGCGAGCGGCCTCGAGGGTGTCGCGAAGCGGATCGAATCGGCGCTCAAGTCCGGTCAGTCGATCATGGTCCAGGTCACCAAGGACCCGATCGGTCACAAGGGCGCGCGCCTGACCAGCCAGATCAGCTTGCCGGGGCGGTATCTGGTGTATGTCCCTGGCGCCTCCATGACCGGGATCAGCCGAAAGCTGCCTGACACCGAGCGCAACAGGCTCAAGCAGATTCTGAAGAAGGTCGCGCCGGAAGAAGGCGGGATCATCGTCAGGACCGCCGCGGAGGGCGCGTCCGAGGAGGAACTGCAGCACGACGTCACCAGGCTCGTGGCCCAGTGGCAGGCGATCGAGCGCAAGGCCAAGACGGCGAGCGCCCCCGACCTGTTGTACGGCGAGCCCGACCTGACGATCCGGGTTGTCAGGGACATATTTAACGAGGACTTCACCAAGCTCGTCATCGCAAGCGACAGCGAATGGGACCTGGTCGACGAGTACGTGCGGTACGTGGCGCCCAACCTGGCCGACCGTCTCGAGCGGTGGACCGACGACAAGGAGTTGTTCACCGCTTACCGGATCGATGAGCAGCTCGCCAAGGCGCTGGACAGGAAGGTCTGGCTACCCAGCGGCGGCTCGCTGGTCATCGACACCACCGAGGCGATGACCGTGATCGACGTCAACACGGGCAAATTCACCGGCCAGGGCGGCAACCTGGAGCAGACCGTCACCAGGAACAACCTGGAAGCGGCCGAGGAGATCGTCCGGCAGCTCAGGCTCAGGGACATCGGCGGCATCATCGTCATCGACTTCATCGACATGGTGCTCGAGAGCAACCGCGATCTCGTACTGCGGCGGCTGATCGAGTGCCTCGCGCGCGACCGGACCAAGCACCAGGTCGCCGAAGTGACCTCGCTCGGCCTAGTCCAGATGACCAGGAAGCGGGTCGGTTCCGGCTTGCTCGCCGCGTTCTCCGTGCCGTGCGAGCACTGCAACGGCCGCGGCATCATCGTCTCCACCGACCTCACGGAGCTGCCCCATTCGCACGGGCGCAACGACCAGCAGGCAGGAACGCCGAAGCCGGGCCCGGCTAGGTCGAGGTCCGCAAGGAGCAAGGCGATCGCGCAGGTGGCCGCGAAGACGGTGGACTCAGAGGCTGCCAGGCCGGACGGTGCAGCTGCCGAGCCCGAGTCAGCCGAGCCGGAGTCCGTTGCGAGCGGAGCCGATCTGCGTGTTCCGGCCGCGCGCGCCGCCGCCCCGGCCAGCCCAGCCGGCCGCGATGGCGCGACTGCAGGAAAGTCTGCTGGCGGCGGCTCAGCCGCAGGCGAAGCAGCACTGGCGGATGGGACCGATCGCGAGCAGCAGGACCAAGCCGCGGCGACCGAGGATGCTCCGCGCCGTCGGCCGAGGCGATCCGCGCATCGTGAGGCTGGCCCGCCCGACTCCGTGCTGGCCGCGAGGACGGCGACGGCCGCCGCCGATGTGGCTGCCGCCGATGCGACACCCGCCGATGGGCCGGCGTTGGCGGACGGGAAGCTGCCAGCGACTGAGCAGCCTGCGGACGTGAACTCACCGGGGGAGGGCGATGAGAACCAGGCGGCCGAGCGGTCGCCCAGCGCATCTCCGACCGAATGAGGGCGCGTGGTCTGGTACTCTTTGTCGTCGGCGTGTCTTGCTGCCCAGGGCAGCGATCGTGGGCGCTTGGCGGTCAGCACGGCCGGCGAGAGACCAGGATCGGAAGTTCGGCAGGCGAGTGGCGCGTAATGTCGGCAGGCCCGGTCGCCTCGACGCTCGGACGAGGCCGCGGTTCACGCGGCGGGCTGACACCAGGGAGAGTTCTTTCGTGTACGCGATCGTTCGCTGCGGCGGCAAGCAGAGCAGGGCGTCTGTTGACGACGTCCTGACCGTCGACAAGCTCGCCGGTCAGGTCGGCTCCACCGTGACGCTGCCCGCCGTGCTTATCGTGGATGACGGGAAGGTGATCAGCGACAGCGCCGAGCTGGGCACCTACGAGGTCACCGCCGAGATCATCGGGCCAGCCACCGGCCCGAAGATCAACATGATCCACTACAAGAACAAGACCGGTTACCGGCGCCGCCAGGGCCACCGGCAGAAGTACACGCAGGTGAAGATCACCGGCATCGGAACGGGCAAGGCCAGCGCCAGCCAGAAGAAGAAGGTCTGAGATGGCACACAAGAAAGGCGCTTCGTCGAGCAGGAACGGGCGTGACTCCAACGCCCAGCGGCTTGGCGTCAAGCGATTCGGCGGCCAGGTCGTCAATGCCGGCGAGATCCTGGTTCGCCAGCGCGGCACGCATTTCCACCCCGGCGTCGGCGTCGGTCGCGGCGGTGACGACACCCTGTTCGCGCTCGTAACCGGCCGGGTTGAGTTCGGCTCACGGCGGGGCAGGCGGGCGGTCAGCGTGATCCCGGTCGCGGCCCAGACCGCGCCGGTCGAGACGGTGTCAGCCAAGGCCAGCTAGCGCGGCTGGCGCCCTGGCTTTCGCGGCGCGCCGGACCGGCGCAGATCGGTTGATCAACAGCTATGGGCCATCACCGTCGTATCAGCAGCGGTGATGGCCCATAGCTGTTGCTGGTCGGCTGGGCACAAGCTGCTGCGGGCCGCTCAGCGGCGGTTCCAGGTCTCGAAAGGGGGCTGACGTGGCGGAATTCGCTGATCAGGCCGTGGTCAGGATCCAGGCGGGCAGCGGCGGCAACGGCTGCGCGTCGATTCACCGGGAGAAGTTCAAGCCGCTCGGCGGCCCGGACGGCGGCAATGGGGGCCGGGGCGGCGACGTCATCTTCCGGGTCGACCCCAGCACCGCGACGCTGCTCGACTTCCACCGCAGGCCGCTGCGCCGGGCTGGCAACGGCAAGGCAGGCGCGGGTTCGCACCGCAGCGGCGCTGACGGCGCCGACCTGATCGTCAATGTGCCGGACGGAACGGTGGTGAAGACCGGCGACGGCGAGGTGCTTGCCGACCTGATTGGAGCCTGGACGGAGTTCGTAGCCGCGCAAGGCGGGCATGGCGGCCTAGGCAACGCCGCGCTCGCTTCGACCAAGCGCAAGGCTCCAGGCTTCGCGTTGCGTGGCGAACCCGGCGAACATAAGGAACTCCTGCTGGAGCTCAAGACGATCGCCGACGCAGGCCTCGTCGGATTCCCGAACGCCGGCAAGTCGTCGCTCATCTCGGCCATATCGGCGGCCCGCCCTAAAATCGCTAACTACCCGTTTACCACGCTGACCCCGAACCTGGGTGTGGTCGAGGCGGGGGACACCCAATTCGTCGTGGCGGACGTACCCGGCCTGATCCCTGGGGCCAGCCAGGGCCGCGGCCTCGGCCATGACTTCCTCAGGCACGTCGAGCGCTGCACCGTCCTCGTGCATGTCATCGACTGCGCCACGAACGAACCTGGCCGTGATCCCATCACCGACCTCGACGTGCTCGAGGCCGAGCTCGCCGCCCATGCCGAGATGACCGGCGCCGACATGGCCGGACGGCCGCGGATTGTGGTGCTCAACAAGATCGACGTGCCCGAGGCACGCGATCTCGCCGAGCTCGTCCTGCCCGACCTGCAGGCCAGGGGCCTGCCCGTGCATCAGGTGTCGGCCGCCACCGGGGAGGGTTTGCGTGACCTCGCGTTCGCCCTGGCGGCGATCATCGCCGAGGCCAGGAGCGCCGCACCGGAGCCGCTTCCGACGAGGCTCGTCCTCAGGCCCGAGCCGGTGGCCGGGCCTGACTTCGAGCTGGTGCGGGTCGGCGAGAACGCGTTCCGCATCCGCGGCGCGAAGCCGCGCAGGTGGATCCAGCAAACCGACTTCAGTAACGACGAGGCCGTGGGCTACCTGGCCGACCGGCTCGCCAAGCTCGGTGTCGAGGAAGCGCTCGCCGGAGCTGGCGCCGAGCCAGGAGCCGAGGTGCTGATCGGCGAAGAGGACAATTCGGTGGTATTCGACTGGGATCCGAAGCAGCCCGCCGGCGTCGGCTTCGGCCCCCGCGGCACCGACCCGCGCCTAGAGCACTAGAACGCTGTTCTCGGCAGATCGTGGATGATATTCGGCGATCGTGCTGAGAATCATCCACCATCATGTGATTCCTACCTGGCATCCGGGCCGGCAGCTACGCGGTGTGCCGGTCCAACCACGAATACGGAGCACCTGGGCGATCTGAGCGGCCACCTGGCATGGTCTGGCCGTGATGTCCGCCCAGCTATAGCGGAGGGTAAGGATCCCAGAGCCGGCGAAATGGTTATCCCTGTGGATGTCCTGCCAGCGGGCTTCGGCCGGGTGCGCGCCGAGTCCATCGAGTTCGACGGCCAGCGCGAACTCGTCGAAGAGGTTGTCCAGATAAGCCGACCGCAAGCCTTGCCTCTGCCGAACCTGGCGCCGTGGCCTGGGCAAACCATGGGGGCGTTCAACGTCTCGCAGATACCCGCGCTCCAGGTTCGAGAGAACTCCTTCGGCGATCTCTTCAAGTGCCACCAGGACATCGGCCCGCCAGCGCAGCCTCGGCCGGCTGGCTGCTGCCCGGCGTAGTTGACTCACAGTGATTAGCCGTCGCCCGCACGCCGCGCTGAGCCAGCCGAAGGCCTCGTCAAAGTTGGCGGCAAGGTCGGTGAGGTCGAGGACGGTCTCCTCGGTCCTGGTTCGCGGCGGAGTCCGGGCAGGATGCCGTGCTTCCAGGCATCTCACCGACCGGTGCACGACGATGCGGGGAAGGCCCTGGCCGAACTCCGCCTGAGAGAGCCACACCCGCTGTTGCCTGGGAACCGTCACATGAAGGACGTCGCTCGGTCGATCGACCACAGCGTCAAGCTCGGCGGCGGTGAAGTGGCTCAGCGACGCCGCGGGCCCGCAGCGAAGAACAGCAGCCCAGAGTGCAGCTTGCCGGGAAGGCGGACCAGTGTAGGCGGCGTACACGCCCCGGTACATGCACTGCCACCTGCGCGCACGAATCAGTGAGTCGATCGCGGACAAGTCGCTGGCGCAGTCGGCTGCCTGCCAGCGTGCCAGTATGCCGCGCTGATAATCGATCAGTTCACCGCACTGAGCTGACACACGAGTGACCATGGCAGCAGCCTGAGCGGTCGTGACCTTCGGCGGATGAGACGCCTGACAGCCTGTGCATGACCAACGCCTGGCCGGGGCCTCA
>WNFL01388315.1_pt2 | contig 46525 bp, 42 predicted proteins | sample 5400361 | NCBI WGS metagenome assembly WNFL01 (sample SAMN13153351, study PRJNA577476) | soil metagenome | isolation source: 40 cm soil on Douglas fir-dominated hillslope | place: USA:California | collected 2013-09-17 | reverse complement strand
GTGCGGGAGGTGCCGCCGCTCACCGTGCAGTTCGTGGCGATGTCGCCGAGATCGACGGTGTAGCTCGCGGGGGCGAGGGTGTACGTCGTGCTCCCGTTGATTCCGATGCTACGGAGCTGCCCGCCATCCACGGTCACGCTGTAGCCGTTGGGATCGGGTGTGCCGCCAGGCGTGGTGCTCGCGCTCACCGTGAGCGTCCCCGTTGGGGGCGGCGTCGTGGTGCAGGTTACCGCGTAGCCCAGCGTCGCCGTCCCGCCCGAGGGCACCGCGACGGTCTGCGAGGGGCCGCCAGTCACGGTGCAGTTGGCCGCGACCCCGCCGAGCAGCACGGCGTGGTTGGTCGCGGTCAGGCCGGTGAACGTGATCCCGGTGCTGTTATTGGTCGCGATCGCCTGCGGTGTGCCCCCGTCCACCGCGACCGTGTAGCCGTCGGGGTCGAGGCTCGAGCCCGTCGTGCTCGTCGTCACCGTCAGGTCGCCCGTCGGCGGGGGTGTCGTGGAGCAGGTCACCGTAAACGCCGCGGTCACTGTCTGTCCGGCGGTCACGGCCTTCGTTTGCGAGGGGCCCCCGCTCACCGTGCAATTGGACGCGACGTCGCCGAGCGCGACGGTGTAAGTCCCGGCGGCGAGGGTGTACGTCGTGGTGTCGTTGTTCGTGAGCGTTTGGCTCTGGCCACCATCGATCGTGACGGTGTAGCCGTTGGGGTCCGGCGTCGCACCGGTGGTGCTGGTGATGACCCTCAGGTCACCTGTCGGCGGGGGCGTCGTCGGACAGGTCACCGCGAACGTCACCGTCGCGGTCTGCCCGGCCGAGACCGGCACCGTGCGGGTGGCGCCGGCCGGCACCGTGCAATTCGATGCGAGGCCCCCGAGCTGGACGGTGTAGCTCCGGGCGGCGAGCCCGGTGTACGTCGTCGTATCGTTGATCGCGACCGCGCGGGTCTGGCCGCCGTCAATCGTCACGGTATAGCCGTCGGCGTCCGGCGCGCCGCCTGAGGTGCCGACCCTCACCGAGAGATCACCGGTGCCGGCCGCGACGGGATCGATGCGCAGTTCGACGGGCACGCGCACCCTCGCGGCGGCCGCATCATCGGGGACGACGATGATGGCGTCACTATACGTGCCCGGGTCGAGACCACTCGGGTCGAGGGTGAAGCGCAGCGTGTCGGGGGTGGACCCGCTGGCGTCGGTCAGCGCGAGCCAGGCGGCGCCGGCCTCGCTGTGAGCAGTCCAGGTGATGACCCTCGACTGGCTGCTCGATACGGTGAGCGCAACCGCGCGAACGTCACCGCTCCCGGAGTCAGCAGATTCCGCGATCCGGGACGGCGCCACGCCGAGGCCCGGTGGGCGCGGCGTATCGACGAGCTTGTCCAAGCGGCAGGCGAACGCGAGCGCGAGCACAGCCGAAAGCACAAGCTTTTCGCGCGTAGTATCCACAGCAGCCGTACGGGCACGCACGTTCCATACCCTCGCGGGCTCCCTGTGCTGCCTCCAATCCGCGTGGCGTACGCGCAGCAGGTGTTGCTGGGGCTCCTAGGGCTGGAGGCCGCGCCAGACGACGGGAGTGATGGCTCGCGACGTGTCTGCCGCGAAGCGCTGCGCCGCCGCGAGCAGTCCCTCGTACTCCTTGCGCCACGCGGCGGGCATGTTCGACCGGAAGTGAGCAGCGGTCATCACCTCGCCCCGCGGCGCCTTCGCGGCGCCAAATCCCACCTCAACGACGTCCCCCAAGAACAAGGTCGAGCTCCCCGTGTCCATGACGTTCGCGACTCGACATTCGAAGTGCGCGTAGCAGTCGTCCAGCACCGGCGCACCCAGCACGCCGCGGTGGTGCGAGATCTCCGCCAGCTTGTCGCGATCGCGGCCGCTCACGAACCCGAGCCGGTGGATGAGATCGAACTGCTCGGTGTGGAGCAGGTGGAGCACGAACCGGCCCGTATTGAAGATGAGGTCGTGGCTGAAGTTGAACTTGTGCACGTAGACGGAGAGCCGAGGCACAGTGGGCACGATCGAGGCCCGGATCGCGGCGTCCGAAATCATGCCGTTTTCCTTGCCGTCACGCTCGGACGTCACTGCCACCACCGGCGAGGTCAAGTTGCGGAGCAGTTGGTACGTCTGGTCGGGCGGCAGCATACTTTAAAGATACATGGACCTGCCTGCATCGCTGCCCGAACGCTTCCGCGCACACATCGCGCACGCGCGGCTGTTCCGCACGCCCGGCTTGGGCGTAGTCGCCGTCTCGGGGGGCGCCGACTCCGTCGCGCTCTTGGACTTACTGCACGGTGTCGCTCCGGAACGCGGGTTGACGCTCGTCGTGGCGCATGTGGATCACGGGATTCAGATGGAAAGTGGGAAAGTTGGAAAGATGGTACGGGAACTCGCGGCGAAGTACGGTTTGTCGTTCGAGCTGGGCGAGCTGAGCCTCGGCCCCGATGCGACGGAGACCGCCGCACGGCGCGCGCGGTACGCGTGGCTGCGCGAGGTGCAACACCGCTTGGGCGCCGCCTATCTCGTCACGGCCCATCACCGCGACGATCAAATTGAAACCGTGGTGCTCCGCGCGCTGCGCGGCAGCGCGCCGGCGGGGCTCGCGGGAATCGCCCGCCGCGGGCGGGACGGCCTCGTGCGTCCCCTGCTCCCGTTCACGCACGACGACCTCGTCGCACACGCCGCCGCCCGCGGACTCGCCGCGCACACCGATCCCGCGAACGCGGATCCGCGCCACCTGCGCTCGTGGGTGCGGACGCAGCTGCTGCCGCTTCTGAGGGAGCGCCTCGGCGCGCGCGTCGCCGGCGACCTGCGTCGTCTCGGCCGCCACGCGGCTGCCGATCGGCGCGCGTGGGACCGTGCCCTGGAACTCGTTCCGGAGCTTGGGCTTCAGGTCTCGTCCACCGGTTTTGCCGTTGCCCGGGGCCCGCTGCGCGGCTATGATGACACATTGGCCATCGCGCTGCTGCGTGCGGCAGCGCGGCGCGCCGGGGGCCTCGTGCTCGGGCCGCAACGCGCGCGCCGGGTGCTCGCGCTGGCGCGGCGGCCCTCCGGGCGCCGCCTCGCCCTGGGCGGAGGATGGACCGCCGAGGTGGCGTTCGATCGACTCCGCGTGGCCCGAGCCCGAGCGAGTGATGGTGCGCTCGATCGCGTCGTGCCGGCGGGAGAGCGGGGCAGCGCAGTGTTCGGCGCCTTCCGGGTCGACTGGACTCCCGCGACCGCGCCCGCCCGGGTCGAGCGGGCCGGCTGGACGACGTGGGTGGACGGACCGGGCTGGGAAGTGCGGACCCCCGCCGCCGGAGACGAGTTGTTGCCCCTGGGCGGCGTGGGGCATCGGCCGCTGCGGCGTCTCTTGATGGAAGCGCGCGTGCCGCGCAGCGAGCGGGCGCGCTATCCCGTCGTCGCCCGCGGTGAGACCATTCTGTGGGTGCCGGGCATCTGTCGCAGTACGGACGGCGTCCCGGCGCCCGGAACCAAGGCGGTGCGGCTCGATGTTACCCAGCACGGCGCAGCTGCGGCAGACCGGCGGGCGTGAGCTCAAGCGCATCGTCTTCGAGGAGGAGACGATCGCCGCGCGGGTGCGCGAGCTGGGCCGGGACATCACCGCGGCCTATCCCGAGGGCGATCTGCTGGTGCTGGGACTGTTGAAGGGGAGCTTCATTTTCCTGAGCGATCTGGTGCGGCGCATCGATCGGCCGCTGCAGGTAGATTTTCTGGTAGCGGCGAGCTACGGCGACAGCACCGTGTCGAGCGGCAACGTCCGGCTGCTGTACGATCCGGAGACGGAGCTCGAGGGTAAGCACATCCTGCTGGTCGAGGACATCATCGACACCGGCAAGACGCTGAATCGCTTGGTGGCGTTACTGCGGCAGCGGGGCCCCAAGAGTCTCAGTATTTGCGCGCTGCTGCATAAACACATTGCGGAACACTTGGAGCTGGAGGCGGCGTTCGTGGGATTCGATGCACCCACCTTGTTCCTGGTGGGGTATGGCTTGGATCACGCGGAGAACTTCCGGCACCTTCCTTATATCGCGAGTCTGACGTAGATGGCCGATCGCATCCCCCCGCCTCCGCGGGAATTCAACTGGGGCCGCATGTTCCGGACGCTCTCGTTCTGGGCGCTCGTCATCGTGGGCACCATCGCCCTCGTGCAGGTCGCCTCCAAGGGGCGCCGCGAAGAGGCGGAGATCACGTTCTCGCAGTTCGAGGACGAGCTCACCTCCGGCAACGTGCAAACCGTCGAGATCGCCGAACGCCAGAAAGTGAAGGGCACATTCCGGCGTGCGGTCACCGTCAAGCGGCAGACGGTGGACCGCTTCAACGTCCTGCTGCCCTTCGAGGCCGATAACGCGTGGGTCGCGTCGCTCAGCGCGAAGGGCGTCGAGGTACGGGCGCGCGAGACCGGCCAGTCGTTCGGCGCGGTATTGGTCTTGTTTCTTCCGTACCTCCTGATCTTCGGCTTGGTGATTTTCATGTTGCGCCAGATGCAACAGGGTGGGAACCGCGCCTTCGCCTTCGGCAAGTCCAAGGCGAAGCTGCTGGCGGGCGACACCCCGAAGATCACGTTCGCCGACGTGGCGGGGTGCGATGAGGCCAAACAGGAGCTCGAGGAGATCATCGACTTCCTGAAGGACCCGCAGAAGTTCCAGCGCCTCGGCGGCCGCCTGCCCAAGGGCGCGCTGCTCGTCGGTCCCCCCGGCACGGGCAAGACGCTGCTCGCCAAGGCCATCGCGGGCGAAGCGGGCCGGCCGTTCTTCTCCATGTCGGGCTCGGACTTCGTCGAGATGTTCGTCGGCGTCGGCGCGTCGCGCGTGCGAGACTTGTTCGAGCAGGGGAAGGCGCACGCGCCCTGCATCATCTTCATCGACGAGATCGACGCGGTCGGCCGCCATCGCGGCGCCGGCCTGGGGGGCGGCCACGACGAGCGGGAACAAACGCTGAACCAGCTGCTCGTCGAGATGGACGGCTTCGAGTCGAACGACGGGGTGATCTTGCTCGCCGCGACCAATCGCCCCGACATCCTGGATCCGGCCCTGCTGCGGCCCGGCCGGTTCGACCGGCAGATCGTCGTGGATATGCCGGACCTGAAGGGGCGGGAGCAAATCCTGCGCGTCCACACCCGCAAGATCCCGCTCGCGTCCAACGTGAACCTCGAGCCCCTCGCCAAGGGGACGCCGGGACTCGCCGGCGCCGAGCTCGCCAACATCGTCAACGAGGCGGCGCTACTCGCCGCCCGGCGCAACAAGGCCCAGGTCGACCAGCAGGATCTCGAGGACGCGAAGGACAAGGTGATGCTCGGCCTCGAGCGCAAGAGCCGCGTCCTGTCCGACGAAGAACGCCGCCTGGTCGCCTATCACGAGGCGGGACACGCGCTCGTCGCGCTGAGCGTGCCGGGCGCCGATCCGCTGCACAAGGTGACGATCATCCCGCGCGGCCGCTCGCTCGGTCTGACCGCCTACTTGCCCGAGGAGGAGCTGCACAAGTACACCAAGCAATCCATCCTCTCACGGCTGGCGATGGCGTACGGCGGCCGCGTCGCCGAGCAGCTGGTGTTCGGTCCGGACAAGGTCACCCCGGGCGCGGCGCAGGACATCCAGCAGGCGACCAACATCGCCCGCCGCATGGTCACGCAGTTCGGCATGAGCGACGCCATCGGGCCGATCGCCGTGGGCGACCGCGAGCAGGAGATCTTCCTGGGGCGCGAGGTGGTGCAGCGCCGCGAGATTTCCGACAGCACCGCGCAGCTGGTGGATGAGGAAGTGAAGCGCATCCTCACGAACGCGTTCTCGGATGCGACGCGCATCCTCACCGAACGCCGCCCCGCGCTGGACCGGGTCGCCGCCGCGCTGCTCGAGCGCGAAACGCTGGACCGCGACGAGGTCGAGTTGGTCGTGGCGGGGAAGACCCTGCCGCCGCAGGCGCGAGCGGTGCCGCTGGGCGGTGACGCGCCCGCCAAGGAAAAGGATAAGCCCCAGGCCGCGCGCGGTCCCATATTGGGGAATCTGCCGCCCGAGCCCGCGGGCGCGTGAAGGTTACCGCGCTCGCCGCGCCCACCTCCCCCTCCGAGGCGGTGCGCGCGGCGCTCGCGGCTCGCGGTTGGGAAGGTCAGCCCGCCTGGTTCGCGGCGACCGGCCTGGAGTCGCTGGTCGTCCTCCTCGAAGAGATCAGTGAATCGGAGCGCGAGGCGCTCGTGCACTGGGGCGCGAAGACCGGCGCCGATGTGCTGACCGGCGACGGCTGGGCCCTCGTCGCCGCCGCGGCGAGCCGCTTGGCGCCCCTGGCGCGCTACGACCGCGCGCCACCGGAGCTTGCCCGCCTGGCCCCCGAGCTGGGACGCTTCCTCGCCGCGCACGCCGAACCTCCGCGCGCCTGGGTGATTCGCGGCGCCGACCTGTCCCTCGACCAGCCCGTGATCATTGGCATCGTCAACGTGACGCCCGACTCGTTCTCCGACGGCGGTCATTTCGACTCGGTCGATCGCGCGGTGGCCCAGGCTGAGAAGCTGACGGCTGATGGCTGTCGGCTGATAGACGTTGGCGGCGAATCCACGCGGCCCGGCGCGGCGCCGGTGCCGGCCCGCGCAGAGATCGACCGCGTCGTCCCCGTGATCCGCGAGCTGGTGCGCCGCGGGCTGGGGCCGGTGTCGGTGGACACGCGCAAAGCGGACGTCGCCCGCACCGCGCTCGACGCCGGCGCGGCGGTCGTGAACGACGTCTCGGGGCTCAGCTTCGATGCAGCACTGGGCGGGGTCGTCGCGGCGGCGGGCGCGGGGCTGATCGTCATGCACATGCGTGGCACGCCGGACACGATGGACAGCCTGGCGCAGTACCGGGGGGGCCATGTGGCCCCCGAGGTCGCCGCCGAGCTGGAGAGTGCGGTTCAGCGCGCCGAGGGGGCGGGGGTGGCGAAGCAGCGCATCGCCGTGGATCCCGGCCTCGGCTTCGCCAAGACGACGGCGCAGAGCTTTCGCCTGCTCGATGAACTGGCCACGATCGCAGCCATCGGCTATCCTGTAGCCGTCGGCCCGTCGCGGAAGCGGTTTCTGGGCGCCGCTACCGGGCGGCCGGTCGAAGATCGCGACCGCGCGACCGCGGTCGTTTGCGCCCTCGCCTGGGAGCGGGGCGCGCGGCTGTTCCGGGTCCACGACGTCGCTCTGACGCGAGAGGCCCTCACCCTGGCAAGCGCGACGACGCATCCATGAACGTCGAAGCCTTCAAGTTTCTCGCCCCGCGTCTCTGGCCGGACGTCTTCGAGATCCTGCTCGTGGCGTTCGTCGTCTACCGTTTCCTGCTGTTCCTCGTGGGCACGCGGGCGCTGCAGATCGTCGTCGGCCTCGTGATCCTCTCGCTCGCCTACTTCGTGGCCGTGTTCGCGAAGTTCACGATGATCAGCTCGCTGCTCGGCGTCGTGTTCACCTACGGGGCGTTCGCGCTGATCGTCGTCTTCCATCCGGAGCTGCGCAACGCGCTGGCGCGGCTCGGCCAGTCGCGGTTCTTGCGGCGCTTCTCCGCGAGCGATCGCCAGTCGGTCGCCGAAGAGATCGCCGAAGCGTTGGACCGCCTGTCGCGCGCCGGCACGGGGGCGATCATCGCCATCGAAGGCGACATCGGCCTCGAGGAATTCATCACCACCGGCGTGCCGATGGAGGCGAAGGTGTCGGCGGACCTCCTCACCACGATCTTCACGCCCTACTCGCCGCTGCACGACGGCGCCGTCCTGGTCCGCGGCGACCAGATCATCGGCGCGGGCTGTGTCTTGCCGCTCACCCAGTTCAAGGTGAGCGACAAGTCCCTCGGCACCCGGCACCGCGCCGCGCTGGGCCTCTCGGAGGAGACCGACGCCACGGTGCTGGTCGTGTCGGAGGAGACGTCGACGATTTCCATCGCGAGTCACGGTCTGCTCTATCGCCACCTCACGCCGCAGCAGGTGCGCGACCTCCTCTCCGGCGTCGTCTCCCACCTCGAGGGTGGCGAGCGGGTGACCGCGCCTGCCACCTGATCGGCCGCCATACCGGGCGGCGGCGGCCGTCGCCGCCCTGGTCCTGCTCGGATATCTGATCACGCTCGCGCCCACCGTCACCCTGTGGGACGCGGGCGAATTCATTACGGCGGCCAAAGTGCTCGGCATCCCGCACCCCCCGGGCACACCGCTGTTCGTGTTGCTGGGCAACGTGTGGGGGGAAGTGCTGCGCGTCGGCAGCTACGCGTGGCGCCTCAATCTGATGAGTGCCTCCTTCTCGGCGGCGGGGGCGGGGTGTTTCTTCCTCGTCGCCCACCGTCTCCTGGCGGGCGAAGAGGGGCGGCTACGCGTCGGCGGCGCCGCGGCGGCCGCGGTCATCTCGGCGTTCACGTTCACCGTGTGGCAGAACAGCAACGAGACCGAGGTCTACACGGTGGCGACGTTCAGCATCGCCGCCATCTGCTGGCTCTGCCTGCGCTGGCGCGACGCACGCGGCACGCCGCGCGCACCCCACTACCTGTTGCTCGTCGTGTACCTGGCGGCGCTGTCGATCGGCAACCACTTGTTGGCGCTCCTGGTGGGGCCGGCCGTCTCCGTGTTCGTGTTCGTCACGCTGCGCACCGCACCCGCCGCGGATCCCGCGGAGCGGCGCGTCGAGTGGGCGGAATGGGCGGCGGTGAGCGCGCTCTGGGCGCTGTTGATCGCGGTGGGCCTCGGCAGGACGGCGTTCGTCGTCGTGGCGGGGCTGCTGTTCGCCGCCGCGCTCGTGGCTTGCGTCCTCGCGGGATCGCCCGTCTTCCCGCTCGCCGCGCTCGGCATCGCCGCCGTGGGCGTGTCGACGTACGCGTTCCTCTATATCCGCTCGGGACTCCAGCCCGTGCTCGACGAGGCCGATCCAGAGACGTGGCACAACCTGATCGCGGTCATCCGCCGCGAGCAGTACGGCGCGCGCAGCCCGCTCGACAACCCGATGTTTCCCCCGGGCCCGAACAACCCGGGTCGCACCGTGACGCTGTTCGCGCAACAGCTCGTCAATTACGGCCAATACTTCTCGTGGCAATGGGGCCGCAGCCTGGGAGAGCTGCCCGCCCTCATCCCGATGATGTTGTACGCGGCGCTCGGCCTGTTGGGTTGGAACGAGGCGTACCGGCGCGATCGCGGCGGGGCGTTCCTGCTTGGCGGCCTGTGGCTCGTGACCGGGCTGGGGCTCGTCGTGTATATGAATTTCAAATCGGGTTTCTCCCAGAACTGGGACCGGTACCCGAGCATCGACCAGCACGAAGTGCGAGAGCGCGACTATTTCTTCACGGTGAGCTTTCAGGTTTGGGGCCTCGTCGCGGGGATGGGGCTGGTGCAACTGGCCCGCGCGTGGCAGCGGGCGGGACGCTGGGCGCTCGCGGCCACCGCCGTCCTCGCGCTGCTCCCCTTCGCGCTCAACTTCACCGCCGCGTCGCGCCGTCACGGGCCCGACGCCACCGTTGCGCGTGACTTCGCCTACGACCTGCTGCAATCGGTCGAGCCCTACGGCGTGCTCTTCTCCTTCGGCGACAACGACACGTTTCCCGTGTGGTATCTCCAGGAGGTCGAGGGCGTGCGGCAGGACGTGACGCTCGTCAACCTGTCGCTCGCGAACCTCGATTGGTATGTGCGGCAGCTCGTGACGCGGCCCGTACGGCCGTTCGATCCGGCGGGCGCGCCGGCGGTGTACCGTGCGCTCGCCCCACGGACGATTCCCGGGCCGGCGCTGCGCTTGACGCGCGAGGAAGTCGACTCGCTCCAGCCGTTCCGTGCGAGCGAAGGCGGCATCTTCCGCGGCGGCGGTCTGGACCTGCCGATCCGCGCGGGGCAGGAGTTCTGGGTCCGCGACCAAGTGATCCTGTTCACGATCGCGGCCGCGTTGCCGGGACGTGAGGTGGCGTTCGGCGTGTCGTCGGGGCGCGCCTCCTGGCTCGGTCTCGATCCGCACCTCGTGGCGCAAGGGCTCGCGTACGCCGTCTTCCCCGGGCGGCCCGACACCGTGAAACGCTTCGTGGCGGGAATCCAGGGGACGATGGTCGATCCCGCGCGGTCCGCCCTGCTCGCCGACTCGGTGTTCCGCTACGGCGGTCTGTTTGCCGCGGACTCCCTCGATCTCGAGCCGGCCGCGCGCCAGATCGCGACCTCGCTGTCGATCCCCTTCTTGGAGCTGGGGAACGCCGCGGCGCGGCGGCGCGATCAGCCCCGGGCCCTCGCGTACCTGCGCCGCGCCTACCACCTAAACCCCAGCCGGCCCTTGGCGGATGTCATCCACCGGGTCGAAACTGAGGGCGTGCAGAGCCTCTTCCGCCCCTAAAACGCGGCACGAGTATATTCTTGGGCCATGAATTTCGCGGCCCTCCCCGAGCGGTTGGCCCAGGTGAGGGCCGAGATCGCGCGTTGCCAGGCCGCCGGCGGATGGACGCATCCCGTCACCATTGTCGCGGTGACCAAAGGGTTCGGCCCTGACGCGGTGACGGCGGCGTTCGACGCCGGCCTCGCCGACGTCGGCGAGAACCGCGTGCAGGAAGCGCTCGACAAGATGGACCGCGTCGGGGAGCCCGGGGTACGCTGGCACCTGATCGGCCACTTGCAGCGCAACAAGGCCAAGCTGGTGCCGGGCCGCTTCGCGCTGGTCCAGTCGGTGGACTCGCTCGAGCTCGCCGGAGCGCTGAGCCGGCGGGCCACGGAACCGCTGCCGGTGCTGTTGCAGGTGAACGTGGCGCGCGAGGCGCAGAAGAATGGCTGCGCGCCCGAGGAGGCGCTGGGTGTGGCGCAAAAGATCGCCGCGCTTGCGAATCTCCGGCTGCACGGGCTGATGACGATGGCCCCGTTGACCGATGACGAGGATGTGCAGCGCCGGACCTTCCGGGGGCTGCGCACTCTGCGGGATACGATCAAGGAGGCAGGGTTATGGCTACCGACCCTCTCGATGGGGATGTCCGCCGACTACGCTACAGCAGTCGCGGAGGGAGCAACGGTGATCCGCTTGGGTACCGTTCTGTTCGGCCCAAGGGGGAAGGAGACGACGCCATGAGCGACGACGCCTTCAATCTCACGCCCCTGGACATCCGGAAGCAGGAGTTCCGGAAGACGCTGCGCGGTTACGAAACCCTCGGCGTCGAAGACTTTCAGATGCGCGTCGCGGACGCGCTGGAGCGCGCGATCCGCGAGCGCTCGGTGCTCGAGGAGCGCCTGGCGGCGCTGACCGAGCAGCTGCGCGTCTTCCGCGAGCGCGAGAAGGCGATGAACGAGGCCCTGGTGGCGGCGCAACAGCTGCGCGAAGCGACGCGCACCGCCGCCGAGCGCGAAGCGCAGGTGATCGTGCGCGAGGCCGAGGCGGAAGCCAAGCGTCTGGTAGACGAGGCGAAGAACGCCGAGAGCGCGGTGCAGGTGCGCATGGCCGAGACGGAGCGTCAGTTCCAAGCGTATCTGGGTGGATTCCGCGCGCTGCTCGAGCGGCAGATGGCGGAGCTGCGCGCGCTCGACGGACAGCGCGGGTGACGACGGTCGCGGAGGCGGTTCGCGCCATCCGGACGGAGGCGCGGACGCCGTTCGTCCCCGAGGTCGCCGTGATCCTCGGGACGGGGCTCGGCGCATTGGCCGACGCCGTGCAAGAAGAGGCGCGGATTCCCTACGGCGACATCCCCGGCTTTCCGCTGTCGACCGTGGAGACGCACGCCGGCCGCCTCCTGCTCGGCACGCTCGCGGGCCGGCGGGTCGCGCTGATGCAGGGGCGGTTCCACAAGTACGAGGGGTACACCCTTCAACAGATCGGCTTTCCGGTGCGCGTCCTCAAGGCGCTCGGCGCGCGCACCCTGGTCGTCTCGAACGTCTCGGGGGGCATGCACCCGCTGTGGGCCACGGGCGACCTGGTTCTCCTCTCCGATCATATCAACCTGCTGGGCGACAACCCGCTCGCCGGGCCGAACGACGACGCCGAGGGACCGCGCTTTCCCGACATGTCCGCCCCCTACGACGCGGAGCTGCGCGCGCTCGCCCGGGCGGTCGCCCTCGACCTCAAGATTACGCTGCGCGAGGGCGTCTATGCGGCGGTGCCCGGACCGAATCTCGAGACGCGCGCGGAGTACCGCATGCTGCGGACCGTCGGGGCCGACCTCGTCGGGATGAGCACGGTGCCCGAAGTGATCGTCGCCGTGCATCAGGGGATGCGCGTGCTGGGTCTTTCCATCATTACCGACCTGTGTCTGCCCGACGCGCTCGAGCCGACCTCGGTCGAGAAGATCATCGCCGTCGCGCGCGCCGCCGAACCGCGACTCGCCGCCGTGGTGCGCGGCGTCCTGGAGCGCCTCGCGTGAGCCGATGAAGCACGCGTCCTCCCCGATCGACCCCACGCAGCCCGTCGACGCCCTCGAGAAGCAGCTGCTCGCGGCGTGGAAGCACGAGCGCCTGTTCGCGCAGGTCAGCGAGGCCACGCGCTACGGGCCGCCCTTCGTGTTCTTCGAGGGTCCCCCCACCGCCAACGGCCGTCCCGGGATCCACCATGTCTTCTCGCGCACCATCAAGGATCTGGTGTGCCGCTACCACACGATGCTGGGGCAGGGCGTGACGCGCATCGCCGGGTGGGACACGCACGGCCTGCCGGTCGAGATCGAGGTCGAGAAGCAGCTCAAGATCAACGGGAAGCGCGAGATCGAAGCCTACGGCATCGAGAAGTTCAACCGGCTGTGCCGGGAGAGCGTCTTCACCTACAAGACGGACTGGGAGGCCCTCTCCGACCGCATCGGGTACTGGCTCGACTACGAGCATCCGTACATCACGTACGCCAACGAGTACATCGAGACGGTGTGGTGGCTGCTCAAGCGCCTGCACGACAAGGCGCTCCTCTACCGCGGCCACAAGGTCCTGCCGTACTGCCCACGCTGCGGCACCGCACTGTCCTCGCACGAAGTGGCGCAGGGCTACGAGACGGTGCAGACCAACTCCGTTTTCGTCACCTTCCCGCTCCAGAGCGACCCCCAGCGCCAGCTCGTCGTCTGGACCACGACGCCGTGGACGCTGCTCTCGAACGTCGCCGTCGCCGTGCACCCGGACCTCGAGTACGGGGAGTGGGCGGTCGAAGGCGTGCGCTACATCGCCGCGGTCGCGCGTGCCGGAGACGTTCACGTGCACGGCAAGCCATTGGCGCAGGGCGAGCGCGTGGCGGGGTACGCCGGCCGCGAGCTGGTCGGTCAGAAGTACGTGCGTCCGCTCGAGGTGGTGCCGCTGCCGCAAGAGGGCCAGCGTGCCGTCGTGGTTGCGGGCACGTTTGTGTCGGCCGACGACGGGACCGGCCTGGTGCACATGGCGCCCGCCTTTGGCGCCGACGACTACGCCACGGCGCAACAGTTCGGACTCGCGTTCGTGAACCCCGTCGCCGCCGACGGCACGTTCCAAGGCACCCGCTGGCCGGAGATCGAAGGGAAGCTGGTCACCGACAAGGAGACCAACCGGCTCGTCATCGAGCGGCTCAAGGACGAAGGCCGCTGGCTCGAGACGAGGCCCTACACCCACTCGTATCCGTTCTGCTGGCGCTGCGATTCGGCCCTCATCTATTACGCCCGCAGCTCCTGGTTCATCCGCACCACGGCGATCAAAGTACGGATGCTCGAGGTGAACCGCGGGGTGGCCTGGCACCCTCCCGAGATGGGGACCGGTCGCTTCGGCGAGTGGCTCGAGAACAACGTGGATTGGGCGCTCTCGCGCGATCGCTACTGGGGCACGCCGCTCAACGTGTGGGAGTGCGACCGCGACCGCGAGCATCGCGACGTGATCGGTTCGTACGAGGAGCTGTCGCAGCACTGGGGCCAGCCGCTCCCGGCGGGGTTCGACCCGCACAAACCCGGGATCGACGGCTATGACTGGGCGTGCCGCCAGTGCGCCGGCACGATGCACCGCGTCCCGGAGGTGATCGACGCCTGGTTCGATTCCGGCGCGATGCCGTACGCCCAGTGGCACTACCCGTTCGAGCATCAGGCGGACTTCAAGTCGCACTTCCCGGCGGACTACATCTGCGAGGGCGTCGATCAGACGCGCGGCTGGTTCTACTCGTTGCTCGCCATCGGCGCGGCCGCGTTCGACGCGCCGGCGTACAAGCACGTGATCGTCAACGAGCTGGTGCTCGACGCGCAGGGTCAGAAGATGTCCAAGAGTCGCGGCAACGTGGTGAATCCCTGGACCGTGATCGAAGAGCACGGCGCCGATGCCGTCCGCCTCTATCTGACGGGCCAGAGCGCGGTGTGGCTGCCCAAGCGCTTCGATCCGCGTCAGATCCCGGAGGTGGCGGGCGGATTCCTGAACACCCTGCGGGCGACGCACGACTTCTTCAAACGCTACGCGCAGGACTGGCGGCCGCCCCTCGAGGCCGCCGCCACGCCGCCGGCGGCCCGGCCGTCGGCGGACCGGTGGCTGCTCGCGCGACTCGACGAGGTCGTCACCGCCGTGCGGCAGGCGTGGTCCGGCTACGACGTCACCACCGGCGTCCGCGCGATCATGGACTTCGTCGGCGAGGACCTGTCACGCTGGTACGTGCGCCGCAACCGGCCGCGCTTCTGGGCACCCGACCGGGCGACCGACCCGGTGGCGCTCGAGACGCTGCACGAGGCGCTGGTCACGGCGACGCGCCTGCTGGCGCCGGCCGCGCCCTTCATCGCCGACTGGGTGCATCGCGGGTTGACCGGGACATCGGTGCACCTCGCCCCCTTCCCGGTGGACCGGGGGCGGCGCGAACCCGAGCTGCTGCAGGCCATGGACACGGTCCGCCGCCTGGCGTCCCTGGCCCGGGCCGCCCGGGAAGCCAAGAATCTCCGCGTTCGCCAGCCGCTGGCCCGCATGCAGATGGCCGTCCCCCCCGCCGTCCAGGGCCCGGCCTTGTCCGACCTGTTAGATATTCTGGCTGCCGAAGTCAACGTAAAGGCGGTCCAGGTCGTCGAATCGGACCACGACTTGGTGCGGCTCGGGGGCAAGGCCAACTTTCGCACCCTCGGGAAGCGGTACGGGAAGGACACCCCCCGCGCCGCCGCGGCGGTGTCGCAGCTCACGGCGGATCAGTTGCGCGCGCTCGAACGTGGGGAGCCGGTGCGGACGGGCGCGTCGGGGGAATGGCAGCTGCTTCCGGAGGACGTGACGGTCACGCGCGAAGTCGCGGGCGACTGGCTGATCCAGGCCGACGGCCCCTATGTGGTCGCGCTCGACCCGCAGCTCACCGAGGACTTGGTACAGGAAGGCCTGGCACGCGAGGTCGTGAACCGCGTCCAGCGTCTCCGCAGGGAGGCGGGGTATGACTACACCACGCGCATCGAATTGAGCGTCGCCGGGGCGGACGACGTCGTTGCCGCCACCGGTGCATTCCAGGCGTTCGTCGAGGGCGAAACGCTCGCCCGGCGGACGGTGCTGGGGGCCGTGCTGGATGACGCGGACCTGACCCGGGAAGTGGACATCGAGGGCTACCGCGTGACCATCGCGCTGCGGCGCCACGACGGACGAAAGGGCGGAACCAGATAAAATGCCGGCGAAATCAACCAAGGTGAAAGTGAAGGCGAAGGTCAAGGGCGGCCTCAGCAAGAAACAGCTGAGCCATCTCGAGAAACGACTGCTCGAGGAGCGTGCCCGGGTGATGAAGGAGCTGGGGCACTACGGCGAGTCGTTCAACTCGAGCTTGCAAGCGTCCGACGGCGACCTGTCGAGCTACTCGTTTCACATGGCGGACCAGGGCACCGACGCGATGGAGCGTGAGAAGGCGTTCCTGTTCGCATCGCAAGAGGGCCGTTACCTGTGGCACGTGAACGAGGCGCTGCGCCGCCTCTACGGCACGCCCGACCGCTTCGGCAAGTGCGAGCAGTGCGGCGAGGAAATCGGCTTCGACCGCCTCGACGCACTCCCCCACGCCCGGCTGTGCATCAAGTGCAAAGCGAAGGAGGAAGATGGAAAGCGCCGCTGAGCGGAGGCTGTTCTGGGGCACGGCGGCGGCGATCGTCGTCTCCGACGTCATCACCAAGCTGCTCGCCGAATCCTGGCTCGCCCGGCGGCTGCCGTTCGCCGTGATCGGCGACTGGGTGCAGCTGCGGCTCGTCTATAACCAGGGCGCCGCCTTCGGCCTGGACGTGGGGGCGAACTCGCGCTGGGTCTTCTTCGGACTCGCGGTCGTCGCCCTCATCGTCCTCGGCTCGATGGTGCGCTCGACGCGGCCCGGTGACCGGTTCCGCCTCCTGGCGCTCGCGCTCGTCTGCGGCGGCGCGGCGGGGAACCTCATCGATCGCATCCGCAGCGCGCAGGGCGTGGTGGACTTCGTGGACGTCGGCGTCGGCGCGTGGCGCTGGCCCACCTTCAACGTCGCCGATTCCGCGATCACCGTCGGGGCGATCGCGCTCGCGCTGTCGCTGTGGCAAGAGGGCCGCGTCCACCAGCGAGCCAAGGAGGCGCAGGCGGCGGAGCCGTGACCGTGGTCTTGTGCATCGTGGCGCCGACCACCGAGCGCCTCGACCGTTTTCTCGCCGATCAGCTCGCCATCTCTCGCACCCAGGCCGCCCGCCTCATCGCCGACAAACTCGTGACCAGCGCCGGACGCCCGCTGCGCGCGTCCGCGCTGCTCGAGCGGGGCGCCGAGGTCACGGTGGAACTGGCGCCGGAGGCGCCGCCCCGCACGTACGCTCCCGCCCACGCCGAGCTGCGCTTCGTCTATGAAGACGAACACCTCGCGGTGCTCGACAAGCCGGCGGGGCTCGTGGTGCACCCGGGGCCCGGGCATTGGGGCGACAGTCTCGTGAACGTGCTCGTCGGGCGCGGGACGCCGCTGTCCGAGGGCTCGAGCGAGGGCCGGCCGGGCATCGTGCACCGCCTCGACCGCGACACGTCGGGATTGCTGGTGGTGGCGAAGACGGACACGGCGCACCGCCGGCTCGCCGGGGCGATCGAGCGCCGCGAGGTGTCGCGCGTGTACGCCGCGCTCGTGTGGGGGCACCTGCGCAAGAGCCCGGTCGACATCGAGGCGCCGATCGCGCGCAATCCCAAAGATCGCAAACGGATGACGGTCGCCGACGGCGGGCGTCACGCGATCACGCACGCCGCCGTCGTCGCGCGCTTCGGGATCGTCGATCTCGTGCGGCTGCGACTGGGCACCGGGCGCACGCACCAGATTCGCGTGCATCTCGCGCACATCGGACACCCGGTCGTGGGCGACCGCGACTACGCGTTGGGCGGCAGCCGCCGCGTCGCGCCGTCGGAACGCCGCGCGGCGGAGCGGCTCGAGGCGCTCGCGCCGCGGCAGCTGCTGCACGCCGCTGCGCTCGCCTTCGCGCATCCAGTGAGCGGCGCGCCGCTCACGCTCGTCTCCGAATGGCCCGCCGATCTGCGCCCCGCGCTCGCCGATGCGGCGGGCGATGCGAACTTGCTTGCCGAGCGCAACCCCTTGCAGTATCTTGGCTTCTTCGCATCCGATGAGTGAAGCAACCCTCGTCCGACTGCTCGTTTTCCGAGTGGGAAACCTGATTTGCGCGGCCGAGGTGGATGCGGTGCGGGAGATCCTTCCGCGCCTCCCAACGACGCGCATTCCGGGCGCGCCCCCGGTGGTCGCGGGGCTGGTGAACGTCCGCGGCACGCTCGTCACCGTGGTGGAGGGGTGGCGCGCGCTCGGGCAGCCCGAGCCTCCCGCCGGCCAGGCGGACGCTGCCGTGGGCAGCACCGTCCTCCTCGAGGTGGGCGAGAGCCGTCGCCTCGCGGGCTTCACGGTGGATGAAGTGATGGATATGCTCGCCGTCGATCCGGCGACGTTGGAAGAGCGCACCGGCGGCGGTCTCGCCGGCATCGATCCGATGTTGGTACGGGCCGTGGGGCGACGCGGCGATCAGCTCTTCGTGGTGCTGGACATCGCGGCGCTGCTGGGCCCGGTTCTGACTACTCAGGGGAGGGAGCAGTGAGCCACACCGTGCTCGTCTGCGACGACGCCATCTTCATGCGGACGATGATCAGCGACATCCTGGCGCAAGCCGGATTCGAGATCGTCGGCGAAGCCGAGACGGGGTCTCAGGCGGTGGAGAAATACCGGCAGCTGAAGCCCGACCTCGTCACCATGGACATCGTGATGCCCGACATGGGCGGCATCGACGCGGTGCGCGAGATCGTCAAGAACGATCCCGACGCCAAGATCCTGATGTGCAGCGCCATGGGCCAGCAGGCCCTGGTGGTCGAGGCCATCCAGGCGGGCGCGAAGGACTTCGTCGTGAAGCCGTTCCAGCCGTCCCGCGTGCTCGAAGCCGTCCAGCGCGTGCTGGGGTAGCGATGGATCTGTCGCAGTACGCCGAGCTGTTCCTGGCCGAGAGCCGGGAACACTTGAGCGCCTGCAACCAGTTGTTGCTCGAGTGGGAGCGGCGCCCGGCGGCGCCGGAGCCGGTCGGGGGGATCTTCCGGGCGGTGCACACGGTGAAGGGGATGGCGGCGACGATGGGCTACGCCCGGGTCGCCGACCTCGCCCACCGGATGGAGAACCTCCTCGATCACCTGCGGCGCGGCGGTCAGGCGCCGGCCGACCAGACCATCCAACTGCTGTTCCGCGCCACCGATGCCCTGGAGAAGGCGGTCGACCTCGCCGTGGCGGGGCGCGAGCGCGATGCGGACGTCGCCGGCGTCGCGGCGGATTTGGACCGCGCCACGGTTCCCGAGCCGGAGGTCGTGCCGCTCCCGGAGGGTGGGGGCCGGTTGATTCAGGTCGTGCTCCGACCCGAGGCGCAGATCAAGGGCGGTCGCGCGATGCTGATCATCCGCAAGGCGCAGAGCCTCGGCGCCGTCCAAGGCATCGCGCCGTCGCCCGCGGCGTTCGAAGCCGAGGACTTCGACGGCCGCTTCGTGTTCCGGCTCGATACACCGCGGACCGTGGCAGAGATCGAAGCCGCGGTGCGGTCGGTCGGCGACGTTGAGCGCGTGACGGTTGGGGGTGGGGAAGACGACGACGAGCATGTGACGCCCGTCGAGAGCGCGGGCGGACGCAGCCGTCACATCCGCGTGGACCTGCGGCGCCTCGACTCCCTGATGGACCTGATCGGCGAGCTGGTGACGACGCGCGGCCGGTTGAACGACCTGGCGTCGGAACGCAAAGACGCCGCGATCGACGATGTGGCGATCCAGGTGTCACGCCTGTCCGCCGATTTGCAGGCCGAGATCATCCAGGCGCGGATGACGCCCGTGTGGCAGGTGTTCGACCGGTTCCCGCGCCTCGTGCGCGACGTGGCGCGCCAGCTCGACAAGCAGGTGGCGTTCAAGGTCGAGGGGAAGGAGATCGAGCTGGACCGCGCGATCCTCGACGAATTGGGCGACCCGCTGGTGCACCTGCTCCGCAACGCGGTGGACCATGGCATCGAGGCGCCGGCCGAGCGACGGCGGCGCGGCAAGAAGCCGGAGGGTGAGATCGTGCTGTCGGCCGTGCGCGAGCGCTCGAGCGTCGCGATCAGTATCAGCGACGACGGGCGCGGGATCGACCGCGCGCAGGTGCTGGCCAAGGCGCTGCGCGAAGGCCTGGTGGAACCGCACACGGAGTCGCTGTCGGACGACCAGCTGCTGCGCGTGCTGGCGCGGCCCGGGTTCTCGACCGCCGCCCAGATCACGAGCGTGTCCGGCCGGGGCGTCGGGATCGACGTGGCGATGACCAAGATTCGCGCCCTGGGCGGGTCGATCGAGATCCGTACGGAACCGGGCAAGGGCACGAGCTTCGTGCTGCGGCTCCCCGTGACGCTCGCCATCGTGCGGGCGTTGATCGCGGCGGTGGGCACGGAGCGCTACGCGCTGCCGCTCACCTACGTCGCCGAGACGGCGGAGTTCGGGGCCATTGCGATGACGACGATGGAAGGGCGCGAGGCGATGGTGTTGCACGACCGGGTCGTGCCGTTGGTACACTTGCGGACCCTGCTCAGTGTGGGCGGCGACGCGCCGCCGGCTCGGCGGCCCGTGATCGTGCTCGAAATGGGGGAGCGCCGCACGGGCGTGGTGGTGGACGGGATGCTGGGCCAGCAGGAGATCGTCGTGAAGGGGTTCGAGGCGCCCCAGGGCACGCTGCCGGTCTTCAGCGGCGCGACGATCATGGGCGATGGAGTCCCGGCGTTGATTCTCGACGCCGCGGGACTCCTGTAAGGAGGAGGGCATGGAGGACGTTCGCGATCTGAAGGCGCTGCAGATCGATGCGCTGCGGGAGGTGGCCAACATCGGCGCCGGCCACGCGGCCACCGCGCTGTCGCAGATGACGAACCGCCGCATCATGATCTCCGTGCCCGAGATCAACATCGCGCGGCTCGAAGAGGTGCCGAACATCCTCGGTGACCCGCAGGCCGTCGTCGCCGCGGTGCTGATGCACATGCTCGGTGACCTGACGGGCCGCACGCTGCTGCTGTTCCCGGAGTCCGTGGCCCGCCGGCTGTGCGACATGCTGCTGCGCCGTCCGCTCGGGACGACCAGTGTGTTCGAGACGATCGAGCAGTCGTGCCTCAAGGAAGCGGGGAACATCCTCTCGGGCGCGTACATGAATGCGCTCTCGGACTTCATGGGGATGCTGCTGCTGCCGTCGGTGCCGAGTCTCGTCGTGGACGTGTCGGCCGCGGTGCTCACGACGACCTACCTGAACTTCGGACACGACCGGGACTTCGTGTTCTGCGTCGAGACGGAGTTCAGCATCGAGGCCGAGGACGGCCTGCGCGGCCATTTCCTGCTGCTCCCCGACCTGGCGTCCCTCAAGGCTATCTTCGACGCCATCCGCTTGACTTGACGCTGTCCGAGCGCGACGCCGCCGTTCTGCGGTCCTTCGCCCGCCGGATCGATCCATCGGACGCGGGCGCTCACAACAATCTCGGCGTTCTCTATTTCCAGAAGGGCCTCATCCCGGAGGCCATCGCGGAGTTTACGCGCGCGCTCGAGCTCGACTCGAAGATGCAGGTCGCGCAGCGCAACCTCGAGATCGCCTATAACAACACCGGCTACTACGATCGCCGCGTCGCGGAGCTGCAGGAGCGCCTGCGCCAGGCCCCCGACGACCGCGACGCGCGCTGGGAGTTGGGCCGCACCTATGCGATTCTCGCTGCCTATGAGGAGGCCTCCGCGGAGTTCGAGCAGCTGCTGGCGCACCGCCCCAAGGACGTGGCGGCGATGATTCAGCTGGGGCTCACCGAGAAGAGCCGCGGCCGGCTCGAGATGGCCACCGATTGGTTCCTGCGCTCGGCCGAGCTCGAGCCCGAGTCGAGCGTCGTGCAGTTCTACCTGGGCGAGGTCTACTACAACCGCGGGTTGAACGAGCCGGCCCTCGCCGCGCTGGAGCAGGCGGTCACGCGCAATCCCGACAACGCCAACGCGCACTACCTGATGGCGTTCGTGCTGGGGGACATGGGGCGGCATCAGGACGCGCGCGCGGCGTCGAAACGGGCGATTCAGCTCAATCCGCCGCTGGCGCGCGCGCAGACGAACCTGTCGCTCGAGCGCTACCGGGCCGAGCGCTCCAGCGCCGAGCACCGGCTGCGCGAGGCCCCGACCCCGGAAGTGGCCGAGGGGAGCGAGCTGGCCCACTACAACCTGGGGCTCGCGTTCCGGCAAAAGGGCTACTACGCGGAGGCGCTGCGCGAATTCCGGCTCGCGCTGGAGCGGGGGGAGGACCGCCACCTGGTGCTCCAGGCGATGGCGGAGGTGCACCTCTTGAAGCGCGACTTCGCCGACGCGCTCGACTTGTACGAGACGTTGATCCACGAAGTGCCCGACTCGCCCAAGCTCTGGAACGAGCGCGGCGTCGTGCTGCACCAGGCGGGCCGCACCGTCGACGCCCTCACGTCCTACCGGCAGTCCGCCGAGGTGGATCCCCGCTACGCGCTCGCCTGGAACAACATCGGGGTCGTCCTGGCGCACCAGAGCGACACCGAGGACGCGATCGAGGCGTTCCGGCGGGCGCTGCAGCTCGAGAACGACTTCATCCTGGCGCGCTTGAACCTCGCGCTGCTGCTCACCCACCTGCGGCGCTTCCAGCTGGCGCTCGAAGCGTATCGCCAGGTCCTCGCCGACAAGCCCGATTCCGGTGCGGCCTGGAACGGCGTGGGGCTGGTGCTCGTCGAGCTGAAGCGGTTTCCGGACGCGAAGAACGCCTTCGTGCGCGCGGTTGAAGCGGACCCGCAGAACGCCGGCGCGCATTACAACCTGAGCTTCACCCTCTCGAACCTCGGCGACTTCGACGGCGCCCTGCGCGCCACCAAGCGCGCCCTCGAGCTCGACCCGTACTACGTCTCGCAGAAGTTCGCGCTGGCGATCGACCTGCAGTACGAGAGTGCGACGATCGGGATCGTGCCCGAGATCTCCGCCGACGTGACCGCGGAGACGCTGGGCACGGAGTTCAACTTCGATCAGCGCCTGCTCGACAACATTTTCCAGGAACTGGCGCCGGCGCCCGCCGCGGCCGCGGGCGAGAAGAAGGTCAAGGACGATCCCCTGGCGCTGGCCCGCGACTATGTGAGCAAGGGGTTGATGGATCTCGCCGCGGCCGAGGCGATGCGCGCGGTGCAGCGGGGCGCCGACCCCGGCGCCGCTGCGACGTTGCTGGGCGACATCTACGCGCGGCGCGGACTCCACGGCGAAGCGCTGGAGCGCTACCGCGAGGCCCGCAGCCGCGATGCCACGAACGCCGCCGCCGCGCTCGGGGAAGTGCAGAGCCTGCTTGCCGTCCAGCGCGCTGTCGAGGCGCTGCCGCTGGTGGAGGATCTGCTGGCGCGCAGTCCCGAGGCCGTGGAGACGCTCGTCGCCGCCGCCAAGGCGCGCGCCGCCACAGGCGATGCCGCGGGCGCGCTCACGGCGCTGCAGCAGGCACAGGCCCGGGCCCCCGCGCGCGCCGACCTGCGCAAGCTCCAGGGCGACATCGCGCGCACGGTCGGGGACCGCCAGGGCGCGCGCCAGGCGTACCGCGCCGCGCTCGACTTGGACCAGGGCTTCGTGCAGGTGTGGCTCGAGCTCGGCCGTTTGCACGAGGAGGACGAGGAATGGTCAGAGGCGGAGCGAGCCTACGCGCAGGCGCTCGACGCCCTGCCCACCTTCCACGAGGCCGCGCTCGCGCTCGCCGACCTGCTGCGCCGCGTGGGCCGCGTGCGCGACGCCGTCGGGCGCCTGGTCGAGATGCTGGAGCAGGATCCCTACGACCTCGATGCACTGCTGCTGCTGGGGCGGGCGCTCATCGACGACAAGCGCAACGCCGAAGCGCTCGAGGCCTTCAAGCGCGCGCTCAAGTTCGATCCCGAGCACGTCGGCACGCTCTTCTATCTGGGCGTCACGCTCGCGCGGCTGCAGCGCTACCCGGAGGCCGTGGACGTCTGGGAGCGGGTGACGCGGCTCGATCCCGGCGGGCCCTACGCGCAGCGGGCGCGCATGCACGCCCGCACCGCGGTCGACCTGCAACACATCTTCTCGGCCTCGGACGCGGCCTGACCCATGGCGATCGAGGGGCCACTACGCGAGCTCGGCATCCACGACGTCTTCCAGCTCCTCGATCTGAGCCGGAAGACGGGCGCGTTGCGCGTCACCTCGGAGCTGCGGCACAACCAGGGCACGATCTTCTTCGAAGAGGGCACGATCATCTTCGCGGAGATCCGCAGCAATCCGCACCCGCTCGGCGGGTTGCTGCTGCGGACCGGCAAGATCACCGAGGCCGACCTGGAACGCGCCCGCGACATGCAGCAGCGCCAGGGCGACAAGCGCCGGCTCGGCGAGATCCTCGTCTCGCTCGGGGCGATCACGCAGCGCGAAGTCGAGCGCCAAGTCCGGTTCCAGATCGAAGAAGTCGTCTTCGAGGTGATGAGCTGGAATGAAGGCTACTTCTCGTTCAACGAGGGACCGATCTCCGAGGTCCCCACCGAGATCGCGGTGCGCATTCCGGTGGAAGCCCTCCTGATGGAAGGCGCGCGCCGCATCGACGAATGGTCCCGCATCGAAGGACGCATCCCGCACCTGGGCGTCGTCGCCTCGCTCGCGCCGCCGCCGCCGGGGGGCGGCGGCGAGCTCGATCTGCTGCCACCCGAGTGGGAAGTGCTGGCCTTGATCGACGACCGCCGCGACGTGCGCGCGCTCGCCACCGAGTTGGGGCGGTCGGACTTCGACGTGGCCAAGACGCTGTTCGGTCTGGAGAGTGCCGGCGTGATCGTGCTCGTCGATCCCGGCACGGCCAAGCGGGGCCGGCCCACCGTCGCGGGCGAAGTGGCCGAGCTGGTCGCCAAAGCCGAGCAGGCGCTGCAACGGCGCGACTTCGGCGCGGCGCGCGCCGCCGCGGAGCAAGCGGCGACCACCCAGCCGCACGATCCGGTCGTGCACCTGCTGCTCGGCCGTCTCCACCTCGCCCAGGGCGCGCCGCCGGCGGCGGTGGATGAGCTGCGCCGCGCGCTGCGCCTCGACCCGCTGCTCGCGCAGGCGCACCGCCAGCTCGGCTACGCGCTCGTGGCGCTGGGTCGCTTCGGGGAGGCGATCGAGAGCTGGGATCAGTGGGAACGGCTCGCCGGGCGCTCCGACGAAGAGTTAGCGCAGCTGCCCGCCGTGCAGCGCGCGCGCGACGCCGCCCGAGTCTTCCAGGGGATGGCGACCCATGGCTGACGACGTGCGCGCCCTCTCCGCCCAGCTCGCTCAGGATCCGCAGAGCCTTGTGTTCCTGCGGCTCGCCGAAGCGCTGCGCCGCAAGGGCCAGCTCGACGCGGCCCTGCGCGTCGCGCTCAATGGGTTGGAGCGGCACCCGCACCTCGCCGATGCGCACGACCTCTATGCGCGCGTGCTCACCGACAAGCACGACTACGAGCGTGCCTTCGACGAGTGGGACATGGCGTTGCGCATCGCGCCGAATCACACGGGCGCGTTGAAGGGGCTGGCCTTCCTCTACTTCAAGGTCGGCGACCTGGCGCAAGCGGAGGCACACCTCGAGCTGGCGAAACGTGTCGAGCCGGACGATCCGAGCATCGCGCAGGCCGTGGCGATGGTGCGCGGCGGCGCCGCGCCGCCGCCGCCCAGTGCTCCTGCCGCCCCGGTCCAGTCGGAGGCCGTTCCCGCTCCCGTACTCGACGAGGCGAAGGTCTTCGCCGGCCTCGAGGGCGCGCAGGAAGGCCTCGTGCTGCTCGATGCCGCCGGTCGGGTGCTGGGCGGCGCGCTCCGCAACCCGGCGGGCGCCGACGTCACCGACGCCGTGGCGGCGTATCTGGCGGGCGTCTCGCAGGAAGCGGCGCGCACCGCCAAGCTGCTCGGGTTGGGCGCGTGGAGCGGCCTCTCGGCCGAAGGCCGGCAGGGGAACATCCACCTGTCTCAGCCCTCCAAGGACGCCCTGCTGCTCGTCGTGCGCGACCGCGGTGTGCCCCTCGGCCGGCTGGCGATCCTCGCGCAGCGGGCCACGGCGATGGCGCAGCGCTGGCTGGAGAAACAATGAACAGCACCCTGGACCTCATCACCCGGGTGCGCGGCGTGCGCGGCGCGATGCTGGTCTCGGCCGACGACGGGCTCGTGGTCGCCGAGCAGCTCATGGAGGGGATCAAGGGCAGCGCGGTCGCCGCGCTCGCCGCGAGCCTCGCGGGACGCCTGCGCCGCGCCATGGAGGCCGCGGGGATCGGGACCAGCGTCTTCTGGCACCTGCAGGCCGATCAGGGCACGCTGCTCGTCGTACCCGCGGCGTCGGGGATGCTCGTGGTCGCGGTGGCGGAGCCCGATGTGAACATCGGCCTGGTGCGGCTCGAGCTGCTGCGGGCCGGCGAGGCGGTCGCATGACGGCGCGCGCGGTCGAGAGCTGGACGCTGCAGCCGCTCACCGACTTCGTGCGCGAGGCCTCGGTGCGGCTCGTGCTGCTGATGACGCCCGCGGGCCAGGTGCTCGCCCAGTCGGGATTCTCGCGCGCCGTCGACGTGATGTCGGCGGCGGCGCTGGGCGCCGCGATCGTCGCGTCCACGGCCGAGCTGGCGAAGCAGCTCCGCCAGGCGCCGTTCGCCGCGCTGAACCACCAGGGCAATCGCCACGGGATCTTCTTGTCGACGTTCCCGATCGAGCGCGGCACGGTTGTGGTCTTAGCGGTCTACGACCTCGATGTATCGTCCCTCGGCTTGGTGCAGTTATTCTATGAGCAACTGGCGGCGGACCTGAAGGCAGCGAGCCCCAAGGGCAGCGTGCCCAAGCAAGTGCTGGCGGCGGATTTCGAGCGCGAGTTGAGCGAGAGCCTGAACACGCTGTTTGGGAGATAGCCCGTGTCCCTGGTGAACTTCACGACCCGCGAGATCACGTGCAAGATCGTCTACTACGGGCCGGGACGGTCCGGTAAGACGACGAACCTGCACTACGTCTACGGGCGCGTTCCCGAGTCCCGCCGCGGCCGCATGGTATCGCTCGCCACGCAGACCGATCGCACGCTGTTCTTCGACTTCCTGCCCATCGATCTGGGGCAGATCTCGGGCTTTGCCACGCGGTTCCAGCTCTACACCGTGCCGGGCCAGGTATACTACAACGCCACCCGACGCCTGGTGCTGCAAGGGGCGGACGGCGTCGTCTTCGTGGGCGACAGCCAGGCGCGCCAGCTCGACGAGAACCTCGAGAGCCTCCAGAACCTGCAAAGCAATCTGCTCGAGCACGGCGTGGACGTCCGCACCGTGCCGGTGGTGATGCAATACAACAAGCAGGACTTGCCGCGCGAGCTGATCCTGACGCCGGCGGAGTTGGATGACGCGCTGAACTTCCGGAGCGTGCCGAGCTTTCCGGCGGACGCCCTGCACGGCCAGGGCGTGTTCGAGACCCTCAAGGCCATCTCCGAGCTGGTTCTCAAGCGGCTGGCGGCCGGGAGCACCGCGTGACCAGCGCGCTGAACCCGAAGTTCACGTTCGAGACCTTCGTGGTCGGCGCCGCGAACCGGCTGGCCGTGACGGCCGGCCGCACGGTCGCCGAGAATCCGGGGTCGGCCTACAATCCGCTCTTCATCTATAGCGGCTCCGGCCTGGGCAAGACCCACCTCCTGATGGCCATCGGGCACAGCGCCAAGGCCCTCGCCCCGCAGCTCAACATCGAATACCTGACGCTCGACGAATACGTCGAGGCGTTCCACGCGGCCATCGCGGCGGGGCAGGGCGACGCGTTCCGGCGGCGCTTCCAGAACGTGGACGCGCTGCTCGTGGACGACGTGCAGTTCCTGACGAACCGCAAGGAGATGCAGGCGGAGCTGCTGCGGCTCACGGAGGCGCTGCAGCAGGCGGGCCACCAGATCGTGCTGACGAGCGACCGGCCGCCCGCCGAAATCGCCGATCTGGACGAGCGGCTGATCTCGCGGTTCTCGGGCGGGCTCGTGGTGGACATGGGCGTCCCGGACTACGAGACGCGCGTCGCGATCCTGCGGCGCAAGGCCGAGGAGCGCGGCGCGCGCTTCCAGCCGGGCGTGCTCGAGACGGCGGCCGGCGTGGAGTTTCCCAACGTCCGCGAGCTGATGGGCGCGCTCAATCGCTTGGTCGCCTATCAGGCGGTAAACGAGACGCCGATCAACGCGGAGGCGGCACGCCAGGTGCTTGGCGTCGCAGCGAGCGGAGCGAGCGCCGCCTCATCGACCGCCGCCGCACCGACCGCCGCTGCTACCGGAGACGAGTTCTCCCAATTCCTCACCGATGTCACGGTGACCGTCGGCAAAGCCGTCGAGGCGTGGCGCGCGCGGGTCGCGGAGGCGGTGCTGCGGTGGGAAGGCGAAGGATATCGCACGGGTCGGCTCGAGAAGCTGCTCGAGCAGGATACGCCGGCCGCGGTGGACGAAGCGATCGCCGCCTACATCCACGACGTGGAGCGCCTGAAGACGCTCGAAGCGGAAGTGAGCGAGCTCGATCCGCAGGCGGCGGGAGAAAAAGTGTTCCGCGATCCCGAGCGGATGGCGGAGGCCGAAGCGGCGGCCGCCACGGTGCGGGACGGGGCCGCACCGCCGCCCGCCCCGTCGGGCGCATTCCCGCTCGACAACTACGCGGCTGGCGCCTCGAACGACGTGGCACTGAGCGCCGCGCGCGCCGTGATCGACGCGCCCGGCAAGAAGTACAACCCGCTCGTGCTCGTCGGGAGGAGTGGGCTCGGCAAGACGCACCTGCTGAATGCCATCGGACTCGAGCTGATGAGGAAGAAAGGCGCCGTCGTCGCGTGCCTCTCGACTCAAAGCTTCGTGGATGAGCTGATCGCGGCGATCGACGGCAACCGGGTGGACTGGTGGCGGGCGCGGTACCGCCGCGCCACCGCGTTGCTGCTCGACGACATCCACCTGTTGGCCGGTAAGGACCGGACGCAGGAGGAGCTGTTCAACCTCTTCAATCAGTTCCTGGACGGCGACCGGCAGCTCATCTTCACCGCCCCCGCGCATCCCAACACCCTCCAGGGGTTGGAAGAGCGGATCGTGTCGCGCCTGGAGGGGGGGTTGGTCGCGGAGATCAGGGATCCCGATCGCGAGCTGCGCCGCACCGCGCTCGAGCGGATTCTGAGCCAGCAGAAGATGGCGGCGGAGCCGGCGCTGCTCGACTATCTCGCCGACCGGCCGGCCGATTCGGTGCGCAGCCTCACCGGTCTGGTGCAGCGGGTGGCGGAGGCGGCGGCGGCACAAGACCAGCCGGTGACGGCCGGTCTCGCGCGCGAGATCCTGGAGGGGAAGCCGCCCGCAAGCGCGCGGCGCACCAGTGGACTGCGCACCAGCGGCCTCGTCGTCTCGAGCGCCGGCGGTGTGCGCAGCCGCGAGAAGATGGTGTGGGACTGGCCGTCGGCCGCCGACCGCGTCATCGAGGATCTCCGCTAAATGGCGATCAAGGGCTCGCTCAAGGAGGCCTCGCTCCCCGACGTGCTGCAGCTGCTCGCGCTGGGGCAGAAGACCGGCTGCCTGTCGATCGCCGACCGTTCCAACTTCGGCTACATCTACTTCGATAAGGGCCGCATCTGCTACGCCTCGATCGTGAACCGCCGCGACCGGCTCGGCGACATCCTGGTCAAGCACGAAAAGATCTCGCAGGACCAGCTCGACGCCGCCGTGCACCGCCAGGCAAAGGAGCGGGACAAGAAGCTGGGCGAGATCCTCGTGGGCCAGACGGTGATCACGCAGCAGGAGCTCGAGCGCTACATGCGGATGCAGATCGAGGAGTCGGTCTACTATCTATTCACCTGGACGCAGGGGACCTTCAACTTCGAGGCCGACGTGCGGCCCGAGCAGCAGGACTTCCTCGTCTCGATCAACCCCGAGTCGTTGTTGCTCGAGGGCGCCCGCCGCGTCGACGAGTGGGGCCTGATCGAGAAAAAGATCCCGTCGTTCGACTTGATCTTCGTCCTCGATCGCGACCGGCTCGCCATCAGCGACGCCAAGCTCACAGAAACGCAGGACCGGCTGCTGCCGCTGCTCGACGGCTCCCGCGACGTCAATCAGGTCATCGAGGACTCGGGGTTGGGGGAGTTCGAGGTCGGGAAGGCACTGTACGGGCTGGTGACGGCCGGCTTCGTGCACCGCGCCGGCCGCACCGCCAGCGCCGAAGACCTGAAGATGACCGATGCGCGGGTAGAAGAGCACCGCAACCTCGGCATCGCGTTCTACAAAACGGGGATGCTGGACGAAGCGGCGCGGGAATTCCGCCGCGTCGCCGAGCTGCGCGGGACCGACGCCAACGCGCACTTCTACATCGGCCTCGTGGCGCTGAAGCAGGCGCGCTGGCGTGAGGCGATGGAGGCGCTCCGGCTCTCCGCGGAAAAGGGCGGCTCGAGGCCGGCCGTCCTGCACAACCTGGCGCTCGCCTACGAGCAGCTGGGGCGGCTCGACGACGCCGAAACGTCCTACGCCGAAGCGGCGTCACGCGCCCGCACTGATCCGCGCGTGTACGTCGGGTGGGGCATCGTGGCGCTCAAGCGGGGCGATCACGCCAGCGCCGCCGGCCGGCTCGATCGCGCCAAGGAGCTGTTCGCGGACAAGATCCCGCCGGTCTGGTTCTGGGCACGCGCGCTCGTCGCGGCCGCGGCCGGCGACTTCGAGGTGGCGGAGCAGGCCGCCGAGCAAGCGGTCCAGGCCCACCCGCAAAACGCCGTGCTGCGCAACAACCTCGCGGTCCTGAAGGAGCTGGCGGGCGACCTGCCGGCCGCCGAGGCGCTAGCCCGTGGGGCGCTGCACGACGAGCCGTCGCTGCCCCAGCTCTCGAAGAACCTGGGTGATCTCCTGTACCGCGCCTCGCGCTACGACGAAGCCTGGGATCTCTATCAGCGCGCGGTCGAGCTGGCGCCCGACCTCGGCGACGACGTGTACTTCAAGCTCGGCAACATCGCCTACAAGCGCACCGACCGGGAGCAGGCCGGCGACCTGTGGCGCCGCGCCCTCGAGCTCAACCCCAAGCACGAACTGGTGAAAGCCAATCTGGAAACGCTGAGCACGTTGTCGTGAGCTCCCCGCAGGACGAGCGCGCATTTCTGGCGCTGACGCAGAAGATCTCGCGGACGCGCGGCGTGAGCTGCGAGTCGTACAAGGACAAGTGCCTCAAGCGGCGGCTCGCGGTGCGCATGCGCGCCCGCGGCGTCCACACCTACGACGACTACAGTCGGCTGCTGGATGACGACGCGCACGAGTACGAACAGCTGCTCGACGCGCTCACCATCAACGTCACCAAGTTCTACCGCAACGCCGAGACGTGGCACGCGCTGCGCCCGCACCTGGCCGCGCTGTGGGCCGCGCGGCACGGGCGTCTCCGCGTCTGGTCCGCGGGGTGCGCGTCGGGTGAGGAGCCCTACACCATCGCCGTGCTCCTCGCCGAGATCGCCGGCGGCCATCCGATTGAGCACGCGTCCATCGATGCGACCGACGTGGATCGCCTCAGCCTCGAGCGCACCCGGCAGGCGAGCTACCCCGAGACCGCCTTCACCGAAATGCCGGTCGAGCTGAAGCGCCGTTACTTCACGCCGGAGCCGCCGCGGCAGCCGGTGCCCGTGGTCCGCGGGCTCGTGCACGTCCTGGCGCACGACCTGATGCGCGAGCCGCCGCCGCACAAGTCCTACGAGCTCGTCGTCTGCCGCAACGTGGTGATCTACTTCGAGCGCCAGGCCCAGGAAAAGCTGTTCCAGGTCTTCGTGGATGCACTCGCGCCGGGGGGCATCCTCCTGCTCGGCAAGGTCGAGACGCTGTTCGGCCCTGCACGCGACCGCCTCACGCTCATCGATCCGCGCGAGCGGATCTACAAGAAGCCCGCGTGAAGGAAGTCATCGTCAAGGTCGCCGACTGGGCCGCGGAGCGGGGCGACGGCGTGATCGTGACGCTCGGCCTCGGGTCCTGCGTCGCGATCATGCTGCACGACGCGGAGCGGGGCGCCGGCGCGATGGCGCACATCCTGCTTCCCTCGCGCAGCCTCGCCCACGACGCCACGAACCTGGCCAAGTTTCCCGACTCCGCCGTGCCGCTGCTCATCGAGCGCCTTAAGACGTTGGGCGCGGAGCCCCGGCGCCTGGTCGCCAAGCTGGCGGGCGGCGCCAGCATGTTCAGCCAGCTCATGACACCCGGGACGATCCAGATGGGCGAACGCAATATCGTGGCCGCCCGGAACGCCCTGCGCGCCGCCTCCATCCCGATTGTGCGCGAGGCGGTGGGCGGCGAGCGCGGCCGCAGCGTGCGCTTCCACGTGAAGGAAAGGACGGCCGCGTCGAGATCCGGTCGGTGGGGGCCGATGCAGAAGTCATCTGACGCCCGCCCCACGGTCCTCGTTGCCGACGACAGCGCGCTGATCCGCCGCATCCTCGTAGATGTGTTGGGAGGGGGGGAGGCGGAGGCGGGTCCGTTTCGCGTGGTGGCGACCGCGCGCGACGGCGTCGATGCCGTGCGCAAGGTGCACCAGTACGACCCCGATGTCGTCACCCTCGATCTCGAGATGCCCGAGCTCGACGGGCTCGGCGCCATCGGGTACATCATGTCCGAGTCACCCCGGCCCATCGTCGTCGTGAGCGCCCATGCCGGTCCCGGCACGGCGACCGCGATCCGCGCTCTGGAGCTCGGGGCGGTCGAGATCGTGGCCAAGCCGCCGCCCGACGCGTCGGGCCGGGCCGCGCTCGCGGCCCTCGCCCCCGAGCTGATCGCCGCCGTCCGCCGTGCCCTCGCCGCCGATGTGTCGCACGTCAAGGTGATGGCGCGGCCACCCGCGCCCGTCGCCCACCCACCCGAGTTGGCATTGCGCGGCCGCGCCACGTTGGCTGTCGCCGTGGCCGCGTCGACCGGTGGGCCGCGCGCGCTCGCTGACCTCGTCCCCCACCTCCCGACGGGGCGCAACGCGGCCGTGCTCATCGTCCAGCATATGCCGCCCAAGTTCACGCGCAGCCTCGCCGAGCGGCTCGACTCGATGAGCCGGCTGCGCGTCGTCGAGGCCGCCGATGGGGCGCCGATTGTGGCCGACACGGCATACGTCGCCCCGGGCGATTATCATATGCGGGTGCGTCCCAGTCCCGACGGCCCGGTGATCACGCTCGACCAGACGCCCACCGTGTGGGGTGTGCGTCCCGCCGCCGACCACCTGTTTCGGTCCGTGGCGCAGGTGTTCGGCGCCAAGAGCGTCGGCGTCGTGCTGACCGGCATGGGCCGCGATGGCGCCGACGGGCTGCGTGCCATCCACGATGCGGGCGGCGGCGGCGTCGCACAGGACCGCGAATCGGCCGTGATCTACGGTATGCCCGGCGCGGCGGTGCAAGCTGGGGGAGTGGACGCCGTGCTGCCGCTCGGGCAGATTGCCGACCGCGTCGCCGTCGAGCTGACGCGGCGCGGCGCCATGGTACGAGGGGGAGGCGGCCGGTCGTGAAGGGGTACCTGTTGGTGCGCGCGGAGGGCCGATCCTACGGGCTTCCGGTGGGCCGGGTGCTCGAAGTTGCCGACGCCGGCCAGGTGCTCGACGTGCCGCGCTCCTTGCCCGCCGTCCGGGGCATGACGCCGCTGCGCGGCCGGCTCGTGCCCCTGATCCATCTGGGCGCGTTCCTCACCGGCCGCGTCGCGCCCCCCGAGCTCGGCCGCACCGTGGTGCTGGTCGAGCTGCGCGGGCGACAGGTCGCGTTCGAAGTCGACGACGTGGACGCCGTCGTACGGGAGCAGCCGATGCCCGTGCCGCGGGGCCAATCGCTGCCCTGGGCGGCGGGCGTGGCCGAGCAGAACGGGGCGCTCGTGCCGATCCTGGACTTGGAAGCGCTGGGAGACCGCATCGGATGACCACCAGCACCGCCGGCGACGACATCCAGCTCGTGACCTTCAAAGTGGGCGGGCAGGATTTCGCGTTCAATATCTTTCAGGTAGAGCGCATCCTGCGGTATGAGGCCCCGTCACCGCTGCCCAAGGCCCCAGAGTTTCTCGAGGGGGTGTTGCAGTATCAGGCGGGCGCCATTCCGCTCATCGATATGCGCAAGCGACTGGGCGTGGCGGCCCCGCTGCGCGACGACACGCGCACCGTCATCCTCGAGTTCGAAGCCGGGAAGATCGGTCTCATCGTGGACGCCGTCACCGAAGTGCTCCAGGTAGCCGCCACGACGGTCACGCCGCCGCCGGGGATCGTGAAAGGCCTCGCCGCCGAATACATCACGGGGCTGGTGGTGACGAACGGACGGACGATCATTGTGCTCAACACCAACAAGCTGTTGTCGTCCAAGGAAAAGTTGGCGCTCGAGGCCGTGCAGGCCCCTGCCAAGGCGAAATGAGCGAATCCCCCATCGCCAAACTGCGCGCGGAATACGACGCGATCGCGCGCCAGCTCGACGGCGCGACGGGCGGCGCCGAGCGCGAGGCCGCTAAGCGCGAGATCATCGGGTACTTCAAGCGGGTCGATGGGTACCTGGGTGAGCTGACGCAGCTCAAGGACGATATCCGCCAGCTGGTAGAGCGGTACAAACAGATCACTGCCGACACCAAACAGGCGGCCGCGCCCGAGTTCACCGGCCAGCGACCAGTGCTGCACGCCGATCACATCGGGGCCACGACCTTCATCGAAAAAGGCTGGAGTCTCATCTCGCTCGGCGACCACGCCGGCGCGATCCAGGCCTTGCAGCGTGCGCTGCAGCTCTCCCCCGGCGAGACGCAGGCCGAGTCGCTGCTCGGCTGGGCGCAGATGCTCCATGAAGACTACGACGACGCGCTCCAGACGTTCTCCAAGGTCCTCATGAAGGAGCCGGCGAACTCGCTCGCGCGCATCAACGTCGGCTTCATCTGTCTCAAGAAGCACATCTTCGGTGAGGCGATCGAGCACTTGTCGAAGGCGATCCGGCTCGACAACGACAAGAAGGCGACTCTCTACGCGCATTTCTACCTCGGCCTCGTCTACCTGCAGCGCGAGATGTACGAAGACGCCGAGACGTTCTTCCAGAAAACGATCAAGCTCGGTCCGAATCTGATCGAAGCGTACTATGAGTTGGGGCGCGCGCATTGGTTCGCCGGCGAACCGGACACCGCCAAGACCACCTGGGCGGACGGCTTCAAGGCGAACAAGTTCAATCCCTGGGGCAAGAAGTGTCAGGAGATGCTGGATCTTGTCGCCAAGGGCGAGGAGCCACCGCGAGAGTAGCACTCCTCGCCCTGCTGCTGCAGGGCCCGACGGTCGTGCAGGTCGGTCGTGTCACTGCGGTATCCTGGCCCGGTCAGGAAGCGCTCGCCGCCTCGCTCGCCGAGGTCGCGGATCACGCGTCCGCCTTTCCGGGCATCGGGGCCTTGCCCGATCATCCCATCCGCTTGATCCTCGCGCCCACGCGCCAGCGCTACGACTCGCTCACCCGGGGTCGCCTGCCGTTCTGGAGCGAAGGGGCCGCGTTTCCCGATGCGGGCACGATCGTCCTGCTCACTGACCATCCGGCCGTCCGCCCGTCCGCCCTCCGACATGAGTTGGCGCATCTCGCCCTCCGCTGGCGCATCGGACGCGGCGCTCCGCTGTGGTTCGAGGAGGGGTATGCGGCGGTCGCGGCCCAAGAGTGGGATCGCCTCGACGCGCTGCGTCTCAATTGGCAGATCGCGCGCGGCGTCCAGATGAATCTCGACGACGTGGATCGGGCGCTGCGCGGAGGGGAGGGGGACGCCGAGGCGGGGTACGCGCTCGCGACGACCGCGGTGTTGCTGCTGTACCGGTGGGGCGGGACGCGCGGCCTCGATCCGCTCGTGACGAATCTGGCCCAGGCGCCGACGTTCGACGCGGCACTGCGCGCGACCTATCACCTCACCGAGAGCGACTTCGAGACGCGGTGGCAGCGCGACGTCGCATCGCGCTACGGCTGGCTCTCTTGGGCCGCGGCGATGGGTTTTTTCTGGGTCGCGATCGGCGCGATTGTCGCGGCCCTGGTGGTGTTACGGCGGCGTCGCGACCGTGCCCGCCGTGCGGCGTTGGACGACGGGCAACTGCTTGACGAGCTTGACATTACCCCGTAAACTCCTGCCCCTATGCCTGAGCAGATATTCGCTCGCTCGCGCCTGCGCTTCGGACCCAAGAATTATTTCTGCCTCGCCGCGGCGATTGTGTCGCTCGTGGTGGGCTACTGGCTGTTGGCCAAGGGTTCCACCACGCTCGCGCCGATTCTGCTCGTCCTTGGCTACTGCGTATTCTTTCCGGTAGGCCTAGCCCTTTAGCGTGTTGTCGTCGCACGGGCGAATAGCTCAGCGGTTCAGAGCGCCTGCCTTACACGCAGGATGTCGGGGGTTCGAATCCCTCTTCGCCCATCGGGGTAGCAGTCTGCAACCGGAGGTAAAACCAGCGTGAGACAGGTTTGTTTGGTGGTCGCACTGATGGCGGCAGTCGCCGGTACCGGGACCGCTCAGCTCGCCATCCAGCAGCCGACGGAGAAACTGCTCGTGCTGCCCCTCATGGCGGCTTCGGCCGATTCCGCGGCGAGCATCGCGCTGTCGGACGCCATCCGCGACCGCATCGGGCAGCTCGCCAAGTACAAGGTGCTGGTGATCACCAAATTGAAACTGTGCGAAGCGCTCACCGCGTCCGGTTTCCCGTGTGACGGTCTCCTCGATGATCAGCAGGCGAAGCAGTTGGCCCGGTTTCTCAACGTGCAGGCGTACGTCACGGGGTCGCTGACCAAGAGCGGCGCCACCTGGACGGCCAAGGTGCGGGTCATCGATATCTCGAGCGCGGGAATGGCGGCGAGCTTTACCTTCAGCAACACCACGATTCCGGCGCTCGCCGAGGCGATCGCCCAACGCCTCAACACGATCGTCAAGGCGAGCGAGCAGTCGCGCGAGTGCACCGCGAACCGCCAACGCGGTCAGTTCACACGGGCCATCGCCGCGGCGCAAAAAGCGCTCGCCATCGATCCGACGTCGGCCGGCGCCTACCTGTGCATCGCGACGGTGTACGAGGCGCAGCGCATGCCCCCCGACAGCCTCATCGCGGCGTCGGAGCGGTCCTTGAAGGGCGACCCCTTCAACACCACCGCACTCGATAACATTGGGCACTACTGGCAGCAGAAGGGCGACACGCTCAAGGCGATCGATGCCTTCATCCGCGAGTGGGAGGTCGACAGGCGCAATACGTCTCAGCTGTTCGGCATCGTCCAGCTGTTGCGCCAGATGCATCAGTTTCCGCGCGCGGTGGAGCTGCTCGACGCCGGCCTGCAAGTGACCCCGGCGGACCAGGGGATGCTCGAGCTGAAGACGCGCAGCTGCATCGAGGGTTCCCTCTGGCCCTGCGCCGTCGCCGGTTTGAAAGCCCAGGCGCAGCACGACTCGGCGCTGCTCAAGGACACCACGTTCCTCAACACGGCACTCGGCGCGGCGCAGTCGGCAGCCGATACGCAAGCGTTGCTCAAGTTCAGCGAAGTCGCGGTCCGTAACTTCCCGACGAGTATCCGTTTCCTCAAGGCTCGCGGGCAGGCCTTCGAGACGGCAGGCACGGTGGATTCGGCGCTCGTCGTCTACAAGAAGACGCTCGCGTTAGAGCAGGGGAACGACGTCTCCCTCAGCCTGCTCATCGCGAAGACGATCGTGGACCACGCGGTGTACGACGCCCACGGCTTCGTGGCGCCGAAAGACTCCCTCGCCCTGAGGCCGCTGCAACAGGCATTCGGGGAAAAGGTCGACTCCGCCCGCCCCTACTTGCATCCAGGCCTCGTATCGACCGACTCGTCCCAACGCCTCACGGCTGCGGTCCTCATGCTCACCGGCGGCTCGAAGATCGCGCAGGCGGCGGCGTACGATAAGGCGTACATCTGGCTGGACACGCTGCTCCAGGTTGTGGCGCCCAAGTCGGCCAGCGACACGGTAGGGCCGCGCTTCCAGGTGCGGCTCAATGCGAGCTTCTGGTTTGGCTTGTCGTCCGTGTTGACCCTCAACAAGCCGTATCAAGCCATGACGCAACTCAAGCCCAGCGATAAGCAACGGTGCGACAAGGCCAAGGCGATCTTCGATCGCCTCGATCGCACCAGAGCCGCGCTGACGCTCGGCCGGCGCGTCCACCCCCCGACAGCAGATCAGATGCTCGGATTTGTGGCCCAGTACGAGAAGGCGAAGCCCCAGGTCATACAGGCATTCAAGTGCCGGAATTTCTGACGCGCCATTGAATTGGGTTGCGCCCCCGGTCTATATTCCGGCGCTCCGTGGTAGGGGGCTGTAGCTCAGCTGGTTAGAGCGCCGGTCTGTCACACCGGAGGTCGCGGGTTCGAGCCCCGTCAGCCCCGCCTGAACCCGCCTCGAGATATCCCCGGCTCCGCCTGTTTCCCCAGGCGGAGCCGTCGTATTTTGGATGGTGTCCAGCGCCCCCCTTCCCGCGTACCACATCCCCGTCCTCGCCGAGGCGGTCCGCGACTGGGCGGCCGGCAGCCGCCACGCCGTGGATGCCACGCTGGGTGGTGGTGGCCACGCCGCGCTGTTCATTACGGCGGGCGCGGACGTCCTGGGGATCGACCGCGATCCCGCGGCCATCGCCGCGGCGCGGGCCCATCTCGGCGACAGCCGGGTCCAATATCTCGCCGCGGCGTACGGCGCCCCCGAAGCCCTCGCGGCCGTGCACGCCTTCCGGCCCGACCGCGTGCTCTTGGATCTGGGCATCAGCTCTCATCAGGTCGACACGGCGGAGCGCGGATTTACCTTTCGTCCCGGAGCGCCGCTCGACATGCGCATGACCCCGGGTGCCGGGCCGAGCGCGCGCGACGTGTTGAACAGCTGGCCCGAGGAGCGGCTGGCGACCGCGTTTGCAGACTATGGCGATGAGCGACGAGCACGCCCCCTCGCCAAGGAGATCGTGCGGCGTCGGCTCACAGGGTCGTTCGCCGTGAGCGACGACTTCGTCAACGCGATCCGGGCCAAGCTCGGGCCCCGTTCCGGGCCGCAGGACTTCGCGCGGCTGTTCCAAGCGCTGCGCATCGCGGTGAACGACGAGCTGGGGCAGCTCAGCGCCGCGTTGCCGGAATTCCGCGACGCGCTGGTTCCGGGTGGCCGCCTCGGCGTTATCACCTACCATTCGGGCGAGGACCGCATCGTCAAGCACCTGTTCCGCGAATGGGGTCGGGAGTGTGTGTGCCCGCCGCGCCAGCCGATCTGCACCTGCCGCGGCCGCGCCTTGGGACGCGTGTTGACCAGGAAGCCCATCGTCGCGGACGCCGCCGAGGTGGCGCAGAACGTCCGCGCCCGCTCCGCGCAGTTCCGCGCGTTCGAGACCGCCGGGGAGCCCCATCGTGAGGATTAAAGGCCGTCACTGGCTGGCGATCTGGCTGGTGGCGCTGCTCGCCGCGCTGTGGGCGGTGATCGCCCGCCAGACGGCATCGCTCAACGCCGCCCGCGCACTCACCGACCTGCGCACCGAGCGGGCCGGGCTCGAGGGGCGGCGCGCCGATTTGGAGCGCCGCATCCGCACGGCGGGCAGCCGCGCGGTGTTGCTCCCGCGCGCCGAGAAGCTGGGGCTACGACTCCCCGCCGACACCGAAATCATTCTGGTGCCGGCTCCTCCGCCGCGGCTGAACTGACGATGGCCAAGCCCGCGGTCCGGCTGAGCTTCGTCCAAGCGGGCTTGCTCACGGCGCTGGCGGCGCTGGTGCTGCGCGCCGCGCAGGTACAGCTGCTGGAAGGGCGGCGGCACGCGGCCGAAGCAGCCGCGCAACGGACGGAGCACGTCGTGCTCGAGGCGCGTCGCGGCACGCTCTCGGATCGGCACGGTGCGGCCTTGGCCCTGACGCAAGAGACGTACCACGTCGGGATCGCCCCCAACGAGCTGCGCGATCCCCGCAGTGACGCGGGGCTGGTCGCGCGGCGGCTGCGCCTGGCGCCGCACGACTTGGACCGCGCCTTGCGGCGGCGCTACGCGTGGTTCTCCGGTCCGTACACGGCGCTGGACGTGGAGCCGTTGCGCGCGGTGCGCGGCGTCCACCTGGAGCCCGTGTTGCGGCGCTTTTATCCCTCGGCGGAATTCGCGCGAGCCGTCATCGGCCGGGTGGGCGACGACGGGCTCGGCGCGTCGGGGCTCGAGCGCCTCCTCGACAGTCTCCTCGCGGGCACGCCCGGAGCCGCGGTCGTGCTCAAGGACCGGGCGGGACGCGAGTATGAATCACCCGCCCGCGTCATCGCGCAGCCGATCCCGGGCCACGACGTGGTGCTCACGCTCGACGCCGAGCTGCAGGAGATCGCGCAGCGCGCGCTCGACGACGCACTCGACCGGATGGATGCCGAGGGCGGGGACGTGGTGATGCTCGATCCGGTGACGGGGGAGGTCCTTGCGGTCGCGTCCCGCCATCGCGACGGCAGCGCCCGCCCCAGTGCCTTCACCGACACGTTCGAGCCGGGGTCGCTCGCCAAGATCTTCGCCGCGGCCGCATTGCTCGAGCACGGCCGAGTGCGCCCAACGGAGCACGTGTCGGGGGAGGGCGGGAGCTACCGTATGCCGGGGCGGTCGACGCCGCTGACAGACGAGCACCCGCTGCCGTCGCTCACGCTCGCCGACGCCATCCGCGTCTCGAGCAATATCGCGCTGGCCAAATTCGCCGCCCGTCTCCAGCCGGACGAGCAGTACGAGACGCTGCGCGCTTTCGGCATCGGCGCGCCCACGGGGATCGAGTTCCCCGCCGAGGCTCAAGGCAAGCTGCGCCTCCCGAGCGAGTGGACGGGGCCGAGCTCGACGAGCCTTGCCATCGGCTACGAGCTGTCGGTCACACCGTTACAGCTCGCGGTCGCGTACGGCGCGATCGCCAACGATGGGGTGTTGCTCCAGCCCACCCTGATCCGGGAGATCCGCGATCCCTCCGGTGCCGTGCTGTACCGGCATCGTCCCGAGCCGGTGCGGCGCGCCGTGCCTCCCGAGGTCGCCGCCCGCTTGCGCGACCTGTTGCGCGGCGTCGTCGAGGCGGGTGGGACTGGGGAGCGCGCTGCGCTTGCGAACTTCCAACTCGCGGCCAAGACGGGCACGGCGCGCCGCGTGGTGGGCGGACGGTATGCGCCGGGGCAGTACACGGCGTCGTTCGCGGCGCTCTTTCCGGCGGACGATCCGCAGCTCGTCGTCGTGATGAAAATCGACAACCCGCAAAAGGGGAGTTATTTCGCCGCGCAGACCGCTGCCCCTGTCACGCGCTCGATGCTCGAGCAAGCGCTGGCCGCGCGCACGGTGGCCCTGGACCGCGCGCGCCTCTCGAACGTCGCGCCCACTGCCGAGCGGGCGCCCCTCGAGGAACCGGACGGGCTGGTGCCCTACGTCGTGAGCGTGCCTCCACCGAACCGCGACAGCACCGCCGCCCAGCCGAAGCGCGCGGTGCCCGACGTCACTGGTCGTCCCCTGCGTGAGGCCGCGCGCACGTTGCATCGCCGCGGGTTCCGGGTGGTGGTGAAGGGGTGGGGCGTCGTGCATCACAGCTGGCCCGCGGCGGGCGACAGTGCCGCGGCGGGCTCGACCGTCACGTTGTTCGCGGAGCCGCGCCACTGAGCCGCCTCGCCGCCATCGTCGACGCGCTGCGCCGGGCGGGGCTCCTCGTCGAGGCGCCGTCGTCGCTCCCGGAGATCACGGCGGTCACCGCTGACACCCGTCACCTGACACCTGGCACCTTGTATTGCGCGGTGCGGGGCGCGGCGGCCGACGGTCACGCGTTCGTCGCTGCCGCGGCGGCGCGGGGGGCGGCCGCCGCGCTCGTTGAAGCGCCGCAGCCGGTCGCGATCCCCCAGATTGTGGTGCGGGAGGGCCGCCGCGCCGCGGCCGTCGCGGCCGAGACGTGGTATGGGCGGCCCGCCGCGCGCCTGAAACTGATCGGCGTCACCGGTACCAACGGCAAAACGACGTCCGTCACCCTGGCGCGCCACGTGCTCAGCGCGCTCTGGCCGATGGGCTCGATCGGCACCCTAGGCGCCTTCGATCCCGCCGGCGCGTCCGTCGAAAGCGAAGCGGGCAATCTCACGACGCCGGGGCCGATTGACCTGCAGGCGACGCTCGCCGCCCTCGTCGAACGCGGGGCGAAGGGGGCGGCGATGGAGGTGTCGTCCCACAGTCTCGACCAGGGGCGCGTGGACGGACTCGCATTCCAGGCCGCGGTTTTCACGAATCTCACACGCGACCACCTCGACTATCACAAGACCTTCGAGGCGTACTTTGCCGCCAAGGCTCGGCTCGTCGGGTATCTGGCCGCGGATGGCCTGGCGGTCATCAACGCGGAGGATCCCGCGTGGGAAAAGCTGCCTAAGGTGCCGCGACGGATTACGTTCGGAGAGCGTGGAGAGGTCTCCGCCAAGGAGGTGAGCGTCAGCGCGAAGGGCGCTCGCTTTACGCTGGTGACGCCCGGAGGTCACCACCCTGTCGCGCTACCCCTGCTCGGTCGCTTCAACGTTGCCAACGCCCTCGGCGTGGCCGCGTGCGCCGTCGGGCTCGGCGTGCCTCCGGCGGAGGTCGCCGCGCGGCTCACTACGGCGCCGCAGGTGCCCGGCCGGATGGAGCGCATCGCGGCGGACCCGTGTACGGTGTTGCGGGACTACGCGCACACCCCCGATGCCTTGGAGCGCGCCCTCGAGACCACCCGGGACATCACCGCGCCCGGCGGTCGCGTGATCGTGGTGTTCGGCGCGGGCGGCGACCGCGACCGCGGCAAACGGGCGCCGATGGGCGCCGCCGCGGCGCGCCTCGCCGACATCGCGATCGCCACGTCCGACAACCCGCGGACGGAGGACCCGGAGCGCATCCTCGACGAGGTCGAGGCCGGTATGGGGAGCCGTCCCCACTATCGCCTCGCGGACCGCCGCGCCGCGATCGCGCAGGCCATGGAGGTCGCCCGTCTGGGCGACACGGTGCTCCTCGCCGGCAAGGGCCACGAGACCTACCAGGTCATCGGGACCGTGAAGGAGCCGTTCGACGAGCGCGAGATCGTGCGGGACTTGGGGGCCGTCTGACAACCTGGACCAGCGAGCAGGTTGCCCAGGCGCTGGGAGTCGCGGCGCGGGCGCGTCTCACCTTCAGCGGCGTCACCACCGACACCCGACACCTGACACCCGGCGCCTTGTTTGTCGCCCTGAAGGGCGAGCGCTTCGACGCCCACGATTTTCTCACACAGGCAAAGAATGCCGGCGCCATCGGCGCCGTGGTGCGGCGCGGGACTCCTCCAGTGGCCGGGCTCACCATGTTCGAAGTGGCCGACACCCTCGCCGCGCTGGGTCTCCTGGCGCGCGCGCGGCGCCGGTCTCTGCCGGCAGATTCCCCCGTCGTGGCGGTCACCGGATCGAGTGGCAAGACGAGCGCGAAGGAGATGATCCGCAGCGCCCTCGCCGCCCGCTGGGGTGGGCACGTACATGCGACGGCGGGAAACCTCAACAATCTCGTGGGCGTGCCGCTGACGATCCTGGCCGCGCCCGAGGACGCGGAAGCGCTCGTGGTCGAGGCGGGGGCCAGCATCCCCGGCGAGATCGCGGCGCTGCGCGACATCATCGAGCCGACGATCGCAGTGGTCACGAACGTCGGCTACGCCCACCTCGAAGGCTTCGGGAGCGTGGAGCGAATGCTCCAGGAAAAGGCGTCACTGCTCGACGGCGCAGCGGTGGCCGTCGTGGGGAATGCGCCGGCCCTGGTGGCGGAGGCGCGGCGCCGCGCGCGCAAGGTCGTCGTGGTCGCGCGCGACGAGTTCGGCGAGGTCCACCCCGACAAGGTCGACGTCGACGACGCGGGCCGGCCGGTGTTGCACTGGGGAGGGGGCGCCGTCACCCTGCCGGTGCTCGGCCTCCACCAGGTGGACAACGCCATGATCGCCTTGGCCGTCGCCCGCGAGGCCGGCGTCGACCCGAAAGCGGCCTTGGCCGGACTGGCGGGCGTGCAGATCCCCGCCGGGCGGGGGGGCCTCCTGTCGCTCGGCGCCCTCACGATCATCGACGACAGCTACAACGCCAACCCCGACTCGGTGCTGGCGGCCCTGGAAACCGCCCTGACCTACGCCGCCCGGCTACGGCGGCCGCTCGTCGTGGTGCTGGGTTCGATGTTGGAGTTGGGCGCCGAGAGTGCAAGATTACACGCGTTCGTCGCCGACGAGCTGATGAGCTTCTTACCGGCGCCGGAGGCGGTCGCGGCGGTGGGGGACTTCGTCCCCGCGTTCGAGCGGCACCGCAAGGCGCTCGCCGATCGGTTGATCACCGCGCCGGACGCGGAGACGCTCGGGCCGTTGCTCAAGGCCGCGCTGCGGGGAAACGAGATCGTGCTGCTCAAGGCGTCGCGCGGCGTCGCCTTGGAGCGAGTGCTGCGTCACCTCACTTGAAGGGGCCGTCCCCTCGTGCTCTATCACCTGCTCGCACCGCTCGCCCGCCAGCACATTCTGTTCAATCTCTTCAACTACATCACGTTCCGTACAGCGGGGGCGACGGTCACTGCGCTGCTGCTGGCCTTCGTCTTGGGGCCCTGGATCATCCGCAAGCTGCGGGAGCACAAGGTCGGACAGGTGGTGCGCGCCGAGGGACCGGCGACCCATCACGAGAAGCGCGGCACGCCGACGATGGGCGGGATCATCATCATCCTCGGGACCCTCGTGCCGACGCTGCTGTGGGCGCGCCTCGATAGCCGCTACGTGATCGTCGCGGTGGTCGCGATGCTGTGGATGGGGGCCATCGGCTTCCTCGACGACTACTTGAAGATCGTGCGTGGCAAGTCGCAGGGCTTGGTGGCCCGATGGAAGCTCGTCGGCCAGATCTCGTTCGGCGTGGCGCTCGGCGCGTATCTGCTGCTCGTACCGCTCGTCAGCGGGGTCCGGCCCGACTCGACGCAGCTTCCGCTCTTCAAGTACATCCTGCTCCCACTGCCCGGCGTCGTTTACGTCGCCTTCGTCACGTTCGTGATCACCGGCAGCTCGAACGCCGTCAACCTCACCGACGGGCTCGATGGCCTGGCGACGGGACTCACGGCGATCGTCGCGGGATCGTTCGCGATCTTCGCGTACCTCTTCGGCCGCGTGGACGCGGCGCACTGGCTCCTCGTGCTGCACCTCCCCGGCGCCGGCGAGCTCGCCATCTTCTGTGGTGCGCTGATGGGTGCGTCGCTGGGATTTCTATGGTTCAACGCGCAGGCGATCCTGTTGAAGACGGAGTTTCTCCTCCTCATCGCGGGCGGCGTATTCGCGGCGGAAGCCGTGTCGGTGCTGCTGCAAACGGGCGTGTATCGCTGGTACAAGAAGCGCCGCGGCAAGGAGTACGCTGACGCGCATCGCGTGTTTCGCATGGCGCCGCTGCACCATCATTTCGAGAAGCTGGGATGGGCGGAGCCGCTGGTCGTGATGCGGTTCTACATCCTCGGCGTGCTGTGCGCGATGATCGCCCTCGCCACACTCAAGGTGCGATGACGTTGCCCGACGCGTGGCGGAAAGGCGTCGTCGCCGTGGTCGGTCTCGGGAAGAGCGGCGTCGCCGCGACGCGCCTGCTCGCGCGCGAAGGGGTGCGCGTGTACGCGAGTGATGGTTCGGACCATCCGTACGCGGGAACCGCCGCCGAGACGCTGCGCGCCCTCCCGGGCGTCGAGGTGGAAGTGGGGCGTCACGATCTGGCCAAGATTCGCGCGGCCGCGGCCGTGGTCGTGTCTCCCGGCGTGCCCCCCGACGCGCCGCCGCTGGCGGCGGCGCGCGACGCGGGCGTGGAGATCGTCTCGGAGCTCGATCTAGGGTTCCGCGCCCTCGCCTGCATCGCCATCACGGGTACGAACGGCAAGACCACCACCACGGCGCTCGTCGCCCACCTGCTCGCGGCGGCCGGACTCAAGGCCACCGCCGCGGGCAACATCGGCCGGCCCCTCGCCGATGTCGCGATTTCGGGGGACCGCTATCGTTGGCTCAGCGTCGAGGTCTCCTCGTTCCAGTTGCACGACAGCCCGCATTTCGCCCCCGATGTCGGCATCCTCACGAACCTGGCCCCCGACCACCTCGACCGGTACCCGTCGGTGGAAGCCTACTACGCCGACAAGCGCCTCCTTTTCCGCAATGCGGGGCCGGCGCAAGTGTGGGTCCTGAACGCCGACGACCCCGCCGTGCTGGACCTGGCCCGGAGCGTGCCGGGCCGGCGCGCGCTCTTCTCTCTCAAGAAGCCCGCGGAGGGGTGGTTTGACGCGGCACCCGGTGTGCTGCGGCTGGGCGGTGCGGTGCTGCTGCGCCGCGAGGAGCTGCGTCTGCTCGGCGACCACAACGTGGCGAACGCCCTCGCCGCCGCGCTCGCGGTGCACGAAGCCGGCGTGTCCCCGAGCCTTATCGGTGAGGGGCTGCGCTCGTTCCAGGCCTTGCCGCACCGCCTCGAGCCGGTGCGCGAGGTGAACGGCGTCCTGTGGATCAACGACTCCAAGGCGACAAACATCGCGTCCACGGTCGTGGCGATCGAAGCGATGAGTCGCCCCTTCGTGCTGCTCCTGGGCGGCCGGCACAAGGGCGAGCCGTACACCCGCCTCGGGCCGCTGCTCAAGGACCGCGCCCGCCTCGTGATCGCGTATGGTGAGGCGGGGCCGATCGTGGAGCAGGATCTCAAGGGCCAGGTGCCGCTCGAGCGCGGCACGACCTTCCAGGATGTCGTGGCGCGGGCGCGTCGCGCCGCCCGGAGCGGCGACGCGGTGCTGCTGTCGCCCGCGTGCTCGAGCTACGACATGTTCAAGAATTACGAAGAGCGCGGCGCGACATTCAGGAAGCTCGTGGAGGCGATGTGACCGACCGGGCGTGGGAGAGCCGCCTGATCACGGTGGTCGCCGCCGTGCTCGTCGTCTTCGGTCTCGCCGCGGTGTACGGGGCGTCGAGCCTCGTCACCACGGGGGGCGGGGGGCAGGTAGGGGCGAGCTTCGCCCTGCGGCAAGCGGTGGGCGCCGTGGTGGGCGGCCTCCTGGCGACGATCCTCGCCCGCGTGGACTACCAGAAATGGCGCCGCTGGGCGTGGCCGCTGCTCGGCACCACCGCGTTCCTCCTCCTGATTCCCTTGTTGCCCTTCACGCACTCGATCAGCCCGACCATCAACGGGGCCCGCCGCTGGGTGAGTCTGGGGGTGCTGTCGCTCCAGCCCTCGGAGCTCGCCAAGTTCTCGGTCGTGGTGTGGTGCGCCATGCTCGCCGCCAAGAAGGGCGAGCAGCTTCGCAGTTTCCGATTCGGCGTGCTGCCGTTTCTCGTCGTCCTCGTGCCGTTGGTTGGACTCATCTTCCTCGAGCCCAACCTCTCGATGGCGCTGCTCC
>WNFL01022470.1_pt1 | contig 46802 bp, 47 predicted proteins | sample 5400361 | NCBI WGS metagenome assembly WNFL01 (sample SAMN13153351, study PRJNA577476) | soil metagenome | isolation source: 40 cm soil on Douglas fir-dominated hillslope | place: USA:California | collected 2013-09-17 | reverse complement strand
TTAAAATAGCAAAATAATATGGTCCCCAATTAAGGACTGATGCAAGTATCATTCCCACTATGTATTTCCAATTTTTCCCTAGACGTAGCGGCTCTAACTGTCTTGAAAAGATTGCAATACTGAGTAATATTGCAACAACAATTGCACTACGAAAAACAGAAACAGTGAAACCATCAAAGAAATTCCCTAGAAGTTTTGTCCAAATACCATAGGTTCCATAAAAAAAGGAAGATACAACAACAAGAGTTGCACCAAAAGGAGCAGAAATTTTCTTCTGAGATTTCATGTACTAAGTGTACCAAAAGTTTTCCCGTGGGATAAAGTACTTCCTACATATTCAACCTTGTTCCCACTGGCAGACATGTTTAGGAACAAAGAGATTGAAATAGACGTTAGCTTAATTAATATGAAAACACTCTATGAGACCTTTAGTCTACTCCAATTAGAGTAACGTATCATTTTGTTGACATAAAAGAGTTTCATACACCATACTCATTATATGAATGGTATTACTTTTGTTCTTTTGGCGTTGATTACGTCTACGCTGTCTCCTCTTTTCTCTAAGTCAGTATTAAAGCCAACGACAGCTCAAGATTCTATGGCTTATGCTGTAATTTCTTTCCTTCTAACGAGTGTGTATGCAATTGGGTTTTATTTCCTTACCTCTTTCCACGTACAAGATTTTATGATACTGAGTAATCCTTATGTTTTATTACTGCTTCTTTTAGATATTGTTATTTGGGCTTTGGGCTCGTGCTTTTATTATCCGCCATACAAACACCTCCCTATTTCTGAAACGACCATTACCCTCTCACTGCAAGGAGTTTTTGCGTTACTCTTTGGGCTCTTGCTTTTTCATACAGAAACATTCCATATCCTTAGACTTTTAGGAGGTGCACTAGTAATTTTTTCAGTGGCAATTGTTAGCCAAGAAAAAGGGAAATGGAAATTCAATAAATTTACCCTACTCTTTCTTGTTGCAACTCTACTATTCGGAATGGGAACTGTTGTGGATAATACCATAATTGCTCATAAGTTTTTTTCGTCTGTCGTCTTTTTAATGATATTTAACTTTGGCATAACAGCATTTTTTATTGCACTTTTCAGACCACAGACAGTAAAAAAGCTACACACTATTTATAAAGATAGAAAAGCAGCCCTAGCGGTAATTTTGGGCAGCTTTACCAATGGTTTAAGCTTTTTCTTTGTATACAATGCTTATAAGCTTCATATTGTCGCATCACAAGCCCAATTACTTCTTGCCACGCAAACTGTGTTTGTTGTCTTACTTGGTGTTGTAGTATTCAAGGAAAAAGGAAGTTTACGCAAAAAATTATTTGCAGGAGTCATAGCAATGATAGGCATATATTTAGTTTCCTAATTACCGCATAAATTGAGGATATAGTAGAAAGATAAGCTGCAAATTAGATTGTATTGGCAATCTAATTATAATACTGCTCCCACTAGTAGACATGTTCAGGAACAGAGAAATAGAGACTGATATTGGTTTTGCCACTATAAAAACGCTCTATGAAGTTTTTCAGTTACCCTTAGTATGCTAGGATAAGGTAATGGAAGAAATAAAATCAAAATCTCTTTGGAAAAATAAAGCTTATGTCACTCTTTTGAGTGGACAAGTAGTATCAGCACTGGGTAGTAATGTAACCAGTTTTGCTGCACCGCTTCTTATTCTCTTTCTTACTAACTCACCTGCACAAGCAGGACTCATGTACACAGTTATTACACTCCCAACGTTTCTTTTTGGATTACCAGCTGGTGTCCTAATAGATAGATGGGACAGAAAAAAAGTGATGATTATTTGCGATATAGGACGGATGCTTGCAATGGTATCTATCCCTTTAGCTGCTTTTTTAGGTCACTTATCAGTACCTCTTATTTTTGTAGTTCTTTTTGTTGGTGGAACTCTTGATGTGTTTTTTGGGGTTGCTCAAACCGCAGCAGTCTTGAATGTCGTAGATAAAGAACAACTCTCAAGTGCATTAGCACAGGGCGACGCAACATTAAGTATTGCCTCTATTATTGGTCCGTCTTTAGGAGGTGCTCTTTATACAATTAGTAGAACAATACCCTTTTTAATAGACTCTCTCTCATATGCAGTATCTGTAATTTCTTTACTTTTTATCAAGATTTCTTTCCAGAAAGAGAAGGAAGAGAGTGAAAAGAAATTTATTCACGAAATGAAGGAGGGACTTGTCTATCTTTGGAAAGAACCAATTATTCGTTTTCTTGCTTTTATTACGGGTGGAGGCGCAGTTGCAGGCATAGCCCAAAATCTTATTGCCTTACTTCTTGCAAAACATCTAGGAGCAAATGCAGTTCAAATTGGTCTTATTTTTTCACTTGGAGCAATTGGAGGTCTTTTAGGAACAGGAGTGGCTACAAAAGCACAAAAATTATTTCCCTTACGCACAACTATTCTTACTGGACGTTGGATATTTGCTGCAACCTTTTTTGCATATTTTCTCGCTTTTCATTACCTAGTACTTGCAATAATCTTTTTTGTCTACGCTTGCTTTAGTCCAATCTATGGGAATGCTTTGGCGACATATCGTATATCTCATGTATCAGACGACTTGCAAGGAAGAGTAACGAGCGTCTATAGACTCATTTTATATACTGGGCTTGCAATTGGAGGTGCACTAGGAGGACTCTTAATTCAGCTAACAGGATTACAAGTAACACTTATTATCTTTGCAATATATATGACTATTCTTGCACTAATAGCAACGCTGAATAAAGATTTAGGAAGAGCTGAAAAGATTACTATAACAAGCTAATTGTTAATTTTGCTCCCACTGATAGATGTATTCAGAAACAGAGAAATTGATATAGATATAAGCCTGGAGAAGATTAAAGAATTATATTTATCTCTCAATTTGCATTTTTTTACATAAAGAAATCTTTATTGAGAGATGAATGAAATGTAAACAATCACTTCCTACATTTATGAATTTTTGAATAAATCCTATGAGGGTAGCCTTATTATCGAGCTACTTGGGAGACTTCGCCTGTGTAGTATATGCCTGATCCATTTTGCATTGGAACTACTGCAAAGTAATATCTTTTACCTGGATTAAGAAAACCAACAGTATATGTATGCCATGATCCTGGCATCGCTCCCGGTGCAATATTTAACGCTCCATAAATGTAAACTCCCGGCTGTATCCCATAAACTACACTAAAGTTGTTAGTATTTGGAAGAACACTTGTCCACTTAAGAGTAACTTGTCCGGATTCTGGCCCTGATACTGCAGATAATTGTCTACTACCGTATGGTCCGGTAGAAGCAATAACGGTCGTTTGTGAAGAAGCAGCAATTTCTGAAACTTCAGGTGAAACAAGAGGAAGAGTATTTCCCTGACTGTATCCTTGAATCAAAAAATAATAACGAGCACCTGGTTTTAACGCTCCAATAGTTTCAACAACGTTATTACCTATATCAGAAGTTGCGTACTGATATTTACCTGATTGCATTCCATAAAAAATCTTGTAATTGTCTACAACCGGAGAATACCTTGCCCAGTGAAGAGTAACCTGACCTGATGCTGGCCCAGAATCAGTAATTACCTGATTTAAACCAACTGGCCCAGACCAGCCAAAAATATTAACTGCAGAAATACTAAAAATGAAGAGGAAAACAATAGACGAAATTAATAAGAAATATTTCTTCACTAATAATAGTAGACGCCATATTTATGATATTGTCAAGTGGGAAGAAAAATTATAAGCGCTTGGCTCCGCGACTAGGATTCGAACCTAGAACCTTGTCGTTACAAGTTCCCTCTAGTTACCTAAAGGCTTGGACTATCTCTTCGCCTTTTCGAGATCCTGAAACAAGTTCAGGATGACAATGAAGGTGCTGGGTGTATAGTCTCTACACATTTTCTCTTTTAGAGAAGTTAGCTCGGGATTGTCCTTCGGCAAGCTCAGGACAAGTCCTTTTACTTATTGAAGGGTTTCCCCGAATTAGCCCAGTTATCACCTAAAAATTTCTTCTTAGGGCTGCATTTTTACAGCGACCTGCTCTACCGTTGAGCTATCACGGAATGTATTTGACATTTTATCACCAAAATTCTAGCAAATCTACCCCTAATCCAAAAAATATTTTTATCTATGAATAAATATGATTAATAGAATAGCCAAGCTTTATAGGTATAAGTCCTTTGCAGAGAGAAGGTGCCAAGCTAATCCACCCGCAGGGTGGCAATTCAAATTTTCTCTAATCTTCGAGCTTTGATATAATATCATTGCTTATGAAATATAGCGTGCGACAGGGTAAATTTGTTATAGGTTCAAAAGGACTAGAAATGAGAGTATAAATGAAATGGACAACATCAATATCAGTACACGATGACATAAAGCTTCGGTTGCTTGTTGCCGATGACGCTGCAAGAGTTTTTGAGATCCTCGAAAAAGATCCAAAAATCCGCGAGAGATTTGTAACATGGACAGCTGGATTAACCAGTGAAGAGGCTGTTCGTAAGGCGATTGAAAAATTTCAGCAGAACTCCAGTCTTAGATTTGCTATTGTAGATGGTGATAAGCTTATCGGTTACGTAGGTATGTGGTCGAACACTCCCAGCGGCAAAGAGTATGACGCAGGATACTTCATCGATCCGGATGAACGAGGTAAAGGAATAGTGTCGGCAGCAACGAAGGCACTAATTGAGACCTCAAGTAAAAATTTGCCCATAGAGCTATTTGCCATGTACATATGGGATGAGAATGAGCCTAGCAAGGCTGTTGCCAGAAGGCTAGGTTTTAAGCAAACAGACATAATAGAACCCGAACCGGCGCTTGGCGGAGTACAAGAACGCCGTTGGGAATTATCCGTAGAGGTGGACGATTGAACCTGGTATACTCCAATTATGAACAAAACATTTTTCTCTGTGCCAGTATGGCATTTTATAAAGAGCTTGTTGATATTGAGAAACAATTAGTGGCAAAAGGGCTTACTGTAACTATCCCTGTTTCAGCACAGATAATGAAGAAGAAAAACGATTTTGAAGTTTCTCATTTCAAGGGAGTCTTTACTCATGGAGAAAAAGCAGAATTTATTCACCAAAATTTTCGAGAAATTGCTAATAGTGATAGTATTCTTGTAATTAATAACGAGAAAAATGGAATAAAGGGTTACATTGGAGCTAATGTACTCATGGAAATAGGGCTTGCCTTTTATTTTAAGACAGAAATTTATATCTGGAATAATGTTGAAGAAAATACCTCCTACAGAGAAGAACTACTGGCTTTTGGAGTAACTTTTATTGATCAGGACTTAGAAAAAATCAAATAGATTCAAGTACAAAAATAGTTCTGACATTTTCTACTAGGTGGAGCCAAACTTTTTTACCTTGAATTTTTTCATCATAGCTGAACTTCGAACTAGTGTATAATCAATTGGATGAAAACTAGGGCTATTTTTATACACGGCAATCAGTCAACTCATTGGTCTTTTGCCTTTGCTCCATGGTTAAAAACTGAATTAGAAAAGCTAGGTTTTGATACTTTCTTTGAAACCTTTCCAGATTCTATAATTGCTCGGTCTGAATACTGGCTACCTTTTTTAAAAGATCATATTAAAGCAACTGAGAATGATATTATTATTGGTTGGTCTTCTGGTGCCGTTGCTGCAATGAGATATGCTGAGACAAATAAAATTAAAGGGTCAGTTTTAATATCTCCATGCTATACAGATTTGGGCGATGAATTAGAAAAGCAAAGCGGATATTACGATAATCCTTGGGATTGGGAAAGTATCAAAAATAATCAAACTAAAGTGGCATTGTTTTACGGAAATGATGATCCATATATTCCTCAAGATCAATTTGAATTCATAGCTTCAAAACTAAAACCTGATGTGTTTAATGTCACAAACGGAAGACACTTCATTGAATTTAATGAATTTCCTCAATTGATAGAATACATTAGAAACAATTACAAAGCATAGCTAAAATCACTTATTATTAGTTCATGAAAAAGAAAGAAAAGGATTTAACTAAAAGAGCTCTTCTTTTTGAATTAGGAAAAAAGATTGATCAGATGTGTGAAAAATTTGAAAAATCTATATCTTCTTTGAAATTGGGGAAAAGGCTTGAAAAAATAGATACAAGAATAGAGCTTGCGCTTGGGAGAATGGATGATGTAGTAGAATTTATAAAACACCAAGATTCAAGAATAAAAGAATTAGAAAAGAGAGTTGAAGAGTTAAGTGAGCCAAGAAGATCGTAATGTGATATCCTGAATATACATGCGTTTTATAAAGTATTTAATCAAGTTATCTCTTTCACTTACTGTTGGATTTACTACACTTGCAATATGCTTTAGTGTATTTTTCATTTTTTTCTGTATTGTAGTTGCCATAATATTTACTGTAGCTGGTGATTCTTCAGAAAATTATGAAACTGTTTTTGGATCAAAAGAAAGTGAGAATAAAATTCTTTCACTAAATATTTCAGGGGTGATTATGGGAGATCAGAATAGTCAAAATGATGTTTTTGGTACTTTGAATACAAATACTATTTCAGGATACGTAGTAAAACAGCAACTTATCACAGCCTCCAAAGACCCTACTATAAAAGGTGTTGTACTTGAGATTTCTTCTCCTGGCGGAACAATTTTTGGATCAAGAGCAATAGAAGAAGGTGTTGAATATTATAAAGAAAAAACTCATAAGCCTGTGTATGCTTTTGTTTCCGGCCTTGCTGCATCAGGAGCGTATATGGCAAGTCTAGCATCAGATAAAATATTTGCAGATTATGGGAGCGCTATTGGATCTATAGGAGTTATTTTTGGTCCTTTCAAATATTATGATAAAGTTCTAAGCGAAGACAGTGGCCTACTTGAGGGAGGAGTTGTTACTCAAAACGGAATACAACAATTTACATTTACTGCGGGGAAATATAAGGACTTTGGTAATCCATACCGTAAAATGACTCAAGTGGAAATTGATTCTACGCAAAAAACAGTTGATGATGAGTATGATAATTTTGTAACACTAGTTAGTGATATGCGCCATATTCCTGCATCTACAATAAGGGATACGCTTGGAGCTTTAATTTATGATAATAAGATGGCAAAGGAATACAATTTAATTGATGGCACGTTGAATCGTGAGAAGACATATGATTTACTTGCATTAAAAGCTGGAGTGAAAAATGAAGACTTTCAAGTGGTTAGAAAAAAATCACAGCCTACTCTTATTAATGCTTTAGTAGGTAGTATTTATCATGCTAATACTCCAGGGGTCTCATTAAAAAACTGCTCTGTTATCTCAACTGTCCTTGCTTACCATGGAGATCTTGCAAATCTCTGTAATTAATCATCACGTAGAAATTTTCAGCATTTGATATACTACAATTGTGAAGGAGTACACAACTAAAGACTTAGCTGGTAAATTAATTCTTTTCGCAACTATTCTTGCCTCCGGAATGGCATTTCTAGATAGTACTGTCGTAAATATTGCTGTCCCCAGTATTCAATCTAGCTTCCACACAAGCATTGCGGGCATTCAGTGGGTTGTAAATGGATATGCACTTATGCTTTCAGCGCTTATTCTCATAAGCGGCGCTTTGGGAGATAAATATGGGAGAAGGAAAATATTTATCTTTGGAATTGGGTTATTTATTGCCTCTTCATTTCTCTGTAGTATTTCTCATAGCATCGTGCAACTTGCTCTTTTTAGGGCTCTCCAGGGAGTTGGAGGAGCACTTATGGTACCCGGGAGTCTTAGTATAATTAATTCTTCATTTGATTCTTCAGTCAGAGGAAAAGCAATTGGGCTTTGGTCTGGGTATTCAGGAGGGCTTATTGCGCTAGGACCTTTTCTTGGAGGATGGCTAGTCCAGACATTTGGGTGGCCCTCTATTTTTTATATTAATATTCCCTTTGGATTACTTGCACTCTTTCTAACAATAAAATATGTCCCTGAAAGCAAAAGCCGTGAGATAAGAAAAATTGATTTTGTTGGAGCTATACTTATATTTCTCTCACTTCTAGGTATTATCTATGGCCTTATCACAGGCCCAGATAAAGGATGGGGTAATGATTTTTCTGGAGCTAGCCTTATAGGCGGAATAGTTTTATTCATTCTTTTTATTGTCTCTCAAATCAAAATCAAACATTCACTAATTCCTCTTGAGATTTTTAAATCTATGCTCGTGACAGGATCTAATTTAGTTACACTTTTTCTTTATTTTGCTTTGAATGCAGTGTTTTTCTTTTTTGTACTTAATCTTCAGCAAGTACAACATTATCCCCCACTTCTAGCCGGCATAGCACTTTTACCAACAATTCTTCTTATCACTTTTCTGTCAGGACCAGCAGGAGGACTGGCAGATAAAATTGGGCCAAGACTGCCTATGATAATAGGGCCTCTTATTGTATCTGTAGGAATGGCGCTTTTAGTAATTCCCGGAACTAACGTTAATTATTTTCTTTATTACATGCCGGGACTGATATTAATTGGACTAGGAATGGCAATAGTTATTGCTCCTCTTACAAAATCTGCTCTTTCTGTTCATGAAAATTTTTCAGGAGCTGCATCTGGTGTAAATAATGCTGTCGCAAGAATTGCAGGGCTTTTGGCTGTAGCACTTCTTGGGGCAATTGCATTAATGCTTTTTGAAACACAGCTTCAAATGCAAATTACTAGATCAAGCTTGAATGCATCTCAACAAAGCCAAATCATAACTCAGCAAAGTAAATTTGGAGGAATTGAAGTACCAAAAACATTTAACTCTGAAGTAAGACATACTGCGCAAAACGCAATAGAAAATTCATTTATCTATGGCTTTAGATGGGCAATGGGAATCAACGCTCTTCTAGCATTTATAAGTGCCGCCATTGCCTTCTTCACAATCCGCAACCAAAAGCTAAAGACATAAGGCTCTGTCCTATTGAGGAAATAATAGTTCTGTGATAGTATTCACTTTTACCATTATATGAGGTTATTTCCCGAGGCAATGATTAGAATAGATGAAGAGCCATTAGCTAGTGCTCAAGCAAATTACGAGCTTGTTAGAAGAGCATTATCACACTGTGGTACAAATAGTGATGTTCTTCCTCTTGTCAAAGCAGAGCGAAGATTGGTACTTCTTGGAAAAAATTTTCTTAAAGACTTACCCTCCCTTCGGCAAGCTCAGGATAAACTACCCCAGATAATCTCTTAATTTATTTCCTCTAGAAGGGTGGCGGAGTTTTCTTAGAGCTTTGGCTTCAATTTGTCTAATACGCTCACGAGTCACAGCAAACATTTTTCCAACCTCTTCAAGTGTCTTGGGTCTACCGTCTTTAAGACCAAATCTTTCTTCTAGTACCCTTCTTTCTCTATCTGACAATGATTGTAATACTTGGTCAACTTGCTCTTTTAGAAGTTCCCTGCTTGCCGCATCAAAAAGCGTTGGCGTTGAGGTATCATGAATAAAGTCTCCAAGCCTACTATCTTCCTCATCCCCGACCGGTGACTCAAGGGAAGCAGGCTCTTGGGAAATTTTGATAATTTCCAAAGCTTTTTCAGGGTCAATATCTAATACTTTTGCAACTTCCTCAGGTGTTGGCTCACGTCCTAAGTCCTGCATAAGTTTTCTTGAAGCCCTAAGAAATCTATTAATATTTTCAACCATGTGGACAGGAATACGAATAGTACGGGCCTGGTCTGCGATAGCACGAGTTATAGATTGCCTAATCCACCATGTGGCATATGTAGAGAATTTATACCCCCTTCTCCAGTCATATTTTTCAACTGCGCGGATTAGACCCTGATTTCCTTCCTGTATTAGATCTAGAAGCGTTAAGCCTCGTCCTACATACTTTTTAGCAATAGATACTACGAGCCTGAGGTTAGAAGTGATAAGTTTTTGCTTGGCTGCCCTATCTGATTTTTCAACCTTTTTAGCAAGATCAATTTCCTGGTCAAAAGTTAAGAGCGGAATGCGACCTATTTCTTTCAAATACATTCTGACCGGGTCAGATACTGTACCTTCAGTAAGAACGGTAAGAGCTTCCAATTCCTTTTCCAAATCTTCTATGGGCTTTGTCTGATCTTTTTCTTCATCAATATTCTCAAAGACATCAATATTCATTTTCATGAGCTTGTCGTAAAGGGCATCAAGCTCCTTAATATGTTCTTCAGGCTTTGAGAAGATGGCTAAAATTTCATCCTGGGTAATATATCCGCGCTTCTTGGCTGATGTAGTAATATCTGTTAAGAGGATTGCGGGCTTTGTTTTCATGACTCTATTGTACCAAATTTGAGGCAAAAGAGGAACCCTCAGGATTTTTTACCAAGAAGTGACACAAAATGAGTTAATTTATCCTCTAGGATACTTATTGAGTCAATTGCTCCGTCTTTTTCATTTTGCTTTATATTTTCTCCAATCTCTTTAATCTGCATTTTTATGTACCTTTCATACAGCTCTTTTGTAACTTTTACAACTTCTTCCTGAGCAATCTTTATTGATTCAAATTTAGGGATTGGGAGAAGAAAACAACTGTCAAATGCGGGTAAGAGCTCTTGCGGAAGGCCAGTAACAAACTCTTTACCTGAAAAGACCGCGTGCGCCTTACAATACACCAGCAGACGCTCAACCAATTTCTCAAGTACTGGTAAATGCCACTTGTACTCTTTCAAAAAAATATCTAGTGTTTCTAAAAGTCTTTGTGGTTCTTCATTTTGCAAAAGAACAGCTACAAGATACTCTTCAAGTATTTCTTCCCTTTTCTTTTCAATTTTTATCATGCCATTTACGGGACGCGGAAGAACTTGGCTTTTCTTTAATTTTTCAATTTCTCTTTCAATTGCATCAGGAGATGTACTCAGAACTTGAGCCAATTTTTACAAATAATGCTCTCTTACAATTTGATTGTCAATTTCCGCAAAGAGCGGTAAAACATCTTGACTAATGCGCATTTTCCCATCTGCTGATTCAGGGCTATTTGCTTTTAAAGATTCTGATAGAAGAAAATCATATACTCCAATTGGACTCTTCATGGCTATTTTAAAGCCCACTAAATTTTCTTTGATTGCCTCATCAGCGTCTTTTCCCTGGGTGAATACCACAACAGATGTAACAAGTCCTTTTTTCTCAAGAAGCGGTACGCTTCTTTTAAGAGCGTCTTGTCCTGCGCGGTCCATATCAAAACAAAGCGCCACTCTTTTAACAAATCTTGAAAGAAGATTTACTTGGTCTGGAGTAAGCGCTGTCCCTTTAACTTCAAGCACATTAACTACTCCTTCCTGGAAAGAGGAGATGACATCAATCTCTCCCTCCATGAGAAAAACACTTTCACTTTTTTTCATTTCTTCTTTTGCTGTAGGCATGCCAAAAAATGTGTCTCCTTTGTGATAAACAAGTGTCTCACGGGTGTTAATATATTTTGAGGGATGATCCTCTTCCCGCATGATACGTCCGGAAAATCCAATAATATTTCCCCTGTGATCAAAAAGAGGAAAAATAATCCGTCCTTGGAAAAAATCAACAACACTTTGTCCCCTATTGTAGGATAGTCCTGCTGTAACAAGGTCATCTGCTTTGTATCCTTTCTTTTTAATTAAATATGTAGTGAGTGCATTTCCGCTTTTTGGAGCAAACCCTAAAAGAAACGTCTCCATGGTAGCTGATTTTATTTTTCTTTCTTGACTTAAGTATTCAAGCGCGGATTTGCCAATTTTGTGCTTAGTTAATAAATAGTGATAAAACTCTGCTGATAACCTATTAAGCGTATAGATAAGTTCTTTTTTTGAAGCAGTAGCAGAATCAAAATGCTGATTCTCAAGTTTTACCCCCGCTCTATCAGCAAGCATCCTTAGCGCTTCAGGGAAATCTATATGTTCATATTCCATGAGAAAAGCATATGCGTCTCCCCCTTTTTGGCAACCAAAACAATGCCAAATTTGTCTTTCAGGTGAAATTACAAAAGAAGGAGTTTTCTCTCCGTGAAATGGACAATTGGCTTTAAAATTTCTTCCCATTTTCTTAAGAGGGATGAATTCCTGAAGAAGAGCAACTATATCTATTTTCTGTTTTATTTGTTCTACCTGGTCCATATTACTGTGGCTATTGTAACATACTCATCAATTACTTCTTGCATTTCAATTAGTGTCTTTGTACAATCTCTTTGCTTAATGGCAGTAACTGTAATATTAGGATCCCAATGGGGAGATGAGGGTAAAGGAAAAATTATTGATTTCCTTTCCCAAAACACAGATTACGTAATAAGATTCCACGGCGGAAATAATGCAGGCCACACAGTCATCAACGAATTCGGCCGCTTCCCTCTTCATCTTGTTCCATCAGGTATCTTTGCAAAAAAAGCTAAAGCGTGCATCAGTAGCGGAACAGTATTAGATCTGGAAGTACTGGTGAATGAAATTGAGATGCTTAAAAAGGCAAAAATCCCGTTAACAAATAGACTGTTTATCTCCCCCAGGTGCCATATCATCATGCCTTATCACAAAATATTAGACGTGCTTATAGAAGAAGCAAAAGGCAAAGGAAAAACAGGCACAACAGGACGCGGTATAGGGCCTGTCTATGCAGATAAAGTCTCATATAACGGCATTCGTCTTATTGATCTATTTGAGAGTAAGCAATTTAGTCAAAAGCTATCTGTTCAGCTTTCACTAAAAAATAAAATAATTAAGTCTTTGGGAGGGACTCCCCTTAAACAAAAAGATGTTGAGGAAAAGCTTAAGCAATATTTTAAAAAACTCAAACCATACATTAAAGAGCCTTATCCCATGCTCCATAATGCATTGAATTTAAAAAAGTCTTTACTTTTTGAGGGAGCGCAGGGAATGTTTTTAGATAATGATTGGGGAACATATCCTTTTGTTACAGCATCAACTGTTCTTGTGGGTGGAATAAATGCAGGTACTGGAATTCCTCCAAAAAAAATTACTGATGTGATAGGAATTACAAAGGCGTATACAACACGTGTAGGAGGTGGGCCTTTTCCAACAGAATTAGTTGATAAAGATGGTGAGGCGCTTAGAAAAGAAGGACTTGAATTTGGCACTACAACAGGACGGGCTAGGCGGTGTGGATGGTTTGATGCAGAACTTGTACGATTTGCCTCAGAAATAAATGGATTTACAGGTGTGGCAATAACAAAACTAGATGTCCTTGATAATTTTAAAGAAATTAAAATCTGCACAGGATACATTTATAAAAATAAGAAAGTGCGTTACTACGAAATTGATGCTTATGGACTAGAAAAAGTAAAACCTGTATATAAAACTATGAAGGGCTGGCAATCTATAACAAAAGGAATAAAAAGATTTAATGATCTTCCTGAAAATGCCAGGCTCTATATAAGGGAATTAGAAAAACAGATTAATACTCCTGTAAAATTCGTTTCGACAGGACCTGAGAGAAGCTCGACAATCGAGCTTTAATTTGCAATTTACAATTTTCAATTTACAATATGGAATAAAGGCAGTAGGCTATTCCTCATTTTCGAGTGCATTGAAATTCGATTGCTCAAAATACTTTACGATTGAGCAAATAACCGGTAATCGAATTTCACTGAGTGAACTTGGAGTGAACGTCATCTCAAAATGAGGTAGACTACTGACTACCAAGATGGATTCTGGACAAGCCAGAATGACATAAAATATGAAAAATGATTTTTCCTATTCTACTTATCTTTCACCTTTTACGACTCGCTATGGGTCTGAGGAAATGAGGCGCATTTGGTCTGAAGAATATAAAAGGGTGATTTGGAGAAAAGTTTGGGTAGCACTAGCTAAAGCTGAAGCAAAAGCAGGACTTGTCTCTAAAGAAGAACTTGCTGATATTATCCGCCATCAGAATTATATTGATATTCCCAGAGCAAAAGAGATTGAGAAAGAGATTTATCATGAACTCATGGCTGAGATTAAAACATTTTCAGAGCAATGCAAGGTTGGTGGTGGGAAAATACATCTAGGCGCAACCAGTACTGACATTTTGGATAACACAACGATTTTGCAAATCCAAGAATCATTACAAATGATTAAGCAAAATCTGAAAGAACTTCTATTACTTTTTTCCCAGAAAATAGAAGAGTATCAAAATCTTGTCTGTATGGGATATACCCATATTCAACCAGCAGAACCAACAACGCTTGGGTATAGATTATCTTTCTACGCTCAAGACCTGCTAATGGATTTGCAGGTGCTGGAAAAAGTAGAACCTTTTTTGAAAGGAAAAGGGATAAAAGGAGCAGTGGGCACATCTGCCTCCTATAAGTATCTTTTGGAAGGTGCTCAGCTAGATGCATTTGATTTAGAAAAAAAAGTTATGCAGGAACTGGGAATAGATGCAGTTAATATTTCTAACCAAACATATCCCAGAAAAATTGATTTACTAGTTATTGAGGTTTTGGCAAATATTGCTTCTTCTCTACATAAATTTTCATTTGATTATAGAATCATGCAGAGTCCAGCAGTTGGAGAATGGATGGAAAAAAGAGATGAAAAAAGAGTTGGGTCTAGCGCAATGCCATTTAAAAGAAATCCTGATAAAGCCGAGAAGGTTTGTTCTTTAGCGCGATATGTTTCATCTCTACTTCCCGTTGCATGGAGCAATCCCGCAATGAGCTTACTTGAACGCACTCTAGATGACTCAGCTTCACAACGAATTTTCCTGCCTGAGTCTTTTCTAGCTATTGATGAATGTCTTCATGCGACAAATTATCTTCTTAATAATCTGATAATTAATAATGTGACAATTACGAAAAATCTTTCAACATATGGAGTTTTTTCTGGAATAGAACCACTTCTAATGGCTTTAACTAAAAAGGGCGCGAGCAGACAACAAGCTCATGATGTTTTGAAAAAGCATAGTATGGTTGCATGGGGGGAAATTGAAAAAGGTAATAAAAATAATCTTTTAGATCTGTTATTGAAAGACCCTTTAGTGCAGCAGCGCATGAATTCTGAAGAAATTAAAAGAAATTTTACCTGGGAAAATCATACAGGAATTGCAAAAAAACAAACGACTATTTTCCTCAAAAACTTGAGAAAATATTTTGCTAAACTATGAAACTTATTCTTGAAGAAGGGTTGACTTACGATGATGTCTTACTTGTCCCACAAAAATCATTTATAGATCATAGATCAGAGGTTTCTACCACTACAAAATTAACACGTAATATTACACTTCATGTCCCCTTTATCTCCTCTAATATGGATACTGTAACTGAATCACAAATGGCAATTGCAATGGCAAGGCTCGGCGGATTTGGCATAATTCACAGGTTTATGACAATTGATGGACAGGTTGAAGAGGTACATAAAGTAAAACGCTCAGTTGGATTTATTTTACAAAAACCTTATACAGTTTCCCCTGACATGCCACTTGGTAAAGTTTGGGAATTATCCAGGGAGAAAAAAATTGATGGGTTTATTGTGACAGATGAAAAAAACCGGGTTTTAGGAATTTTAAGTAGGAGAGATATGGTTTTTGAAAAAGATCCTACAAAGAAAGTTGTGCTTTGTATGACTCCCTTTTCCAAGTTAATTATTGGCAAGCCTTCAACGACTTTCGACCAAGCAAAGGTCTTTTTCCAAAAACATAAAATAGAAAAACTTCCTCTTATTGATAAAGATAGATTTCTAAAAGGTCTTATTACGGCAAAATCTGTGAGAAATTATGAGAAATTCCCTTTCTCAACTAAAGACACTCATGGTAGATATAAGGTGGGAGCGGCAATTGGTGTAGTAAATGATTATTTAGACCGCGCCAAGGCTCTAATCGATGCAGGGGCAGATGCTTTAGTAATAGACGTTGCCCATGGACATAATAACATTGCACTTAAAGCTGTTACTGCTGTAAGGAAAAAGTTTAAAGACATTGATATTATAGGTGGCAATGTTGCAACACGTGAGGGAACTTTGGATTTAATAGAAAGAGGTGTTAACGCAGTAAAGGTAGGAATAGGTCCTGGAGGACTTTGCACAACCCGAATTGTTGCAGGCGTAGGTGTTCCCCAGTTATCTGCAGTCATGGAATGTAGTAAAGCTGCTAAAAAATTTGAAGTACCCATTATTGCTGACGGAGGGACAAATTACCCGGGAGATATTTCTAAAGCGCTTGCTGCTGGAGCATCAGCGTGCATGCTTGCCGGGTGGTTTGCCGGGACAGATGAAAGTCCCGGAGGAATTATCATGAGAAAAGGACTTAAGTACAAAGTTCATAGAGGATCAGCGTCTTTTTTATCCGTTGCGGATAGAAAATTAAAATTAGAAAACAGTACTGAAGAAAGGCTTAACCAAATTGTCCCAGAAGGCGTTGAGGCTCTGGTAGCATATAAAGGCGGCGTTTCTGATGTTATATATCAGCTCTTAGGCGCTCTTAGATCAGGAATGAGTTATTGTAATGCAAAATCAATTCCTGAACTTTGGCAAAATGCAGTGTTCATGAAAATTACAGAAGCCGGTTTTAGAGAAAGCAAATCACATAATGTACAGGAGCTATAGCTATGAATTATGAAGTATGAATTAGGAATTAAGCGGGGTTACTAATTCAGTAGGCTATTGACACACTCTCTTAAAATATTTAAGATCCCATCATGGCAGGAGTGGAAAAATATCCAGGAAAGTCTCAAGAATTAGATGCATATATTGCATGCGCTTACCTTTCTGAGAATCTAAAATCATTTTTTAATGGCAAAACACCAGATCCACAAATACTTTTGTCTACAGTTATTAATGCCAATGCATTAGTCAAAAAAGCAAGAGCTCAATGGTTTATTTTTAATCCAGATGCAAGAAAAAGTCCAGATATAAAAGATACAACGATTGAAGATACAATGATAGCCAATCTAGATTTAGCCATGCTTGTAGCAAGAAAAGATGAATTTAGACACCGTCCAAAAGCAAGAGAGGTGGAAACTGAAATATTTAAAAGACTACAAGACCTTCTTGATAAAAAGGCTGGAGTTATACATTGACATTTCCCCAAGATACATTACTTTAAGAATCTGCTACTCTAAGATAATGCTAGCTAAAGTATGGTCTGCTGCAATTGTAGGACTAGATGCAGTTCCGGTTGAAGTGGAAGTGGATATTGCCTCACAAGGATTACCTAGTTTTACTATAGTCGGACTACCGGATAAGGCCGTAGAGGAAGCAAGAGAAAGAGTACGTTCTGCATTAAAAAATTCTGGAGCAGACTTCCCTGCTAAAAGAATTACAGTTAATTTGGCACCAGCTGATCTTCCTAAAGAAGGTCCTAGTTATGACCTCCCTATTGCTATAGGTATTCTTATTGCATCAGGGCAATTAGAAACTGATTTAACTAAAAGTCTTTTCATGGGAGAACTTTCTTTAGATGGCCGCGTTAGACACACTTCAGGAGTATTGCCAATTGCACTTTTGGCAAGAGAACGTCATCTGGAAAACTTCTTTGTCCCAGAGTCTAATGCAAAAGAAGGTGCAAGCATTGCGGGTGTCAATATATTTCCTGTGGATAACTTGTGGAAATCATATTTACATTTATCCCAACAATCACTAATTTCACAGCATCCATATGTGCCAATTGATGAAGCAACTCATACCCAAACCTTTGATTATGATATGAAGGATATTAAAGGCCAGGAAAAAGCAAAACGAGCATTAGAAATTGCTGGAGCCGGATCTCATAATATTTTATTTAAAGGTCCCCCTGGTGCTGGTAAAACTCTTTTAGCCCGTACTGCACCTTCTATACTTCCCTTTCCTACTTTCTCAGAAATTTTAGAAATTACTAAAATATATAGTATTTCCGGCCTCCTAGACGGTGAGGGACTTATGAGTAAAAGACCATTCAGAGCGCCGCATCATACTACTTCTCATGTTGGACTAATAGGAGGAGGTACAATCCCAAGACCGGGAGAAGTATCACTTTCTCATAGAGGAATATTATTTTTGGATGAGTTTCCTGAATTTCCCCGCCCAGTACTTGAAGCGCTTCGCCAGCCGCTTGAAGACGGATTAGTCGCAATAGCTAGAGCGCAAGGACGCGTTACTTTCCCAGCCCGCTTCATGCTTATTGCAGCACAGAATCCTTGTCCATGTGGATATCTTGGGGATAATTCCCATGAATGCACTTGTGCTCCGTCTCAAATTATACGTTATCAAAAGAAGATTTCAGGGCCTCTTATAGACCGAATCGATGTACACGTAGATATCCCAGCGGTCAAAACAGATAAGCTGACTAGCACTACTCTTATTTCAGAAGATTCTGCAACAGTAAGGGCAAGAGTACAAAAAGCCAGGAATATGCAGACAACTAGATTTCAAGGGACCAAGCTTTCATCAAATGCAGATATGACAAGTAAAGATATTAAAATATTCTGTCCGCTTTCTGATGAGTGCTTGAATCTCCTAAGATTGGCTGTTGATAAATTACATTTATCTGCCAGAAGCTATTACAGGACTATCAAGCTCTCACGCACTATTGCTGACTTAGAATCAGCAGAGCAAATTTCAAAAGACCATATTGCTGAAGCCCTACAATATAGACCCCGACAGGAAGGGATGTAATAAGATTCAAGATTTAGGATTTATGATTCAGGAAAATTTACAATTTACAATTTACAATCAATTTTCAAAAACTTAATTTTCAAGCTAAGTCGCCATTCGTAGCTGAGTGCATGAACAATGAGTGAACATATCAGGGGGATTCCGCAGACGCGAAGCGGATTGCGGAAGGGGTGAAATCCCCCGATCATGTGAACAAATTGTGAAAGCACGAAGCAAGACAGGCGAGAGGTTTTTGTACTTTTGCGGGAAAAGTACAAAAAAAGAAAATTGTGATGAAATATAATTAAATTAACTTCTGTTGGGGGGATTCTGAGGATTTAATTCCTAAATGCTTATATGCGCCTTCTGTTGCAACACGTCCTCTGGGAGTTTTTTTAAGAAACCCTATTTGCATAAGATATGGTTCTATAACTTCTTCAAGTGTATTTGAATCTTCAGAAAGAGTTGATGCTATTGTCTCAACTCCTACTGGCCCGCCATTATATTTTTCAATAATTGCTTTTAAAAACCTTTTATCTGATTTATCCAGTCCAATTTCATCTATTTCAAGCATAGAAAATACTTCATCCAAAAGATTTTCAACAATCATTCCCTTCCCTTTTACTTGAGCAAAATCTCTGGCTCTTTTAAGAAGCTTTAATGCAATTCTTGGAGTTCCCCTAGCCCTTTTTGCAATTTGCTTTAAGCTTTCATTATCAGCATTAACTCCTAATTTTTCCGCTGCTTTTTTGACAATTTTCTCTAATTCTTCAGGATTATAAAATTCAAGTCTATGTATTACTCCAAACCTATCCCGCAGAGGAGATGACAAAAGCCCTGCTCTAGTTGTTGCACCAATAATAGTAAATTGTGGCAGATCAAGACGCAGTGTACGTGCTGCTGGCCCTTTTCCAATAACAATATCCAAAGAATAGTCTTCCATGGCAGGATATAGCATTTCCTCAACCACTTTATTTAATCTATGAATCTCATCTATAAATAGTATGTCTCCTTTTCCGAGATTTGTAAGTATTGCCGCTAAATCCCCTGATCTCTCAATTGCTGGACCACTGGTAACCCTAATGTTAGCGTGCATTTCTTTTGAAATTAAGTGGGAGAGAGTTGTCTTCCCAAGCCCAGGCGGTCCATAAAGCAAGACATGTTCTATTGCTTCTTTTCTTTGCTTGGCCGCAGCTATAGCTATTTGAAGAGCTTCCTTAACATTTTCCTGTCCATAGAACTCATCCCATGAGGAAGCCCTAAGAGAGGTGAATATAATCTCATCTTCAGGAACTGAGTCCACTTCTAGTTTTATTGTTTTATCATTCATAGGTATCTTGTCATTGCGAACGGATTCGATAAGCTCACCGTAAACTCCGTGAAGCAATCTTCTAATCTGTCATTCCGAACTTGTTTCGGAATCTTTTTAGATCCTGAAATAAATTCAGGATGACATGAAAGAGATTGCCGCGTCGTCCGCCAGGCGGACTCCTCGCAATGACATATTTATCTTCCCAGTGTCTTTAGAGCCATTTTGACTTTCTCAGATACTGATTTTCCATTCTCACCAATACTTTTAACTGCTTCACGCGCTTCTCTTTCAGAAAATCCCATTCCAGTTAGCGCATCTACTACTTCCCTTACATCACTTGCTTCCTCTGATAAATCAACTTCTTTTAAAGCACCTATTTTATTTTTCAATTCTATAATTAACTTTTGGGCATTTTTTCGCCCAAGCCTAGGAACTTTTGTGAAAAAATCAACATCTGCATGCATAAGTGCTGTAATAATCTGATCTCTTGTCCCTATGTTAAATACGCCTATTGCAGTTTTAGGTCCAATGCCTGATACGCTTATTAATTGCTCGAATAATTTTTGTTCTCCAGCAGTTATAAATCCATATAAATCTATTGCATCTTCTTTAACCTGTGTATGGATAAAAAGTATTACTTCTTGTTTCTCAGGGAGCTTGGATAGTATTGATGAAGCAATATATACTTTATACCCTACCCCATTAACATCTAATATTATAAAAGGGTCATTTCTTAAGGCTATTTTCCCGATCAACATGCCTATCATAGAAGTACCACCCAGTATAGCATACCAATCGATTGTTAATATTAAATATAGGTTAGGACAATAGATTATTGAAAATAAAATATTGGTTTAGAAGATAGAAAATGGCCTATAGACTATATTCTATCTCCAACTACTATTTTCTATAATCTATTATCTATCGTCCAACAAAATATTTAAATTATAAATGGGAGGAGCATTTTTGATTTTTTCATATAATTTTTATATTTCTCCCCAAAATGAGCAAGCAGAATACCCTCTTCTAGCTTGGCTTGCCTATAAATAGGAATGAAGAGTATTAATAATATGATTGATAAATAACTTTCAGCGACTAAATCCGCACCAATATAAGCAAGAAGTATTCCTATGTAAATAGGATGCCGTATATATTTATATATTCCATTTGTAATAAGTAATTGATTAGGCTTAATCTGATAATTATACCCTGGAGTCCAACTGCTCCCCAACGTAATCCTTGCTAGCGAACTTATAAGTATACCTATAAGAAAAATACTAAACCCTAAAACTCCAAAAATTATTGAGAAATTTTTTATTGGAAAAATTTTAAAACCTAATAATTGAAACGCAATAAGAAATGATATGCCAAAGTTAGCATATTTACTAATAATATATATTCCTGATCTTTTTCTTTTTTCACTTCTGTCTTGTTTGGGTGCGCTTGTCCACCACCATACCATCCAGGCAAGAAAAAGAATGATAGCTATTATTCTTAAAAACATACCTAAATTAAGCTTTAGTATTGTATTTTATATTAAAAGCGTGGGTGAGAGCAATTGCAAGTGCATCTGCTGCATCATCTGGCTTAGGAATTTCTTTAAGATGTAGAGTTGCCTTAACCATAAGTCCAATTTGTCTTTTTTCTGCCCTTCCATATCCCGCAACTGCCATTTTTACCTGAAGAGGCGTATATATTCCCACTGAAAGTTTTTTTTGCGCGGAGGCTAAAAGGACTACTCCCCTTGCTTGTCCTACCGCAAAAGCCGTTTTAGCATTCTTGGCAAAAAATAAGTCTTCTATAGCTAGCGCATCAGGCTTATACTCTTCAATAATGCTACACACTTCATCATAAATAGCAAATAGCCTCCCCGTTATTTCAGAATTTGGCTCCGTCTCAATACAACCATAGTTCTTAGTGCTAAGTTCTTGATTTTTAGTTTCTATGACTGCCCAACCCATACGGCCAATGCCGGGATCGATTCCTAATATTCGCATATATTTAAAAATTTGACGATAGGTTATAAAGAATAGAAAATAGGTATAGAAAGTAGATAATATCTATAAATTGTTTCTATACTCTATCTTCAATCCTCCAGATCCATCTTCAATATTCCATTATCTATTGTCCGATACACTTTTTGGTATTCGGATTTAGTTATAGTAACCTAAAGTTCTCTAAATGCCAAGTCGGCATACCACACTATATGCAAAATCTAAGCGGAGTGGTATAATAGGCACAATGCAAAAACATTCACTTAAAGTTACAACCCGTGAGCTTCTTGGGAAAAAAATCAAAAAACTTCGAAGAGAAGGTATATTGCCAGGAAATATCTATGGAAAAAATATTGAATCTGTTGCTGTACAAGTTCCGTTAAAAGATTTTGTGGCAGTATACAAAGAAGCTGGTGCCACAGGACTTGTAGAACTTATGCTTAATGGCAAAACGCATCCGGTCTTAATTCATAACCTTCAACTTGACTATGTATCCCATAAACCAGTTCATGCTGACTTCTTTCAAGTGAATTTGAAAGAAAAAGTAAAAACCATGGTTAAACTTGTTGTTATAGGTGAGCCAAAAGCAGTTACAGATAAATTAGGAATGCTTCTTGAGACACTTTCCGAAGTTGAGGTTGAAGCACTTCCTACTGATCTTCCTGAAAATATTGAAGTAGACGTTACTCATTTGGCTGCAGTTGATGAAGGAATCACCGTAGGAGATCTCAAAAAACCAACAGGTGTTGAGATTCTTACTGATCCTGAACAACAAGTAGTTAGAATTGCAGAATTGGTCAGTAAAGAAGCTGAAGAACAAGCAGCCCAAGACGCAGCAGCCGCAGCCTCTAAAGAAGCTGAAACCGCAGAAGGTGAAGCAGCAACAGCAGCAGAAACCACAGCAGAAGTAGCCGCCTCCCCCGCACCTGAAGCCAAAGAAGAAAAATAAACCCCTTGTTTGTGAGATTAAATTCGAAATACGAATTTCGAAACTCGAAACAATTTCAAAATAATAATAACCAAATGCTCAAAATGTTTTATCATTTAAATTTTGATCATTAAGATTTGTTTCGGATTTCGTGCTTTGGTATTCGGATTTTAGCAAAGTTACCTTTGCTTCTGGAGTTTAATGAATCTAAGAAGCGTATCAGCGGGAGCAAATGAGGGGTCTATTTCTTCCGCTTTTTGAGCATATTCATTCGCTTTATCTAACTCCCCCAGCTTATAAGACAAAACCCCAGCCTGATAATACCCATCTCTGTATCCGGGATAGTTTTGTATAATACTTTGCCAGACAGCTTTGTCCTTCTCAACCACATCCCTTTTTGACTTTAGGGCTAAAAGACGGCCTAAATTATCCATAAGTAGACCTGTCATGAGCACTAAAATCACTAGCGATAAGGCTGAAATAGTCTTAAGGAGAAATGGCCTTTCGGTAATAGTTCGGAAAATCCTCGGGAATTTAGTCTTTTTGAACCATGACTTAATCAGAGCTAACAGGCTCAAATGCCGCTTTTTTGTAAAAATTTGGATCAGATTCATAGATAATTACATGGCTGCCAGTACTACTTTTGGATCTTTACCCTTCCAGTATTTTCTCCACATCTTTGTTTCGCTAAAACTTTTTACTTCCTGAACCTTCTCAAGAAACATTATTCCATCTAAATGGTCTATTTCGTGCTGGAAGACTCGTGCGTGGAAATCATCTTGCAAGTCATAAATCACTTCTTTTCCTTCTCTATCAATCCCAACTACTGTACAGGTTACAGCTCGCGGGACAATACCTCGTATATCTGCAGACAAATCCCCTTCCCAATCCTCCTTGGTCTCTTTAGACTCCTTTGTGATTTTTGGATTAATAACAATGGTTAATGGGAATTCTTTTTTGTTGTCATATTGTGGACACCTTTTGAAATCAATGCCTACCACAATGATTCGTTTGCTTATCCCAACTTGAGGAGAAGCTATTCCTACTCCTGCACCATTTGTCAAAGTGTTAATTAATTTATCTAAAAATTTTTGAAAGGTTTTTGTTGATAGTTCTTTGAGAGTAACTGGTTCTGATTTTTTCCTGAGAATTGGATTTCCAAGACGAATCATTCTAAAGGCTGACATAGGCTGATTATAACATAAGACCAAAATTTCCAATTTCAAATTTCTAATTTCCAATTATTAAGTCGTCATTGCGAGGAAGTCGCCTGGCGACTGACGTGGCAATCTTTTTTGCATCATTTCGGCACGTTAGTCTGCGTCTGGATGGAAATCAGGAACGACAAGTAGAAGATTGCTTCGCTCCACTCGCAATGACAGTTTTTATGCTGTCTTTAATATGCTTACTAGGTCTTCTGTTAATTGGACTAAGTCACTTATTTTTATATATTCATCCACAGTATGCTCCCCCACTACACCTGTTGAAATTGTGAAGACATCCATTTCTTTTTCTGCTCTGAAAACATTTGCATCACTTCCAACAAATGTTGGATTCATAATAAGTTTTGCTCCTCTTATTTCAAGAACTCTTTTATAAACCTGAAGCAAAGGTTCATTTTCATTGACTTTATATGACGAAGAATGCCTATGGATTGAAAATGTATATTTCGCACTGTATTTATCACAAACAGTTTTAACATTCTCTTCTAACTTCTTTAATCTTTCTCTTACATCATCGTCTCCTAAAATTGTTCTCATCTCACCTAGGACTTTGACACTTCCTGGAATAACATTTCTGGCCGTACCGCCATTTACTACCCCTACATTAATTCTTGTCTTCCCGCTATCTGATTCGCCTATCCCCCAGTCAATTTCTTGGAATATTTTTATTGCATTAATAGCTTTTGATAAATTTTTTGCAGGATGCATGGATTTTCCAATTATCTCAACATCAAACCCTTCATATGTTGACCCGCTCCCCACAACAACACCTGCGTCAAATGCATTATCATAGCCTATTCCTCTTTTTACTTTAAATTCAGATAGATCTGCAGCCCTAGCACCTGCAAGACCTATTTCTTCCTCAACAGTAAATAAAACAACCAATGAAGTATGATTGATATTTTCCTGGATGATTGACTTAACTGCCTCCAGAATAATTGATATCCCTGCTGCATCATCTGTCCCCAGGTTAGTACTTCCATCACTCTTGATAATATCTCCGTCTCTAACAGGCTTGTGACCTTTTCCAGGGGGAACTCTATCCATATGTGCGGTTAGAAGTAATGGTTCACCCCTGCCTTTTAAAAATCCAATTACATTTCCCTTTTTATCTTTCTTTGTATTAAATCCCAAACCTACAAGTTTGTTAACCAACAAATCAGCCAGCTCTCCCTCATGTCCAGAAGGTGCATCAATCGCCAATATTTCAAAAAGTGTCTTTAAAATCTTCTTTTCCATTTATCTTTTCCCTTTCACAATTACAATTTCTTTGTCCGCTGCTGGATGATTCCATGCTTGAAGTAATAAATTATTGGCTATTTTTTTGTTGGGCTCAGGGTTTTCTGGACCGCTTTCATGGATGTAAAAGTAATCTTTTTCAAAACCCGTCACAACAACCGTATGACCCACAAACTCACCATGATTTCCTACTAATGTATTCCAATCTATAGTTATTATAGGAATTTCATTTATTTTTAAGCTTTCCCGCACATATTGTAACGACAATTCTTTTACTTTAAATAATTTAAGTTTTAGCACCCTTTTTATTGCAGGGATAACTATTTTAAGATCTGTATGTTTCAGGATGACTCCTGCATCCTTTCCAAAAAATTCTCTTATTGACTCTTCACCTTCTAGAAACGGGTCTGCAGATGACTTTGCATAGTATTGTACTTCCAAGCCCTTGTCATACAATAAACACACTACTTGAGCTATGTATGTCCAATAATCCTTTTTTCTCCCCGTTAACTGATCCAGCTCATCAAGAGAGTAATCTTCGTGAAGAAAATACTCTAAAACTGACTTAGCGCAAATTTGCTGGCACTGATTTCCATCACCGGTAGTATTTGGGTAAAAAGGAATGTCTAAAATCATATGATAAATTCACTTATATCTAATATATTACTAATATCTATTTGATTTCCGGCCAAGAAGAGATAATGAGAGGGGTGTTTTCTTGCTTTGGCAATAGACCCCAGATTTCTTCTGTAACAAATGGCATAAAGGGATGAAGAAGCTTGAGCTGAATCAAAAAGCATGATTCCAGAATAAAGGAAGAGTTTTCATCTATTCTGGTTTTAACATCTTCAATATACCAATCCGCAAACTTATGCCAGACAAATTCATAAAGCTCTTGGGAAGCCGCGTTAAAGGAATATTCATCTATTGCCTTTGTTGTAAACCTTATCACATCTGAAATCTTTTGAACAATGTATTTGTCATTTTTATGCTTAGCTAAATTTTCTAATTCTTCCAGACTTACTTCTTCCCTCTTGTCGCCCGATACCCGATTCATCTCAATAAATCGCGCTATATTCCACAACTTATTTACAAAATGTTTCATGCCTAGAATTTTTTGCTCATCAAACATAACATCATTTCCCGCAGCCGTGCCAAAAATAAGAGAAAAGCGTAATGCATCAGTACCATACTTTTCGATCATCTCAACAGGATCTACGCCATTGTTGAGTGACTTACTAAACTTCCTTCCCTGCTTATCACGCACTATGCCATGAAGAAACACTTTATGAAATGGAATATCTCCCAATAAAAATCCACTCATAAGCACCATCCTTGCTACCCAAAAGAAAAGGATTTCATATCCAGGCATAATAACCGATGTTGGATGAAAGGTTTTAAAATCTTCTGTCTCCTCTGGCCATCCAAGAGTTGAAAATGTCCATAGGCCCGAAGAAAACCATGTATCAAGAGTGTCTGGATCCTGAGTCCATCCATCTTCCTTTGGAGCCTCTGTGTCACAATATATATCATGACCTTTATACCAAACCGGGATCTGATGACCATAAATTATCTGGCGGCTGATACACCAATCTCTTAAATTATCAATCCAGTTAAAATATATCTTTTCGAATCTTTCAGGAAGAATTTTAATTGAACCAGATTTTACAACCAATGTCATCAGTTGCTTTAGCGTTATACTAGATCCCGAAGCAATACCAGATATTTTTGAATTTTCAAGAACAAATTTCTTATTTACATCTACAAACCATTGTCTTTTAATTTGAGGCTCAATAACTCCTCCACCACGATAATTAGTAGAGATGTTATGTACATAATCATTATCAACTTTTACAATTAATCCTTTTTGTTGCAACTTTTCAATAATGAGTGGGCGTGCTTTTTTAATATGCTGTCCTGCAAATTCAGCCGCCATAGGGAGTAAAATTCCTCTGTCATCAATAACCGGTTCAATATCCAAATCGTGCCTTTTGGCAATTTCAAAATCTATCTCTGAATGTGCTGGAGTAATAGTCATAACTCCACTTCCCATCTTCATATCTACAGCCTTATCTTTGATAACTGTAGCTATGATTAATCCATTAATCCATTCCACTTCCAGTTTTTCACCATGCTTATACTTTTTATAACGCTTATCATCTGGGTGCATAACAACGTATTTATCACCAAATTTAGTTTCAGGACGAACAGTTCCAATAACAAATGGTCCGTATTTAAAATAATAGAATGGATCTTTTTGCTCAATATATTCTATTTCATCATCTGCTACTGTTGTTTGAGATTTAGGATCCCAATTAACAATCCTGTCTCCTCTGTAAATAAGTCCAGTATCGTACATTTTCTTAAATGCAAGCCTAACTGCCCTTTCTCTCTTTCCATCTAACGTAAATGCTAACCTACTCCAATCGAGTGAAAGTCCCAGCTTGTGTAGTTGACCTAAAATTGTTGATTGGTTAAATAAAGCAAACTCCTGAATCATTCCAAAAAATTCTTCTCTTGAAAAATCATGACGAGATTTTTTTTCTTTGGCATGTAGATCTTTTTCGAATTTTGCTTGGGTTGCAATTGCTGCATGGTCTGTTCCTGGTACCCAGAGGGTCTTCTCTCCTCGCATCCGGTGATACCGAATAACAATATCCTGAAGCGTATCTTCGAATGCATGACCCATGTGCAACGCTCCTGTCACATTTGGTGGAGGAAGAATAATGGAAAATGATTTACCTTTAGGATTAATTTCTGGCTTAAAATATCCATCATTTTCCCACATCTCGTAGATTTTATCTTCAACCAGTTTATGATTATATGCTTTGTCCATGAGGCAATTTTACCAGAAAGTACCATTTAAGTCACTTAAGTATAATTATTGCTTTGGGGTAGATTGCTTCGCTGTGCTCGCAATGACAAAAATATATTGGAAATTGGATATTTGAAATTTGAAATTGGAAATTATTATTATCTAGTTGTAAGTCTGTAGCCGCGGGTCCTGACTGTAGATATTTCATACATGCTTTTTTGCTTTCTTAACTTGCCTCTTAGTCTTGCAACTAATCTATCTATAGACCAGTCAGACACACCATATTCTTTATATTCAGGCCATACTTTTTCAACAATTACTTCCCTTTCGCAAATTTCATTTGGATATTGTTGCAAGAGCACAAATAATATATGTTCTTTTTTGCTGAGATCATAACTTTTATTTTCATCTTTTTTTGCGGCTTGAATATCTTTAACAAATTGTCCAAACAAATCACTAAAAAGCTCAGTTTTCCCGGAAACTTGTGGTGAGCCTGCCGAACCATCTCTAACAAATCCCGTGTCCCATAAATACTTCGCTTTCTCCTTCTCTTCTTTATTTATACTTATTCCACTATTTATTTTTTGCAATGCTTCCTGCTCTAATGATCCCAAACTTTCCCATAATTCTTCTGATTGAAGGATTGTACGCTCATCTCCTGCAATAAGCGAAAAGAGCTGAGACGGCGTAGTATTTTTAACACTCTCTCCTAACTCATGCAGAATAACTGCTGATATCTGCAGATACTGCACATGTCCCCCACAAAGACGAAGTATTTCGTTCTTTAGTTTTTCTTGTAAAACAAAGTTATATCTTTGCAGCGCGGTATTAAAAAGTATTCTAGAATCTGATTCATCTGAGGGCTTCAGATACATGACTTGTAAGAATACAGATACAATTTTCTTATGGAACACTTTTGGAGTAAGCGTGTCTAATTCTCTATAGCTTGTAAAAACGTAAGATAGTTTATGGTTTGTAATATTTTGCAGACCTTGCAAATTATCAAAGAATTCCGGGGTTACAGCATCTTTTATCCTATCAAACCTATTAAAAAATATTGTTGGAAAAATATTTGCTTGAGTAAGTATTACTAAAGTCTCACGAATACCATCAAATGTTAAGAACAAATCCCCTGATTGGATACAATCCTCAAAAAGAGTTGATATGTGATCTTTTATTCCTTGGTCTATAGAACTTTCGCTTACAGAGTCAACAATTCTCTTAAAGCTAAGTCTCCAAAAGGGAAATATTTCACGCTCAATAAGATCAATTAGATCAACGAAGATGAAAAAGCTTTTTCCCTCTTGTGGCAAATAATGACTTTTAATTCCTTTATTAAAAATGAAAAAGCGAAGGAAATTATTAATTCCAACACGCTTCATTCCAACCAACTCCACTGAGTGTCTATGAAGAAGGTGCTTTGCGAGCTCTGACGCATTATCCTGGCGAAAATTAATAGGATAGGTTGACTCATTAAGATGTATATTCACTTTGGCTATTATACCGCCTTAACAGCAATATTACCAATATTTACAGCTGTCAGGGATAAATTGTCATTGTGTCAAGTAAAAAAAGTTAGTATACTTTAACATGTTTTTATGGAAAATAATCCATGGATTAGAGCAAAGAAACAGCTTAATAAAACCGCAAGAGAAATAGACTTCCCCCAACTTCTCCTAGCGCGTCTTTCAGAACCAGAAAGAACCATTACAGTCTCTCTCCCCTTAACTCTCGACAACGGAGAAGTAAAAGTATTTGAGGGATTCAGAGTGCAACACAATAATATTTTAGGACCATATAAAGGAGGCCTTAGATTCCATCAGAACGTAAACATGGATGAAGTGAGAGCACTTGCATTTTGGATGAGCATGAAATGTGCAGTAGTAGATATTCCATTTGGTGGCGGAAAAGGCGGAATTACTGTTAATCCAAAAGAGCTAACTGAAAAAGAGCTAAAAAAACTCTCTGAGCTTTTTATTCAAAGACTTTTCCCTGTCATAGGCCCCACTCTTGACGTTCCGGCCCCAGATGTCAATACAAATTCTAAAATTATGGGATGGATGACGGATGAGTACATCAGAGAATTTAGAAGTAAGAATAATGAATTAGGAATTAAGCAGCCAGAGGAAATGCTGAGAGGGGTGTTTACTGGGAAGCCGATTGAGCAAGGTGGATCTGAGGGAAGGACCGAGGCAACCGGCTTAGGCGGGAGCTTTGTATTACTTAAGTCACTTAAACTACTTGGGTCAATTAATCCTGGAATGACAGTTGCGATCCAGGGGTTTGGAAATGTTGGATATTATATAGCGCATTTCCTGGATAAAGCGGGAATGAAAATTGTTGCAGTCTCTGACTCAAAAGAAGGAATTTATGTTGAGAAAGGGCTGAATCCTGAAAAGACACTTAGCTGCAAAAAAGAAAAAGGGTTATTGTCAGGATGTTATTGCGTAGGTTCTGTATGTGACTTAGGAAATGGTAGGAAAATTTCTAATAAGGACCTTTTAAAACTTGATGTTGATATTTTGATTCCTGCAGCATTAGAAAATGTGATTACCAAAGAAAATGCTCAGGACGTAAAAGCTAAAATTATTTTAGAAATGGCTAATGGGCCACTTACTTCAGAGGCTGATGAAATATTAAATAAAAATGGAGTAACTATTATTCCGGATATCCTAGCTAATTCAGGTGGAGTTGCCACTTCTTATTTTGAATGGTACCAAAACATGAATGAGGAGAAATGGACAAAAGATGAAGTTTTTGAAAAGCTTCAAGAAAAAATGGAAAAAGTTACAGAAGAAGTGTTTGAAACTCAGAAGAAACATAATATGACGCTTCGCGACGCGGCATATGCATTAGCACTAACTAGAATTGAAGAAAAGTGGTCTAGCGCAAAACAATAAATTGTGCATATAATAAATATATGAATGGTTCAGATATAAAAGTTCCGCTAAGTGTTCTAAGGGAAAATAAAAATACTTATATTGAAAACTTTTTAAAGGTGACCCAAGAAACAGGACGCCTTATGCTTTTTGCTGGTGATCAAAAGGTTGAGCATTTAAATGGAGATTTTTATGGTGAGGGAATCAGTCCTGAAGATAGCACACCAGAACATATGTTTGGAATCGCCAGTAAGGGCAGAATAGGAGCTTTTGCAACCCAGATGGGCCTTATTGCGTCATATGGCATGGATTATCCCTCTATCCCCTATATCGTAAAGCTAAATGCAAAAACTAATCTCGTAAAAACAGAGCAATCCGACCCAATTAGTAACCAGTGGCTTGGAATAGATGAGGTTATGGAATTTAAGCAAAATAGTGGACTTAATATTGTTGGAGTTGGATATACGCTTTATATGGGAAGTAACTATGAGTCAGAGATGCTCAAAGAAGCAGCCGGAATTATTTATCAAGCTCACAGACAAGGACTATTAAGCGTTATATGGTGTTATCCAAGAGGTAAGGCTGTAATAAAAGAAAGCGACCCACATCTTTTAGCAGGAGCTGCTGGGGTTGCTGCATGCTTGGGAGCTGATTTTGTAAAATTAAATGCCAAAACAGATGAGACGACACCAGCTGAAACATTACAAGAAGTGACCAAGGCAGCAGGACGGACAGGTGTCATATGTGTCGGCGGATCAAGTGCAGATGCAGAAGTATTTTTAAGAAGACTTTATGATCAGATACATGTTGGAGGGACCAGGGGAAATGCAACAGGGCGAAATATCCATCAAAGGTCACTTGATGAAGCAATAAGATTCTGCAATGCGATTTCGGCGATTACCTTTGATGGGAAATCCGCCGAAGAAGCACTGGGAATTTACCAGCTTAAGTAGCTTAATATACTTAAGAAACTTAAGTTAAACAAGCTGCTTATGGAATACGTTACTACTCTCACTGATTTTATTCTCCAAGAAGAATCTAAAGCAAAGAATGCGACAGGAAATTTCACAATACTTTTAACACAGATAGAGAATGCTGTTAAGATTATTGCAAGCCATGTAAGAGCTTCTGGGCTGGTTGATATTTTAGGAAAAACGGGAAAAGAGAATGCATATCATGAAGAAGTACAAAAATTGGATATTTTTAGTAACCAGATTTTAACAACAACTCTAAGAGAAAGCAGACAAGTGCATGCAATTGTCTCAGAGGAATTACCTGAACCCCACTTTGTTGAAAAATCACATGCAGGTGAATATATAGTTTTTTTTGATCCATTGGACGGGTCCTCAAATATAGATGTCAATTGCCCCATAGGCACAATTTTTTCTATTTATCATAAGAGTGATAACTTATTACAAAAAGGTGAAAATCAAGTAGCAGCAGGATACGCAATTTATGGGTCAAGCACCATGCTTGTATATACGTTTGGGAATGGGGTTAATGGATTTACGCTAGATCCGGCAATTGGCAGCTTCCTTCTTTCTCACCCTGATTTAAAGATACCAAAAAAAGGAAACATATACTCAATTAATGAAGCTTATACTCCATTATATGATGAGTCTATAAATAACTATTTGCTTTTCTTAAAATCCAAGCAAAATTATAAAGCAAGATATGTTGGATCACTTATTGCAGATGTGCATAGAACTCTTTTGAAAGGCGGGATATTTCTATATCCAAAAGACTCAAAGCAACCTAATGGAAAATTAAGATTAATGATTGAAGTAAATCCAATGTCTATTATAATAAAACAAGCGGGTGGAATTTCTTTGAGTAATGATGTAGATCCATTATACATCATTCCAAAAACAATTGAGGACCGAGCTCCGCTTGTTTTAGGTAGCCCGGAGAATGTTGCGGAGTACCAGAAGTTTATTTAGATGATTAATAATAAATTCAATATACCTACAATTGAAGATGCAAAAATTGAAAATAAAAGAGTTCTTCTGAGGGCTGACTTTGATGTGTCTCTAACAAAAAATCATTCAATTGCAGATGACACAAGAATTAAAAAATCAATTCCTACTATACAATATCTTCTAAAAAATAAAAACAAATTAATTATAATTTCAAAACTTAATAGACCTAAAGAAAGAGATAATGCCCATTCGCTTAAACATATTATTCCTGATCTGGAGAAATATCTACCCCACTACCATGTTAAATTAATAGATGATTTCCGGAAAGAAAATCCTGAAACATTTTCTTCTCAAAAGGAGAATGAGATTCTGCTTTTAGAAAACATCAGATTTTATCCTGAAGAAGAAACCAATGATAAAAAATTTGCTCAAGAATTATCTTCACTTGCTGATGTATTTGTGATGGATGCATTTGCTATGGCTCACAGAAAAGAAACTTCAGTTGTAGGAATACCTAAATTTCTACCCTCTTACGCTGGGCTTTTGCTCAAAGATGAGGTTGAGTCAATTTCCCATGTAATACATGGCCCTAAAGAGCCTTTTGTCTCTATTGTGGGTGGAGCAAAAATCCCTGATAAATTAGAATTCCTTTCAAAACTCATAGTGATGTCAGACTTCTTGCTGGTCGGAGGCGGAATAGCTAATACCATGCTCTATGCAAAAGGATTTGAAATTGGAAAAAGCATTTGCGAGAAAAGTGAATATCACCATGTCCAAGCTTTATTTGAACTTGCCAAGAAACATAAAACAGAAATTGTTTTACCTAGAGATGTAGTTGGAATCGAAGAAGGACATACAAAAGAGACACTTCTCAGAGTTGACCAGGTGCCATCAAATTTTTTGATATATGACATAGGTCCTGAAACAGAAGGCACATGGGGACATATTATTGCAGAGGCAAATACAATAATCTGGAACGGTCCAGTTGGATATTTTGAGAGACCACCTTTTCAAAGAGGAACAGATTTTGTCTACTATTCTATTGCTCATAATGAGCATGCCTTTTCACTTCTTGGTGGAGGGGATACTCTTTCTGCAATTTCAAAAGAAGAATATTTGGATAAAATCTCACATATCTCAACGGGTGGCGGCGCAATGCTTGAGTTCATAGAAAACGGAACTCTCCCCGGAATAGAAGCCCTTGAAAAGAAACCTCAATAAGTATAAAGATAATAGTATAAAGTATTAAGGAAATTATTTACTCTTCATACTTAATACTAAATACTTAATACTCTTTTTGCTATACTCTACAAATGCGAGAAGCTTCAAAAGAATACGCGAATCGGATTCTCAAACTATTACAGGATCATTATCCAGATGCAAAAATGATTCTTAAATGGGGAAATAATTTTGAATTATTAGTTGCAATTATTTTATCTGCACAATGCACTGATAAAAAAGTAAATGAAGTAACTAGTACTTTGTTTCCAAAGTACAGAGTAGAACGAAAAGAGTTTAAGGAAAAGTATAAAGACGTCATTGCGCACTTGCCCGCCTCTGGAGGGAACGAAGTGAAGCAATCTCTCTTGGATTAGATTGCTTCGTCGCAAGCTCCTCGCAATGACGAATTTATTGAGATTATTAACTTTGCAGAGGCTCCTATTGCAGAGCTTGAGCAAGATATTAGATCAACAGGCTTTTACCATAATAAAGCAAAGAGTGTTAAAGCAGCAGCAAAAGTAGTTTTGGAAAAATATCATGGAGTACTTCCCCATTCTATTGAAGAACTTATAAATATTCCTGGCGTAGGACGAAAGACAGCTAATGTATTTTTAGGAAACGCGTATCACATCTATGAGGGCATTGCAGTTGATACTCATGTTATGAGACAGTCACAAGTATTGGGATTAACGTCACAGACAAAACCTGATAAAATTGAAAAAGATTTGATGAATCTTTTTCAAAAAAAAGATTGGTTCCGACTTACTTATCTCCTAATAGAGCACGGAAGGAATATGAGAAGAAAGTATGCTGATAGAAAAATATGTAACGATAGGGAGTGTCTATTATGCCAGAGGACACTCCCTAGTAATGACTAATAACCAATTACCAATGACCAAATTGTTTGAAATTAGATATTGGAAATTATGAATAAAACATTTTATAGACAATTTGTCCCACTTTTGGCAACATTTGTTACTTTTGTTTTTCTTGCGGTTTTGCTTTTCCTCTATCTTAAACTCCTAGACACTCTTCCGGTAGAAAGTAAAATTGCTCTTTATATTAGACCACAAGATGTTTTGGTAGGATTTACAATTTATATCAAAACCGCAATTGATTTTGCGCTTTTCATGGGAAACTTGATGTATGTTCATCCAGGATGGAAAAATAGAATCGCTATAGACCTTGGTACAAATTTTGGAAATGCTGTAGGGACTATTATCATCCTTACTATTTGGACTTTTTTCAAAGAGATACCTCTCCTGCTAATCGCAATGATATTAATTGCTGCTTTGGTTCTTTTAAAAATGGCTGAGGAAGGGATAGGAGATTTACTTTCGCAAAGAAGTGTTTTTCCACCAGTTATCCAAAACGCATTTATTTTTTTAAAAAAAATTCTTGGGATAATCAACAAACCACTAAATCCAGTTATAGGGAGAATCATTCCAAAAATGTCTATGGACAGTACAAAGAACAAGACTTTTATCGCAGTTTTGCTTTTCTCCTTTACAGTTCCTTTTGTATTGGGACTTGATGACTTTGCCGGATATATTCCTCTTTTCTCAATAATTAATATTTTTGGTTTTGCAATAGGAACACTTTTAGGCCATATGCTTCTTAATATATCTCTTTTTGCTTTTCCCGCACTTACAACCCGGGTCGTAAGACACCCCTTTATTATTGGTTTTGGAAGCCTAGTATTTTTAGGCCTATCCCTACTTGGATTTTTTGAAGTTATAAAAGGACTAGTGAATCTATAATCTCATAGCACGGGGAGGAATAATATTTTCGCCATTTTAACTTGCACCATACTTGGCTATTCCAACGGATAAGCATGCAATTGAAAATAAGAAAATATTCGTTCCGACCTAAGTGCTTTTATTACTTTTTTAGATTAATAACAATATCTTCATCTTCTTTAATTTCTTTTGAAAATTTATTATAACTCCCCTTCTGTGTCAACTTCTCCGAGCTTTTAGTGATCTTATAAACCCCACTGTCTATTCTGAATGAGTAAGGATAGACATCAATACCCGGTTGCTTGAATAACCTCAAATTATATGTAGTATCATTTCGGGACGTTGATATTGGAAAATGGTAAGATATTTCAATTTTCCTTTTTCCCCTGGGTAAAACATTAATCAGAAAACCAAAAAGAGCTTTTCCATTTTCTATTGACTGATTCACTTCAAGCCCAACAGGCGGAATAAATCCTTTTGCTTCATAAATATGAAAATCTGTAATTGCTGGAATTATTTGCTGGCTCTTATTGTCAATTGAAATACTATCAAGCATTGCTCTTTTTGGAACTATAATCCGCAGGTAATTCTTGTATCCCCCTCCAGGCCAAGTACCATCTGAGTTATTTTCATATTCTATTGTCACTTTCTCACTCATTGATCCGTCATGTATAGAGATCGCTTGAGAGAGATTTCTTGTAACAAAGTAATTGACCTTATTTGCTCCGAGATTTGCCTCGCTTAATCCAAGAAAATCATTCACAGCAACTTGTGGTGAGCTAGCCGAACCGTCTGTTCTTTTATCCCACAATGAGGAAGACATTCCATTTACCAAAAGCTCACTTTGAATCTTTGGATCAATACTACTTATCAACAGATGTTTCTCTAAAATTGACTCATTAAAGAGAGAAAAAATATTTAAAATCGAAGGAGGACTTTGATGTAATTTATCTTCTACTGCTAAAAAAAGAGCATGAAGAAAATCAGATTTCTGAGAGGATCCTGGAAAAAAGTTTGATTCTACATGTTTTTCTGTGACTAAGAAAAAATTATCCTTATCTACTGTCTCTTTGTAACCTGGGACATACACAGGTCCTATTTTCTCTAATAACTTTTTGAAGAATGAGAGATCAACTGCCAAAACACCGTTAATTTTTATTCTTCTTTCCTCTTGAAAAAGATTTGCTTCTGTTACTGCGTTAGACAAAAAGTCTGCACTGTAATTGCTGTCTCTTAAATACAAGTGAGGTATGGGTAAATACCTTCTAATGAAAAACGGTGGCTCAACATGTCCTTTTAATTGTCCGTCTGCATCATATACATCTTCTATGTGAAAATCTTCCACTTTTCCATTTTCCAAAGTCAGAAGTCCATATGACCCAATAAATCCTCCCCCTGGCCTAAGCTCCATATTGTTTTGAAAAAAGATTATGAATGTTTGTTTCCCTTTTGTATTCCAAAATATGGGAAATACCTCTAAGAGATTTATTATATTCCCGTTTTTCTGAAACTCCTTAAGAGCTAACTCTGCGGGGGTTTTGATTAAAGAATTTTTCCTGGAAATAGCGTCTTCAACATAAATCATACCCTGAGACAAAGAGAGTGGGATTTGACTGAAGATGTCACTGGAAATATTTTTATTATTTTGAGAGGCATTAACTAATTCAACAAATATTTTTGCATTACTTACTATTTTTGCCACATCATTCCCCTGCTGAATTATCTCGACAAAGGGGTGGAAAATGCTTTGAACATTAAATAACCTAGCTTCTTGAATAGCAATTGGCATTCCCAAAAGTGATATTTCAAACATTCTGTCTGCCGCATTTGCACTCATCTGCGTTAATGTAGTATTTTTTAAACTTAGTTCATATTTTGTAATATAAAGAAATAAAAATCCACTTGCGCTAAGAATGAATGTTGCTAGAAATGGAAAGATTATTAAAGTAATTAATATATAAAAACCATATAAAACTTTACTGAGTGGTGTTATTAAAAATGACTTATTGCTTTTCTTTTCACTATTATCTTTTATTAAAAGCTTTTCTTTGGGATATTGCTTTTTTTCAAGTTTCTTCTCATATGACTTTACAAACTCAGGCAAGACAGGGTATGTGGATGGAAAAAGATAGATTACTTCCTCTTGAAATTTTCCCTTTTCTGTAGCGTTCTGATGCAGGATAGTAAGATCTTTCTCAATAAGCTTTTTTTTACTTTCTGAAAAATCTATCTTCAAAAGAGGGTCTTTCTGCTGTAGGGCATGAAAAAGTCCAAGCATTGTATATTTCTGGTCACTGAATGCAAAAAATATTTTTCCTATATTATGCTGAGCAAAGGCTATGTTTAATATTCCCTCTATCGTATCGTCGTAACTAAAAATAACTAATTCTTTTTCTTGTGGGTATGGCAATACAACTCTATTCTTTTCAATTGCGTCCAGAATTAAATTATCTAACATGCTTTTTCCTCCACCAAAAAGCTCAGCATATAGCACAATATAGGAGTCGGAAGAAAATTGTTTTAATTGAGATTTTATTTTATGAGAAGGGACGCCGTAGGGGACAATACATAATATTTTTGTTTCTGGTGATCCTACCTTTTCAAAAAACTTTTTTGCCAGTGCAATATTTTCCTTTTCTTCCTCCCAAACATAGAAAATATGTGAATATATACCCTGGGGCATTTGAGCGTATGCTCTATTTGGTGAAAGCAAAATGGATTTTCCTGTAATTTTTTTAACTGATTCGCTAATAATCACAGGTACAATTCCCGAATCAAGCTTTTCTGCAATGTTTTCAGCAAACAAATTATGCTTATCAATGATAAGCACTATAAAATCTTGTTTTTTTTCCTGGACAATTACATGAGAGGGCATTATTAATAATATATCATTTCTTGGGAGTCAGTAGTCTGCCTCATTTCGAGATGACGTTCACTCCGGGTTCACTCAGTGAAATTCGATTACCGGTTCGTTAACTAATTCCGGAGACATCCCGCAATCGAATTTCAATGCACTCGAGAATGAGGAACAGCCTACTGCCTGTTTTCATTATTGGAAATTGGATATTTGAAATTTGATATTGGTAATTATTTTACAGCGGCATCTAGAGCTTGGTTTACAAGGAGGTCTGCATTTTTATTTTGTTCTCGGGGGATGTGAGAGAAATGAATTGGGATTGAAAGTTTTCTCTGTTTTTCTAAAGCTTGATAATATAATCCTTGAAGATTTGCATCTTTAACTTTGTACTCTCCTAATAGTTGCCTGCAGACCAGTTGTGAATCAAGAAAAAAAGATATTCCAATAATGTCTTTTGTTGCGCTAGGGTTTTCAAGAAGCCAAGAGAGGGCATGAAGAACGCCCTGATACTCTGCGACATTATTTGTGGCAATTCCAAGACTTATTCCAAGACGGGCTAATACATTGCTATCCGAATCAGTAATATAAACTCCACATGCCGCAGGACCAGGATTACCCCTGGCACCTCCATCAGTATAGATTAGTATTTTTTTCATTTTGTAAAAATAGTTTTCCGAAAAGGATTAATAGAACTAAGAGCTCTGAGATTCCTGTTATTATAGCAGAAGCAACATATCCGTACGAAGGAATAAATATCACATTGAGAATAATATTAAGTGCTGTTGCAAATAGATAAATATACATTAAAAAAAGTTGTTGTTTTTTTGCAATTAAAAGCCACTGCAAAATGCTGGTTGCAAAAAAAACTGGGAGGGAGAGTAAAAGAATATGTAGAGGAATTACGGATTTAATAAATTCTATTCTTATAAATGAAAGGAGTGGGGACATAAACCATACAGGTATGGCTATCAAAACACCTAGTCCTATAAAAACTAGTGTGTATACAATAAGCTTTGGTTTCTCCTTTCGTCTATTTTTTTCAGCCTCGAGAAACATAGGATATAGAACATTTGACAAAAATAGGGGTAACGCAATGAGAAAATCGAATACCTTATAGGAGATGTCATAAATTGCTACATCTTCTCCCGGTCTAAATATTGAAAGAAGAATCATATCTATACGAAAATATATAAGGTTAAACAAAAGCATTAATGTTATGGGTAATGTTTCTTTTGCAATTTTCCTAACAAATCCAAAATCAATTTTTAAAGGAAATAATTCTTCATCTGTGAAGAAAAGCGCACTCAAGCTTTCTGCGATTCCTCCAAATGCAAAGGCAAGAAGAATAAACTTCAGAGGAAATCCCCATAAAGAAAAAAGGGCAACGAATGCAAATGATATTACAGATCCAAAAAGGGAAGAGATCATTAGGAATTTGTAAACAAGTTTTCTTTGAAATACTGCAGCTGCGCTATAAAGTATTGATTCAGTGATGAGAGTGAATGAAAAGATTGTAATGTAAATCCTGACCATAGGAGAAAACCCTGTATTATGCACTGCATCAAACGGCAAAGCTAATGCAACTCCATTTACTAGAAGTACTAGGCCAATAGATATTACAGCCCTCGCATAGAATATGTCCCTGAAGCGTAAATGTGCATCTTCCTGCTGAAGGAAGATTGCATTAAGCCCTAGATCTGCTAAGAAATAAAAAAGCGAAACAAATGCCGTTGTCTTGGCGTAGTCGGAATAGCCTAAAATACCAAAGTGCTTGGCAATAATAATGGTTATTACAAAAGAAGTACCCGAGGATATAATTTGAGCAATGATCTGATAAAAAGTATTTGCAGCTATTTTTTTATAAAAATGCATATCTTTATTGTAGCATGCTCTTTCTCCAACACATTCCAATTACAAATGCAAAAAGCAACTGCCCCTGCTGGAGCGTTAGAAAGTAATGGTCAAAAAAACCCAATACGGAAATTGATATAAGCGAAAGTATTGTTGCAACAACTATGCTTTTTTCTGTTGAATTCCTAACTTTTTTAAAATGTTTATATGTTTTTAGAAGAGACGCCCCCATAAGCCAAAGAAAAAGCACAAGTCCTACCAGCCCTAATTCTGCAAAAACTAATAGATACATATTATGTACTGGCTGGATCAAAAGCGGAGAATGCAATGAATATTCATAAGTAGGTAATTCAGGCAAAAAGCTGTTTAGGCCTACCCCAAACAAAGGATTCTTCCCAATTATTGCTAGTGAGTCCTGAATCAAGACAACCCTTTGGACCACCGCTTCATCCTGTAAATTTATCCCTCCAAACCGACCTGCTATGTGAGGAAAAAATGTAATGATTAGAAAAAAAAGGGAGCCGATGACTAATATCATTAATCTTTTTTTCTTACTCTTAGCTATCTTATTCATTATTGCCCCAACTACTACCAAGCACCAGATAATAATCGCAATTCGCGAGAGAGTAAGAAGAAGTGCCGTTGTCCCAATAGCCAAGGTCACCAGAATAAGCATTTTTCCATATCTTCCGTTATGTTCATAAAGCAGACTTCCTACATAAATCATTGCAATTACTAAAAATCCTGCCAATGCATTTGGATGGGGAAAAGTACCATATGGCCTAAGTATTAAAGTGCCGTTAATCGAAGCATTTGCAATTCCGGGAGTTGAGGATGAAAAAGTTCTTTCCCCAAAAAACCATAATAGTCCGCCCATTGACCTTTGCAAATTATATTGAAGGAAAGAAATTATACTTTCAAGCAAAATACCGGAGACGAAAAGATAGGGGACTATATTAGTTTTATAAGTCATCCTCGAAACCCAAAGTATAAAAAGGCTCAGTTCAAGAAATTTAAGTAAACCATACCAACCATTTAACGGACTTTGACTGAAGAATGCTGAAAGAGAAAGATATGCTACGACCAACATAAAAGTTGATGCTATATGGATTTGCTTCTTAATTGCAAGGATAAAAAAACCAATAATAATAGGGATATCGCTTATGTAAAAAGTGGGGGATAGGTAATCAATTCGTTCTCCTAAAACAAATGCAAATGAGGGCCAAAAATGTCTGCCTAATTGGAAGGGTAGAAAAATAAGTTCAACGCAAAATGCGAAGAAAAGCCAATCAATCCTAGATGGATTAACTTTTTGGGAGAATGGAAAGCGTTCTGTCACGGCCTTCACCAGATGACTGCGAAACAACCTCTTTATCATCCTGTAAAAGGGTATGGACTATTCGCCTTTCCCATGATTTAAGATTAGGTAGCGTTACTTCTTGATTTTCTGTCAAAACTCTTTGTTTTGCTTCTTCCACAACTTGGCTTAGGTATGAAATTCTATTTTTCTTATAATCTCCAATTTCAACTGAAACTCTGTAAAATGCTCCCAACTCTCTTGCTATGCAAAGAGATAAGATCAGCTGCAGTGCCTCAAGCGTTTCTCCATGATATCCAATCAGAATGCCGCTCTCTTCTGTCTCAAGATTAATATCAACAATTTCTTCACCTACAGAAATTACAGGCTTTGCATTGACTCCAAGAAGCTCTAGTAGTTCTTCTGTGATTTTTTGGGCTTTTGTAATTTGTTTTTTATCCATTGATTCTCCTTTTTACTATAATGATCCATTCCTCAAGGCCACCGATGCCTTGCATTCCGTACTGCTGTATGATACCAAAAATCGTGAAAGTATTCCAGTAGAGAGAAAGGCCCAAAGGAAGTGACCAAGAGAAAAGTCCAATCATAAGAGGAAAAATATAAAGTGATTGCGTTTGAAATGCTTGAGCAAAATCCTCTGAGCTTGATTTCTTCCCAGCGACTTCAGGACTTACTTGAATAGCCTTGCTTTTAACAGATTCTTTCTTTGGCGCTGAGCTAACCGCAGTATTTTTTGCGGGAAACATCATTTTAGATTGTATGAGTTGAAATGCAGCAGTTAGTATAGGTATTAGTAAAATCGCAAATCCAACACTATTAAGAAGTGATGAGGGCTTGGCTCCAAGAGGAAGTCCAAAAAAATGCTGATCCCATATTGAATTTAGTCTTAATGAAGGAGAATATGCAGCGTGATTAACAATATCCATGACATGCTTAGAATTAGTATTTACTACACTTTGCAAAACTGAATATAGACCCCATATAATGGGAAGCTGGATAATAAGAGGAAGGCACCCTGCAGCAGGGTTTACTCCGTGCTCCTTATAAAGCTTCATTGTTTCTTCTTGGATTCTTTTTGCATCGCCCTTATGTTTTTCTTTAAGCGCCGAGACATGGGGACTTATTTTTTGCATTTTATGAGAAGTTCTGAGTTGCGCTGCTGTAAAGGGGTAAAGAATAAATCTGATAACCAAAGTCAAAAGAATTATGGAAAAACCCAGTGCGTAAGGCACATGTACATATACAAGGCCATGGTAAATTACTAAAAGGATATTGAGAATTGGCACGGAGATAAACGGGAATGGGAGATTCATGTATGCTTATTATACTTTGAATTTGATACTTTTGCAAAAGGGTGACATGAAAGAATCCTTTTCAAAGCAAGACCTCCTCCAACAATAACTCCTTTTTGACTGATTTTTTCTTTTGCATACTCTGAGCAAGTAGGGCTATAGCGACAAGAAGCGCTAACTCCCAATAGTTGTTTTAGAAGGCTGGAGATAATTATCTGATAAAAGCTAATAGCTATGATAGCGATTTTTTTCATAACCTCTCTCCAAGAATCTTTTTACAAAACTCTTGAAAGGATTCTAAGAATAATTTTTTTTCAGGCGCTTTTATAACAGAAAAGAGCATGTCTAAATTTTTAGGAAACACTGGATTATTTTCCCATACAACATTTCTCATATGCCTTTTCATAAAGTTTCTGTGGGTAGCACGCTTGTCAATTCTCTTACTTACAATAAATCCATATCTATTATTTCCCAATTCACTACGCAATAACTTGACCGTAAAAAAAGTATTTCTAATAACTGTAGGGTGGGGGAGCCGTACGCTGGCCGGGAGACGATATTTTTTTCTAAGCATTACACTGTGAGGCGCTTTCGCCCTTCAAGTCTTCTTCTTTTTAGAACTTTCCGTCCACCATGAGAATTACTGCGAGAAAGAAATCCATGCTTTCTTTTTCGCTTTACTTTTTTATGTTTAATAAATTTCTCCATAGTCAACAACTATTATATCAAAAATCAACTTGAGTGTCCATCTCGCTATGCTTCTCGATTCGCTCCGCTTACTCGAAGAATAGAAATATTATTTTGGAAATTGGATATTGGATATTTGAAATTGGATATTGATTTTTTCTCAACTCCCTCTTGACAAAAAGTTATCCACATTATTAAATTGCATTTACCTAATATGGAACTTCAACCTCTCTGGAAATCTATCCTGGCCGAAATGGAGATAAGCGTATCCAGGGCTAATTTTATCACACTTTTTAAAACAACCTCGCTAATTTCTCTTGAAGATAATGTAGCCACAATTGCGGCCCCTTCAACAATGATAATAGATATGATTGAAAAAAAGTTTAAGGGCATTATCAAGACCTCCCTAGATAAACACACTAAAAAAGATATTGAGATTCTCTTTGTGACCAAAACTATTGCTGTAAGTTCAAAAACAAATATAATTGTTGATACACCTCTTTTCCCGGAAGAAAAACCAAAACCCCTTGGTCATTTGCCTCGCGTTAGGTCTGATTTCGTTTTTGAATCCCTTGCTGTATCGGACTCGAATCGTCTTGCTTTTGAATCAGCAAGAACAGTAGTTAAAAATCTTGGAAAATCTTATAACCCGCTTTTTATCTATGGTCCGGTGGGAGTTGGGAAGACACATATAATGCAGGCCATAGCCAACGCCGTCTATGCACAAAGCCCAGATAATAAAATTCTTTATATCACCAGTGAGGAATTTACAAATGAGGTAGTTGAAGCAATCAGGTCAAACGATACTGCACGAATGAAGCGTAAATTCCGCTCTGTACAACTTCTAATAATAGATGATGTGCAGTTTATTGCTGGTAAAGACCGTGTTCAAGAAGAACTTTTCCATACATTCAATACTCTTATAGACGGCGGGGGACAGATAGCTCTTTCGTCTGATAGGCCGCCAAGTGAAATAAAAAAACTGGAAGCAAGGCTTTCTTCCCGTTTTGCCGGAGGACTAACGGTAGACATCGAGAAACCGGATTTTGAAATGCGTACCGCAATAGTAATGAAGAAGGGGGAGAAGTTTGGGGTAATTATTCCAATTGATGTCGCAAAAATTATTGCTGAAGAAGAGCAAGATGTCAGGAGCTTAGAAGGGACGCTTCTTAGGATTATTACCTCTGCTGGGGGGTCAGGAGAGATTACATCTGATCTTGTTGAAAAATCCCTTCACAACGGGAAACCTAAGGAAATTCACATTCTTCACGCAGATGACATAATAAAATCTGTTTGTGAGTTTTATGGAGTTAAGTCAACTCAACTCAAAGGACCCAAAAGAGATGCGTCACTAGTAAAAGCCCGGCAGGTAGCAATGTATTTACTTCAAGTAGAGTTACGGCTAACTTTAATGGAAATAGGCAATGCCCTGGGGGGACGTGACCATACTACGGTAATGCACGGTGTGGGAAAGATAGAGTTGCTTGTGGAAAACAAGGATAGGGTGGGAGAGGAAATTTTGGGGATAACTAAAGTTCTTAGGGGATAAGTTGTTGGTAACATTTTATTAAGAGTTATTAACACGATATCCCAAAAGTTATCAACCGGTTATCCACATTTTTTTAGGCACGACTTCTTGCTTTTTTCCACTTTTCCAGATACACTACAACAACTACAAAAGGATATAAACTATGAAGGCAGTCGTCTTAGTTGAAAATTTACAGAAGAGACTTTCATTGGTCAACCATGCAATTTCCTCTAGAAACCAGTTACCCATACTTTCATATATTCTTTTAGAAGCAAAGGGAGAAGGGTTATCTTTTAGCGCAACGGACTTAGAGATAGGAATAGAGACATCCTCAAGCGCTTTGGTTTCAAGCGAGGGTAGTGTAGTCGTACCTGCCAAACTATTCTTAGAATTAGTTAATACACTTTCTCAGGAGAAAGTGACACTAGAGCTCTTAGGAAATTCTCTTGAAGTAACAACCAGTAGGACAAAAAGCCTTCTCCAGACTCTCCCTGCAGACGAATTCCCAAGACTTTATGAAGACAAAGGCACAGAGCTTTTCTCCTTCGAGGCAGTAGAATTCCAAAAGGTATTTTCCTCTGTGGTCTTTGCAGCAAGCGCAGAATCCACAAAACCCGCACTCGCCGGGGTATTAATTGTAGAAAAAGAAGAAGAAATGCATGCGGTGACAACAGATGGGTTTAGATTATCTTTCTCTAAAATCCCGGCAAAGAAAGGTAACGAGGGCAACAGGAGAATCATAGTTCCTGCAAAAGTTATAAGAGAAGCGCTACAAATGAAAGGATCAGGTAATATAGGAATGTTTGTTGCACATGAGAGTAATCAGGTTATATTCTCTCAAGGTGAAACAAATATTGTTGGAAGAGTAATAGAAGGAGAGTTTCCAAACTACGAGAAAGTGCTTCCTCTTGAGGCGACCACAGTTGTTGAGTTTGATAGAGAATCATTATTAAAGGCAGTAAGAACAAGTGCAATTTTTGCACGCGAAGCGGCCAATATTATAAAACTCTCTTTTTTAAAAAGAAAAATTATTATCACTGCGAGAACCCCATCTCTTGGGGAAAATACAGTTGAGGTTGAAGCAAAACTAAGTGGAGAGGAAAATGAGATTGCATTCAATGCGAGATATGTGTTGGAAGCTCTAGGAAATATTGACGTAGAAGACGTTACTTTTGAAATGACTGGTCCTCTCAGCCCAGGTGTTTTTAAAAGAAAAGGTGATGATTCATTCCTTCATGTAATAATGCCCATCCGCACTACAACATAGTATTTAGGGGTTAGTATTAAGTATAAAGCAAAAAGAACCCTTAATACTTTATACTATTCCCTTTATGCCTACTTTTATCACTGGAAGGTAATATCGAGGGTGGAGATTTGGGCATCTGTTAATCCAAGTGATCTTAACCAGAGAATAAGATTATTCCTGGCGGGAATCCCAACTGCATGGACTGTGAACGTGTAATGGGGAGGTTGGTCAACATAAGTAGAAACAATA